>Ga0209087_1000734_pt1 | contig 20378 bp, 8 predicted proteins | sample S_130805_EF_Meta_FD_187321 | JGI IMG/M metagenome (GOLD analysis project Ga0209087, IMG submission 187321) | Freshwater microbial communities from Lake Simoncouche, Canada to study carbon cycling - S_130805_EF_MetaG (SPAdes) (version 2) | ecosystem: Environmental > Aquatic > Freshwater > Lake ... | reverse complement strand
ATGGGTGTGAGATTGCTGTTTACTGGGGGCTGGACGAGGTGCGCGTGCTGCGCAACCTCGGGGTCAAGAACGTACCATCGCCAATCACCAAGCGCTACAACTGGCCCGGCAAGTACAAGCCTATGGCGCACCAGATCGAGACGGCTGCGTTCCTTACGCTGCACCGCAAAGCCTTTGTGTTCTCTGAGCCGGGTACCGGCAAGACGCTATCGGCACTGTGGGCCGCTGACTACCTGATGAGTCTTGGCAAGATTCGCCGTGTACTGATCCTGTGCCCCCTGTCGATTATGCAGTCCGCGTGGCTGGGAGACTTGAACAACAGCATCATCCATCGCTCTGCCGTTGTCGCTCACCATACGCAGGCTAGTCGGCGCATTGAGATGGTGCAAGAAGATTACGAGTTTGTGATTGCCAACTACGATGGGCTAAACCTGATTGCCAACGAGATCATTGCCGATGGGCGCTTTGACTTGGTGATTGTGGACGAGGCAAACGCGTACAAGACGGTCAGCACACGGCGCTGGAAATCGCTCAAGGCAATCCTCAAACCCGAGACAAACCTGTGGATGATGACAGGCACACCTGCTGCGCAGTCCCCTGCTGATGCGTATGGGCTGGCTAGGTTGGTTAACCCTACCGGCGTGCCGTTGTTCTTTACCGGCTGGCGCGACAAGGTGATGTACAAGGCCACCATGTACAAGTGGACGCCCAAGGCCGGGTCAATTGATATGGTGCATGAGGCTCTCCAGCCTGCCATCCGCTTTACCAAGGAGCAGTGCCTTGACCTACCGCCAGTGATGACGATGGTGCGCGATGTGCCGTTAACGCCGCAGCAAGCCAAGTACTACAACCTGCTCAAGGATAAGATGCTCATCGAGGCTTCGGGAGAGACAATTAGCGCGGTCAACGCTGCTGCTGGCGTATCCAAGCTGCTGCAAATCTCATGCGGCGCAGCGTACACCGACGACAAGGAAGTGGTTGAGTTTGACTCAGCGCCCCGGCTGGCTGTGCTGGAGGAGATACTGGAGGAGACCAGCCGTAAGGTCATCATCTTTGCGCTGTTTCGCAGCACAATCTCCACCATCCTAGACCATCTGACCAAGAAAGGGGTTGCCGCCGAGTGCATCCACGGCGACATCCCGCCAACCAAGCGGGCTGATATCATCCGGCGCTTTCAGCACGAGGAAAACCCCCGCGTCTTGGTTATGCAACCGCAGGCTACCGCCCACGGAATTACGCTGACCGCCGCCGACACCGTAGTGTTCTACGGCCCCTTGATGAGCGTAGAGCAGTACGTGCAGTGCATAGCCCGCTCTGATCGCAAGGGGCAGGACTCGGACAAGGTGACGGTGGTGCACATCCAAGGCTCGCCCATTGAGAAGAAAATGTTCAAGGCGCTGAGTGCCAAGGTCGATGACCACGCACTATTGACCCAGCTTTTTGATACAGAAATTAAATCATGAAAGGAGTTGCATGACCGAAAAAACAGTGTAAACTGTCCAACCTTAGACAACAAAACAGGAGAAGTTAATGTCAGAAGAAGCAATCCCATTAGATAAACTAGCTATGATCTACCGCAAGATTCGGGACAAGATCAGTGTGCTGACCAAAGAGTACGACACGCAAGTGGAATCGCTCAAGGCCCAGCAAGACCAGATCAAGTTTGCGATGAAAGATCAAATGAAGGCGCTGGGCGTTAAATCCGTCCGCACCGACATGGGTACGGTCACCCTCACGACCAAGACCCGCTACGCTACCCAAGACTGGGACTCGTTCAAGGAGTTTGTCCTTGAGCACAAGATGGTTGACCTGTTGGAGAAGCGCATTGCGCAGATCAACATGGCGCACTTTCTTGAAGAGAACCCCACCATCGTTCCCCCCGGACTCAACTCAACGACTGAGTACGATATCACTGTAACTAAACCACGTTAACCAAGGAAAATTAAATGAGCAACTTAGCCATTTTTGGCGGCGCAGCCGTCCCCGCATTCGCTCGCAACAACGAGCTTTCTGAAACCGCCAAGGCCCTTATGGGCGGCGCAGCCGGTGTAAGCACCAAGCGCATCTCGATCAAGGGCGGTGTGTTCCGTCTGCTGGCCGGGGGCAAGGAGGTTGCATCCATCGACGAGCGCCACTTGGACGTCATCGTGGTCAAGGCCGCATCCAAAGTCAGCCGCGTGTTCTACGCGGGGTCGTACGACAAAGACGCAGCCTCCGCAGCCCCTGACTGCTGGAGCAATGACGGTGAGAAGCCGGACGTTGCCGCAGGCAACAAGCAAAGCGTGACCTGCATGGCCTGCCCACAGAACGTAGCCGGTTCGGGTCAAGGTAACAGCCGTGCCTGCCGCTATCAACAGCGCTTGGCTGTGGTGCTGGCCAACAACCCCGAAGGTGACGTGCTCCAGTTGACGCTGCCAGCTACGTCTGTTTTTGGCAAAGAAGAAGGCGATAAGCGTCCGTTGCAGGCATTTGTGCGCTATTTGGCTGTACAAAACCCGCCGATCAACCCCGAGCAGATCGTGACCCGCATGAAGTTCGACACCAAAGTGGAGAGCCCCAAGTTAGTGTTTGCCCCAGTACGCTGGCTGACCGATGACGAGTATGCTGTGGTCAAGACGCAAAGTGAGTCCGATGAAGCCAAGCGCGCAGTTGTGATGACTGTGGCCCAAAGCGATGGTGTAAAGTCCGCCCCTCTGAAACTGGAAGGCAAGCCCCTTGCTGTTGAGGAAGCGCCAGCGCCCAAAGCCAAGGCCAAGCCCGCACCTGTGGAAGCTGAAGCAGAAGCCGAGCCCGAAGTACGCAAGACCCCATCGAAGACCAACGCAGTGCCCGCTGTAAAAACTGATTTGAAAGGCATTGTTGCGGATTGGGACGACGAGTAATTAAGTTTCGCTGGGCCGCAGGCAGCGGTTGCATTGCATGGGTCGGCGTATTTTTTGGTATGTCGTCAGAAACTCCCTTCACATACCTATGACTGCGTTTCCTGCCCTGCGTGTCCCAGCGCTCTATTATTTTTAAACTATGGCCTACTCAGAAAAAACTAAAGACTTGATACGGACGGCTCCGCGAACACCGGGCAATACGCTTGGGCGTTGGGCTGTACATCTTGAGTTTCCCGTGACCAAGATTGCGTACGCCTTGGGCGTAACGCGTCAGACGGTCTATAACTGGTTTGCTGGTAAGGAAGTCTTCGTTGCGTATCAACAGCGCGTGGACTTACTCAACAGCATCATGTCAACATCACAAACTGCCGACGAAGCATGGAGAAGAATATGCACAGCCTACAACCTCAATCCCTAACTAACAGCGAACTGGAGCGTCTTGCCTACATTACAGGCTACGACAAACTGCCAGCAAACTGGGCAGCAGAAATCCTGCACCGCACTGAGAAAGACTGGAAGACCGACCCTGTACACAACCCTGACCAATTAGAACTCGACCTGTCTTAACTATTTCCCAAGGATTCCTATGGAACCGCTTGAATTTCTAGCGGAGGTACTGCCGCCCCCGGGAAATGGTAGGTACTGTGTTGTTGAATTATCAAAGCGTAAGGAGCACATTTATGTAGACACGTTAGATCAGGCGCAGACAAAGATAAACGCATGGAACAAGCAAGGGCTTGACGTTTACTTTGCGCTTGGCACGTTTGGGGATTTGGACAGCCGAGTTGCAACCAATGTGCAAATGGTTCGCTGCATCGCAGTGGACGTGGACTGCAATCACCCCAAGGACATACCTGACCCCGACACAGGTGAGTTAAAGCCCAAGGCATACCCATCAGCCAAGTTTGCGGCTCAAGCCATCATGCAGTTTGCCGACGAGGTGGGACTGTCTGGGCTGGGCAACCCTTGGCTGGTGGCTTCGGGCGGCGGGGTACACGCATACTGGCCGTTCCATGAGGCCGTGGACATCCACGAGTGGAAGCCTGTGGCCGAGGGGTTCAAGCGTCTGTGCTTTCAAAAGAAGCTGGACATCGATCAAACGATTACGGCTGACGCATCAAGGGTGCTGCGCGTTTTTGATACGGTCAACACTGGCGTCAAGGGCAAGAAGAAAGTTCGGGAGGTCACGCAGGTCAAATTTAAAAACGCTGGCGACCACTTTGACTTCAATGACATCCGGGCGCTGGTAGAGAAGCACTTGGTGGGTACGGCTTATGAGGTCAAGGCCCCACGCGAAGATGCGCTGATGTTGCCGGGCATACGCCCGACCCAAGCCCCAACGGGCACGATGTTGGAGATGTTTAAGAACTCGGTCACCAAGTTTGGCAACATCTACAAGGCGACCAAGCAGGGTAAGGGCTGCGATCAACTTCGATACTACGCGGAGCACGCGTCTGAGGATGGCATGGAGCCGCTGTGGCGGGCGCACCTGAGCATTGCGCAAAAGTGCGAGGACGGCGAGAAGGCGGTGATATGGCTGAGCAAGTTGCACCCCTATGACGAAGACCGGATGCGTACCAAGTTAGCGGAGATCAAGGGGCCGTACCCCTGCACCAAGTTTGATTCAGAGAACCCCGGCGTTTGTACAAACTGTCGGCATTGGGGAAAGATTACCAACCCTTTGGCACTGGGTAGAGAAACGGCAGTAAGTACTGAAGCCAAGATCGTTGAGATCGAGCAAGAAAACGGGAAGGCAGAGAAGGTTCTGCGGCCCGAGCCCCCGCGTGGGTATGCCTATGGGCAACACGGCGGGATTTTTATGGAGCGCGATGATGAAGACGCTGATGGCAATAAGACCAAGCGCCAAATCATGTTGCTCCCATTTGATCTGTTCCCGCTGGATATCCTTAACATTAAGGGTGACCACACCATCCACATGGTGGCGGTGCGTAAAGGCTGGGCACAGGAAGTTACATTACCTCAAAGGGCTGTTGTGAGTAAAGACGAGACACTTAAAAATTTGGCTGCACAAAACATAGTGGCGGCATTTGGTTCTGGCAATGACAAGAACCTGTTTGATTATGTACGTGCTACGGTTGAAAAACTTAGCAGCGAGAGAGCGCCAATTGAGGTGCCTGACCACTACGGCTGGCAAGCCGACAACACATTCCTGCACGGCGGCATGATCTACGAGGCTGGCAAAGCGCCAGTAAAGATACCGTTGCCGGGGCTGGAGAATCTCGTGGCCAATACGCAGATCACCGGCACGATGGAGAACTGGGTCAAGTTTATAAACCTGCTTGTCTCGCGCAAGCTATGGGATCAACTGGCCATCATTTTCCTAGGTGCTGGCGCACCGCTGATGCGCTTTACCGGACTGTACGGTTTGACCGTACACTGCTGCTCGACTGAATCTGGCACAGGTAAGTCGCTGGCTTTGGACGGGGCTGCTTCAATTTGGGGCCACCCTACGCACTACCGCACAGGCTCGGGCACATCGCCTGTTGCGATGCAGCAGCGCTTGGGCATGCTACACAGCCTGCCGTTTGTCAGCGACGAGATCACCACGCTGAATAATAAAGACTTTGAGTGGTTCCCCGCGTTTAGTATGACAGTCAGCGAGGGGCGGGGTAAGGAGCGCATGGAGTCCGGCGCTAACAAAGAGCGCTTGAACCTGTCCACATGGGCAACCTTTGCACTCCTGTCGTCCAACACACACGCCGTGGATTACATGACCGGGGCGCGCAAGCATTCCTCGGAAGGGGAGCTGCGCCGGACGTTGGAGTGGATCATGGATCAGAAGCTGGCTTGGACGCCCGAAGAGGTCGAGGTCATTAAGTCCATCCAAGAAAACTACGGCGTAGCCGGAGATGTGTGGGCACAGTACATGGTTGACCATGTTGATGAGATCAAGGAGATGACCAAGAAGACCGTCACGCAGATGTACAAGGTCTTCGCTGCCCCCAACGACGAGCGTTTTTGGATGGCTGGGATAGGCTGCGCAGTGACAGCAGCGCTGTGTTTCGGCAATAAGTACGCAAACATTGTTGACGTACCTATCGAGCCCATGCTAGAGAGTTACCGACAGTCCATTAACACCATCCGCGAGGCTATGACCAAGGGCAAGCGCAGCGCTGAGGACATCCTCAACGGCTTCGTGCAGGAGTACTTTGGCAAGTTTGTCATCGTGCATTACGGCGACAAGGCTGGGCCTATGGCGCGGCTGGGCGACAGCACCGCTGTGGATAAGAACACCACACGCTCAGAGGTTATGGGGCGCATTGAGCACGGCGTATCTATTGGATGCGTGGACTTCTTTATTGAGGAGCGCTTGCTCAAGGCGTACTGCTCCAGCCACAGCTTTGGTTATGCTGAATTCAAGTCGAGGATTGAAAAGCAGTTTGTGGTGTCCTACCTACCCAAAAAGGACTTGCTGTCTAAGACCAACGGCCCGGCAATGCGGGTGGCGGTCATCAAGATAACTCGACCGGAAGATGAGCTAGATGAAGAAATTAGACATCCGCTGGCCTTGGCAACGTCTTGAAAAAGGACAGGGGTTTTTCATCCCCTGTTTGGACGCAGAGGCCCTCCGCATGGAGGGCCTTGACAAGGCTTTAGAGGCTAGGATCTTTAACGCCCAGTGCGTTGCCTGCATCAAGAACGGTCGAATCGGTCTTTGGTTTTATCGTAAACCGCCATCGAACCCCGAGCGATCTTCTGCTTCATCTGGTCCAAGCGTTTGAGCAATTCGTCTTTGCGCTCGGTGGTCAGGTTGGGCGATGCCTTAATCATGCGCTCTTGTTTGGCAAGCTCACCGAGCTGTTTCTGGACTGCTCCCGATATTGATACTAGCGACATCTCTGCCATGTGCTGTTGCATAAACGCTCGGGCTTCGGCTTTCTGCCCCTTGGCAATCATGTCGTCAAACGTACCCTTAACCTGCTGTATATACAGCATCTGGTCGTAGGCTGCGTCCAGTGTGCCGCGCCCCTGTACTGGCTGGAACAAACCGCCAATGAATGGCTGCTTGCTTATGGGGGTGCTGGGCTTGGCTACTTCGGCAGGCAGCTCAGAATTTAGCAGTGGGTTGGCAAGCTGCACCAGCGCCACGCCCAGACCGCCGGTGTACCCGCGAATCAAGTGGTCGATGCTGATGGCCGACAAGCCTTCGTGTCCAGTCAGGTCGTGTATCCACTGACCGCCTGTGGCTTTACCTAAAAGTTTGGCAACCTCAGTGGTCGTGTCGCGGTAACGTTCGGATGCAAGCATTTTCTTCTCGCGGGCAGACTCGATGTCACCGCCAAAGAACGACTTGCCCAAATACACTTCGGTGACTGGCTTGATGGCTGCGGGCAACTGGAACGGGTTGGACTGGTCAAGCAGCGTAAGCATCCCGGCAATAGCGGTCTTGGCTTTCTCATCAGCAAAGGCCACATTGAATACCGCCTCCGGCAACGACTTGAACAGGTAACCCAATTCAAACGGCACGGGAATTTTGAGCGGCTCATCCACGCCGGGGACATACACAAACCAGTTGCCGTAGCGCTCTTCTGGTTTGGCACGCTTGTACGCCTCGTCGTCCTGCATCATGGCGGCGTAGGCCAAAGTTCCTGCGGCCAGCATCAACCCACGGGCCACCATCTTTTCGCGGATTTTTAACTGTTCGCTGTACGGCATGTCGCCCTTGAACGCCCGGTACAGAACATCCAAGCCCTGAATCTGTGCGTTAAAGAACGGGATCATGGTGTTGAGCCACTGCACGCTGGGCGACAGGCCCCGGCGACCAAAGTTCATGGACTCCAGTGTTCGCAGCAGGGCTGCTTGCTCAGACATGCCCTTATCCAGCGAATCCTTATAAACCACAGCGCGGGTTGCGGCATCGCCTTGGAGCGCCAGCGCATCGGCACGGGCCATGAGCTTGGCCCAGCCTGACTTGCCTGTGCTTATTTCCTTGAGGAACTTGGACATATCCCGCTGGTCACCGGTAAAGACGTTGCTGCTGATAGCGCCAGTGGACATCAGCTTGTTCTCGGTCTCGTTGCGTCCCGCCACCATCGTGGCCAGTTCGCGCATAGACGCAAGGATCGGCGTAGCATCTGTGCCGGTAGTCAGCCATGCGGTCATTGGGTCACGGATAACTTGGCGCACGGCGTAGGCCGGGTTGCGCACAATAAAGTTACGCAACAGATTTGCCGGGATGCCCAGCATCTGCACCGCTGCGGGCAGCGTGGTTTTAATGCCCTCCAGCCCCCTAACGATCAGATCGGCGGGGATGCCGTACATATCCTTGTCGATGGTTACAAAGTGCGGCACGCCTTTAACGTGGAACCGAACCGTGCTGGCGTTTGCCGGGCCAACGCCTTGGCTGATAACGCTGGCCATACCCATCTTGTGTAGCAAGAACGCAGACTCCTGCACGGATTTGTTGCGCAGCGCCATGTCTGTCAGCATGAAGGTGTTTTGCACCGCGCTGGTAAAGATCGGCATGATGTGTTTGTTGTCGCCAATCAACTCGTGAAGCTGGGGCTCATCCTTCAAGTTACCAATGCGGATGGCGTGCTCTTTGTCGATCATCAACTCGACATTGTTGTTGGCCTTGTTGACGCGGTAGAAAGGAATGTACGGCGTCTTCTTGAGCTCAGCAGCGCGTTTCTCGGTAATGTAGCCAGCCTGCGCAACGAAATCTACCAAGCCGTCGTTGTACTCTTTGTATATACGCGCAGCTTCCTTGACCGCATCCATCTTCTCGGGGTTGGTCCGCAGCATAGCCATGATCTCGGCGTGCTCTTGCTTTACCTTGGCGGTGTTCTCAAAGTTAAGTTTCTCCCAACCAACAACATCCGCACGCAGCCCAGCTACGTAAGCCGTCAGGATTGCCTCGGCCTCGGTGTCGTTTTTAAACTTACCTTTCTCCAGTGCGGTGGCCACGTCCATCATGTTCGGGCCCTTGACGCTCTCGTAGATATACCCGCCGCCCTCACCTTTGCGGATGCGGATGTTCCCGTTGGTCAGCGCTTGGCCTGCAAGCTGGCTGCGGTTTTGTCCGAAACGAAGGAAATACTCAGCGTTCTGCGCCTCAAGGCTACCAAGGACTTTATCGTTTACGCCTTGCTTCAAGGCCTCAGACAGCGCGGCAAACCGGTCAACAAACTGCACGCGCCCGGTGAGGCCCATGACGTTACCAAGGAACTTGTCCTTGGCGCTGGTCTCTTTGGCAATAAAGGAACTGCCAAACGATGTGGCCTCCGTACGTGAGCGGAAGAAGTTGTTGCCGTCCTTGTCCTTGACCACGCCAACCTTAGCGTAGCGTGGGGCTTCGGGGGCTTCGGTCAGCCGTTGTACTGGTGGTGTATCGCCAAGTAATTTGGGTGCTTCAAGTTTGCCTTGAACTTCAGTCAACCTATTGCCGCCGTCCAAATTAAAAATATCGTTTACTAGTTTGTGTATAGCAAATATTTCAGCTTGCGTTGGTTTTTCGTTATCAATAGAACGCGTTATTGTGTTTGCCAAATCTAACGCAGTTGAACTACTTGGGTCTGGATGCTCAGCGCGAAATTGTTTTCTTGCGTCTTCTCTAAATTTTTCTGGCAATAATCCAATAAACTCGCGCAAAATTTTTACAACTTCTTTGTCGGACGCTTTTGACTTTTCTAACGCCCTGTTAATTTCTATTGATACGCGGAATTCCTCAAACTCAAAAAGATTAGCTTTGGGCGCATACAAAAGATCGGGGGCTTTAACGTCTAAATGCCCATGGTTTACAGTTAACTCTAGCTTACCTATTGTCTCTACACCATTCAACGTTAGTTCGCCCTTACCTCTTTGTATAGTAGAAGCACTTACGCGATTAACATTAGCGCCTGCGGCTAAATCCAAGGACATTGGTGTGTCTATGTTTGTTACTAAGTTATCAACTTGTTTAAGCGCGGGGAAACTATGTTCTTTGCCACTAAAAATATACAGTTGTCCTACTTTTTCTAATTTAGGTAAGCTGGGTGTGTCGCTGTGTACGTTGTATGTACCCAAGCCTTTAACTGTTTCAGGATCAATGGCGTACGTTTTACCGGCAAATAAAACTTCAAAAGGTTTATTTACTACTTTGCCTTTGATACGTTCTTGTGGGAACGATGCCGACACACCAACAAAATTGTTTTGTTCAAACTTGTTACGTATTACATCAACAAATTTATCTGCAAAAAAATCTTTTACGGAATCTGACGGTTCGGGCCTGCCCCCGTACCCATCAATAACGTTAAATCTAAACAAACGTTTGAAATCACCAGCTTTACGGTCAATAGCAAGTTCGTATGGGCTAACGGGGCTGTTACCGCCTACTTTTTCTAATATGTTATTAAAAAAAGATTCTTTAATTTGTGTGTCTGTTTTGCCTTTGGCAAGATCAATTAAACGTGCTTTGCGACCAAATTCAGCAATGTATTGTGTTGAATTTTGAAAATTTTTGTTTGTTAAAAAATCGGTGGCAATTTTTTGTTGTTCCGCAGTCAGAGACTGTTGTGGTGAATTACCGCGTACTTCACCAATTTTTTCTTGGCCGTCCATACGCACGGCAACTTGCGCTTTACCATCTTTAAAGTAAACGTAAAAATCGCCGCCTTCAATTTGACTTGAAGCATGGGCCTTGCTTGCGCCCGTACACCAAGGTGTGCCCGCACACGCCGCGTTAAGTTCCTCTGCTGCGGCGTATGACTCTTGACCTTTTGGAACTTGGTCAAACTTTTGCCATCCGTTTTTATTTAAGGCTTGGTTAATTGCTATGTTGCGGTCAGCGTTTTCTTGCATACCTTCAAGAAAAGCTTTTTTCAACGGCAGACCTTCGCGTAACTTTTGAATAACAAACGCCGCATCCGCCGCACTAACTATGGCTACGTTGTGCCGGTTGTTAGCGTCAATGTCTACTAACTTTAAACGTCCGTCGTTATTAGATATAACCGAAAACTTACCCGCCGCTTTCGCAACAAGTGCGCGTTCTGCCGCCGTAAAATCTTTTGAAATAATTAGCTCGTACGTTAGACTTACCAAATCGTCTTTGCGTTTTTTATTTATTGCGTTTGCTTCGCGGACACGTAGAGTACGATCCCCCTGCGCCTGCTTTGTAACTAAATCAACCCCAGTAGCTTCTACATAGTGCAAAGGGTTATCCAAATCAAGTTCTTTTCCGTCCGACATTTGCACGGTGTAACTAAGCTTTTCTGGGTCTGTTTGTTTTACGTGATCTCCCGGCAACGAGATAACGCTGTCTAAATAGTCTCCCGCAATACGTTCAACGTCATCGGGCGTGCGGTCTTTTTGTTTAATGTCTACGCCAAAAGCTTCCGAAAATTGCTTCATCGAGTTGCTGCCGGAATCTAAAGCAGCAATATCTTTCTGGGCGCTGGAGTAGGGGACGTCTTTAACGCCTTCTATGTGCTCATCAAAAGCCACCACTGTGTTGCCCTTGGCCACGCCGCGCACACTGGACGGGATCATCAGCGCATCGACGGCTTGGATACCAGCCCCCAACATGGTCTCGGTCTCGGCTTTGCTAAACCCAAGCAAGCGCAGGATGATGCTCTTGATACCTTGCCATGCGTCCGACATCTTCCATTTCTTGCTGCGTAGCTGCTCTTGCAAGTTGCGGTTGGACAGTACCTCGGCGGCAAACTCTGACAGGCTGCCCTTGGCATTGGCACTGGTAATGGACGGATCTTTCTTAACGGCTTCATGCAGGGCTTTGAGTTCCCGCATGGCTACTTGCTGCGTTTCGGTCAGCAGGCTGGAGTCTTTTTCAAACAGAACAATGATCCGCTCAACCGCAGCGTGGGTGCTCTCGTGCAGTAAGACCTCTTGGGTCATACCCTTTTGGCGGTTTAGCTGCACCTCAGTTGAAATGGCCTGACCCAGCAGTTCTTCGCCCTCTGCGTTTTTTAGGTTGTCAATGGCAAAGATGTCGGTGTTGTCCAGTATGCCAGCCAAACGCTGGGCCACAGCGCGGTTCAAGGGGCTGGCGCTGCTGTCATTTGCTACGCTGTTCAACGCTGCGCGGATATCGTTGCTGTCAATATGCTGGACTTGCTCTTTGGTCAGGTCTGGGCTCTCGACTTCAACGCCGCGTGCTTCGCGGGATCTCTCCATGTTAGACATGAAGCCGCGTATGTCTGGGCGCATGCCGTAAGTTTCGTTCTCGCTTGCGGTGGCTTCTCTAAATTCCTGCGATATGCTTTGCTGCTTTTGCTTGAGTTCCTGCTTAGACGCACGGCTGAGAACCCCGCTAAATTCCCGTGGGGCTGTATTTGTGCGGCGCGTTACCTGTTGCGTACGCTTGCTTGCAATCTCTTGTGGCCCAGCACTAGCGTAAGACTCTTGAAGTTGGGCAACCAATTCTTTTAATCGGGCTTTGTACTCTGGTGTAGCGCGCCCCAATTTAATCCTGAGTTTGTCAAGATTTTCAGCGGTTTCCTTTTTAAACGCTTGGACAGATTTGTCGTCTGCCCCATAACGTTCTTTTAGGGCTGCGTAGCGCTCGCGGAATTCGTTAAGCAGGTCTTGGTACTCAGTAGTCTGTTCTCCAAGATCTCTTGCAATGTCCTTAACGGCTTTGTTCTTTTCAATCTCGGGCGCAATCTTACCCTCGTTGATGCGTTTGGCTTGCCGGGCTTCCGGCGACATCTTGATGTCCTTACCTTCAACTTTTAACAGCGCAGCTTTCTCAGCCTTGACTTCGCTGACTTTTTTGGCAGGCTCAACCTTGCGGAACTTGGCGTGGATCTCTTGGATGTTTTTGATTGCGGGGTCTAGCACCGAGTCCACAAGACCGTTGAATTCTTTTACCAACGAGTTCATGCGCTTGAGCGCACCGGCCCTTTGGCGGCTAGTTGCTTTAGGGTTGTTGTAGAGTGCTTTCTTTTCTTCGTGCTCAGCGGCAATTACGTCCAGCCGGTCACGTACAGAATACTTGGAGTTACCCTGCACCTTCTCAATCTTGTCCCGGATAGCTTGGATCTCAGCAACAAGAGCATCGTACTCATTGCCTTCAGAAATGCGGGTTGACTTTGTACCGGCTAGCCCTAAACGCTCGTCCAACGAATTAATCAGCCGGTCGTTCTCAGCCTTCTCGGCTTCACGTTTTTGGTTACGGTCGAGCAGGTTTTGTTGTTTGCGTTGCTGAGTCAGGCGGTTAATAGCGTCAATGTCGCCGTTGGCAACGGAAGTCTTGAGCATGTTGTCTGGGTCAAATAAACCCAGCGGCTTCATCTTTGGTTGGGCGTCGGAATACTGTTTGGTCAATGCATCAAATTGGGTTTGCAACGCTTGGATCTGGGCAAACTTATTTGTAACTTCAGGATTAGGAGCGCCTTGGCTGTCCGCAAGGTACCTTTGGCTAATCATGTTAGTGACTTCGCGTTTAAGGTTGTCGATCTGACCGCCAATGTGCTCAGCCGTTTGGATTGCCAACTTGCGCTTTACATCGTCCGAAGTGGGGCCAAGGTCAGCTTGCGCGGTGGACGCGGCATCAATAGATGCTTTTTGCTCGGGGGTCAGCTTGACGCCTTGGTCTTCCAAGTACTTGGACGTCGGAGCCTGCGGTGTTTTGGGAACCGGGGCTTCCTTCTCGGTAAACATGTCGCGGGTTTGCCCGCGTTGCGACAGGTCACCAAAAGTTTGGGCCGCTGCACTACGCTTGGTGTAAGTTTGAATTAAGTTCTCGCGGTCCGTTTTGAGCTTGTCCAGTGCCGCAGAGTATTTGGCTACGTCGGCGTGTTTGTCGTTTTGCGTAGCGTCCACCAGCTTTTTGCCAGCGGTGTCGATGTGCTTGTCTACTGTGGCCAGCGCAGCTTGGTGCGCCGTTTCCAGTTCTGCAAGGGATTTGGTTGTCCCGCCAAGGCTTTCAATGTAGTCGTTGGACTTGATCATGGAAGCCTGCATCTGCTCCAACTGGGGGCGCAGTGTATTTAGCGTGGCAGTATCTTGGTTCTGCGCCGCAGTCGTGTACTGGGTTTTTAAGCCTTCATACTGACGGTTCAGCAGGTCGTGCATCTCCATTGCTTTGCGCAATGTCGGCGGCTGGGGTTGCTCAACCGCTGGGGGCGGTGTGTACGGGGTTTCCCGAATCCCACGAGTTGGCTGTGGGGTAGCTTGCGTAACCGGGGCGGGCAGTGCCAGCATCTCAGGCTGCGTAGGAACCGGGGTCTGCGCTGGAACTTCTGCGGGCTCAGCTTGTTGCTGCCGATTAAACCGGGCTTGTTCAGCACCGCGCTCAAAGTAACGCCCTGCTGGAGAAATCACACCGCCAAGGACAGCGCCGCCGATGAAGTTGTCAAAGTATTCTTTTTGGGCTGCGGGGTCAGTAATGCTCAACCCAGCTTGCAAACGCTCAAAGACTTGTTGGGCAGCTTCGGTCAAACCTTCGGTGCCCATTGTCTTGCCGGTGGTCAGCGTGTAATCTGTAATTGTTTTGGCCAGTCCCTCTTTGGCTATGTCTCTAGCGGCCTTTTCGGAGATATCAATGCCTGCTTTTTCAAACATCCGGCCAATGCCGGGAACCATTTTTAAACCAAAAACATCCAGCGCGGCTTGAGGGATGGAGGCTAGGGCGGCAGCGGCAAGGTTTGTCTCGCCCAGTTTCTTGCCTTCGTCCATTTGCCGAGATAGGCCCGAACCCGCAAACTGCGTGGCAGATGCCAAACCAGCACCAACAGTGCTGGCACCAAGACCGAGCGCGCCAATACCGAGTGCCTCGGGGGCAGCAAGACCGGCAACAATTGGAGCCACCATGTACGGCAAGGAGCCGCCAGCCAACTCTTTAATTTTTGCTAGGGGGTCTTCCGACCAACTTTTTTCAGTTGGGCGCTGGGTTCTTTCTTGGTAAGCCTTTTGCTCGGCAATGTATTTTTCAGCTTCGGGCAAACCCATTAGGCCGGTACGGCCTGCCAACCCGGCAATGTCGCTTTTAAGACGGGAAGTGCTTGCCTTGAGCGAGGGTATAAAGCCTTCTTGCGGCTGAGGGCCGGGAGGCGTTGGGGCTGGGGGTTCCTCTTGCCCACCAAACTGCGCAGCAGCAGCGGCAGTTATTTGTTCTGGCGTGGCATCATCCGGGCCTTCGAAACGGTATATACGCCCATCCGGGCCTTGTACACGGTAGATGCGCATGGCAAGAGTCCTTATATCTGCTGATTAGCTAGTCGCTGTTTCAGCTTTCAGCTCCCAAGAACTTAAAGCCAGCGATCCCAGTTCCGCCCATTGTAGCCGGAGTCACGCCCATTTGCTGCATATAGTAGCCGGTGATTCGCTTGCGTGCTGCTTCTTGCTCTTCGGGGGTGGAGGCCAAACCAGCCGTCATCATCCATTTTTCAAAGTCAGCAGACGCCAAAGACAGCGCCTTCATGCGCAGGGCGTTTTGACCCTTCTGTTCGTTCAGGTAATCTGTGTCAGCATTGAGTTTCTTTATTTGAGCTTTGGTAAGCTCCTGCGAAGATTCTTGCTGAGTTCTAGCTTGGCGCTGTTTCTGCGTAGCTAAACCTGCTTCTCCAATCCCCTGCAAAAAGCGTGGGGAATTTGAAGCCAAGGCGGAAAGACCAAACGTAAGCCAGTCGTCGTTGGTCCAACCTTTGCTGACCTCGGGGTCGGCGGTTTCTTTGGCGGCGGCAATAATGTCTTTGTTGCTTTGAGCACCCGCAGCATTTTGTTGCCCGCGCTCCATGCGTGTTAAATCCTCGTGGCTGCCAATGCCTATGCCGGGTTCCCCGTATTCGGTGTCACCGCTTTCTGCGGCGGTTTGCGCACCTGCGTTTGCTACCGCTCCAGCCCGTGCAGCGTTTGCTGCTTGGTTAGCCCGCGCTGCGGCCTGTGCTCTCTCGGCAGCGGTGGTGTCTTCGGCTAAACGCGCAATCCCGGCGGTGGTATCGGCAGCTTTAACGGAGGCTTCGGCCCCCTGTGCCGCCCTTTGATCTTCAGCCAGTAGACGTGCGCGACGTGCATTTTCAGCCGCAGCCCTTGTTGCCTGCGCTTCGGCAGGCAACGCGGCAATACCCTCAGACACTGGGGGCGCTAGACGCAAAGTGCCAGCTTTTTGCGCCGCAGCTTTTGCGGCCATTATGGCTTCCGGCGTAGCTTCCAATCCTTGGGCTACCCGAGCAACGCCCTGCGCTGGTGCAGAGTAGCCACCAAGCGCATTGAGCGTATTAGACGCGTTGCGTTGAAATTCTTGGGGGATTCCTAAATAGTCAGCGCCTCTTTCAAAAATACCGCGCTCATCTTTGGCTGGAGTGGTGTTCGGCGTTTCGCCTGCTTTGTATAGCGGGATGCCAAATTGATCGACCACGTAGCCGTTTACCACGCGTTGTCCGGGGGTAGCCTGTCCAACAGGCGCGGCTTGGGCCGACCCAATGGGGATTGCGGCGGTCAGCATGGTGCTGAGCTTTTTCAAATAGCCTTGGGCTTCGGATGGAAGTTTGGCCTGGTTGATCTCGCCGTTGTTCTGGCGCAGGTGCTTATTGAGCACAGACTCGCCTTGGTTATAGGCTACGGCAATCTTTTCTGGGTCGTTGCCGTATTTCTTTTTCAAGTCGGCCATGTACGCCAGTGAGGCGTCGATGTTTTTGTACGGGTCTTTGCGGTCTTCACCGGCAGCGCCGTATGCTTTTCCTGTGGCTTTGGTCAGTTGGCCAATGCCAACCGGGCCGGTAGGAGACTGCGCCTCGGGGTTATACCCGGACTCAATCTGGAAAATACTATCTACCACAGATGGGTCAAGGCCCAGCTTGGCTGCTTGAGACAGTGCGTACTGACGGTATGCGGCTTTGGGGTCGCTGCCTGCGTTGCCGCCACGGGCCATGCCCTGTACATCTTCCTCATCGTCGTACCCGGCGATGCCGCCGTCAGCCATACCTTGCAAGTTGGGCGTTGGGAGTTGGGCGATGCCTTGACCTTGACCTTGGGGTGCACCCTGCGGAGCCGCTTGTTGCGGGGGCATTTGCTGTGGCGGCGGTGCGTTCATAGCCGCAATTGCCTGATCGACCACTTTGGGCTGGGGCATTTGCCCAGCCTGTCCCTGCTGCGCGGCGCGAAGTTTTTTGCGGCGGTTGCTCTCACTCATGGCCAGCGACATCACATACGGGTCGTCCTTGTGCATTTGCGCATACTGTTGCAGCGCAGGATCAGGCATCAGCGCTAGGCTGTCCGTAATGTCTTGGATATCATTTAACTGCATGGCTTACCCCTGACGCATGTGATACAGAGCCAACTCTGAAAGCCCTGCGGGTTTAACTTGACCGCCTTTTTTAAACATACCTGCGCCCTTGGCAACGCCTGCGGCTCCCGCTATCTGTGTCAACATAGAAGGTGGTTGCTTGTAAATAGTTTCTGCCTGTTGAGTCAAAGGCAAACCGCGCAGCATGTCGGACATAAAGCCCAGTTGCTTGTACGGATAGTTCTGGTAGTTCTGGAAGTCTTGGTAGCCAGTATCCAGTACTTTTTGGACTTGGTTTTGTTGTTGCATGCCGTACTGGTTTTGCAACTGGTTGATGCCCATGTCTTGCTGGTACTGGTTTTGGCCCAGAGTACCTAGGGTGTTGGCCCCTTGCAGCGCGGTGTTCAGACCTTGAAGTCCCAGACCTGCGCCAAACTGTCCTTGCTGGGCGTTGAGTTGGGCTGCGCCCTGCCGTGCTTGCTGCTCGGTATTGAACTGTTGCAGCGCTTGTTGGTAGGCTGCGTTGCTGCCCTGCGCTTGGATGTCACCCATCTGTGTACCGAGATTACGTTCGCGCTCAGCACGCATGATGGCGTCACGGCCCCCGCCGAAGGCTCCGGCTTGGGTTGCTTGGGCTTGCTGCTGGGTACCTTGGATGCCAGACTGGCGCTGCGCCTCGCGCTTTTGAATGTCCACTACATTTTGCATGTAGGGGTTCATGTACGCTTCAACGTTGTTTTGCTGATAATAGTTTGGGGTTGACGCGCCTTGCGGGGACATCATTTGCGCCCCTTGGCTTTGATTCTGGCCGCCAGACATATACATATCATCAGACGGGCCAAGAATGCTTTTGGGCTGATACGAGTCGTAGCTGTACTGGGCATTTAACCCGCGTTGCCCCGCCAACCCGGCCAGACCGGTTGCGCCTGTGAGTTGGTAAGAGGGCTGCATTGTCTCAGCGCCTTGGTAGGACTGCTGCTGCATCGGGGTGAACTGCGCAACCCGCTGTCCCTCGTAACTCTGATACGGATATTGGTTAATGTCCGTCACCGCTTGGGTCTGGCCCAGCATATTCTCGACAAACGGCTTAGCGTAGTCGGGGATCGACGTATTTGTGTAATTGACTTGGGTTGGATCAGCCATGATGCGTCCTTATGCTGGAAGATTTTTGTCAGCGCGGCTGTTCACAGCTACCCTGTCTTTGCCTACTGTCTTACTGCGTGTACGCTGGATTCGATCCATCATAGCGTAGAGCTTGCGGGCTCCAGCGTCTGTTGAACCGTTGCCCAATTCGGACACGATACGGGCGGGGATTACAAACTCCCCATCGGCCAGCCGTGCTGGCTGGGCGTTGCGCCCAATTGTCGCAGGAATGCTGTCAGATACGCCATCGCCGGGGCCCTTGAGTAAGCGACCGCCATCGGAGTAGCCGCCCAAAGTTCCCAAGCCGCCCATGGCCATGGCCACCGGCATACCGCCGCCAGCATACATCTGGGCTGGCTGGAAGTTGAACTTGCCTTTACGGAAGAACTGCTGTGCTTTACCGCCCTTGGCTAGCGTCATGAGACCACCATCGGCTGCGTAATCAACTTCATCAAAGTTATAGTCCGCTCCAACATCGTCAGAAACTTGGCTTACCTCGTTAATCTTGATGTTGTGCGACAGCACGCCTTCGCTCAGGTAAGTGTGGGCGTCTTGGATTTCGATCTTCACGACGGGGCCGTGGTCAAGGTATTTCACTGTCTTAACAACGGCAAAGCCGTCCTGCTGCATAACCTTGTCGCCAGTCTGCAAGTGCTGGATCTCAGTCCATTCCTTGTCGGTCATGACGCGGTGGTTGTACGTACCCACGAACTCAGCGCCGCCTTCAAAGAGGACAGCCCAACGGGTGTCTTCTCCTTGTTCGACTGCCATGACTGGGAAATTCCCCCACTCGCCGGTTGTCTCATGGCGTGTGTAGACCGTCATGCCGGGTTTGAGATCGCCAGCGTTGACCACGCCGCCATCAGCCATCGTGATTTTGATCCAAGGCGCCGGGTATGTTTGAAACAACTTGTTCGCCCTGCGGTGGTTGGGTTTGGATTTGAGTTTGCGTTTGATCGCCGCCAGTAGGAACAAGGGTTTCAAGCCCGGCTGGAGCTGGCGCGGCAGTGCTAGGTGTCAGACCCAGCCTAGTGGTTTCGGCAGTGGACTGGTTGGCCAGCGCAGCTCGGGCTGCGGCAGCGGCTGCTGCTTCTTGCTGGATGATTGCTTCGTCTTCGGCAGAGAAAGGCAAGTCGTTAATACCAACCCGACTTGTTGTTGAAGCAAATTGATCTATGTATCCCGGAGAACCGGCAATGAAATTTGCGCGGTAGTCAAGCACAGCATTAAGTAGGCCTGCTTTTTCCGTGCCCATAATTGTCTGCCGGTACGCATCAATGTCCGCTCTATACGCAGGATCGTTAAAGTATTTTTCAACATCTACCCCCCCAACATTATTTATGTTGTTGAGAGACGATGTTTCAACACGCGGCCCCAGCCCTGTATTGGTTTGAGTTGTATTTGCCGTTGTACCGGTAAAGCTGTTTTGGTTGCCAGACGTGCCGCTGTTTGCGTTTTGCTGTGCAAACAAAGTTGCAGCGTCGACAGCCGCTTGGTCAGATGGGGATAGGCTGCTCAAATAGTTGGTCAGCGTATCGTCCACAGTCAGGTTTGAAGACGGCACAGTCAACTCTGAAGCTGGGACTGTGAAGTCCACAGATGGAGCCGGTGTGCTCGATGCAGGCGAAGGAACATTTGCCGCTGGAGACGGCGTAGCCGCAGCCGGTGTAATTCCTGCTAAGTAGTTGGTCAGGGAGTCAATATCGTTCAGCCCACTTGGCGTGGGTGTGCCGCCCGAAGGAGTCGGTGTGCCGCCCGCAGGTGTAGGGGTTCCTCCAGCAGGAGAAGGCGTTGCCGCAGCAGGCGTCAGGCCCGCAAGGTAGGCTTCCAAGGCGTCAAGTTCTGCCTGTGTCGGCTGACGTGTTAAATCCACTCCCGGAATTGCAGGCGCAGGCGCTGGTGCAGCCGGAGCTGGTGACGGAGTGGTGCCGCCCGAAGGCGACGGAGCGCCGGGTGCTGGGGAAGGCGTAGGCGATGGGCCGCCGCCAATATCAAAAGGCGCAGGTGCTGCCGGGCTTGGCGTTTTACCGCCGTCACCGGGTGCTGGGCTTGGGGCTTTACCGCCGGGGCCGGGAGCAGGCGAAGGCCCACTAGGTCCGGGAGCAGGCGAAGGCCCACTAGGTCCGGGAGCAGGCGAAGGCCCACTAGGTCCGGGAGCAGGCGAAGGC
>Ga0209087_1000732_pt1 | contig 20406 bp, 21 predicted proteins | sample S_130805_EF_Meta_FD_187321 | JGI IMG/M metagenome (GOLD analysis project Ga0209087, IMG submission 187321) | Freshwater microbial communities from Lake Simoncouche, Canada to study carbon cycling - S_130805_EF_MetaG (SPAdes) (version 2) | ecosystem: Environmental > Aquatic > Freshwater > Lake ... | reverse complement strand
CTCACGTGTTCCTCACCCGTTCGCCGCTAATTCACTACCGAAGTAGTTTCATCGCTCGACTTGCATGTGTTAAGCACGCCGCCAGCGTTCGTCCTGAGCCAGGATCAAACTCTCCATAGAAAGTTTTATCTTGGCGTACAGACCAAACAAACTGTCGTTTATTTATGTCTTTACCAAAGGAAATCAACGAGTATTGCCAATCGCTACAAGTAGTGATTGGCGCATACTTCATTGAAGTATTTATTTAGAAGATGGCACTAGAAATTTGCATAACTAAGTAAGCCATCTTCTGGCATTGACTTATGGCACGCTGTTGAGTTCTCAAGGTACGGATGCGCACTGCTTCCAGGAATTTCTTCCTATTTTCAGGGCAGACCGCCAAACCTAGTGCATGGGCTCAGAACCGGTCAAACCGGCCATTGCCATCTAGGTGTGGGGATCAGCTGTTCGGCCTAATTCGTCCGTTTCACAGCAGGAGGGAAACTATAGGGGTAGGGCCAGAAGGGGTCAAATTGGGATTTCTAGGCTGTAAGGAGCATTTGCAATTAAATGCTCAAAAGCCATCTCGGCGTGGGTTTTAGGCCAAAAAACCAAGATTCAAACTAATTCTACAGCTGCTAAATCTCGTTTACCTTTTCGCAAAAGTGCATATTTTCCGCATAAAAAGTCAGATTTTTGAAGGACGAAGTCTTCTGATTCAACCTTGGCATTATTGAGATACGCGCCACCTTCTTTAACAATTCTGCGGGCTGCAGATTTTGAATCCACTACCCCGGTAGCCGCCAATAAATCCACCCATGTTGGAATGCTTTCGCCGGATTTAATCGTTATTCGAGGCAACTCTGAAAGCGCTCCGGCCAATGTTGCTTCATCTAATGAACCTAAATCGCCTTGTCCAAAGAGTGCGCGTGCAGCTTCTTCAACTCTTTCGGAGATTTCCGAAGAGTGAACCAGTGAAGTTAATTCCCGAGCGAGTGCGCGATGTGCTTCGCGCATACCAGGGTTTGTTTCGTGAGCTTTTTCGAGTTCGGAAATTTCATCATGAGATTTAAAGGAAAAAACTTTCAAGAACTTGATGACATCTTTGTCGTCAGTGTTGAGCCAATATTGGAAAAATGCATACGGAGATGTCATAGCCGCGTCTAACCAAATGCTACCGCTGGCAGTTTTACCAAACTTAGATCCATCAGATTTTGTCAGAAGAGGAATCGTTAATGCGTGACCACTGCCGCCTTCAACTCTGCGAATTAAATCCAGACCAGCAACGATATTTCCCCATTGATCTGACCCACCCAATTGCAAAGTGCATTGGTAACGGCGGTATAGCTCTAGAAAATCAAGAGATTGCAAAACTTGATACGAAAATTCAGTGTAAGAAATTCCGCCTGCTTCAAGCCTTGAAGATACCGAATCTTTAGCCAGCATTTGATTCACTGAGAAATGTTTACCGATATCCCTTAAAAACTCGATTGCAGAAAGTGGTGAAGTCCAATCGAGGTTATTAACAACCTGCGCCTTGTTCGAACCTTTTTCAAAATCCAAGAATGTAGATACTTGCTCACGAATCTTCGAAACCCATTCTGCAACCGTGTCATTACTATTAAGAGTGCGTTCTTCGTTGCGACCTGAAGGGTCTCCAACTAAACCAGTAGCTCCCCCAACTAGAGCGATTGGGTTATGACCTGCCATTTGGAAACGTCGCAAAACAAGAAGGACAACTAGGTTTCCAACGTGTAATGATGCTGCAGTCGGATCGAAACCTATGTATAAAGTTATGGGTTTCTTGAGCGCCTCTTGCAAGGCGCTTTCATCAGTGGATTGGGAGATTAATCCACGCCAGCGGAGATCTTCTAAAAGATTCATGCCTTCATCATCTCGGAAAAGGCCTTCGATTTGTTGGCAATTTCCGTGCGTTGATGCATTGTTTTTTTGATCGCCGCGGAAATCTGCTTGCGGACTTCAGAAGGAGCTGTGCCACCGGAGGTTGTACGTGATGCGATGGCGCCTTCAACGGTTAATACTTCTCGGATAGAAGCGTCCAACGAAGCATGAACGGAAGAGAATTGCTCATCGCTTAATTCATGCAAATCAATATTAAGTTTTTCGCACATTGAAACGCATTTTCCAGCTGCTTCATGTGCCTCGGAAAAAGGAACATTTTTTCGAACCAAATAATCAGCTATCTCGGTTGCGAGAGAGAAACCGGTTGGCGCAGATAATTTCATCTTCTCGCGATCGAATTCTGTCGTAGCGATCATTCCTGACACTGCTGGAATAACTAAAAACAACGTATCTAAACTATCGAAAAATGGTTCCTTATCTTCTTGCAAATCTCGGTTGTATGCGAAGGGCAATCCTTTAAGCATTGCAAGGACTGACATTAAATTGCCAATTAATCGAGCACTCTTACCACGAGCTAATTCAGCCATATCCGGATTCTTCTTCTGAGGCATAATCGATGAACCAGTTGAATATTGGTCAGATATTTTTGCCCAAGCAAATTCTGTAGATCCTAAAAGAGTCCACTCTTCACCAATGCGAGATAAATGAATTCCGATGAGTGATGTAATGAATAAAGCCTCTGCAACATAATCTCTATCGCTGACGGCATCAATGCTGTTTTCAAAAGTACTTTCAAATCCCAAACTCTTGGCCGTGAACTCAGGATCTAGTGGTAACGAAGAACCTGATAATGCACCCGCACCTAAGGAACTTACGGACGCACGGTGATACCAATCATTAATTCTGGATACATCTCTAGTAAAAGCGTGAGAATGCTTAGCAATTTCGTGTCCGAAAGAAATTGGTTGTGCATGTTGAATATGAGTGAAACCAGGAGCTGGATCATCAATGTATTCATCCGCTTTTTTCAAAATGGTTTCAGTAAGTTCGGTCAGTAAAATTGCCAGAGATAGCATGTGATCAATAGCAAAAAGTCGAAGATCTGTGGTTACTTGATCATTCCGGGATCTTCCAGCTCGGAGGGCGCCACCTAAAGGTCCAAGCTTGGAAGTTAAGCCACGCTCTAAAGCACTATGCACATCTTCATCTTCTGGGGTAGGCAAAAATTTCTGCGAAGCAACTTCTTCAACAAGTTCTTTTAGTGCTCCCCTGATTTTGGCTGAATCTTCTTTTGAAACAAGTGAAGACTTTTCAAGTACTGCTAAATGCGCCAGAGATGATCTCAAGTCATAAGGCGCTAATCGCCAGTCGAATCCAACACTTTGCGAAAGAGCAAAGACGGCATCGGTAGGTTGTTCAGTAAAACGCCCTCCCCACAGTGCCATTTACTTTCTCCCAACTTTTGAACCACGAGTGTTCTTAGCGTTAGCAAAGGCAAGAACTTCTTTGGCTAACTGAGCTCCACCTGTAGCTTTCTTTGACACAAGGATAATCGTGTCATCACCTGCAAGGGTTCCAATTACACCTGTCAGATTGGCGTGGTCTAAAGAACTAGCTAAAAATTGCGCCGCACCAGGTGGCGTATGTACGACCGCAAGATTGGCACTGTGATCTACTGAAATTATCAACTTTGATGGGACAGGATTGACGCGAGATAACGCATCATCTGCAGATTCACGAATCTGATACACAGAAGAGCCGTCTATATCTCGCCCACGAACTGCTCCAATTTCTTCTAGATCTCTACTCGCCGTTGCTTGAGTTACTCGAAATCCACTCTTTTTCAGATGCACAACTAAATCCGTCTGTGAATGAATAAGTCCAGATTTGATCAATGCAATTGCCTTGGCTCTGCGACCAGAAACATTTTGTGAATTAATAGACATTCGACATAACCTCCTTGAATTTTTTAACGAACAGATCGATTTCCTTCTTAGAAATATTCAAAGCAGGTGCAATACGAATCGTGTTCGGATTCGCTGCATTAACCAATACTCCAGAATTTTGTAATAACTGAGCGATCTCGGATGAATTCTGGTTAGATAATTCGATTCCGATGAGCAAACCTGCGCCCCGCACTTCGGCAACACCAGGAGTTGATCGAAGGGCAGCCGAGATATATTTGAAATCGCTTCTACACTTGGACAATATTTTGTTTTTTTCAATCCATTTAATCGCCGCAATAGAGGCTGCTGTGGTGACTGGGTTGCCTCCAAAAGTAGATCCATGATCACCAGGAACAAATAACTGTGAAGATTTCCCAACTGCAATCATGGCCGCGAGTGGCAAACCTGCGCCCAAACCTTTGGCAACGGTAATTACATCAGGTGTGATTCCGGAATACTCATATCCAAACCATTGACCTGTGCGTCCTATTCCAGTTTGAACTGCATCTATTGCCAATAAAACGCCGTGAGCCGTACAAATTTCGCGAATCTCTTTCAAATAATTCTCTGGCGGAACGATCACACCAGCTTCTCCCATAATCGGTTCGATGATGACCATCGCAGTTCTTGAATTAATTACTCGTCTGGCTTTCTTGATATCGCCGAATGGAATGTGCTTAATGTTTTTAAGTAGCGGAGTGAATGCAACCTTCTTTGCACTCTGTCCTGTGAGCGATAAAGACCCCATAGTTCGGCCATGAAAAGAACCATCCATAGCAACAATTCTTGATCGGCCTGTTTTTCTCGATAATTTTATTGCTGCTTCATTTGCTTCCGCTCCTGATTGTGCAAAGAAAACTCGCGAATCCTTCTTTCCGGTGAAACGAACCAAAATCTGTGCTAACTCGATCGCATTAGGATGAGAGTAAAAATTACTTACATGTGACAATGTCTTTATCTGGCGGTTTACAGCTGTGACGACAGCTGGATGAGCATGACCCAAGATACTAGTTGCGATACCGCCTAACATATCTAAGTACTTAACGCCGTCGGCGTCTTGGACTACGCATCCCTTTGCCTTCACAAGAGTTATTGATGGCACCGAGTAATTGCTCATCAAATTCTCAGACCAGAGTTGCTTGTAATCATTATTTTTCATGCGTACACCAGGGTTCCGCCGCTACCTTCAAGTGCTGCTGCAAAACTAGAATCATCAGTTCCATCAATTATTCGAACTGAGTGCGCCCCTGCCGCAATTGCTTCCAGAGTTGCATCAACTTTGGGCAACATCCCATCTGCAAATATTGGCTTTAACTCAGCTAGTTCGTGAGCTGATATTTCTTCAATCAGTGAACTCTTATCAGGCCAGTTTCGATAAATCCCTGCGACATCGGTCATGATGATTACGGTTGAATTCGGATACGCACCTGAAATAGCAGCTGCTGCCAAGTCGGCATTGATATTTAATCCAGAGCCTCCTGCTACATCAACGGCTATCGGCGCAATCACCGGAACAATTTTCTGAGAAAGTAACTGATCAACTTTCGAAACATCAACTCGAAGAACGCGTCCCACTTTGCCCAAACCATCTATGCCTTCAGCGAATATGACTTCAGATTGCTTGCCGGACATCGCCTGCGCTTTTACTCCGGCAAGAAGCAGATTATTGGCAACCTCTGGACCAACAACTTTAGATAGCACTTCATCCACAACTTGGAAGATCTCATCCGTTGTGAAGCGGTATCCATTAACGAAAATGCTTTCAATATTACGATTCTTTAGTTCGGCATTGATCTGCGGTCCGCCACCATGAACAACGATCACTTGTTCGCCCTTCAATAGGACCGATTTAATTGCAGCAGCAAAAATACCTTGCGTGTCATTCATCGCATGGCCACCAAACTTAATAATGATCATGTGGAATACGCAGAGTTCTCATGTACGTAAGCATGGGATAAATCATTAGTTTTGATTGTCGCGCATGCAGCGCCGATTTTCAGATCAATATCAATTACAACCAACCTTTGCTCAAAAGAAACTTTCGACTTATCGGCCCCTGGTGCACTCGAAACACATACCTGTACTCCATTGAGAGAAACATCAATAATGTTCGGATCCATCAAAGCATCTGCCGTTCCCACCGCGGCCAACACTCGACCCCAATTTGGATCTCCCCCAAATATGGCAGCCTTAAGTAAGTTACTTCTGGCACACGCCCGTCCAACATGCACCGCATCACTTACCGAACGAGCATTGACTACATTAATTTCAATTGTCTTAGTTGAACCTTCAGCATCTGCGATTAACTGATCTGCCAAGGATGAACACGTTTCCTCAAGCATAGATGCGCATTGCTCCTGAGTTAATTGAACTCCACTTGCACCAGATGACATGAAAAGAATGGTGTCATTGGTGGAGGTACACCCATCAGAATCGATTCGGTTAAAGGTTCTATCCACCGCTTCTTCAAAAATTTCCTTAGCATCAGCGGGCAAAAGAGCGTCAGTTAAAATCACACAGAGCATCGTTGCCAAAGCCGGAGCCAACATTCCAGCACCTTTTGCAATGCCACTTACCTGTACGCCGTTCTTACTTATGTTTGAAATCTTGGGGACAGAATCAGTGGTCATAATCGCATGTGCACAGTCCAACAAAGAATCATTAGATAAGTTCTTCGAAAGCACTTCTAATCCGCTTAAAATCTTATCCATAGGCAAAAACTCACCGATCATTCCGGTTGAACATACAAAAATTTCAGATGATGAATGATTTAGAAGCTCAGCAACATGTTCAGCGGTTGTGTGCGTATCCTGAAAACCTTGCGATCCGGTGCATGCATTTGCACCACCGGAATTCAAAACGACTGCTCGAACAAGGCAACCTTTGATAACTTCTTTACTCCATAAAACTGGAGCGGCTACTACTTGATTAGAAGTGAAAACTGCTGAGGCCCATTGTGAAGGACCTTCATTAACAATCAGAGTCAGATCCTTAGCTCCCGAACTCTTTAAACCTGCAGCTGTTGCTGAAGCAACAAATCCCTTAGGAAGCTTCACGTTCCAAGTCCATCCGTAGACAAACCCGCACCTTCGTGGAAACCGCACATTAAATTGGCATTTTGAATCGCTTGGCTTGCCGCGCCTTTTCCTAAATTATCCAGAGCCACACTTATGACTAATCGTTGAACATGTCCATCCACGGCAACCTGCATTTGGATCTTATTGGATCCTGTTAGAGAACCAGTCTTCGGTAATTGACCTTCTGGTAACACATCGACGAAATAATCTGCCTCAAAAAATTTTGCGTACAGCGCATTAACTTGTTCAGTGGAAATGCCTTTAGTCAAACGCGCCGTAATCGTAGAAAGTATTCCTCTAGGCATAGGGGCCAAGATTGGAGTAAAAGAAATTTTGACATCCTTACCTGAAACATTACTCAACGCCTGTTCAACTTCAGGCGTATGTTGGTGGATACCCCCAAATTTATAGGATGTTAAAGAGCCCATCACTTCACTAGCTATGAGATTGATCTTTGCACTTCTGCCAGCTCCAGTTGTGCCTGAAGCCGCAACAACTACGACATCTGAAACATCTATGAAATCTAAAGCTGGAAGCAATCCAGCAATAATTGAAGTTGCATAACATCCTGGATTTGAAACTTGAACACTATTAGAAATTTTCTCCCTCTGTCCTGGAATTTCAGGCAAACCATACGTCCACGCTCCAGCGTGGTCTCCGTCGTAATACTTGTCCCATTGAGCTGAGTCGCTGAGTCGAAAATCCGCTCCGAGATCAATAACTTTTATATGACTAGGTATGTTTTTAACGACACTGGCTGACTGACCATGTGGCAAAGCTATAAAAGCAACGTCAATCTCACCAAAGTTTAAGGATTCAATATCTGCAAATTTTTGATCTTGGAAAGTAGTTAAATGCGGATGCACAGAAGTAATTAGTTCTCCGGCATTGCTATGGGCACTTACTTGAGTCACCTGCAATTGTGGATGAATTGCTAGTAACCGTAAAAGCTCGCCACCTGCGTAGCCGCTGGCACCTATGACTGCTGTTCTCATGATCCCAGCCTAGCCTGAGATGACTATTTATGCAATATTATGCATAATTATGCAGTTCGTACCACCGCACCACAACGCTTTGCTGCCAGACTGGTAGCTGATTCGCGCATTGCAGATACTTCCTCGCCAGTGAGGGTGCGATCCGGCGCTCTAAATGTCAGAGTGAAAGCTAAAGAAACTTTCCCATCTCCCACTTTGTCATAACGATCAAAGAGAGAAATTGATTCAAGTAGGTCACCGGCACCTTCCATAAGAGCCTCTTGAACCTGTAAGGCAGTGACAGAGGAATCAACTATCAGGGCAACATCTTGCATTGCAGCAGGCATTACACCCACCCGATGCGGGCGAACAAGTTGCGCAATCGGCAACGCCCCTATATTTATTGCAAATGCACTGGAACGTGCCGGCAAGTTGTATTGACTAAGAATGCGCGGATGAATCTCTCCTGCATGTGCAACAACTTTTCCATCCACGATAAGTTCGGCACAACGTCCTGGATGCCAAGGCGCAAGATCTGAGCGCTTAATTTCAAAATCCAAATGACACAGCTCGAGAATCTCTTGCGCAAAAGCTATGGCATCACTCCACGCGTAATCAGATGATTTTGCTTGCCAGGAATCTTCTTCCTTTTTCCCGACTAACAACCCTGAAACCATTTCAGATTGTTCAGGAACGGATGCAAATATTTTAGAAATAACATCTGCTGAGGGGCGCTTAGAGATGTCTGGATTAATTGACGATTCCAATTTTTGTGAACTTCTAAAAATAGATCCCAACTCGAATATCGCAAAGCTTTTGGCTCCGCGACTGATATTACGAGCAGCTACTTCAATCAAACCCGGAATTAAATGAACTCTCAACAACGGGTTCTCATCCGACATGGGATTTGCTAGCGCGTATGTTGCCGCGCGCGGGCCTACAAATCCCATCTCATCAATTGTCTTCTGATTTGTAAATGGAAAAGTCAACACTTCAGCAAACCCACGGTTAGCCAAATACTGAGCAATAACGCGGCGTCTCTTTTGTGCCGGGGTTAATGACGCATGTAAAGGTCGATTAGGCAATATGGACGGAATAGATTCATAACCAATAATGCGTGCAACTTCTTCTGCAATATCTGATGTGTTAACTAAATCTGGTCGCCATGATGGTGGATCAATATCCCACTTCTTTTCATCTACATCGCAACCAACTACACGCAAGGTTCTGGCAACTTCGGCAGGTTTTATCTCAAAGCCCAGAATTTTAGAGATGTCGTGAGGATCTATGCTAAAAGTTGGTGGAAATTTTGCTTCACCGGTAAATGCAGTTTCAACATGCTGGGCTGAACTGTTTTCAGTCAATAATTGAACAAAGCGTGCCGATGCAAACTCAGCCAATGATGGATCTACTCCGCGTTCTAATCTGCGCGATGCTTCTGAAGACAACTTATGTCTGCGAGAGTTTTGAGCGACCGCAATTGGATCAAAACGCACAGCTTCTAGTGCAATTTCGGTTGTAGTTTCTGTAATTTCAGATGAAGCACCACCCATAGTTCCTGCCAAGGCAAGTGGTTTTTCATCATCAGTTACCATTAAATCCAAAGGATCCAAGGTGCGAATTTGTCCATCAAGAGTTGTGAACTTCTCTGACTTACCAGCTCGCTTTAAATGCAAACTTCCCTTTATTTTATGTCGATCAAAAGCATGCAGTGGTTGACCTAGTTCAAGCATTACGTAATTCGTCACATCTACAACTAAAGAAATAGATCTCATACCCATTTTTTCAATTCGACGTTGCATCCAAAGAGGTGTTAATGCAGCAGAATCGAAATGGGACATCGTTCGAATATAGAAAATTGATGCACAATTCTTATCATCGATCTTCGGTTGGACGCCCTTGCCTGTATTTTCAAAGGTCAATGAACGTAAGGCATCGACAGGATCTGTGAACTTCAGATCGAATGCTCCTGCGATTTCGCGGGCAACTCCCCTGATGCTGAGTGCGTAACCACGATCAGGGTTAACTGCAATATCGAAAATCACATCATCGATAAGCAAGGTTTGTCTTACATCATCCTTTATTGAAACCTGATCCTTTTTAAAAGCCATAATGCCCGCGTGATCATCACTTAAACCCAATTCTTTGGCAGAGCAAATCATTCCATTAGACGTTTTCCCATAAGTTTCGCGTGCTGCAATGTGAAAATCACCTGGCAGCACTGCACCCGGCAGAGCCACCACAACTATGTTGCCAACACTGAAATTTGTTGCCCCGCATATAACAAAGCGACTTTGTTTCTCACCACAATCTAAACCAACATATCGGATTGGCTTTTTGAACTCAGTAATTTCTTCAATCGAGAGAACTTCAGCAAAAACCAATGTACCTTGAACGTCATTGCCTTGCTTGATTATGTCTTCCACTTCAAACCCAACGCGTACAAGTCCTTGGGCAACATCCTCGGCTGACAAACTCTTCGGAATTTCGACAAACTCTTTTAACCAGGACAGTGGTGCGCGCATTACAACCCCACCCCAAACTGCCTTGTAAATCGCAAATCGCCTTCAACAATGTCGTGCATATCGGTTATTCCATGGCGAACCATCAACGTTCTTTCAAGTCCCATGCCAAATGCAAATCCACTGAACTCGTCTGTATCGATGCCGCATGTTTGCAGAACTCGTGGGTTAACCATTCCACATCCACCCCACTCAATCCATCGTCCATTGAAAAAAACATCTACTTCAGCACTTGGTTCAGTGAAAGGAAAGAATGATGGACGCAAACGAGTAGTGACATCAGGACCAAACATGTACCTAGCAAAATTATCCAGCGTGCCTTTCAAATGAGCCATAGTGATTCCACGATCAACTACTAATCCTTCAACTTGATGGAACACCGGACTATGGGTGGCATCTAACTCATCAGCTCTAAAAGTTCTACCAGGGCAAATAACATAGATAGGTGGTTGTTTCGTGAGCATCGTTCTGATTTGTACAGGGGATGTATGTGTACGTAAAACCATGCCAGATTCCAATGGCTCAATGAAAAAAGTATCTTGCATAGTTCTGGCTGGATGATCAGCAGGAATATTTAATGCATCAAAGTTGAGCCATCCAGATTCCAATTCCGGACCTTCTTCAACAAAATATCCTTGTTCGATAAAGAAATCAGAAATATCATTTTTAATAATACTGATTGGGTGTAACCCACCCCGATGATTTCGCCGCACCGGAAGAGTGATATCTACAATTTCCTCAGCAAGCATTTTTTTATCACGTTCATCTTCTAATCTTCGTGTAGCTGTCTCCAGGGAGTTTGCGATGGAAGCTTTGGCTTCTCCTACTAATTTTCCTAGTGAGATTTTTTCTTCCGGTGATAGTGAACCTAATGATCGTGATGCACCGGAAATAGGAGACTTATCCCCCGTATGAGACAAACGTGCGCTCTTTAATTCATCTAAAGTCGAGGCGCCCTTAAAGGCCGAAACCGCTGCGTCAACCCAACCTTGAATTTCTTGCGCATTCATGGAGGCGAGTCTAACTGGTCGTACTTTAGGAAGTTGGGATATTTGCCAATTGATACATGACGATGCTTGCGGCAACAGATAAATTCAGGCTTTCTGCATTGCCAGGCATAGGAATTTTTACAGGAGTAATTCGATTATTTGACGCAGACAAGGCCGCAAAATTGTGCAATCCGCGAGCTTCATTTCCAAGAATTGCGACCACTGATCGATCTAAAACAATCTTTGAAAGCGGCAAATCAGCAGAAGTATCTAGGGCTACAAATGTGCAATCCCAGTTCAAAATTTCATCTAATGCCACGTTCTGGTAAACCGGAATGTGCCAAAGCGATCCAACCGTGCTACGAACAACCTTTGGTGAGAAAATATCAACGCTATTGGGCGATGTAATGACGGCGTCAAATCCAAAAGCATCTGCTGAACGGATGATTGTGCCGGCGTTTCCTGGATCTTGAACTTCACTGAGATAAATGAATTTACTTTTCGCTGCTGGTACTAAATTCGCAATGGAAATATTTGGAATCTCGCATACCGCAATCAAACCCTGAGGCGTGACGGTATCGGACATAGTTCTAGCAACATCATCGGTGATACTCAGAACTTCACATTGTGCTTGGTCTATAACATCAGCAAACTTTCCTAATGCGGAGTTAGTAACGTACAAGGTCTGCAACTTTGGGCCTGTGGCAGAAGCCAGCGCTTCACGAACACATTGAATCCCTTCGGCAATGAACAACCCAGATTCACTACGCTCTTTAGAACCTCTAGAACTGATAAGAGCCTTAACTCGCCCAACATGCGGGGAATTAAGGCTCTCAATCATGAGTTCTAATTATGCAGATGTAAGACTCTTGCGAGCCACATCAACAAGTGCTTTGAATGTAGCTGGATCGTTAGTTGCTAAATCAGAGAGAATACGTCGATCAATTTCTACTCCTGCGCTTTTCAATCCCTGGATCAAACGGTTGTAGGTCAAACCATTTTCACGGCTTGCAGCGTTGATGCGCTGAATCCACAACTGACGGAAGTCACCTTTTTTGTCCTTGCGGTCATTAAAGGCATAAACCATTGAGTGCGTAACTTGTTCTTTCGCCTTTGTGAAAAGACGGGAACGTTGTCCGCGATAACCACTTGCACGTTCAAGAGTTGTGCGACGCTTCTTTGCTGCGTGAACTCCGCGTTTTACTCTAGCCATTTAATTCACGCTCCTTACTTCAAACCAAGCATGCGCTTGGCTGTAAATGTAGTTGACGGCTTTGCTGCTGACTCGTTGCTCAAGCGACGTGTAACACGTGAAGACTTGTGCTCAAGGAGGTGGCGCTTGCCAGCACGTTCGTGCATAACTTTTCCTGTTCCTGTGATGCGAAAGGTTTTCTTCGCGCCACTGTGAGTTTTCATCTTTGGCATTGTGCTCTCCTTAGTTCGGTTTCTCTTTACGCTTCTTCTTTCGCAGCTGCTAGCTCTTTAGCTTTGCGGGCTGCGCGTTGTTCAGCTACTGCTTCTGTCTTCTTCTTCGTAGGTCCTAATACCATTGTCATATTTCGTCCCTCTTGTTTAGGGGCGAATTCCACAAATGCAAATAGTGCAACATCTTCTGCAAGACGTTGTAGCAATTTGTAACCAAGTTCTGGTCTCGTTTGCTCTCTTCCACGGAACTGCATCGTTACTTTTACCTTGTCGCCACCTTTGAGGAATTTCTCGATATGAGCGCGCTTCGTCTCATAATCGTGATTTTCAATCTTTGGTCGCATACGCACTTCCTTCACCACAATGTGGGTCTGGTTCTGTCGCGCTTCCCGAGCTTTCTGTGCGATTTCGTATTTGTACTTTCCGAAATCCATAATTTTGCAAACGGGTGGGTTGGCATCTGGTGCAATCTCAACTAAGTCAAGACCAACTTCATCTGCCATCTTCAACGCGGTATCGATATCTACAACTCCAACTTGATCACCGGTGTGCCCGATGAGTCGAATTTGAGGTGTGCGAATTCGATCATTAATGCGCGGTTCAGTGCTGATTTGTGCTCCTTTGGTTAATCGCGGTTCGAACGCTTTGTGTGTTGCAAGCGCTACAAGAAAAACACCGCAAGGTGAATTGGTTAACCAATTCATAACCCTGACAAACCAACTCGCCGCAGCGATGGAGGTGGGAGCGGTACTCCTCTTGCAGTAACTATGCAGTCACTGGTCTGAGGTGAAGATTACCCGAGAGTTGGTCAAAGGCGAAATTTACGCTCAGGCACCCATGGCATGAACGCCACCATCGACGTGAATGATTTCTCCAGTTGTCTTTGGGAACCAATCAGAGAGCAGAGCAACCGCACCTTGCGCTGCAGGTACAGCATCTGTGACATCCCATTGAAGTGGCGCTCGTTCGTTCCAAACCTTTTCGAATTCATCAAATCCTGGAATTGATTTTGCAGCCATAGTGCGAATTGGTCCCGCCGCAATCAGATTGACGCGAATGTTTTTCGGTCCAAGATCTCTTGCAAGATAACGAGACGTTGATTCCAGCGCTGCTTTGGCTACGCCCATCCAATCGTATTTTGGCCAGGCGACAGTTGCGTCAAAATCTAGACCAACAATCGACGCACTATCTTTGAACAAAGGTACGCACGCCATTGATAAAGATTTAAGTGAATATGCAGAAACATGCATTGCCGTTGCAACATCTTCCCACGTAGTGTTCAAGAAGTTTCCACCGAGTGCGGCTTCTGGTGCGAAACCAATTGAATGCACCACGCCATCTAAATGCGGAACATGTTCGCGCACTCTGCTTTGCAGTAAGTCAAGATGTTCTTGGTTGGTTACATCTAATTCAATTATTGGGGCAGGATTAGGTAAACGCCCAGCGATACGTGTGGTCAAACTTAATACGCGACCATATGAAGAGAGCAGAACAGTTGCGCCTTCCTCCTGCGCTATTCGAGCAATGTGGAAAGCTATGGACGCATCGGTTAATACACCGGTAACCAAAATATTCTTACCTGTTAGCAAACCCATTTAATGTCCCATCCCTAATCCACCGTCAACAGGTATTACCGCCCCTGTTATGTATGCCGCTTTTTCTGAAGCGATGAAAGAGACAACCTCCGCTATCTCATTTGAGTCAGAAAATCTTCCGAGGGGAATTGATTCTGCGATCTCTTGCCTTCTTTTATCATCCAGTGCTGCCGTCATATCTGTTTCAACAAATCCGGGTGCAATTACATTCGCTGTGATCCCACGGCTGCCCAATTCGCGGGCGAATGATCTAGCCATTCCGATGAGTCCTGACTTGCTTGCCGAATAATTCACCTGACCAGCAGAACCCAACAACGCAACAACCGAACCGATAAATATCAATCGACCTTTCTTAATCTTAAGTAAACCTTTTGTCGCTCTCTTGGCAACGCGAAATGCCCCGGTTAAATTTGAATCTATTACTTCTTCGAAATCTTCGTCAGACATACGCATTACAAGTGCGTCCTTCGTTATTCCTGCATTACAAATCAACACTTCTGGAATGCCCCACGATCTCTCAATCAATGTGAAAGCTTCATCAACACTATGCGTTGAAGTAACATCTAGTGCTACACAATCAAAACCAGGAATAGCCGCACCAGAGCGTGACCCAATAACCACATGAAAACCATCTCGTGACAAAGCGTTGGCAATAGCTAAACCAATTCCGCGGTTTCCACCTGTTACTAAGGCGATAGGTTTTTGCGACATGCGAGAAATCTACTGGCTACTCTCGCGTAAAGTGAATTTCATCTGGCATCGTGTCTGCTCCTCGCCTAGAATCGGCGTATGGCTAATGAAGAAGATGTTTATGACATCACCAGTGCTCAAAAATCATTAAGTTCTGATCAACCTGGACGTCAACGCCGATATTTTATTTCTATGATGGTGAGAACTGCTTGCTTTATTCTCACCGTGGTTCTGCCAAGTCCGTACCGTTGGATTGCACTAGTAGGCGCAGTATTTCTTCCTTACGTAGCAGTTGTTGTAGCAAATGCCGGTCGCGAGACAATCATTCCTGGTGCTGCAATATTGAAAAAGAAACCACGCTCTCTCTCTTAAGTTAAGGTATTGCCGTGGTTAAAGAACGGTACGCATTCCTAAAAACACTCGTCGCACTTTTGCTCATACTTTTATGTTTGTGGGCCGCACAGTGGCAATATCACCGTGGAGTTGATCGACACGCTCGCAATACTTTGATTATTGAACAATCACTATTGCCTGCCGTTGAATTAGGAGAACTCACCGGCAATATCGATTCTTTCGAATGGCGAACTATTTCCTTTCAAGGCGTTTTTGATGATAAAAATCAGATATTACTTCGCAATCGTTATAGCGAAGGTGTTTATGGTTTTGAACAACTCACACTATTTGTATTTGACCAGAGAAAAATATGGGTAGATCGCGGATGGATTAAAGCCGGTTCAAATGCCACTATCCCACCGCAACTACAACAAACTAGCGATGAAAGTGTTCGTATAACTGGTCGTTTGCGTTTAGATTCTTCACTCCCCCAAGGAAAATTTTTTGCAGTAGCTAATAACGCACAGCGGGATTTGGTTTCCCAATTAGATGCTAGAAAAGGTATTCAAACGGAAGATTTCTATATCGATTTAATCTCGGTTTCCGATACCGCCATGAATCCGGATGTTCCTGTTGAGTTGCCAGAACTTAGCGATGGACCACATATGGCGTACGCCTTGCAATGGATTTTCTTCGCCGCTTTAGTTAGTTACGGGCGACGTCTCATTCGCAAGACCGCTTAAATCTTGTCGCATATACAACTCTGAGTACAGACCACCAGCATTAAACAATTCTTCGTGCTTTCCACGTTCAACGATGGTTCCATTTTCTAGAACGATAATCTGATCTGCATCTTTAATAGTGCTTAACCGATGGGCAATCACGATGCTTGTTCTACCCTTTAACGCGGACTTCAAAGCATTCTGGACTAACGCTTCATTTTCAGAATCCAAATGCGCAGTAGCTTCATCGAGAATAACCACAGATGGAGACTTAAGAAGTAATCGAGCAATAGCCAAACGCTGTTTTTCACCACCGGATAATCGGTGTCCGCGTTCACCAACTAGAGTTTCAAAACGATTTGGAAGAGATTCGATCAACTGCCAGATTTGGGCAGCTTTACATGCCTCTTCCATCTCAGCCTCGGTGGCATCGTGTTTTGCATATCGTAAATTCTGGGCAATGCTTTCGTGAAACAAATGTGCGTCCTGTGTTACAACACCAATATTTGCACGCAAAGATTCCACAGTAAGTTCTCTGATGTCACTACCATCAACAAAAATAGAACCTGATGTAACATCGTAGAGTCGTGGAACCAAAGTACTTATCGTGGTTTTACCAGCACCGGATGGACCAACTATTGCCGTAAAACTTCCAGCCGGAACGTTAAATGAAATTCCTTTAAGAATTTCACCGCTTTGGACGTGTTCTTCTTTCGCGATAGATTCGAGAGAAGCGAGAGAGATTTGATCTGGACGTGGGTAAGAAAAATGAACATCTTTGAACTTAATGGATGGAATTTTCTTCGCGAGAGTAAGCGCCCCAGCTCTATTCGTAACCATTGGTTGTAGATCTAGAACCTCAAAAACTCTTTCAAATGAAACAAGAGCGGTCATCACATCTATTCGTACATTTGATAATGCAGTTAATGGTCCATATAAACGCGCTAATAAAGCAGTAATGGCAAGCAATGTTCCAACTGTCACACTTCCGTTTAACGCTAAATGACCACCAATTCCATACGCAAAGGCAGTAGCTACGGCTGCAACACTAGTTAATGCGATAAAGAAAAATCTGTTGAGCATGGCCATGGTAATTCCGATGTCGGCAACTTTTCTTGCTCGAGATCGGAAAAAATCATTCTCGGCTTGTGCTTGACCGTAAAGAGCTACCAACATTGCTCCTGAAACATTGAAACGCTCCGTCATCGTCGAGGACATCGCGGCGTTTAAGGTAAAAGATTCCCTCGTAAGAGTTTGAAGCTTACGACCCACCCACTTTGTAGGGATTAAAAATACAGGTAGTAAAACCAATGAAACTACTGTTATTTGCCAGGAAAGAAAGAGCATGGCAGCCGTCACCAATATCAAACTGACAACATTGCTTAAAACTCCAGATAATGAAGAAGTAAATGCTTGCTGTGCGCCAATGACATCTGAATTGATTCTAGATATCAAAGATCCCGTTTGGGTTCTTGTAAAAAATGCTATGGATTGTTTCTGTACATGTACAAAAACTTGGGAACGCAGGTCATAAATTAAACCTTCACCGATTCTGGCTGAAAACCAACGTCCAATGATGCTCATCAAAGCATCTGCTACTGCCAACAAACCAACAATCAATGCGAGCTGAGTTATCAAGGCGCCATTCTTAGGAATCACTCCATCATCAATTAGTTTACGAAGTAGTAATGGAGTGGCGACAATTAGGAAGGCATCAATTACAACCGTAAACAAGAAAATAGAAAGATAAAGACGATATGGCTTTGCAAAACCAAATATGCGTTTTACCGTACCTGCTTTTAGTTTTTGTTCTTTAACTGAAGGGTCAGCAGTCATTGTCCGATGCGCGGACCAAGCTGCATACATGGACATAGTTAGACCGTAAAGCCCAAAGCTCTTAGTTGTTCGCGACCTTCATCAGAAATTTTGTCAGGGCCCCAAGGCGGCATCCATACCCAATTAATTTTGACATCTGTGGTCATGCCAGCCAGTGCTTGTCTTGTTTGATCTTCAATAACATCCTGAAGTGGACATGCAGCCGATGTAAGAGTCATATTCAAAACTGCAATATTTGATTCATCCACCATCACGTCATAAATCAAACCAAGATCAACAACATTGATTCCTAATTCAGGGTCGACAACATCTTTCATTGCCTCAGTTACATCATCAACACTCGTTGTCATTTTTCAAACCCTTCTGTACGTGGATTAGTTTAGTTCTATTTTTGAGCCTGTACTGACGCATCTTTGAAGGCCATCCAGCCTAACAATGCACATTTAATGCGAGCTGGATATTGAGATACACCAGCAAGAGCTACAGCATCTTCCAGGATTGACTCATCAGGATTGCCACTTCCTTTACTTTGCATCAATTCAACGAAATTATCAAAAACAATTTGTGCTTCGGCTATATCTTTACCAATCATCAGGCCGCTCATAATTGACACACTGGCCTGAGAAATAGAGCACCCAAGTCCATCCCATGAAACGGATTTAACCATTGAACCATCCAAGGTTACATTTAAAGTAATTTCATCCCCACAACTCGGATTAATGTGGTGAACCTGTGCGTCATATTCAGCAGTCAGTCCTTTGTTCTCTGGATGTTTGTAGTGATCCAAAATTACTTCTTGATAGAGATTATCGAGTTCCATTATTGTCCAAAATACTTCTTGGCATCTTTTACGCCAGCAACTAATGCATCAATATCGGAGTGATCGTTATAGAGGTAGAGAGATGCTCGTGTTGTAGCGGGAACACCAAGTGCTCTCGTTAATGGCCATGCACAATGGTGACCCGTTCGAACCGCTATGCCGGAACTATCTAAATACTGACCAAGATCATGTGGATGAATTCCTTCAACAGTGAAAGAAACAATTCCTCCCCGCATGGAACTATCGAGTGGTCCAACTATCGCTATACCGTCAATTTTTTGAAGTTCGGTTAACAAGTATGAAGTTAACTCTTCCTCATGCTGGTGGATGGAATCCATGCCAATATTTTCAAGATACTTCAAGGCTGCACCCAAACCAACTACTTGCGCCATGTTTGGGACACCTGCTTCAAACTTTTTTGGTGCTTCGGCCCAAGTTGCATCCGTCATCGTTACATTTTCAATCATTGACCCACCGAATAGAAATGGAGGAAGATCGTTTAGTAATTCATAGGATCCCCATAAAACTCCTACACCTGTTGGACCTAAAGCTTTATGGCCTGAGAACGTTAGAAAATCCGCCCCAAGTTTGCGTACATCAACAGGTATGTGAGGAACCGATTGGCATGCATCGACAATGACTATCGCGCCTACTGAGTGCGCTTTTTTGATTATCTGATCAAGATTATTTATTGTTCCCAGAACATTAGATTGTTGAGTTATTGCAACAATCTTAGTTTTATCGGTTATCAAAGAATCGATATTTGACTCATCTAGTCGTCCGTCGGAGGTAACGCTAAACCACTTAAGCGTTGCGCCACTGCGTTTAGCTAATTGTTGCCAAGGGATCAAGTTCGCATGATGCTCCATTTCGGAAACAACAATTGTGTGCTCTGGTCCTATAGCAAAACGACTATCGGGCTCTGCATTGCTAAATGAATAAGCGAGAAGATTCAAAGATTCAGTAGCGCCCTTTGTGAACACAATCTCTCTTGCGTCAGCACCTAAGAATTTCGCAACTATTTCGCGAGATTCTTCGAATAACTCGGTTGCTTCTTCAGCCAATTGATGCGCTCCTCGGTGAGCAGCGGCGTTGTGCAACTTGTAGAAATCTACTTCAGCATCAATGACTACCTGCGGTTTTTGACTCGTAGCACCACTATCTAAATAGATCAGCTTTTTACCGTCACGAATAGTGCGCAAAAAGATTGGGAAATCTTTGCGGATCTTCGTAACATCGAGAGTCATAATTAAAAACTAATTACCGACGTATTCGGCATATCCCTGTGCTTCGAGCTTGTCAGCTAACTCTGGACCGCCTTCTTCAACTACGCGGCCATTCGCAAAGACATGCACGAAATCTGGTTTGATGTATTTCAGGATTCTTGTGTAGTGCGTGATGAGTAGAACTCCTAGGTTATTTGAATCCTTCGCACGGTTTACACCTTCTGAAACAATTCGAAGAGCATCAACATCTAATCCGGAATCCGTTTCATCAAGAATCGCGATTTTTGGTTTCAAGAGTTCTAACTGCATGATTTCATGGCGCTTCTTTTCGCCGCCTGAAAAACCTTCATTAACGTTTCTCTGAGCGAAACTAGGATCAATTGATAACGCTTGCATCGCATCTTTTACT
>Ga0209087_1000730_pt1 | contig 20452 bp, 20 predicted proteins | sample S_130805_EF_Meta_FD_187321 | JGI IMG/M metagenome (GOLD analysis project Ga0209087, IMG submission 187321) | Freshwater microbial communities from Lake Simoncouche, Canada to study carbon cycling - S_130805_EF_MetaG (SPAdes) (version 2) | ecosystem: Environmental > Aquatic > Freshwater > Lake ... | reverse complement strand
ACCGCTATGGACACATTGAGGTAAACCGACACACATTTATCCTTCATCCATATTTGATTGTTTACATCCAGTAAAAACCCTCCTCCAGTCGCAATTACCCCTTTGTTGACAGTGTCTGATTTTTGCACGAAAGCGGATTCTTGCGCACGAAAGTATTCCCAACCAAACCTTTTGACCATTTCTTCAATGGAAATTTGGTGTGTTAATTCCAATTGTGCGTCAATGTCGACAAAATCAAGGTTTAATTCTTTAGCCAATTCGTTGCCCACGGTACTTTTTCCGCACCCCATGAATCCGACTAAACAAATTGGTTTTGAATGCATTAGGATTAAAATAGGTTGTCCAAAAAAAATATAATTTTTAAACAATCAAAAATACCAAAATTAAGGTTGTGTAAACTAAAAATTTAGGATATATTTGCACCCTCAAAAAAGAGATTCCGTAGCTCAGCTGGTAGAGCAATACACTTTTAATGTATGGGCCCTGGGTTCGAATCCCAGCGGGATCACTCTGATGCAAGCGCTTTCGTAAGAAGGCGCTTTTTTTTTTGCAATCGAGTTGAACTTGTTCAAACGAGATTCATTAAAAAAAGGGACAGATGAACTTGTTCATTGGCGCTTGCATCCACTGCACGTCGGTCACCTGGGTTGGTGAAAAATCCCAGCGGGATCACAAAAGAAGTCCACTTCGAAAGAAGCGGACTTTTTTGTTTAGTACCGAACCAAGCTTGCTTGAGTGAGGGATTAAACAAAAAAGTCCGAGCCTTGTGCAACAAGGTGGGCTTTATGCTTGGATTGAGCCCCAATTAGGAACACGAGCTTGCTCGTAATCCCCAAATTTTAATTTGTTTAGTACCGAACCAAGCTTGCTTGAGTGAGGGAAAGAACAAAAAAGTCCGAGCCTTGTGAAACAAGGTGGACTTTATGCTTGGATTGAGCCCAATTTGGTAAATAAATGCGATTATTTTAAACCTTTACAAAAATAAATGACTATTTTAGAATGAAAATAACAAAATAACCTAGATGTCTGACTTGCTGAAAAAAACCAAATTATTGTCCCTTTTTGTCTGGATTTCCTTCATACATCTCTCCCAAATTGAAAACATCGTAATAAATCCATCTATGGTTTACATGAATGTCTATGATATAGAAGACACCCTAGTATCTTGTAATACTTTTAGCATTTCCTCCAAAAGCTATAAAATGGATATCGATAATAACAGTGTCACAGACTTAACATTTACCACTACCTGGGACGCGAATGGATGGGGTGGATCTCGTAGCATAGCGATGGTTGCATCAGACAGCTGTTACTTTGTGAAAGACACCAATGTTATAGATTCCATTGGTTCAATTTCTCCATCCGGCCAGATAGTATATAATCCTGCCATTTATTCAATGGTCAAAAAATTTGAGTTGAATGACACAATTTCAGTAGAAAATTGCAGTCAACAAGCACCGACAAATATTGTTTATTATAATTACGGTAATTTTCCGAGTCTTATCATTTATCATTCCTTGGATTCTTGGATTTCTGGGGATCATTATATTGGTTTTCGTAAGCGAATTAATCAAGTGAACTATTTGGGATGGATTAAGCTGAGTGTTCCTGATTATTATTCTTTTATAATAAAGGAATATGCCTTGGACTCGGAATGTCCATTAGGGTTTTTGGATTCTCCCATATCTCCCATAAAAGTATATCCAAATCCAGTTGTTGACAAGTTATCGATTCAATGGAGTTACCAGGAAAATGCGGAATTAAAGGTATACAATGTATTAGGCTCCAAGGTTTATGAAACCAAATTAGAAAATGGATTAAATAGCATTGATTTAAAGGATTTGACCCATGGATTGTATTCTATCCATATTACAAGTTTAGATTTCAGTCTTCAAAAACAAATCGTTAAGTTGTAAAAAACAAGCCTTAGATTGAGCCCCATTCCCGGAACACGAGCATGCTCGTAATCCTGTTAACATTTGAATTTATTAAAATACCCACGAAAAAACATTCGACTCCTATGGAGTCGCTTATTGGGGGACGATTGTACTCTAAACTATCCGACTCCGTTGGCGTCCTAGGTTATACATAAATATCCTATACCTATGCCGCGCGACTCCAGCGGGATCACTCTGATGCAAGCGCTTTCGTAAGAAGGCGCTTTTTTTTATGCAATCGAGTTGAACTTGTTCAAACGAGATTCATTAAAAAAAGGGACAAATGAACTTGTTCATTGGCGCTTGCATCCACTGCACGTCGGTCACCTGGGTTGGTGAAAAATCTCTATTCTTTTAATTAATGGATAAATGCTCCAAGTAAGGGTTAGAGGTTACCATTCATTCTAACCATTGTTCCTTGTATGTGGGCTTTTTCAGATTCATCACATCCATTTTTTTATTCTTTGAAACGCTTGCTCATTCGCATTCCATCTTTGCAAGTTTAAGCTGTTCACGTGGCCCGAGAGCATCGATTTTAAGATGATAAAATGTAAATGCCCATCAGGGATGGGGTCAAGCACCGAATATTTCGGGTGGATGCCGATGTGTGATGCCCCTAGAAATATCGGCAACCTGTGAACTTCTTCCTCTACAAACTCAGCGTGCGTTACCCTTTCCACCAAACCTTCGGGATAGTGGAAAGGGATTGGCGCTTCAACACCATCTTTCACAAGCCATTTCATCGTCAAATGGCCCCAAATTGGATCTTTCATCATTTGGTAAAAACACTTTTTGGAAGTTTCAATAACATAGAGCCGCAAGGCTTCCTCACGTGACGTCATAACCAAATCCGATTAACCCCATTAAACACCTGCAGTTTTTGAATCTTCGGGAAATCCAATACTTCCCCGTGAAAATCGGGGTTGCCAAAAAGTCCGCAAGTGTTTGTGGGGTGATTGATGGGGCGCTTCAAATCCAGTGTTTCATCGATTGGGCTAGGCTGCACGGGAAAAAAGTCGTAGTTCTCGCGTTCATTCAATTTCAGATCGCATCGATGCGTTCCAATTGATTTTTGTCTCTTAAACAAAGCTAATCAAGCTATTTCCTTCAACCTTTATTGAACTTGTAACTCCTTTATCATTAGAAGCCTTGTAGAGTGCAAGCAACCGAAGCCCTTGTTGATGAACACCAAATAATCCAGTTTTTTTGGCGGAAACATTTGCATTTTCAAGTTCTAAGTCGCCAAGTTTCATAAAGTCATTGTAATAATCTGTAAATAAATCTCGATCCCCTTGTCGAGGGATGTATAGGTGTCCACTAATCATAATTATAAATTTTAATTGTAAAAGTTTAAGTTAAATTTCTAAATGCCCGGAACACATCGATTCTCAGGCTCATTTTGTGAAAAGTTGAATGGCCAAGACATGATTAAGATAGTTGATGCAAGAAATTGAATCATAAATAATCCCCCATTCCTATTTTTACAAATTGTAGCTCCAGAAAAGCTTCCATCTTATTTGCCTCAACGCGCAATGTTTTGCCATTTTTAAAAATTAGAATAACTGTTTTTTTCATTCAAATCGTTTTAATGAATGGATTAAATTATTTGTATTTCGATTAAAATTGGAAACCAACGTTAATTTTGACGTTAAAAGCCCGTATCGTTTTACCACCGTGGTGTCTTCACTCGGTTGGTACCATTTAAGGTTCGAAATACACAACCCAATTAATAAAAAAAACTAAAATGGTTACAAAAAACCTAACATTATAAGTATCGATCAATCAAATATTTTTTAGAGATTAAACCCTGTAAACAGGAAAGAAGAATTTTGGAATCAGCCTGAGGGAATATAAGCGGGGGGATTGGAGTGAACAGCAGCAAATTTAAAACTGTCTGAAAAACAGGGAAGTTGACCAATCTACCAGGAAAAATAAAAGCCTACAAAAAAATGGTTAAATTTACCTTATGTCTGAACTCGAAGAATTAATGAAGGCCCTGGTTTCTTTTCGCGATGCACGCGATTGGAAACAATTTCACGACACCAAGAATCTAGCTGTTGCACTCTCCATTGAAGCAGCAGAACTCAATGAACTGTTCCTGTGGAAAGATTCCGCAGACTCTGAAGCCGTCGATAAAGAAAAATTAAAGGAAGAACTGGCCGATGTATTCGCCTATGCGCTGTTATTAGCTGAAAAACATCAATTGGACGTGAAGCAAATCGTGTTGGATAAAATTGCACGAAATGCCGAAAAGTACCCGGTGGAAAAAGCCAAAGGCAGTGCCCAGAAGTATACGGAGTTATGATATCCCCATTAAAAAATGATGCGTTCTTTAATGAATTAACCGAAATTATTGTTTTTGGGAAAAAAGATATTGAGTTATCGATTAATCGAACGATTACCAATGTATACTGGCAAATTGGAAACCGAATAAACACAGAGATATTAAATGACAAAAGAGCAGAATACGGCAAGCAAATCATTAAACATGTAAGTGAATTTTTAGTGGCCCATTTCGGTAAAGGTTGGGGAGAGAAACATATTCGACATTGTCTACGCATTGCGGAGACTTTTCAAGATAAAGAAATTTTCTACGCGTTGAGTAGAGAATTATCATGGACGCATTTGCGAACTATAATGTATCTTGATGACGAACTTAAAAGAAGTTTTTATGTAGAAATGTGTCGACTAGAGAAATGGAGCTCACGCAGGCTGCAAGAACGTATAAACTCCTTATTATACGAACGCACCGCCATCAGCAAACAACCAGATGAACTGATTAAGAAAGAGCTAAATGCACTGAAAACTGAAAAAAAGTTATCCGACAACCTTGTGTTTCGCAATCCCTACATCTTGGATTTTCTTGAACTTAAAGATACCTACAGCGAAAAAGATTTAGAATCTTCCATCCTTGTAAATCTGCAAAAATTCATTAGTGAATTGGGAACTGATTTTGCTTTTCTCGCTCGTCAAAAACGCATTCAAATTGACAATCGCGATTATTATATTGACCTTTTATTTTTTCACAGAAAATTAAAATCGCTTGTAGCGATTGACCTAAAAATCAGAGATTTTGATGCGGCCTTCAAAGGTGAAATGGAACTCTATTTAGGCTATCTACAAAAATATGAAATGAACGAAGGAGAGAACCCGCCTGTGGGTCTAATTCTTTGTTCAGGCAAAAATCCAGAGCACATTGAAATTCTTCAAATGGACAAAAGCAATATAAGGGTTTCCGAATATTTAACGCTGCTCCCCCCCAAAGAAAAATTATTGGAGAAATTACAGCTAGCGGTTGAAATTGCTAGGAATAGTCAACAATTTGAAGATTACTTCGCAAGCTACGATTCCTTATGAGCGATACCCTGCCCGCTGTTCAAATCAACAAATACGCGTTTACCAAAGAAGGGTCTGTAGAATATGCATTGAATGCCTTCATGAAAAATGCGTGGCCCATTGTATACATCATTAAAAACGATAACCTCGGTGAAGCCTATGTAGGGGAATCTACCAATGCCATCAACCGAATGCACCAACACTTGAGTAATCCAGACCGTCAGCGCTTAAAAGACCTGCTCGTGATTTCCTGCGATAAATTCAATAAATCCGCGGTATTGGATGTTGAATCAGAACTTATTAAGTACATGAGCTCCGATGGACGGTATAAATTACAAAATGCCAATGCCGGCCTCGTTGACCATAATTACTACCAACGTTCCCTGTACAAAGATCTTTTTCATAACATTTGGCAATTTCTTCTGCAAGAGAACTACGCTAAAAACCCGCTTCAACGCATTGATAATTCCGACTTATTTAAATACAGTCCGTTCAAGGCACTCAACAGCGACCAACATGAATCGGTGCTTCAAATCCTAAAAATCTTAACCCTGGGTTCAAATCAATCCATTGTCGTAGAAGGAGGCGCAGGCACAGGTAAAACCATCTTGGCTGTATACCTCATGAAATTGTTAAGCACACAAATTCAAGCGTATAACCTCGACGATTCCGATCATGTTTACGCGGAGGAGTTATTAAACGTGATGCAGTTTCATAAGGAATTTCCCACCCCAAAAATTGCCTTGGTAGTGCCTATGACTTCTCTTCGGAAAACCTTAAAAAAGGTATTTGGGCAAATTAAAGGATTGAGCAGTAGCATGGTGATTGGTCCGTCGGAGGCAGCAAAAACGCAGTATGATGTACTGATTGTGGATGAAGCCCACCGACTTCGACAGCGAAAGAACATTACCAACTTCGGTAGTTTCGATGAAACTAATGCGCGTTTGGGCTTAGATAAATATGAAGGCAACGAATTAGATTGGATTTGCAAGATGTCCCGTCATCAGATTTTATTCTACGACCAAGGGCAATCCATCAAACCGTCTGACATTAACCCATCCCATTTTGCAAAACATAAATGGAGCGCAAAAATCTTGCAGCTGAAATCTCAAATGCGCGTGCAAGGCGGCCTCGATTACATTTCCTTTGTAGACGATGTGCTTAGCGGCAAAGCCTCGACCCCTTTTGCATCTAGCCAATATGACTTACAACTCTTTGACTCCTTGGCGGACCTTTACGAGGCGCTCCGCAGCAAGGAAGAGGAACTGGGATTGTGCCGTTTACTTTCCGGGTATTCATGGGAATGGAAATCACAAAAATCGAATGTACCAGACATTGAATTGGACGGGCTCGCGTTAAAATGGAACAGCACCAATGAAGACTGGATCAACAGCCCCAACGCATTCCAAGAAGTAGGCTGTATTCATACGACCCAAGGGTACGACCTCAACTATACAGGAATCATCTTTGGTACCGAAATCACGTACAATCCAAGTACAAAGGCTATTGAAATCATTTCAGCCAATTACAAAGACAAAAAAGGGAAACAAGGCATTGCTGACCCCGAACAATTGCGCGCCTATATCCTAAACATATACCACACCATGATGCTTCGAGGCATATACGGTACCTACGTGTATGTGTGTAATGAACCCCTGAGGGAGTATATGCGGGGGGTGATTGGGGGTTAATAAACATGGAAGGATTCAATAAAATAGAAGAATACTTGAATAAACGGATGCGCATGAGTCATGTGTATCAGCCTGTAATGATTATGAAACTGCTTTCCAATCAAGGAAAAGCAAAAGCAGATGAAATTGCCCTCGATTTGGTTCAGAATGACTTAAGCCAACTTGAGTATTATACTGAAAGAGTAAATCAAATGGTTGGTAAGGTTCTTCGAAACAATCAAATAGTAGTTAAAGAGAAAAATGAATACCAGCTCATTGGATTTGAAGAATTAACAAACATAGAACAAGCAAAACTCATTGAATTATGTGCTGTTAAAATCGACGAATACAAAGAAAAACGAGGCATGATGATTTGGGATCATCGAAGAAAGAATAGGTCCCCCATTGACGGAAGCATACGATATCAAGTATTAAACAGAGCGAACAATGTATGTGAATTATGCGGTATCTCCTCGGAAATCAGAGCCTTAGAAGTGGATCACATTGTGCCTAAAAATTGGAAGGGCGCCGATGATTTAAGTAACTATCAGGCATTGTGCTACAAATGCAATACGAATAAACGAGATACAGATGATACCGACTTTAGAAATCGGGTGCATCTCTTTGAGATGAGAGATACGACGTGTGCGTTTTGTACATCCAACCAAGAGGTTGTATTCGATCATCCCTTGGCCTTTGTAATAAAAGACAAATTTGAGGTTACCAAAGGACACCATTTAATAATCCCTAAAAGACATTTTGCTAATTATTTTGAATTAAAATCAGCTGAATTACTCGCAATTAGTTCACTCATCTATCAAATTAGAGACAAGCTATTATTGGAGGACACGACAATTGAAGGATTCAATATTGGTATTAATCAAGGAGTGATCGCTGGTCAAACCATTATGCACGCTCATGTTCACATTATTCCACGACGAAAAGGCGATGTATCAAATCCGCGAGGAGGAATTAGAAATGTTATACCAGGTAAAGGGGATTATTAACCCTCCCCCACCAAATATACCCAAGTGGTTATTTTACAGATTCTTTCTGTCGACCCGTCTCTTACCAAAAAATACCTTTAAACCCTACAAACAGTTTCGTGAACATAAGCGTGCAGACCTATACAATGAATACATGGGGTAATTTTAGTAACGCCCCCTACTATCTTGCATGAAGATAAAATCCATTTTGGCAGCAGTATCAACATTTGCGCATACCATTGCTAAAGAGAAGTACTAAGAGAATGCATTTGACATTAAAATCTTGAGTAAGCTACACTCCCAATCCGGCTCCACCTATATCAAAAATTGATATTAAAATCAAACTTAGCTATTTAAAAAGTTTGTTTTAAGCCTAATTATTAAACTTTCAGCTTGGCTTGAATATTGAATAAATAAAATTCTATTTACACATTCAATTTTTTTAACTAATGAGAAAAGACTTCTTGAAGGACTTAATCTAATACTCTTTATGTACCAAATTACCATTAACCGCCTAACCCGAGAAGAAGTAGAAACAAACACTAAACTTCTCATTGAGTTTGTCGCCCTATTTACTGCAAAAAACCACCAAGATCTCCTAAAATTGTTCCATCCGAAGGGTCGTTTCTTTAACATCCCAGCGCGCGCCACCTTGGATGGGTATTTCTTTGAAGTGCTTAATACCCGCTATGGCGTATCACAACATTTTTGCATGCACGTGAATCACGGGTTTAGCATGGACCACAAACCCGGAGAGCATGTAGTAGAATTTCGTTTTATGGATTTTAACCCCTTCACGATGGGTCCGGAGAATGATCCCAATAAAAACCTAACCCGAGCACTTGGAGAACCTGGAGACGAAGACCTCAAAGAAATGATTTACCGTTTTTCACTCACCTTTAAGGACGGGAAAATCTTCACCCTACGCCACCCAAAACGCTTTACGGCTGATCTTGAATATTTTAATCTTTCCAACTAAACAAAATATGAAAACCATCTCTGTGAATTACAAAAAAATCCTGCTTTCTACCCTTTGTTCGGTTGCGGCGTATGGGCTCATCAATGGGCTCTTAATAGCTATGCCGATATGGAAATATTTGGTCATAGAACTCATCCTAACCATTGGATGGAAGCTAACTGAACGTGAAATAAAAAAAGATGAACAAAGAAGCTAAGATTAAAAAAGCATCAGTGGGTGAATTTTCCAAAAGTTTACGATTTTTATATCCCCTATTGGGAATTCACAGTGAGCATTTCAAACCCCTGAAGGTCTATGTTGGCGTTCAGGATTGGATTGATCCAAAAGAAAGATGCTTGGTCTGTGTTTTTGACACAAGCAAGGCGGATTTTGCATATTTTGAAACAGCACAACTGTTTTTTCACGAGGCCTTCAGGGAAGTTCGTACCATCAATGCGTACAAAAGCATCTACCTTTTTAACTTTCCTTACCCACGCGTATGGGATTATTTTTTGAAAGGAAAATACAGCCGATTCGGCCTAAAATATAAATCATACATTCTAAGGACCTGTATCAAAGAAAAATGGCATGTCGAAAACATGCGCAGCTTTCTATTCCCTTCTGAATATTTTGAACGCTATGCCCATCTTTTGAATGTTCCGGTTGAATTGCTACATGAAGTTGGCGAATTGTGCAGCCATCCCGATATGAACCAAGAAAACATGCCACCACTAAACCAAGTTTCCAAGCCATGAAATTATTTATTCTATTAATTATTTCCTTGCAATAATGTCATTTCACGATAAAATAATAACCTTTGGTAAATGATTCAAGCGCTTAAACAATTCAAAGAAGAAAGTCCTGAAGAATTTCAGGAATACAAACAGAATAAACATACTACATTTATGAAGCGCTTTTTAGTTACGGGTGGAACAGGTTTTTTAGGTGGGATACTGATTGGCGAATTGATTGGTCAAGGACATTTTGTAATTGTTTTGGCCAGAAGTGAGCGCAAATCAAAACAACTTTTATCAAAATTCAATTCCGAAGAAAGGAAAAGGATCACCGTGATTAAAGGTGATATTACGCTTAAAGATTTGGGACAATCTCATGATTTCATTCAGGAGAATAAAGGTGAAATTGACACCGTGTATCATTTAGCCGCGATGGTTAAATTCAATGAGGAATTGAAAGAAGAATTGTTGAAGGTAAATGTAGATGGGACAAAAAATACGCTTCAATTGGCGGAGAAACTGGGTGTAAAGCACTTTATTCAAGTAAGTACCGCTTATACCTTAGGAAAAGAAATGAAAGGCGAAGAAAAGCTTTACAGTGAAAATCAAGATTTCCACAATCCCTATGAACTTTCTAAGGTGCTTGCCGAACAAGCGGCGATGACCTATACGTCTGTCATGAATGTCAACATTGTGAGACCTTCAATCATTGTTGGAGATTCCAAAACAGGGCAAGCGGATTCAAATTTTGCAATTTATGGTTTCCTACGAGCCCTTTCTGTATTTAAAAACCGCACCCTACACGATGGATTTTCAGATGACTCGTTCAGAATAATAGCATCGGCGGAAGGCACAGCAAACCTGGTTCCCATTGATTATGTGGTTAGCGTATTGTTAGCCGTTCATGCATTTGGAGAAAATGGACAGATTTTTCATGTGATTAATGCCAATTCCCCCACGAATCAGCACATATTAAATCGAATTAAGTTTTTCATGCAATATGACCTCTTAACCATTAGCACCGATCCTTTTATCGGCTTGGATGATTTAAGCAGTAAAGAGCGTGTACTTAACGATTTGCTTTGGATCTATAAACCCTATCTTGCAACGGATAAGACATTTGATGACCGTCAAACGCAAGCCCTCTTACAAAAGAGCAATCAATTGCCATTAAACATGGATCATGAAATGCTCGATTTGATTTTATCCAGCGGCTTGAGTTAATATCGGTTGGCTGCCTGGCGCTAGGCCCGTCTCTTTAAATAAATCGTTAGTCCGAAGTTAATATTATTTTCTTTCAAATTAATCGTTGTTGAGAAGCAAGATTTGAGGACTGGCGCCATGACAGCTGTTATGCACAGCTCATTTTTAATCAATTCGTAATTTTATCGAACAATGTTTTTCCTCCCCAAAATTTTGCTTTTTATCATAATTCACATCCAATAATCGTATTGTATGGTTTTTATATTCTGCAGTTGGAAGTATTGTTGTATGATGGCCAATTATAAAATCTGTTTCATGGTTTAAATTAATTTTCACAGCAACTTGCCCTGCCCAAATACATTGCATATCTGGTGGGCATCTTGAATCTTCCTCTAATTTTTTGAATTTAACTTCATATTCTTCACCATCTATAATGACAAGTGCAGATTTATTAAAATTCAGGGAGAACTCTTCGTTCAAATTATACGTTTCCTTTTTACATCCTACAAATAATAGAATTAATGATAAAAAGAAAAATGATTTAAATATGTACTTCATATCGTGTGTGTTAGTTGGGCATAACTTAAGGCTTCACAAAGCGAACCACCCCGCGCGATCCATTGGTGAAACTGTAATGCAAAAGATAAATTCCTGATTCCCATTTGGACACCTCAAATTTCATGGTTGATTGACTTGAAATTTCATTTTGATACATTACGCTTCCGTTGATTGCGTAAACTGTAAATTCCCCATTTTGAAGTGAAGTAAAATCCATGTTTGCACAACCGTCTTTGATGCAAATACTTGGTACATATTGCGCTTCTTCAATCCCCAACTGTGCGGAATAAAACTGATCGATGGCCAGTAAGGTATTGTAATTTGTATTTTTTACTGGACAATAGACTTGTAATGAAGCTGTATAGGCTGCAACCAATGGAGGGTTAACAAGGTAAGGTACTGAATACGTTGCCAATACGGTTGGCGGTACCAATGTGTCTACCACTTGCCATGTTAATGTAATGGTATCCATCAATGCAGGACCTCCACCTTGCGTGTAATTAGAAGCGATGATGTAGGCTCCTCCTACCGCGTTGTAATCCAAACTGCAATCCAATACCGCCTGTGTTCCTAAAGAGTCTATTACATTGGGGATATTGTTGTTGTTAATGATCAATACCGTATCATTTCCAGGATTTATTGATGCAATCACATTGAAGCTATCACAAGACATACAACCACTTGCGTCTGTAACGCAACACGAATACATTCCCACAGGAACATTGGTTAGGACAGAGGTCGTATTTCCCGTACTCCATTGATAAATATAGGGAGCTGAACCTCCAATTGCAGATACCGTAACGGTACCATCCATGGAAGTGGGCGTGCTTGCTTGTGTACCACTCAACATAACTTGAAACCCGTTACAAGGATTCCCTGAAATGATGAAAGTTGCATAAACAGAATCGATTGGGGTGTAATAAAAAACGGAATAATTCCCACTGCAAAGATTGGTAATGGAGGTTGTTCCTTGTTGGTAAACTGCGCCATTCATGTACCAAACAACCGTATTTAAGATGACATTGTTAGGATTGTTGATGGTAGCTGAACCGTCACACGCATTTGGACTTGTCGCATCCACTACGGTGATTGGATTGACAAACTGAGCTGAAATCGAATTTGAAATCAAAAGAAACAAAACCGCGAAAATCGAGAGTACTATATTTTTCATACTTTTTTTTGACTAAGTTAATACATTAAAGAACTACTTTTCCAATTAGGTCATAGAAATCTGCCTGCGTGACCTCCACGTTGGAATAGGCTCCAAGAGGAATGTAAAGGTCAGGTTCCTTTTTCACCCGAACCTCATTGTCCACCTCAGGAGAATCAAATTCTGTTCGTCCGATGAAATAATCTCCTTCAACTTTGTCAAACAAGGTTTTGAAGACCTTTCCTACTTTTTCTTGGTTCTTACGGAAACTGATACCGGATTGTAAGTCCATAATTTGATCCGCCCGGCTTCTTTTTAATTCCGACGGAACATCGTCCTCCATCGAGAAAGCATGTGTATTGTCTTCGTGGGAATAGGTAAAAATCCCTAAGCGTTCAAACTCATTTTTGGCGACAAAATCTTTCATTTGCTCAAAATCGTCTTCTGTTTCACCAGGGAAACCAGAAATCAAGGTGGTGCGCAAAGCAATTCCAGGAACTTTTGCTCGAATTTCACGAATTAAATCTTCTGTTTTTTCACGGGTAATCCCCCTACGCATCGCCTTTAGCATGTTCGTAGATCCATGTTGCAAAGGAATGTCGAGGTAATTACAAATGTTTTCCCTTTCACGCATAACATCGAGCACATCCATTGGGAATCCCGCAGGATAAGCATAATGCAAACGAATCCATTCGATGCCATTTACATCCGACAAGCGTTGAAGCAATTCAGCAAGGTTTCTTTTTTTATAGATATCCAATCCATAATAGGTTAATTCCTGTGCAATGAGAAGCAACTCTTTCACACCCTTAGCTGCAAGGTCTTTTGCGTGTTTTTCAAGCATTTCCATTGGCGTTGAAACATGTTTCCCTCTCATCAGTGGGATCGCACAAAAAGAACAAGGACGGTCGCAACCTTCCGCGATTTTGAAATAGGCATAGTGATTTGGGGTTGTCAACAAGCGTTCTCCTACCAACTCATGCTTATAATCTGCTTTTAACGTTTTTAGAAGTTTGGGTAATTCACGGGTACCAAAATACGCATCTACCTCTGGTATTTCAGATGAGAGGTCCGTTTTATAGCGCTCAGAAAGGCAACCTGTCACATACACTTTATCGACCCAACCTTTTTTCTTGGCATCAACATACTGAAGAATGGTGTCAATCGATTCTTGCTTTGCATTCTCGATAAATCCACACGTATTAATGATTACAATTTCAGAATCGGAATTCGATTCATGTTCTACATCAAAAGCATTTGCTTTGAGTTGTGCCATCATTACTTCAGAATCAAAAGTATTCTTTGAGCAACCCAATGTTACTACATTGACCTTGTTTTTTCGTGTGGTTTTCGTTTTCATGTATCGCTTTGGGTACAAAGTTAAGTTTTCCGAATCGAAAAACATTTTTTGAGTTTTTATAATGACTAAATTTGGCGACTTAATAAAGGATATGACCATCAACGAATTATTTAGGTCCTTCACGGATGCAAACTTTCAGTACAACCGATTCATTAAAACAAATTGTTACGACTCAGAATCTTTGCAAAAATTCGATACCCTTTTTGAGTCCATTCGCGTCCAAGTAATCCAAATGGATTTAAGTGAAAGCATTAGTGAGGAATTGCAATCCATGGGAAGAATCGATATAGCATTCACCCCAGAAATTTCTTTGATCCGCAAAATTTTTGGTTTCATTACGTTTGGCATTTCCAAGAAGATCTACATCAAAAAGCAAATAAGATATTACTTCCTTTCTTCGATCCACGCTCGGCACATTATGATTCATACTGTACAAATTCACTTAAGCCAGGAGTAATACACCTCGTAACCCGTCTACTCCGCCAAAGGAAGGAGGAAATCTTGCACATTCAAAGGGGTGATCACCCGAAACGAAGCATCTGGGTATGCGTTCCCAAATGTTTTGGTCAGCTTAACTTTTTTCGTTGGATTCCATTTAAATTCATAGGCATGGAGATTGCCTCCAAATTCTTCAATCAAGTCAATTTCCTGTTGATTCACAGTGCGCCAAAAGAATGAATTTTTATTCAATTGATGGTAGGCGTTAAACTTAACCCGCTCAGATACAAGGAAGTTCTCCCAAAGAAAACCAACATCATTCCGAAGTGCAACGGGACTAAAATTATTTAAAATGGCATTGCGGACTCCATTGTCATAGAAGTAAATTTTTCGACTGTTTTTCAACTCATTTCTTAGGTTACGACTAAAGGAGGGCAAGCGAAAAATAACGAAAGCTTGTTCAAGTAAATTGACATATTTCTCAACTGTTTTCGAATCCAATCCACAAATATTTCCCAATTCATTGAAGGATACTTGCGAACCCATTTGATGAGCCAATGCTTGTAACAACCGGACCAACTTATCAGATTTGTGAATGCGCTCCCAATGCAAAACATCTTTATAAAGATAACTGTGACTGATTAATTTCAAACGCTCCTCCTCTTCACCAGGATTCGTTACGATTTCTGGGTAATACCCATAAACCATGCGATGGGCCAACAGCCGATTTTCCGCCAATAAACCGTGATGTTCAACCATCTCTTGATACGACAAAGGGAACAAATTATACTCCCATTTTCTTCCCGTTAGCGGTTCATTGATTCGATTTGCCAATTCAAACGAAGAACTTCCCGTGGCAATTACTTGAACTTCGGGTAAATTATCCGTAATTATCTTGAGTTTGAGCCCAATGTTTTCAACACGTTGTGCCTCATCAATGATGAGAATTTTTTTATCTCCCAACATTGCCTTGATTCCACCAGATGTAAACTCAGACAGAATTTGTTGAATGTCCAATTCATCCGCATTCATCCAATGTATTTCTTCATGGGTGAAAGAAAGTTCCTTAAGTATCGTAGTTTTTCCCACTTGCCTAGGACCAAGGATAATGATTGCTTTTTGACGGAATAATTTCTGTCGAATACGGGTTGAAAGCAGACGCGAAATCATTAAAAAATGTATTTATTTGTATTATTTTCCAAATATATATGTATTTTTTCGGATTACATTCCAAAAATATATACTTTTTGAGATTAAATGCAAGGTACGATTATGGCAACACGGTGAAAAATCAGGTAAGATCAATGGCGCTGAATAGATTCAGTGCTGAACCCACCGACCCATTGTTGAAAAAAAACAAATTCCAAAACTAGGATTGGGACGGAAAAATTATCTTTGATAAAAAAAGCAAATGATCAAGTATACCCAAGCACTTTTTGTCATACTAGGAATCCTATTTACCAGCTGCGCTCAAAACACAGAAACCAAAAAGACCAAACCTCTGCAGGTACCTGTAAACTCTAGATTTGAATTCAAGTTAAGCGACTTTTTAGGGGAGAACAAGGACCTGGATGCAGAAGTGGAGCGGATATACAAAACCTTAGATGACACCGCAATTGTAGCCCAACTCATCATGCCTGCCGTTGGTAAATACGGTCAAACCCGGGCAACCATAGAGGGACTCATACAGCGACGCACCATCGGAGGTGTATTAATGTTGAATGGTACCAAGGACGAATTCACACAAATGACAAAAGCGTTTGAAGCAACAAATAAAACCATTGGGAATTTACCCTTTTTGTACAGTGCCGATGCAGAACCTAGCCTGGTTAATCGAAAAATAAACGGATCTATGCCCGTTAAAAAGGCCGCTGAAATCACGTCCCTTCAAGAACTAACAGAGGTTGCTAATTCCATTTCGAAGGATTTAAATGACATTGGAATCAACTATAATTTCGCTCCCGTAGTGGATGTAGCTGGGAACGCCACTGTGGGTTACCGAGGTTTTGGCAATAACCCAAGCCAACTCATCCCGTGGTCCAATACCTTCATTCAAGAAATGCAGAACAAAAACATCATTGCAACTGCCAAACACTTTCCTGGACATGGGCTTGTAAGTGGAGATACACACGCTTCCTTGCAAACGATAGACGGAGAATTGAAAGAGGTTAAAAACTACCCAGAACTGATTTCAAACGGTGTCCTTTCCATTATGGTGGCTCACATTGCCGTAATGAACAATGCAAAATACAGTACCGATGGATTGCCTGCTACTTGTGCACCTAAAATCGTTCGCGATTTGCTTATCAACGAACTCAAATTTCGTGGATTGATTGTTACCGACGCAATGAACATGGGTGGTGTTGTGAATGTACCGAAATGTGCAAGTAAAGCTGTATCTGCAGGGTGTGATATCATTTTAATGCCTGTGGATGCCAATAAGGCACACAAAGAGATTTTAGATCTTTACAGAAAGGATGCGGAATTTAAGAAGCAAGTTGAAATTTCAGCCAAGAAAGTCATACGAATGAAACTTGCGCTGGGACTGCTAAAAAACTAACCTAGGTAAATCTCAAGTAAACCTTCTGGGCAAGTAATGGTAAGCGTTTTATCTTTTCGATTCACCTTCTTAGAAAGGTCTAAATTGAGAGGTATTAAAATCTCCTTCCTCTGAAAGGTCAATTGCAACAACGGATTTGAAGGATGGTCAATGACTCCGACCACTGTTCCAATGTTTCCTCTTTCTGTATCTATGACTTGAAAGCCCTCAATCTCATGGTCATAAAAGGAGTTTTCGTCCAATTCAGGAAGTATTTCTGCAGAAACCATTACCTTCTTCTTCAAAAGGAACTTTGCATCGCTTTCTGAGTTAATGCCTTCAAATTTTAATGCGACAAAACCTTTGTTTTTTGGCTTGATGGACTCTACAATAAACGGGGTTAACACGCCACTTAATTCTACCAAAAAAAATGAAAAGTGAAGATAATCTGACGGATTGGTAACGTCTAAAAACAACGAAACCTCACCTTTAAATCCGTGAAGTTTCGCAATATGTCCTATTTCAATGTATTCTGTTTCTGCCATTTATTAGGCTACAGGTGCCTCATCAGAATTTTCTTCTGTTGATGCAGGCGTTTCTTCAGCTACAGGTGCTGCTTCTTCAGCTACGGGTGCAACTTCTTCAGCTACGGGTGCTGCTTCTTCAGCTACGGGTGCTGCTTCTTCAGCTACAGGTGCAACTTCTTCAGCTACAGGTGCAACTTCTTCAGCTGCAGGTGCCGCTTCTTCAGCTTCAGGCGTTTCTTCTACCGCTTCAGGTGTTTCTTCTACTTCCTCTTCAACAGGTTTGTTTTTCGCTTCAATTTCTGCTGCTCGAGCGGCATTCACTTCCATTTCAGCTCTTAAACGGTCTGCTTTTATTTGCGCTTCTGCTTTGGAAACGCCTTCTTTTTTAACAGAGACTTTATTGTCTTTCTCCATCAACCAAAGGTTAAACTTGTTTTCAGCCTCTTCCATAGTGAAAGCGCCTTTGGCTACTCCTTTGATCAAGTGGTTTTTATGTAAAACGCCTTTGTAAGCCAAGATGGCTTTTGCTGTATCTGTCATTTCAGCGCCAACTTGCACCCAATGTAATGTTCTTTCAAAATCTATTTCTATGGTCGCTGGATTGGAAACAGGATTATACACCCCTAATTTCTCAATAAATTTACCATCTCTTTTCGCTCTGCTGTCGGCTGCGACGATGTGAAAAAATGCTTTTCCTTTTTTTCCGTGTCTTTGTAGACGAATTTTAGTTGCCATGTTGCTTTTATATTTTGAGGTGCAAAACCTCGGTTAATAAATAAATTAGGGCGCAAAGATACAACCTTTTTGAATATCCGCAAATAGCTTTAGGAGATCTTCCAAGTATATTGAATCATTATCGAGCGTGGGGGCTCAATTTTAAGCGGACGTAGCGAATAACTTCGATTCAAGATGTTTGACCCCACCAATGCCAATTTATGGTGTTCATTAAATTTATAAGAAGTCCTTGCATCAAAAATCACATTGCCAAAACGATGTGCATAGAAATAATCCATGTACCGAATGTTTTGCTTATCCCCTCCTGAAAGTGCGGTTGATTCTTCAAAATCTTTAATCACACCATCCATGTTTATCATTTTACTGAAGTACTTCGCGCTTAATCCAAAGCTCCATTTACTTTTAACCGTAATTTCTCCATCAAATTTCACATTGTGAAGAAAGCGATACTTTAAAATTCTGCTGGCAGAATCCATGGAAGTGGAGTTGTAACTGTACTTACGATTCAAGTCGTCGGTCGCGTAGATATAATCTGGATTGAGCGTTTTAGGAACGATGTAGGTGTAACCCGTCAAGAAAGTAATCTCTGTGTTTTTTGAGATTTTTGTTTTTCCTGCCAAGGAGACATCAATTCCTAACACCCTTGACCTTCCGGTATTCAAGAATTTAAAACCCGCAAAACAATCAGGTGCATTGGCCACATCCCAAATCCCGAACATGTATTCAATTGTATTTTGATATTCCTGCCAAAAACCCGCTAAATCAAGGTAGGCATACACCCCTCCTATTTTGAGTCCTTGTTTTATTCCCACTTCTGCATTCCAACTGCTTTCTGGGAGCAACTTGGGATTTGGAAACACCCCGAAATTACCTACACCTGTTTGAATGTATCGCTCCGTTATCGTGGGGAATCGATACCCTTGTCCAAACGATCCTCGCAAATAGGTTTCTTGATACAATTTAAGGTTCACCCCTGCTCGAAAAATTGGTTTTAGTGCGGTAATGGTGTCATTTAACTGAAAATATTCCAAACGCGCACCGACCGATACATTCAATGTTTTGTGAAAAGATTTTTCCATTTGGGAATAGGCAGATAAATTCATTACATTGTTGTTCGGGGTTCCTCCGCCCGCATACATGTTCGCAAATGAATTCACATAATTCCCGGTAAACCCAGCGATAAAATCCAAACCTTTCAGCTGAGGGTAAGTCTTTTTAAACATGTAATCACCATAAAACGTGGTGGCACGGTTGCTTTGATTTGCTGTCATTTCATTTTCATTGTGCAAAATTCGCGTTCGCAAATAGTGATTGCCACTTGTGGCAGTAACCAATTGAACAAAAGGGTCAATGTTAAAAATCAATTGTTTTTGTAAAAAAACAGCTCCAGGATACGCCCGGTACAATCCTGCACTATCGTCCAACCATGCAAAGGACATGTTTGAGTGTGACACCATGGCATTCCCATTCACCCCATAACTTAATCCGCTGATTTTTTTCGAACGATACCTCAAATTGTAATTAAAACGAACACGTTTCATTGCCATTTGCTTATTTGAGAAATTTGATACGGTATCTATTACATAGGGACCGGGTTTCGGTGCGCCGATGTAACCATGGTCATAATTCAAATTTCCACCCAGAACCACATCTAAATTTCCATAGGCTTTCGTATGGATGAAATTCACACCAGAAATAACCGGAACATCGCTCCACCATTTTGAATCAGGTACCGAGGGTGCCGAATACAATCCTGTGTAGAAGTTAAATTTTGTAAGCGGCTTAGAAGTTGGGTAAGCCGTTCGAATGTGAATGGAGCCAGACAAGGCTGAACTTCCAGACAATACGCTTGCTGCGCCTTTGATCACCTCTACTTGGCTAATGTTTTCAACGGGTATAAATCCCCACTCAGGTCGCCCGGCATCACCCGAAAGCATGGGTACGTCGTCCACAAGCACGGCTACTTTCGCGCCGACACCGAAGGTAAAACCACTTCCTCCACGTATTTGAGGCTCTCCATCCAAGATATTTAACCCGGGGGTTTGATCCAAAGCGGATTCTATGCTGCGCGTATTTTTGTTTTCAATAAGCTCCGGCTTTAAGATGACCATCGTAACGGTTTGCTCCTCCAAAGGCTTGTCAAATTTACCGACAGATACGGTCACTTGATCTTTGGAGATGGAATACGGTTGCATTTTTACGTTCACCGTAGTGGTTTCATTTTCGCTGATTTCCAATTTCAAGGTATCTGAACGCATGCCGCTCGCACGAATCAACAAAACATTGTTTCCAATGGGAAGTTCAATTTTAAAATGCCCTGT
>Ga0209087_1000728_pt1 | contig 20453 bp, 14 predicted proteins | sample S_130805_EF_Meta_FD_187321 | JGI IMG/M metagenome (GOLD analysis project Ga0209087, IMG submission 187321) | Freshwater microbial communities from Lake Simoncouche, Canada to study carbon cycling - S_130805_EF_MetaG (SPAdes) (version 2) | ecosystem: Environmental > Aquatic > Freshwater > Lake ... | reverse complement strand
CCCGAGCGACCCGACCCGCACCGGCTACACCTTCGACGGCTGGTTCACCGAGGACGAGGCGGGTGCGGAGATCACCTCCCTGGCGGCGAACGACAGCACCGACGCGGAGACGACCCTCTACGCCCAGTGGGTACCAGTCGAATACTCAATCACGTACGACTTCAACTACGCCAACTCCGAGAGAAGCATTGACAGCTGGACCTACGGAACGGCGTTCACGGTTGCAGAGGATCCAATCCGTTCCGGTTACGTCTTTGACGGTTGGTTTAACGCGGCAGTGGGCGGAACCGTCGTAACCAGCTACGCCGCCCCAAGCGACACAACCCTGTACGCCCACTGGTCAATTGGTACCTATCTGGTCACTTGGGTTAATGAGGGGACAACCGTTCAGTCAAATAGTGTCTCTGTACTCACTGGTCTCCCAAGTGCACCAGCACTCACCAGGACCGCCTACACCCTTACCTGGGACAGGAGCGCCGATTACGCCACGATGACCATCACGGCCATCTGGACACCAACACCGAACTATTACACCGTGAGCTACAACCTGAATGGCGGTGATGGGGACTCAGTAGCTGATCAGGGCTATTCGATTGTTGAATCGTTGACTCTGCCAACAGCAGCTCCGGCGCGAACCGGCTACCACTTTGATGGCTGGTATACGAGCGCTACGGGCGGCACCTTGGTGTCGAATGGTGCGCCAGCAAGTACCAGGACCCTCTATGCCCACTGGAGCCCCCTGCCAACCTTGGTTTCGGACATTAACGCTCAAGGAGACTCGTCTCCATATCTCTTTACCGCGCTTGGCAACTACTTGTACTTTGCCGCGGGCAACGGTGCAGAAGGTGCTGACAATGAGCTTTGGCGCACTAATGGCAGCACTACGACGCTCGTCGCAGACATTAACGTTGGAGAAGACGGTTCATGGCCTGGCGACCTGACGCTATTCAATGGGTACATCTACTTCTCCGCGGACGACGGGATTCACGGTCGTGAGCTGTGGCGAACAGACGGTACGACAACCACGCTGGTCGAGGACATCAATGAGGGCGCAAACACATCCGTGCCGTACGAACTAACTGTCCTGGGAGGCCACCTCTACTTCGTTGCCGACGACGGAGTACACGGATTCGAAGTGTGGCGAACGGATGGGAGCACGACCGAGCTCGTGCACGACATCAATACCGGCTACTCGGGAGCGGTAGGCTCTGATCCAGGCAGCCTCACCACCCTAGGCGCATACCTCTACTTTACGGCGGACGACGGGGTGCACGGCAATGAACTTTGGCGCACAAATGGCGAAGTGACCACGCTCGTCGAAGACATCAACACTGCTAACGACGGATTCGACTCCTCCAGCGCATATGGGTTTACGGCACTCGCGGGCTACCTCTACTTTTCAGCGGATGACGGCGTCCACGGCACGGAACTCTGGCGCACGAACGGCACCACGACGGAGCTGGTGCTGGACATCAACCCTGACTCAACAGTTTCCAACCCAGGCAATTTCACCGCTTTGGGAAGCTACCTATACTTCCGTGCGAATGGCGGCGAGGCGGGCACTGAGCTCTGGCGCACCAACGGCACCACAACCGAACTCGTGCAGGACATCAACGCAGGAGTAGATGGATCGTGGGCGGGGGACTTTACCCTCTTCGGTGACTACCTGTACTTCTCGGCTACGGATGCCACGCACGGTTCTGAGCTCTGGCGCACCAACGGCACCACAACCGAACTCGTGCAGGACATCAACCCTGGTGCGGGTCCCTCGAACCCCTACTCGTATACGGTCCTCGGCGATTACCTCTACTTCCAGGCATACAGCCCCGCAACGGGCCTAGAACTCTGGCGCACCGATGGCGTTACAACCACACTCCTGCACGACATCAATCCTGGGGCAGCCGATTCCGGGGCGAGTGGTTTCACCCTCCTGAATGGCTACCTCTACTTCATGGCGAATGACGGTGTAAACGGCATGGAGCTCTGGCGCCTGAACTAACGTAAGGTCGCGCGATTCACCGTGGCGTGTATTGTGCAGCAATGTCCTCAGCACCTCTCGGTTTTGCGCGCAAACATCCACGGCTGGGGGCTGCCCTTGGCGCGCTAGCGATCTCACAATCGTCAACACTGGCGAAACTTTCGGGCGGCACCCCCGCTGTCGTAACCCTCTTCCGCGGTGCAATCTCACTCCCGTTTCTCTGGTTTATCGCACGACGTGAGGGACATATAGCAAGTCGGCGCGATCGACTCCTCGCTTTCTGCGCCGGCGCGCTCTTCGCTCTTGACCTGCAGTGCTTCCATATCTCGATACCGCTACTCGGCGTGGGGTTAGCAACGGTCGTGCCGAATGCACAGGTCTTCATCGTCGGCATCTATGCCGCAATGGCGGGAGAGCGCACCCCAGGGCGGGCCGTTGCAGCAATCCCATTTGCCTTCCTCGGGCTCCTCCTTCTCGCGCGGGTCCTTGATCCCTTCTCAGGTGCACTGAACGTTTCGGCTGGGAGTGACCCCGCGCTTGGTGTGCTCTGGGGCCTTGGGGCAGCAAGCTTCTACGGTCTCTACCTCGTGATCACACGCCGCATCTCTTCGGGCTCCAGCGCCGTGGGGCCGTTCGGCATGCTGCGTGATGCGGCGATCGGCACGATCGCGGTGTCAGGCCTCATCGCCCTCGCGGGTGGAACGCTCCTCCCGCCCGATCTCTGGCCAGGGGTCGGCTACCTAGTGCTGCTTGCCCTGATGTCGCAGGTGCTCGGCTACCCGCTGATCAATGCCTCGATTCCGCACCTGCCGAGCGTCGTGGGCTCGGTGCTCCTCTTTGTGCAGCCACTCATGACCGTGGTTGCGGGGGCGCTGATCTTCGGCGAGATCCCAGCGCCTGGGCAGCTCCTTGGGGCGCTGATCCTCTTTACGGGGGTGCTGGTCGCCGCGCGCCGCTAGGCGGGGTTGCGTAGCGTCAAGAGTCGCGCCGGATTCTCTACCGTGATGGTTTTGATCGTTGCCGCATTGGCACCCGCCGCTTGCAGGCGCGGCAGGAAGCTTTTCTGTAGATAGGTGTAGCCGTTGCCACCGTACGAGGTGAGCTGGGAGTCGTGGCAGACATCTTGGCTCAGCAGGATCTGCTTCTCGAATCCTTCGTTCAACAGGGTGGTGATTAGCTCGACGACCTTCGGCTCACCTGCGCGTTCAAGCGGCGTGAAGCTCATCCCCAAGAAATCGGCTTCAACGTGTGCGCCTCGGCGAACGATCTCACGCCAGTGTTCGATGCGCGGATGCGAGTCGCAGTGACCAATCACGATGCGCGCCGGGTCGAGCCCTTCCTCTTCAAGGATCGCCAGTTGCGCCAAGCCAACATCGCTCTGTACGGCATGGGTGGTGACTGACGCGCCGGTGCGGAGTGCGGCACGAGCAGCGGCGCGGAAGACGCGTTCTTCTTGTGCGGTGACCCACGGTTTGTCGGTGCCGATCTCGCCGATGATTCCTGGACGCACTGGGCCGTCAACAAACTCCTGCACGATCTCGTCGGCGAGGTCGTCGATAGGGCGGCGATCGATGCGTGCCTCGGCGGGGTAGTAGGCCTGGCGGTACCAGCCAGCACCGGCAACGATGTGGAGCCCGGTCGCCTGTGAGAGGCGAGCCAGGCGTGCCAGGTCGCGGCCGATGCCAATCGGGGTCACGTCCACCAGGGTGCCGCCGCCGAGGGCCTTATAGGCGGCCAGCTCCTCGTTGATGCGGGGCTCGTCGCCGATCAACTCCCAGTAGTCCCAGCGGTTCTCGATCCACCAGAGGCTGCACTTGGTGTGCTCGTGGGGGAGGGTGAAGCCGAGGTCGCCAGGCGCTACGGCGCCGAGGACGGTTTGGACCTGCCCAGGGGTGGCTCGGCTGCTCATGGGGGCATCCTACGGCCTCGGCGACCTGCGCAACCTGCTGGCAGCACGCTTCCGAGCGTGGGATCATCGCTCCCAAGGCGCCGAGGTGGCCCGCTGGGCCTGCCCCGCCGGAATATGTGAGGTAGTGACGAGATGAAGATCAAGTCGACGCTTCTGGCGCTCCTGACGGGCGCCGCCCTCGTGGCTGGAGCCTGTGGTGGCTCAACCGCGAGCCCTAGTGCCGCAGCCGGCACCGTCTGCGAGAAGGCGATCGCCGCTGGCGAGCCAGCCACGACGCTGCTCGGAAAGATTTGCGCCGCTGGCGTGATCAAGATCGCAACGGACCCAGCCTACCCACCGTACTCCGAGCTGAATGCAGCCGGCGAGTATGTGGGCTTCGACTCGGATACCGCACGTGAGACGGCCAAGCGCCTCGGCGTCACCGTTGAGTGGGTGACCCCAGAGTGGGCAGCCATCACCGCCGGAAGCTGGGCGGGGCGATGGGATATCTCCATCGGCTCCATGACCCAGACCGAAGACCGCGCCAAGGTTGTGGACTTCCTTGAGCCGTACTTCTATGAGTCGGGCTATGTGATTGTTCCAACCACATCGACGGCCACCAAGGTTTCTGACCTTGCCGGCAAGACGATCTGCGCTGGTGAGAGCACCACGCACAGCACCTGGATCACCGGTGGCTTTGCTGGCAGCGCCGTCGTTGACCAGTTCAACGAGCCACCAACGGGTGCCGTCCTCAAGACGTACCCAACAGACCACGAGTGCATCGAGGCGTACCTTGCGGGCCGCACCGATGACTGGGACGCCATGGCACAGAGCCGTGAGTTCATCGAGGCTGCGATTGCCGAGTCGGACGGGAAGCTCCGCTTCTTGAACGAAGAGGCAAACTTCGCTGGCCGCATCTCGTTTGCTCTCGACAAGTCGGGCCCTGATACGGCATCGGCGATCGTCGCGATCAACGAGATCGTTGCCGCGATGCACGCTGATGGCACGCTCACCAAGTTTGCGATGAGCAACTTGGGCCGCGACGTCAGCAAGCCGTAATGCGTATCGGCTGAAAGCCGTCTGCGATTGAGGAGCCCTGGGGAGACCCAGGGCTCCTCAGCGCTTCACTAAGAGTAGGGAGGGGGGGACATGCACGAAGAGGCTCAGGCACTCGCGCAGTCCGTTGCCGCCGACGAGCAGCGACGCTCACGCGGTTGGCAGAACCGCTTCCGGCTGGTCTGGGGCGGGATCGTCCTCCTCCTCATCTCGTTCATCATCTTCTCGCTCAACGTTGAGATCTCGTTCATCCAGACCGCAGCCCCGTTCATTCTTCAGGGCGTTTGGCTGACCCTTCTGGTCTCGGCAGTCTCAATCTGCTTGGCAACCATTCTTGCGATCATTGGCGCCTTAGGCCGCCTCTCACGGAGCCCACTCCTCAACGGCATCGCCTCGTTCTATGTGAGCTTCTTCCGCGGGACTCCGCTGATTCTGCAGCTGCTCTTCTGGTACCTCGCACTTCCGCAGATTGGCGTCGTGCTCGATCCAATCCTCTGCGCCATGGCCGCCCTCGCGATGAACTACGGCGCGTACATGACGGAAATCTTCCGCGCCGGCATCCAGGCTGTGCCCCTCGGACAGCGTGAAGCCGCCGCCGCCCTCGGCATGGCACCACGCACCGCCTTCCTGCGCATCGTTGCCCCACAGGCCTTCCGCATCATCGTGCCTGCCATCGGCAACGACTTCGTCGCCATGCTGAAAGACTCCGCGCTCGCCTCGACCGTCGGCCTCCAGGAGATCCTCTGGCGTGCCCGCAATGTGGGGGCCAAGGAGTTCAAAACGCTGCAGACCTTCATGATCGCTGGCGTTGTCTATTGGGTCCTCACGATCGTCTTTACTGCTGTTCAGAACCGTATTGAGGCACGACTCTCAGCGGGCGACCGCAACAAGGCGACGAAGGGATGAGCGACATGAAGCAGCTATCGTCCACGCCAGCAACACATCCAGTGCACCCCGCCGAAAAGCCGGGCGTCCTCGTGAAGGCAGGCGCTGAGCCGGTGCTGAAGGCGACCAACATCACCAAGTGGTTCGGCGACAACCATGTGCTCCGCGGCGCATCGATTACGGTGTGGCCGGGCGAGACCGTCTGCATCCTGGGGCGTTCAGGCTCCGGGAAGAGCACCTTCCTGCGCAGCCTAAACTTCCTTGAGGATCCGACCGACGGCACCGTCGAGATTGATGGCGTGATCGTTGGCGCGGACCCGTTCCACACAGAGGGGAGCGAGCGCCAGGATCGTATTCGCGAAGTGCGTATGCGTGCGGGCATGGTCTTCCAGGAGTTCAACCTCTTCCCGCATCTGAGCGTGATTGAGAACTGCGTGGAGGCGCCGATTCACGTGAAGGGGATGGACCGCAAAGAGGCAGAGGCGATCGCCGAGAAGTATCTCGCGAAGGTCGGCCTGCTCGAGAAGCGCGATGAGTATCCATCACGACTCTCCGGTGGTCAGCGCCAGCGCGTCGCCATTGCGCGCGCACTCACGATGCAGCCGAAGGTGCTCCTGTTCGACGAGCCGACGAGCGCGCTCGACCCAACGCTGGTCGGCGAGGTGCTCAAGGTGATGGCAGACCTGGCACACGAGGGGCGCACCATGATCGTGGTCACCCACGAGATGGACTTCGCGCACGAGGCTGCCGACCGCGTCTACTACATGGATCAGGGCGAGTTCGCCGAGGTCGGGCCACCAGAGCAGGTGATCGACGCGCCGAAGGACCCACGCACCAAGGAGTTCCTCTCGCGCTTCCGCACCCTCGGCGCCAAGAAGTAGCCATGGCGGGCGGCGCACCCGACCTGTTGGTGGTTGGCGGCGGCGTCTGGGGTACCTGGACCGCGCTGCACGCACGACGACTCGGGGCCACCGTTCAGCTGATTGAAGAGCGCGAGCCCGGCGGCGCCAAGACCACCTCGGGTGACTACAGCCGCATCATTCGCCACTCGCATGGCGAGGACGCGCTGCTCATGGGCTGGACGCAGCGCGCACTGGTTGCCTGGAACGAGCTGGGGGAGGCGGTTGGCGAGCAGATCTTTGTCGAGAGCGGTGTTGCCTGGTTTGTTTCGGGGGATGGCATCTGGGAGGCGCATTCAGAACAGCGCATGCGCGAGGCGGGTGTGCCGTGCGAGCGCATCACGCCAGAAGAGGCGTTGCACCGTTGGCCTGCACTCGGTACCGACGGCCTGACATCAGTGCTCTATGAGCCGACCGCTGGCTTTTTGCGCGCGGGGAACGGCGTTCGCGCAGCGGCGCGAATGTTCGAACGCGAGGGCGGTGTGATCGTGCGCGGTCGTGCAACGCCAGCAGCAGATGGGAGTGCGCTCGATGCTAACGGCACACCGATCGCTGCTGGTGCAACCGTGTGGGCGGCGGGGCCGTGGCTCCCTGAACTCTTTCCGCAGTTGGTGGGCGCCGATGCCGAAGCCTCAATCATTCCGGTGCGCCGCGATGCGATCTACTTCGATGCGCCGAACATGGGCGTGGGCGAGATGCCGACCTGGATCGACGAAGGGCTCGCGGTGTGGGGAATCCCGAATGACCAGGGCCATGGCGTGAAGGTTGGCCCAGAGTTCGACGCGGGGAACTTCGATCCGAGCGTCTGGCCCGACGAGGCGCATCCAACGTCGATCGCGCGTGCGCGTGAGTGCGCGGTGCGCTTCCCGGCGTTGAAGAGCGCGCCGATCAAGGAGACGCGCGCCTGCCAACACGAGCGAACCAAGAGCGGCCACTACGTGCTTGACCAGCATCCCGAGAACCCTGCGATCTGGCTCGCCGGTGGTGGCTCAGGGCACGGCTATAAGCAGGGGCCGATGGTGGGCGAGGTGATGGCCCGCGCCGCGCTGAATAACAACCCGATCCAGCTGCCCGATCGACGCTTCAAGCTGCACGACCGCAGCGAGGGGCCGTCGAGCCCAATGGGGGAGATGGGGCTCGCCTAACCCCGTGCGCCGCTTAGCGCGGGGTGGTCTCGGAGGCGAGGAACTCGCGCACGAGCGACTGGAAGTGATGGACCCCATTCTCACGAAGCGCTGAGAAGCGCCCCGAGGTGTAGGCGCTCGACTTCAGGCCACGCTGGACCTGCTCGCATATCACGATGTCCTCCTGCTGAATCTGATCGCTAAAGGCGATCCCCTGCTGCATCGACTCCCAGCCTGGCCCCGTGCCTGGTGAGGCGAAGTACCACTCGAAGATCGTGAGGGTGCGGTTCGGCCCGAGGGGGATCACGAGGTTCAGCGAGAGGTTGTCGGGGTAGAGGTTCAGCATCATGTTGGGGAAGCACCAGTAGTAGAGGGCGTCATTCTCGCCCTCGCCGCTGCGAACGAAGCGGCGATCGACGCCGTGCACCTCGCCCTCCTTCAGGTCGCGAATCGGCGCGAGCGACTTCGAGTAGAAGCGATACGGCTCCACCTTGTAGGCGTCGTAGTCGAGTTCTTTAAAGAGGTCCGGGTGCGCAATGGGGATGTGATACCCCTCGAGGTAGTTGTCGACGTAGACCTTCCAGTTGCACTCCACGATGTAGTCGCGGCGCTCCACGAGCTGCATCTCGTCCATCGGGAACCCAGCAGCGGCAATCTCGCTTGGGATCGCGCCAAGCACCTCTTCAAGTGGTGGTGCATCGGCACTGAGATTTGCGAAGATGAATGGGCCGAAGACGGCGGTGCGCACGGGGATGAGGCCGAAGTCCTCTTTGCGGAACCCCTCGGTCTGATCCATCTCTGGGCAGGTCTTCAGGGCGCCATCAAGCCCATACGTCCAGCCGTGATAGCGGCACTGCAGGCTCTTGCGATTCCCCTTGCTCAGCGCGACCTGGCCGGCGCGGTGGCGGCAGACGTTGTGGAAGCCAGAGATCGTGCCATCGAGGCCGTGCACCAGAACGATGGGCTCATCGAGGATGTTGGCTGGCACAAAGTCGCCGGGGCGCGTGAGGTCGGCGGTGCGCGCCACGATCTGCCAAGTGCGATTGAAGATCGCTGCACGTTCGCGCTCGTAGATTTCGGGCGAGAGATACTCGTCGGCGGTGAGGGTGTGTGCCTCGCCGGTCGGAACAGGGAAGCGGGCCGCCTGCTTGTCGTGCTGCGGCGTTGTCACGCGGTTACTCTGCGGCGGCGGCAAGCTTTGCGGCGATGGCGGCACGCGCCGCCTGGCGATCACTGAAGTCGATCCCCTCCATGTCGCCTGGCGCGAGACCGGCGGCCCAGCCGCGCGAGGTGCGATTTCCGTCGGCGGCGTAGCGGTCGGCAACCATCAGGTCGAATGCCTGCACGCTCGCCTCCAACTCGCTGTAGCGGCCTGGCGGCAACATGCTTGAGGCGGTGCCGCGCTGCTGCAGTTCGCACACGTGCCAGTCCTGGCGGTTCGTCATATCCCAGAAGCCGTGCGCATCGGAGAAGTCGTAGTCGGGGAGCTTCAGCGTGTCGGGGTGCAGGTACCAGTCGCAGACGACGCGCGATTTACCTGGGCCGAGCGGCTCGATCATGTGCACCATCAGGTAGTCGGGGTGAAGCGAAAGAAGCAGGTTCGGCCACACGGCGAAGTACTGGATGCGCTTTGCGTCGGTCTCAGTCATTCCCTTCAACCATGGGCGCGAGTGTGATCCCTTGTCGAGCCCCATTGTGAGCGCCTCGCCGACGAGCGGCTGCCAGCCGCCCTTCCACCAGCCGCGCGCCGGAATATCTTCACCAAGGTCGTACGGGGTGAGCGCATTCAGCTGTGGATGCACCCCTGGGCAGTGATAGCACTCGGAGTAGTTCTCGACGAGGATCTTCCAATTTGCCGCGACATCGTACGTTTCGCGCTGGGCGAGTCGTAGTGGCGCGAAGTCGAAGCGGGCGAACACGTCAACGAGATCGTCAAGGTAGGTGAGGAGCGGCTCGGCCTCTTTGTCTAGCGTCAAGAAGACGAAACCCTGCCAGGTTTCGCAGCGCAGCGGCACCAGGTCGTAGTCGCCCGGGTTGAAGCGCTTCAGGTCTTCGGTGTGCTTCGCCTTCTGCAGCTTGCCATCGGGACCGTAGACCCAGGCGTGATACGGGCAGACGATCTTCTTCGCCTCGCCGCAGTCAGGCTTCCCATCGGCTGGCCCTTCGATCAGTGTTGCGCCGCGATGACGGCAGGCATTGATGAAGGCGTGCAGCTTGTTGTCTTCGCCGCGCGAGATGATCACCTGCTCGCCGGCGAATTCCAAGAGTCGATACGAGCCAACGTTCGGCGTCTCCTCTTCGCGGCCGACGCAGCGCCACTCGCGGCGAAAGATCTCTTGTGACTCCCAGTCGAAGATCGCCTGGTCGTGGAAGACGCGTGGCGGGAACATGTCGGCCTCATCGAATGAGCGGCGCACGGCGGCAATTGCGGCCGGGTCGAGCGGGGCGGGGCGCTTCGCAACAATCATGCCGCTATGGTGCCACGCCGCGGGGCTATTTGAGAGGGGCGTTGAGGGTGTAGACCCCTCCGCTGCGGTCGGTGACCGTGATGGAGACCTCCCCTTCACGGTTGAGCGTTGCCTTACCCGTGCACCCTGCGTCATCGCTCAAGGCGAGGCTGCCGTACGCCCGAACCGTGGTGCCCCGGAGCGAGGGGGCGAGTTCGGTAGTGACGGTCCCCCGCGCCTCGCCGCGCCAGGCCAGGAGCGGCGCGCCGCGCCCCCGTTCCGTTTCAAAGGAGAACTGTGACGGAGCCGCCATGCCGAGCCCGCGCAACCCAACCGTTGTTCCGAGGATGCGTTCGTTGCCAACGAATCGCCCGATGCCCTCAACCTCGGCCGTGATCTCTGCGGCGAGATCGCCGCGTGCGCCCACTGACCGCGCGGTGATGACCGATGAGGTCTCTCGGTCCTTTTCGGTAGCAGCGCGCTCGCTGGAGAAGCTCGGCTGTCGATACCCACGCCCGTAACTGGTCGACGCCGCAACGGCGTAATAGGCGAAGCAGACGAGTGCCGCCGCGGGGATTGGCCCGCCGGGTCGTCGATCGGCAAGCAGTTGCTCCAGCGGCTCCAAGATCACGGTCTTGGCCGCACGACGGGCGAGGTACTGCAAGAAGGTGGTTCCATCCGTCTCATAGTCGGCGCGGGCGTCGGCGCTCGGGTGGAACGGGGTGCGCGTAAGACGTTCGTTCAGTTGCTCTTTCATTCGACCATCCTACGCCTTCCCCGTGGTGCTACGGCTACACTCCTGCAGATGTCCACCAGAGTCGTACCTCGAGTCGCCACCCGCGCCGCTACCACTGACCTTGCGATCGCCGCGGCACTCTGGGGTGGCATGTATGTGGTCTCAGCGGAAACCTTCGCCGCGATCCCACCGGCAACCCTCAGTCTTCTGCGCTTGGCGATCGGCGTCGCGGCTCTTGCCACCTTTGCGCTACTGCGTGGCGAGTCACTCGGATGGGCGAAAGCACCGAAAGCTGCGGTGTTGCGCGCCGGCGTCGCCGTCGCTGCGTCGATCCTCTTGCAGTTCGCTGGTACCGCCCTCACCTCTGCAGTTGAGGGGTCGGTGGTGACGATGGCCACGCCGGTCTTCGTTCTGATCTTTGGTCGGCTCATAGAAGGGATTCGCGTGCCGCGCCAGGCGTGGCTCGGCATCGGGCTCGCGGCGATCGGCGTTGGAGCGTTAGCGCTTCGCAGCACCGGCGCTGAGGGTCTCGTCGCCGACGCCAGTGCCAGCCGGCTGCTCGGCATCGCGATGCTGATCGGTGGCGGTGCTGCGTGGGCGCTCTTCTCGAGTCTCGGGCGACCGATCGTCGCCGCGGTGGGCGCCCGCAATGCGGTGACGCTGAGTGCTGGACTGGCGATTCCGATGATGCTCCCATTCGTTGTGGCGGAGCTTGCGGTTGGTGGTATCGACCTCGCGGCGGCCACGACTCCGAGCACGCTGCTCGCCGTGCTCTATCTCGGCGTTGGGGCCACGTCGATCGGCTGGAGCTGCTGGTACCGCGGCTATGCCGCCGCACCGCCGCGACTCTCTGCTGGTGTGCTCTTCCTGCAACCGCTGGTGGCGGCGGCGCTCGGCGTTGGTTTGCTCAACGAGGCCCTCGATTCTGGGCTGGCGCTTGGTGCACTCTTCCTGCTCGGCGGCGTGGCGCTGATCTCATTCGAGCGTGTGAGCGGCGCAAAGCGCCGCCGCGTGCGATCGTAGGGGGAATGGACGACCTTCGACGCTATCGCGCCACCCCGCCCCCCGTCACCGGCGTCGCCGCAATCACTACCGCCGATAACGGCGAAGTTCGCAATCCCGACCCAACCGATCGCGTCGCCTGGCGCGAATGGGTCTCCGCGTCGAAGACGCGCAACTGGCTGCGCCGCGACCCGCTCCTTGATTGGCTCGAGGTGCACGGCATCAGCAAGGGCTTCGCCAAAGATGTTGGCGCCGATGCTGATCCGCCGAGCCCCTATGACCTGCGCGAGCTGCTCTTCGCCCAAGGGAATCGTTTTGAAGAGCGCATGTTTGAGATTCTGGAACCGAGAGTTGCCTCGCACCGCAAGATCTCCGACGGCTGGCAGGCGACGCGCACGTTAGCCGCCGCCGAGGCAACGTTCGCCGCCATGCGCGAAGGGGTTGAACTGATCGAACAGGCGGTGGTGCGCAATCCAGAAGATCGCACCTACGGCGCCATTGACCTGCTGGTGCGCAGTGATGCGCTGGAGCGACTGATTCCTGGCGTGATCGACCCGAGCGAGGCGGTGGTCTCTGCACCGGCGCTGGCTCCTGATGGCGGTGGGGCGCCGCCGTGGCACTACGTCGTGGTCGACGTGAAGTTTTCAACGCTTGATCTTTCGGTGAGCGGATTCGCTGGCAGCTCGCATCGGCACTATGCCGGCCAGGTACTCGTCTACACCGCCGCCATCGCGCGCCTACAGGGCTACTGCCCCGCCGATGCGTTCCTGCTCGGTCGCACCTGGATGAGCAGCAAGGGGCGGGGGAGTGGCGCACTGGAGCGGCTCGCTCGTGTGCCCGTGGAGCGGGAGGGCACACGCGACGACGAGACCCCACTCGCCGTTGAGGTAGGCCGCGCGCTGGAGTGGATCCGCACCGTGCGTCGCGACGGCGCTGCTTGGGATGCGCTACCACGCCCAACACGCTCAGAGCTCTACCCGAACATGAACGCCGATCAAGACCAGCCGTGGAGCGAGGCGAAGCGCAAGATCGCCCGCGAGATCGGCGAGCTCACCTACCTGCCAGGCGTTGGCCCCGACCTTCGCGACGCTGCCATCGCCGCCGGCATCAAGCGCCGCGACGAGCCTGGCCTTAGCCCCGATCGACTTGGCGTGACGGGTGATGCGCGACCGCGACGACTCGCCGCCGTGCTCGCCGCAAACTACGTGTCCGCATCCGCCGCGGCAAACGAGAAGGTGCTTCCATCAACCATTGAACTGCGTGACGACGCGCATTGGCGCACACCTGCCCGCATCGAGTTCCATGTGGACTTTGAGAACTCAGGGAACCTGAACGACGACTTCACCAAGTTGCCGAGCGTTGGCGGTGCCACGTGCATCTTCCAGATCGGCTGCCTAGTCTCGATTGATGGCCGCGAGCCAACCACCGCCGAGATTGCCGCCGCTACCGTCGCTGGTGCCAACGTCGGCGAGCGACTCTTTACCCCTCGCGACAAAGACGTATCGTGGTTCCCAGCCTTCGGTCAGTGGAGCGGTGACCGACTGAACTCGGCATCGGAGCGCGCGGTGCTCGACGCCTGGGTCGCCTTCATGGGCGCATGGCGCACGTCGCTCAACCTCACCTGGGATGCGACGCGCATCGTGCACTGGTCACCAGCCGAACGAAACCTGCTCTTCACCGCCGCCGACTCCGCCGCCGGTCGTCACCCAACCTGGTCACTCCCCGAGGAGATCGGCTGGTTTGATGCCTTCGATGAGCTCGTCTACAAGGTGCCGGTCAGCGTGCGTGGCGCCTACGGCTTCGGCCTGAAAGATATTGCCAAGGCGATGCGTGCCGAGGGGCTCATCGATGTCTCATGGGGTGATGGTCCCGCCGATGGCATGGGCGCCATGGCCGCGGCATATACCGCCGATGCGAGCGCCGCCGCTGAGGGGAAGCGCCTCGCCGACTATGACTACTTCCGCGAAGGCGCCGAGTACAACGAGGCCGACTGCCGCTCAATGTTCCTCGTGCTGGCTTGGCTACGGGAGCACCGCTAAGCAGTCCCGCTCATCTTGAATAAAAAACGGGACGCCACCCCCTTCGAGATGACGTCCCGTTGCGCTCCGCGAGCGAAACTGCGTGTTACGAAGCGGGCGGGATCAGGACCTCGTAGACCTCTGAGCCTGGTCCCGCGTTGAACTCATTCCAGAAGAACCAGCCGAGGCTCAGTGTCGTTCCATCTTTGCCCACGCCTGTTCCTGCTCCGCTCGCCGCCGAGAACGAAGGGAGCCAATCCGCCTCTGCGCTGGACACCGCACCGGCGGCGACCTCAATGTCTGAAACGAACTGGCCAGCTGCATCCAAGGTGACCTGGTCAAGATCGACGTAGAGCCAATCGCTCCCTGACGAGTCTGAATCCCAGCCACCGCCGTTATAGCTCGTCACCTTGAACCTCGGGCCGTCGTTGTTACCCCAGAGCCAACCTTGGTTGATAGAGAACCAAACCACTGATGTCACAGGATTTACATATGTTTCACACTCTCCGTAATCCACAAAGTCGTAAATCCCCCCCGCTCCCCCTTCGTTCCAATCGAGGGTATCGACGTAGAAACAACCAAGGGTTCCGTCGGCGTAGCCGGTGTTCACCAGACCCGTGTCGGCAAGAACGATTAGTTGGTCGCCAACACCGTCATTGTTCGTATCGAGTTCAATATCCCACTCGTTTAGTGCAGAATTGGACATCAGGTCCCAGCTGGTGATGGCCATCTCAAATTGACCGTCGCCCGTATCGGCCCAGTCCTCAAGGATGTTGCCGGCATTAACACCAATATTCTTGATATCAGCGCCGTTGCCGATTCGCTCGCGACCATCGCGGGCCAACCAGACGTATGGATAGATGCTTCTACTTATAGAGGCCCCGTTGGTCTGGTGTGCGTCCTGCGACCCAGTCGTCAGGGAGTAGGTGAGGTCGTAGTACGGGCTTGAGCCCGAAGCCGCAAAGGTGAACTTCTCAACGTGCTGGAACATGGCGAACACTGGCAATCGAAGTGTTGGCTTGCCGCTTGACGTTGCAGTAACGATTGCATTGAGTGAGCTCTCTCCGGAGGTCGCAAAACTCTTCTGGGCCGCAACGGTAGCGGTCAGAATTACCGTCATCGTTGCGGAAGCCCCTCGTCCCAAATTGAGACTTTTCCCGGCTGTCATTTGGGTAGTGTTGTACTTGATCTGGAGTGTGACCCCGCTTGGAATCGTGAACCCAGCGGCAGCCGCAACAGCGAACTTATAACTCGCCGTGGTGGCGCCGTTGTTCTTGACGATGAACTTCTGGCTCTTCGTGAGGGTCGCGGCCGCGTCGCCGTAGACCATGCCGAAGCTCATCGTGGCGTTCGGCCCCGCATCAATCGTGACCTTCGCCTTGAAGGCGTTGAGGGCATTGACGCGACCGGCACCGACGGAGCGGAGCAGGACGTTGCTGCCAACCGACTTCGCAGTATTGATGAGCGCCGACTTGATCAGCGCAGGGCTCCACGTTGGGTTGGCCTGCTTGACCAGCGCTGCCACGCCAGCAACCACCGGGGTTGCCATCGAAGTTCCGCTGAACCAGGCAACGCCATTCGTGCTGCCCGAAGCGGCCGACACGATGTCGACGCCCGGAGCTGCGATCTCAGGCTTCAGCGCAAGGTCGCCCCAGCGCGGTCCACTGGAAGAGAAGTCTGCAACGGTGTGATAGTTCGGATTGCTGACGACGGCGGTTGGCGTAGTTGTGATTTTGACTTCAGTCGGGACGGTCCCGGCATCGCCGTAGTCTGAAATCGCCCCTTGGACCCGGAACTCCGCGGCACCATTGACCATCAGGACTGGGATATCGGCAGTTGGCGTGGCTGGCCCCTGGAAGGGTGGATAGCTGTCGTTGTCTCCACCATCAATGATGTTCTGTCGCTGAAGAATGACGACGGCTACGGCGCCCTTTGCCTTCATCGCAGTGACCTTCTCTTTGAAGGTGCAATCTCCTCGACGAATAAATGCAACTTTCCCTGTTAGGTCTACTGAGGTATCCCAATCAGGTGTGTAGGTGGCACCGTCATCGCCCGTGGCCGGGCAGCCCAGTGCAAATTTTGACGAGTCGCCGACCTGGGCCACTTTGTGCAGGTATCCACTCACTGGAGTCGCGAGATCGTAGAGATTGGTGTTAAGAAAGACTAGGGGAGGCCCGAAGATAGATCCATCAGTAGTGAGCGTCCAAGAGTCAATTATATTCGTGATAATTGCCCCTGGATACAATGCTCGGTCATCGAGCGCCGCGACCGAGATTGCACCATCTTCCGTCGATGGTGAGCCGACGAGGAATGGCTGGTCACCCTCGTTTCCTGCAGCGATGACTACGGTCACGCCGGCCTTCTCGGCGGCGTTGATCGCGGCCTGTTCAGCTCCACCCTTGATGCCGTACGGCGAGCCGAGGGAAAGATTGATGACGTTTGCCCCTAGGGCGACCGCCTTCTCAATGCCGTCCGCGGCGAGCTCGGTTGCGCCATCGCAGCCGAAGACGCGAATGGCGATGAGTGACGCAAGTGGAGCCATCCCCGGAGCAAGGGTGAAGGTCGAAACGTCGGTCGTGCTCTTGTAGTACTCGCCGGCAACGGTGCCGTAGGTATGACCGTTCTTGATGCCGTACCCAGCGATGGTGCCCGCCACGTGCGTGCCGTGGCCGCCGCCCTCTTCAATAGAGCAGTCCATTGGATCGCTATCTGGCTGTGGTAGTTCATGGATGCCACCGTCTCCCGGTGCGTAGTCATCTCCGACGAGATCGTAGCCAGCAACCACCTTTGCGGTTGGGAAGGTGACATCGCCATCGCGGACAAAGTCGTCATGCGTGTAGTCAATGCCCGTGTCGATTACGGCAACCTTCACGCCGAAGCCAGTGCCGGACTTTGACCTTGCAGTTTGCGCCCAGACGTTCTTCGCCTGAACCTCGGTTGCTGCGCCAGCGTTCGATGGGGTTACGCCGCCGCGGCCGCTCACTGCGCCGCCCGTAACTGTCATCCGCTTGTAGCGGGTAACGAGCTGCACATCGGCAACGTGCGGATTGGCGCGAAGTGCTTCGAGCTGCGATGCAGGAATATGAATGCGCAGTCCGTTGAAGAGGTAACGGTACTCCGCGTTCACCGTGCCGCCAAGAGCGGTGATCGCTGAGCGAGCGCTGATACGCTCGCTGATCTGGGCGCCCTGCAACGCAAATGGTTGCGCCGCACCACTGGCCGAACGCAGTGCGCCGATGCCTGGCGTGCGAAGAGTCACGAGGAGGTGGAGGGTGCCGTTCTTGTCGGCGCCTCGGAGGAGCACCTTGCTCTCGATCGGGCGCATGCCGGTCGGCAACACCTTGTGTCGGTTTGCCGCCGCCGCGCTTGGCGCGAGCAGCGCTGCTGCCAACATCGCGATCAAAATGATCGTGCGGCGGGTCCCTCGTGAGGTTGCGGTGTGTGACTGACGGTTCATGGGGGCACCTCCCTTTAGGGGGAGGCAATCCTCTAACGAGGGTTGGGCGGCCCCTTAGCGGCGACGATAGCGCCTAGCGACCACTGAATACAGAGGTAGTTTCAGTAATAGGCTGGAGATAGGGCGCCCCTCTCGGCCGTTCGGCCCCTCCACCGCCAAGAGGCGGTCGGCGGCATCCCCCTCCACGTGCCGGGGGTCGCAGTAGGCCACATCGATCTCGACCTCCCCAGGGATCGGGGTGCCGAGCTGGTCAGCGAGATCGTGCGGGAGCGGCTCCTCGAAGTAGTCGGCGCGGAGCTCCTCCTCCATCTGCCAGCGAGGGCTGCGGAAGAGCACGGCGCGCCAGGCGTCGGCCACGGCAGGGGTGACGGTGCCGTCTTTTGGTTGCGGGTTGGGCGAGAGGTCCTGACCGCGCGACCAGCGGGCCGCCTGGTGCAGCAGGGTGTATTCGTCGAGCTCCAAGTAGGCGGCGAGATCGTCGGCCGGCGAGGTGTCGCCGAAGATCGCACGAATCCCTGGCGCAAATGCCTCCTTCATGTCGAGGTCAATGCCGCGCACGGTGCGATGTAGGTAGACTTGTTGATAGAGGAACTGTCGCGCACCGAGGAATGACTCGAGTGCACCAACCGCCGGTTCATACAGCGTGAGGCCGCGCGCGCCAATGAAGCTGTAGTGACGAAGACGTTCCACATCGACCGCCGCAGTACGCACACCAGTCATGTAGGAATCGCGTCGCACGTAATCGAGGTTGTCAACGGTGAAGACGCCCGAGAGGAGCGGCTGCATGATGCGCACCCAGGCTGGGACGGTCGGGTCTTCGAGTGGTGGCTTCGAGATGAGGAAGCTAACCCAACGCGGATCAATCGACTCTGTTTTCGCGAAGGCGTCACGAGCGGCGGAGTCCCCAGGTGCACGCCGCAGCTTCGTGATGATCGGCGCAAGCTCGCGCTCGATGATCAGCGCCGAGAGATCCTCATGGGCGAGGCGCTTCCCTTTCGGTCGGCGCGGATCAGCCGGGGCGGGGAAGGCTTCCAGAACGGCGTGATCAAAGAAATGTGCGAACGGTCCGTGGCCAACGTCGTGTAGCAGTCCAGCGACGCGCAGCGTTTCAACGACGAGTCCTTCACTTGGGGGCGTTGTACCGTCGTTTGACAGCCGCGTTACGAGTGACGGGTAGAGGTGTCGCGCCCAAAGCCCCGCCTCATGCATCACGCCGAGCCCATGCGAGAAGCGGCTGTGCTCGGCGGTAGGGAAGACCCAGCGCGCGCTCTGCAGCTGGCTGATGCGGCGCAGGCGCTGCAGCCAGGGGCTGTCGAGCAGATCCTCCTCGGCCGCCTCCTCGTGTGCATGGCCGGTGGCGGCCGCACCCTCAGGGGTGAGGCGCTTTGTGAGCTCGATATAGCCGTGGATCGGGTCGCTGATCAGATTGACCGCCTTGAACTGCTCCGCGTCCATGGCTACGCGTTCGGCTTTGCGGTGGCGCCGTATCGCGCAGCGGCGGCACTGTGCGTGCGCGCCATGTCGTCGCGTAACGCGTCGGGGCGGAGCACCTCGGCGCCTTCGCCCCAGGTCAGCACCCACGAGCGAATCTCTAGCAGTCCAGAGACACGCGCTCGCCAGATGAGCGATCCATCGGCCTGCTCTTCAATGGTTTGCGATGGATGCCAGCGCGTCTCCTTGGCGCGGGCGGCCGACTCTTTACTGAAGCGAATCACGATCTCTTCGAGCGGCTGGTCGGCGACGATGTCCCACGCTGAGGCGAGGGTTCGCTCCAACTCCACATCCTTTGGCAACTCGAACGTTGCGGTGGTGACGCGCACGTTGCTGATGCGATCGACACGGAAGGTGCGCAGTGCGTTGCGCGTCTCGTCGTGGCCAATTAGGTAGGTGGTGTGCGTCGCCGCCGATGGTTCCATCAGATATGGATGCACACGCGCACGTCGGCTGGTTCCCGGATTACTCCAGGCCGCGGCGTAGTCAAACTCAACGATTCGACCGGTGACCCACGCGGTGGTGAGGAGGCGGAGTCGATCGCGTGCCTCGCTGTCGGTGGTGAGTTGGCTCAGCTGCGTCACCGTTCGCTCCACGGCACTGCGCAGCGGATTCTCGAGCAGGCTGCCGAGCTTCATCAGTGCTGCGCCAAGTTCGGGGTCGTAGCCGGTAGAGAACTTTGCAAGGAGTCGGGCGGCAAGAACGACGGAGATGGCTTCGTCTTTACTGAAGCGCAGCTCTGGCAGCAGCCCCTCTTGCGATACGCCCCATCGGCCAAGGTTGTTCCACACCGGTACGCCGACGCTTGCTTCGAGCGCCTGGAGGTCGCGATAGGCGGTGCGGCGACTGACGCCGAGCTTCTTGGCGAGGTCCTCGGGTCGGATCCCCGCCTCGCCAGCGGCCTCGACGTAGCGCAGGGTGCGCAGGAGTCGGGCGCTCCGATCACTCTTCTGGAAGTCGGCGTCGCCCTCAGGCGGGTGGTTACTCATGGCTCAGATTGTGCCACTCCACCCCCAGTTGGGAGTACCCCTCAGGTTTAGCGCCCCCGCGCCGCTTCAACGAATGCGGCCCAGACGCGCTCCAGGTCGGCGGGGCTGCTCTCGGTGCGTTCGGGGTGGCACTGCACGCCGAGCACAAATCGCTCACCCGCCTCTTCAAGCCCCTCAACAAGGGTGCCGCGCGGTGAGTCGGTAAAGGCAGAGGCGCGCAACGTGGGGGCGAGTCGCTCAGGGCTCACCGCCTGATGGTGATAGCTATTCACTGCGAGTGGCGTGGTGCGATCGCCGAGGATCCGCGCCAGCTTGCTGCCACCCTGCACGTCGAGTGGATGTGAGAGCGCCGGTGTTGCCGGATACGCCGCACCAACCTGCCCCTCAACATGCTGCAGCAGTGAACCGCCGCGATGCACGTTCAAGAACTGCAGGCCGCGACAGATGCCAAACACCGGAATGCCGCGACGATCCGCAGCGTCG
>Ga0209087_1000727_pt1 | contig 20459 bp, 17 predicted proteins | sample S_130805_EF_Meta_FD_187321 | JGI IMG/M metagenome (GOLD analysis project Ga0209087, IMG submission 187321) | Freshwater microbial communities from Lake Simoncouche, Canada to study carbon cycling - S_130805_EF_MetaG (SPAdes) (version 2) | ecosystem: Environmental > Aquatic > Freshwater > Lake ... | reverse complement strand
GTTAACAATGCAGGCACTGTAACATTGACATTTCCTGCTGCTTCTTCATCAACTGGCACTGAATTTCATATTAAAACAATTACAAATAATTCTGTTATATCAGCATCAAGTAATGTTGTTCCATTAACAGGAGGTGGAGCTGCACAAGCTATTCTTTCAGCAACGGCTGGCAAATGGGCAACTCTTGTAAGTGATGGCACTAACTGGGTAATAATGCAAGCAAACTAAAAAACAAAAACATGAAACAACTCCTTTCCCTTTTCCTCTTACTTTTGCCTTGCCTTGCATGGGCACAGTACCCAAGCAATGGCAATCAAAAGATAACGCTTGGAGAACAGACCACTGCTGATGGATTGATATGGCGCGGTGTGCTTGCGGACACAGGCATAATTACACCATTAAGTGATACAAGCGCGTATATTATTCTTGATACGGTCAATCATAGGTTTTACAATTACAACCGTGCTACAAATGTTTGGAGTGTGGCTGGAGGTGGTACGGCAGTTACAAGCATAACAGGTGGTACAGGCTTAACAGGTGGTACCATAACAACGTCTGGAACACTTGCAGCAGATACAACATTTTTATTTACGCAGTCGGATACATTAGGATTAAATCTTACATCAAGATTTGCGGCAAAACAAAATACATTAACACTTACAACAACAGGCACAAGCGGTGCGTCAACATTGACAGGCGCAACTTTAAATATACCACAATACAGTGGTGGTGGAGGTGTAGCAACCTTTAGCGCTGGTTCAACGGGATTAACACCAAGCACGGCAACAAGTGGTGCGGTGACATTGGGCGGAACATTAGCAGTGGCAAATGGGGGAACAAATGCGTCAACCTTTACTGCTGGTTCAGTTGTTTTTGCTGGAAGTGGTGGGACGTATACGCAGGATAATTCTGGTTTATTTTGGGATAATACAAATAAAAGATTAGGTATTAACCAAACAATTTTGGTAGATCCATTAACAGTTAAAAGAGGTAATAATAATTCTTGGATTAATTTTGCAGACACAACATCTGGTTTTTTTAAAATTTCTAATATTACATCTACATCTTCCATTACATCACCAATTTTTAATATTCAGGCAGCTGGTTTTTTTGGTAGTAATATATCAAGTGCAGCTGGTTTTTATATTAACAAAGATTCAACAGTACTTGGCGAAGATGCAAGTGATGTTGTTTGTACTTTTGATGCTACAAAGAAAAAGGCAAAGCCTGGAAATACAGGCAGAGCAACAGTTACTTTAGGTACATTATTTCGATTTTCTAATAAGGATGTATCTGTATTTGATATAAAAGCAAGCGGAAGAATAGGTATTGGTACAGAAAGTCCAACCGAAGCCTTGCACGTTGTCGGCAATACAAGGATAAGCGGTTTAGCTGGCGCAACAAGCAGTAGGACTGTTCTTGCAGATGTCAACGGTGTTTTAAGTGCACCAGTATCATCTATAAATACAAAGGAAAATGTTAAAATTTTAGATTACGGATTAAATGAATTATTACAAATCAATCCTGTTTCCTTTGATTATATAAACAAAGACAAATGGGGCGATGAAAGAAACTTAGGTTTTATTGTTGAAGATATGTTTCCTGTAATTCCCGAAGTCACAGGCACAATGAACAACGGCGATATGTACCTTGACATGACTAAACTTATCCCAGTCCTAACCAAAGCCATACAAGAGCAACAAGCCCAGATAGAAGCGTTAAAACAAAGAATTATTAACCTTGAAAATAAATAAAATGAGATACCTATTATTATTTCTTCCCTTGTTTTCCTTTGCGCAAGACGTTGTCAAAGACACTGTTTACATTCAAAAGCAAGGAAACATTTATTACATCATTCAGCAAACAACTTTGTCAGATAGCACAGTCACAGGCTCAAAGCAAATATTAGGGGATAGTGCAACTGCCATTCAAAGCCTTGTTACCGATGCTGAAAGGCAAAGCAACACGATTGCCATTCATGCAAAGCCAATTATTACAAAGGGCAAAGCGGTGCAAAGGATTAATTACTACAATGACTTGCACGTCCAAATAAGCGGTAAGCCTGTTTATTTTACAACGGCTCAAAGAGACACGGCAAAGTTTATAAGTAACTGGAGGCTAAATTTTAACGGTGAAATTATTGACGGCAAGATTGAGTTAAACAACAACAAGCGGCTTATATTTAATCCAGACAACGGCAAGGTGTACACCATTTCAACTAACCTACTTTTATCTACATTTACTAATCAAGTTTCCTTTGCTTTTAATGGCATTAAATACGACTTGTACAAGTACGCTGATGGCAAATTTGCAACCGTGGATGGGGATGTAAGGTTAATAAAACTTGAATAATGAAAGCAATAATCTATAACATCTTAAAAATGGGTTATGATGGAGTTTTATTGTATTACTAAAAGAATTGTACTATACTTGTAACTAAAAAACTAAAATTATGTTATTACTATTAAGATGGATAATTATAATGGCATTCCTAATGCTATCAATAATTACTAATGCACAAAAGCAAGTTGTGAAAGACACTATTTATGTAACAAAGAATTCTAATAACGGAACTTACTTTGTTACAAGAATTACTAATTACTCAGATGAATCATCTAATGTAACTAAAGATGTTATTGGAGATAGTACTGTTACTGCAAATACATTCATGACACAGATTGAACAAGAATCAAACAAGTTATCACAAGCAGCTATTCCTATTATACTAAAGAATACTTCAGATAATGCTATGGCTTTGTATGCTAGTATGTTTGAGAAAGTTACTGGTAAAACCATATGGGTGGAATCAAATTCAAAATATGGCAGCAATTTATTGGGAAATTGGGTTGTTGTTATGGGTGAGAAGGTAACGCCAGGAGTTATTGCCCAGAGCCAATCAAACTTGGCATTCACACCAAATAAGGATAAGGAATATCCAATTAAGGATAATTTAATTATTGCAACATTAAAGAATCAAATATTTATGGTTATTGATGAAAAGCAATATGATTTATTTAAATTGAGTGATGGAGCATATTCAAGTTTGAATAATGAGATAACGATTATTAGGCAATAAAATTAAAAGATATCTATATGAATGCCATTAATGTAACATATTAATGGCATTTTTTGTTATATTGAATATTTATATATAAAATTATATATGCCAACAAAAATAAATATATTATCGCAAGTTAAGGGCATTTCAACCAAAACGCCATGTAGGGTTGCAACAACTGGCAATACATCATTTTCATCCATAAGTGTTATTGATGGCATTAACATTAATAATAATGATAGGGTTTTGGTTTGGCAACAGAATACATCATCTGAAAATGGGATATATATTGTTTCAGGAAATACAAATTTGATTAGAGCATTGGATGCAAAGACATCTGATGATTTTATTCAAGGAATGCAAGTTTTGGTATATTCAGGAAACACATATGCTGGGAAGGTATTTTATTTAACAAATTCAGCATCAACAATTGGATCATCAGCAATATTATTTTCCAATTTGGTTGGGATTAATGGGACATCAGGAAGTTCTGGAACAAGTGGTTCATCTGGAACAAGTGGTGGAACCGGAAGTTCAGGTCAAAGTGGAACACATGGTACAAGTGGTACATCAGGAACGTCAGGAAGTTCTGGAACAAGTGGAAGTAGTGGAACATCTGGAACAAGCCCAGTAAGTCAAATATCTGGAAGTGGATTAACTAATTACATACCAAAATTCACAGGGACAACAAATCTTGGTAATAGTATTATATATGATGATGGTACAAATGTTGGGATTGGTAATACTGCAACTGGTGGTTTTAAACTTGATGTGAGTGGTACTGGAAGATTTAGTGGAGGATTGACAGGAACAAGTGCAAGTTTTAGTGGGAATGTAAGTTTGGGTTCTACATTAGTTGCAAATAGTACTGCTACTATTTTAAGCACAGATGCTACTGAAACAAGAATTACGTTAGGTTCAGCAGCAAATGCGTCTTATGCACAAATAGTAGGAATTTACAATGCGGGTACTCCTGTTATACCTATAAGGATATTAGGAAGTCAAGTTGCAAGATTTAGTACTGCAAGTTTTGACGTTATAGGAGCAGGTACATTTAGTAGTAGTGTAAGTTTATCGGCATCTGATGCAAGATTGTTAGGTGGTGATGCAACAGGAAGATTAGTTGTAAGTAATGCAAACACTAGTTCATATATTACTATGAATGGTGCGTCTAATGCTGCACCATATGAAATGAGATTTGTTGTAAACAGTATAAGTGGTTTAAATATAGCCTCCACAGGAGCAGCCACGTTTAGTAGCGGAATAGCAACTAATGGATATACAGCATCTTCTAGTTATGCCGCTTTATTTAATGGAAATGTTGGTATTGGAACTGTAACTCCAACAGGATATGGTCCTACTTTACAAATTGCTGGTACTTCAAGTGAAGATGCATCATTAGTATTAGGAAATGGCAGTGGTACATCAACAAATAGATATTTAGCAGCATTACCTGGTTCAAGTGGAAACTTTCATTTTGGTACAAATGCAGGTGATATATTAATTAAAACAGGATTAAATCCAGGTACAACAATAGGCACAGAAAGATTTCGAATCACAAGTGGTGGCAATATAACATTTAATAGTGTAGTATATGGTAATACTACTACTTCAACTACAAGAACATTATTTATTGGTGGTGATTATACAATAGGGGGTATTTCATCAATTCGTGCTTCCAAGAAAAACATAGAAAATATATCAAATGTGGATTGGTTATATGAATTAAATCCAATAACATTTAATTATCGTAAAAAAGATTTAGAAGGGAATTATTCAGATGAAATATATGAAGATAAAAACTATGGCTTAATTGCAGAAGAGACAGAACTAGTTGCAGATTTTCTTATAAATTATAATGATAAAGAGGATGGAACAAAAGAGATGATTGGTATTGAGTATTCAAGATTAATAACTCCATTATTAAAAGCAATCCAAGAACAAAACCAATTAATAAATAATTTGGAATCAAGATTAAAAGCAATAGAAAACAATTAAACACATATTTATAAATAAAAAAAATGGAATATATTTGGAACATTTATTTATTGGATTGTATTCCCCAAGAAAACGGTTATGACACAGTTGTTAAGACGATACATTGGGGTTACACTTGCATTGGTAGTGGTGAAACAGCATATGTTTACGGTACGGTTGGTTTACCAGAACCTATTGCAGAATTTACTCCATTTAGTGCTTTAACAGAGGATAAGGTTATTGTATGGTTGGGTGAATATATGGATGTTAATCAACTTCAGAACAATCTTCAGCAGCAGATTTATGATAAGATTAATCCACCAATTTTAAATTTGCAACCACCTTGGATTCCATCACCCACTCCAACACCTACACAGATTGAGACAGCAACCCCCACTCCAACACCTACACAGAGTGAGACAGCAACCCCCACTCCAACACCTACACAGAGTGAGACAGCAACCCCTACTCCAACTCCAACACAGAGTGAAACCCCTACTCCAACACCAACTCCAACTCCAACTATAACTCCTAGTGAAGAGGTGGTATAAAATATGTATATAAATAAAATTTATGCCAACAAGACTTGATTTATATGGTCAGGGTATTTCTGTTACAAAGAAGAGACCATGTAAGGTTGCGACAACAACAAATATATCATTAATATCTTTGCCAGGAACAATTGATGGTATTGGTGTAAGTTATGGTGATAGAATATTGATTTGGCAGCAATCTTTGCAGCAATATAATGGTATATATAAGGTTGATAGTTCGTCATTGGTTCGTGATTATGATTTGAATATTGATGAGGATGCTTATGCTGGCATTGAGGTTTTGGTGTTATCTGGATTAACATATTCTGGCAAAACATTTTATCAAACAAATTCAAGTCCAATTACCATTGGTGTAACTCCTATGGTATTTTCAATTTTGGCTGGTCAGAATGGGACATCAGGTTCTAGTGGTACATCGGGTAGTTCTGGAACAAGTGGTAGTAGTGGTTATAGTGGTGCGTCAGGGAGTTCAGGAACAAGTGGTACATCTGGAAGTAGTGGGACAAGTGGAAGTAGTGGTACATCTGGTAGTTCTGGGACAAGTGGTAGTAGTGGTTCTAGTGGTACGTCAGGGAGTTCAGGAACAAGTGGTACATCGGGTAGTAGTGGAACAAGTGGTAGTAGTGGTACATCTGGTAGTAGTGGAACAAGTGGTGTTAATGGAGCAAACGGAACAAATGGTGTTAATGGTGCAAACGGAACAAATGGTGTTAATGGTGCAAACGGAACAAATGGTGTTAATGGTGTTAATGGTGCAAACGGAACAAATGGTGTTAATGGTGCAAATGGTGCAAACGGAACAAATGGTGCAAACGGAACAAATGGTGTTAATGGTGCAAATGGTGCAAACGGAACAAATGGTGTTAATGGTGCAAACGGAACAAATGGTGTTAATGGTGCAAATGGAACAAGTGGAACTGGTTTTAATACAATAACTAATCCAATAGATAATGGAGTATTAACATCATTAGGTAACACAAATACTGCAAATGCTGAAGCAAATTTAACATTTAATGGTAGTGTATTAACTGTAAATTCAAATTCAAATAGTGATACTAGTTCAGGTATACAAAACACTCATATATTTTCTGGACTCAACTATGGTTCTGGAACATATAGTAGAAGTTACTTTTTTACATCTTTTGTGAGTGCAAGTTCTTGGCAGGTATTTGATGTAAGCAGTTCAATTTTTTCAAAACCACCAATTGTTGCTATAATAAACAATGAAACACCATTACAAATAAAATCTGGTCTTCATTTAATGACTACAAATTCTGCTAATAATACATATGCACCAGCATTAACTTTTGGTGCAGATAGTCTTAATGGTAGTTATCATAATGCAATGTGTGCCATAACAGCTAAAAAATTAAGTAGTGCATATTATGATAATTTTAGTACAGGGCAACTTGAGTTTTTTGCAACACGCCCTGGTGGTGTTAGTGATACAGAGATTGTTTTTAGAGATCCAAATATGACCATAAGTACTGGTGTTGGAATTGGTTACACATCAGCACCACAAATAAGGGGAAGATTAATAGTGTCAGATAAGATTGGTATAGGTATTGAAGTACCAACATTCCAATTACAACTATCAACTAATAGTGCAGCAAAACCAGCTGATAGTACATGGACAATATCTTCGGATGTTAGGTTAAAAGAGAATATTGAAATGGCTGATTTAGATAGATGTTATGATATTATTAACCAATTACCATTAAAAAGATATAAATGGAAAGATGAAATTTATGATGATAATCAAGTTAGAGATAGAAGTAAATTAGGTTGGATAGCACAAGATGTTGAATCTATTTTCCCCAAAGCAGTAGGTTTAACAACTTTTAAATATAATAAGTATAATTTACTTACTAAACCAATACTTGATTTGGATGGTAATAATACTTATGATGAAAATGGTGATATTATTTATGAAACAAATAAAGAAATAGTTTCAGAGGAGGTTATTGAAGATTGTAGGGATTTAAATGTTGACCAAATATATGCAGTAATGTATGGTACTATAAAAAAACTAATAAATATAGTTGAAAATCATAAATCTCAAATTGATATATTAAAAATAGAGATTGATAATCTTAAAACTATGAATTAACATATATTTAAATATTCACTATATTATGGGTGTAAACAATTTATTATTGAAATATCAATGGGATAGATGTTGTTATACCTATACCAGCATGAACTCAAATATTTGGTGCAGCACAAATTTAATATTTACAATATGATAGAATAAGGATATAATTAAATAAAAACATATATGGAAACTTTAGAACAATTGAAGGTTTATGGATATGATTTATTTGTTGCGTTACAAACCAGAGAGAGTGAAATGCAACAAATTCGTCAGGAGTTGTTTAACTTGAATCAAAAGATTCAGGAGAAATTAAAAGAGCAACAAGAAAGTGAGCCTGTAAAGAAGTAAGAAAAACCCCCAAGAAAGTAACTTGGGGGTTTTTTGTTTATATGGGGAGTTTTGCTATGACATCTTCTGTTGTTATTTGTTTTTGGCATTCATGTTGTTTGGGTGTTCCTTTATGTATTGGACACCAGTTCCAATCGCCCTTATCAAATTTAAAGTTTGGATTTGACCAACATGAGTTGCATACATTATGATTATATATTCTTGTGGTATTTGTTGTAAATTCATGATTTATGTCAGAAAAATTGCCAATCATGACCACATGTTTTCCAAGACCCCAACTTAACCAACTCAAACCGCTTGCAAGACCAATGAAGAGTTCTGAATGGTGTATATAATTCATAATATTATTTATATCATAATTTTTTGGGGTATCAACATTCTGTATATCATTTCCTTCTTTTGAGATATTGATGACCTTATAACCTTTTTTTATAAAATATTTGGCAAGTTCATGCCAACCATTTGGATAAAGCCAGAATTTGAGGGCTGCTGTGGAGTGTGTTGCAATGGTTATGTATTTCTCCTTTATGGGTCTTTTGGTTGGTGTGAAGTCAATGGTGGGCTTTATTTCATTATAATCAAGACCAAGTATATTTGTTGCTGTCATTTGTAGGGGTATTGTATTTGGTAAGATTGGTTCCATTTCGTTATTATAGAACCATCCAAGGGTATATTTTGCATATATATTTTGGGCAATTTGACCGGGCTTTATGAATTCAATGTTTGGATATGTTTTTTCAAATAAGTTATTCCAGAAGGTTGAGGCAATGACTTTGCAATTATGTTTTTTTGAGAATTCATCAAGGTAAGGCATCCATGCAACTGAATCACCAAGGGATTTTGAATCAATAGCAATGTAAACCCTTTTATTAGTTAAATCCATATTAAAAATATGTTTACCTTTTGGACTACTGATGGTAATTTCCCAATCAACAAAATATTTTATGGATGATTTTGCCCAATTATTTCTTCCAATGGTTGATTTATATACGATTTGATTTGTTTCCTTATTCTTGAATGTAATATCATATTTTATATTTGAGCCATTAGTTATTTCAACAAATGGACCATCAACAAAATGGATGTTGATATTTGGTTTTTCATCAATGGTTTTTAATCCATATATATCAAAACTTGAATATTGGTTATGGACACCCTCCAAATCAATTGATACCTTGTTGGGTAAAGGTTGTTCAAGTACATTAAACTTTTTGTCTTTTATTAGTTCAAACATTTTTTCTTCAAACTTCTTGAAGTTGACAAAAAATGTTGATTTTGTTTCATAAAAGTTAAATAACTCCAATAATGGGGTTATGTTGCCAGAAAAGAAATTGGTTCTATATCCATCATTTGTATTTATGTTATTATTGTAATATAAGAATAAATCATATGATTTTAATTTCTCATAGATATCATTTAATATATCAGAATATATTAATGTATCATAATTCACAATATGGATTTTCTTTTTGTTTAATTTATCTGCAAAGTTAACCCCCTGCTTTATTAAATTATAAACAGCAAAACTGTGTTCAAATGGGGGTATTTCAGTTATCTTTTCCCCCTTCTCATTTATCTTCCAATATTCAAATATGACATTATATTGGGTAAATTCATCTTTATCCAATAATTGATTATCTTTTGAATAAAGCACATAATCACATAATGATTGGGTTTGTTCATCAACTGGGTTATTGCATGATAAGATGATTTCTGTATTGATGGTTGCAAGGCATCTTTTAAGTATATTTTTTCTATATAAAGTATTTGTGTGAGCCAATACAATGGTTATCTCATCTTCATTTCTTTTTTTATCTTCATTCAATAAATTGATTAATAACTTCTTGTTTTCTTTTGAATCATCTGTGGAATATATTGCCTTAGTTTCATAATAATTTTCATAAGTATGTAAGTCTTTTGTTATAATTTTAAGGTCAAAGGATAATGCTTCCTTTAAGGATAAGGGGTTTAATTCGTATAAGGATGGAAAGTAGAACAAATCTGATGCCTCATAATAATCTAATGGATTATCTTGTTCCCCATGTATAACACAATTTTTTGGCAAATCTTCCAATAAGGGTTTCCAATATTCAGAGAAGTTTCCTGCCATATTTCCAACAAAATGAAACATTATTTTCTCATCTTGGCATAATCTAGCAACTTCAATGATTTCCTTTTGGTTTTTTCCTTGGGTGAATAAGCCCATATGTAATATATGTTTATATGTTGGATCAAATCCAAGGAGGTTTTGTGCTTTCTTTTTGTTGGGGATTTTTTTGCTTATGGGATATTCCCAAATGATTAATGGGATTCCTGTTTTTATGAATTGCTTCTTGCTCCATTCTGATACCAAGATATATTTATCTGGGTGGTATTTAATCTCATCAGGATTTGTCCATGATCCATGTGTGGTGACAAATATTTTGTAACCTTGTTCTCGTTCAAATATTTTGGAAACAACATCATTTGGTAAATTGAATTCAGGTATTTCTTGAAAATGGATGATATTGGGTTTGATGGTGTTTATGTATTTCAATATTTCTGATTTATCATCACCAAGTGTGATAATGTTCACAAGTTCTTGAATCTTATTTTTTTGGACAACATAATCAGGACTTATATTGGCTATTTCAATAACATCAATATTATATATTGGAAGAAACTCTTCAATTTGTTTGAGAAGATATTGGGGTAAACCACCAGTTGATAGATGGGGTGTTATGAATAATAACTTTTCTTTCATTTTTTATTTGTAAAATAATATAATTTTCATATAAATCAATGTTTTAATATATGAAATTATTAATTTTAAATTATATTTTTCTTTGGATATTATATATTATCTAATATTTATAGTTTAAAGAATATTTTATATGACAAATGTATCTGTTAACATTTTTGGCATAACTGGGCAAAGTCCTTATGATATTTATATTTGTCAATCAGATGTGAATAATTGCATTTATATTAATACCATTTCTGGAACAACATATTCTTTTGATTTGCCAAAACCAATGGATAATAGTCTTCAATATATTATTAAGGTTATTGATAATAATAATAGAATAATAACAAGTGTTGCAAATGTTAATCCGGTTCCCACACCAACAAATACGCCCACACCAACAATCACACCAACAAATACGCCCACACCAACAAAGACACCCACACCAACAAAGACACCCACACCAACAAAGACCCCCACGTAGCATGGGGGGGATAATTTACATTAATGCTTAAACATAAATGATAAAAAAATAATTAAGATAAAAGAATGGGTTTAACATTATTTAGAGATTGTTCAAGCAATTATAAATTTAGATTTGATTTGATGTCAGAGTATTCAAATGTTGGGGAGGTTTTTAAGATAGATGGTATTCATTTCAATGGTTTTGCAAGTGTTATTGATTATGATGATATTGGTGATGTATTTGATTCTGATGGTACATTATTTGTTGAGCAAGAAGAATGTCCGGATATAATTGAGGTATTCCAGTATGCTGAATACACTAGTGTTTCCCCAGGTGATGCTATTCAAAACTTTTGTGTATCAACACAATATAATACATTAAATTCAAATGTGGGTAATTATTCAGTTGCTAATGTTTTGTATGATGATTATGTGTATTATACAGGTCAAACAGGAGGATTTATATATTTCAATACAGATAGAGAACAATGGTGTTTAAGTGGTACATTAGGTGGTACTTGTTTATTGTCGGGTAAGTCACCTTGTTCTGGGGTGATTAATCCTGATTTATATAATGGAATTGTTTTTAGTGGAGCTTGTCCAACCCCAACTCCAAGTCCAGCATCTTGTGATGTGATTGATTTTGCTGCATATTTTAATTGTGATTTATCACCAACTCTAACCCCAACCCCTACTATAACACCAACAAGAACAATGACACCAACTGTGACAATGACACCATCAAGAACAAGTGGATTGGCAATTAATGTGGGGATGTCAGCATATACTTATACGTATCCAAGTTATACACCATCAATGACCCCAAGTATAACTCCAACTAACAATGTAATTATAACAGGAAATACTATATATAATGTATTGGATAAGACCTTTGCATTTACTGGAACAAGATTATTAACAGAATGCTCAACAGGGGTGGTGTATTATGCATATCAAGATTTGATATATTCTGGAGTTACGGTGGTTATTGGTCAAGTTATGAGGACTGTTGTGGATGGTGTTCAGAGGTGTTTTGAGTATACAAGAAACATTTCAACAGTGAATAGTTCAAATATATATATTGATCAGATTTTGGCAGTTAGCAATAGTTGTGCAACTTGTTTGATTACCCCAACTCCAACACCTACAACAAGTATAACCCCAACACCAACTGTTACACCAACCATAACTCTTACCCCAACACCATCAAGTGGTATGGTATATGTGTTCCAGAGTTGTTTACCAATAGGATTAAATGCAAATCCATCATTGATTATACAGACACAAGGTTATCAAACATCTTTATTGGTTAATTCAGTTATAAAGGATGCAGATGATAACTGTTGGTCATACCTTGGTGCTTATTCAAACACATATATTCCACCAATAAATGTTAATCCTATTACGTATACAGGAAATTATTTTGCATCATATACCTCATCATCATTTGTTGATTGTCAGGCATGTCTTGTATCATTAAATTTAAGTTAAAACTATGGCAATAATATATAATGAATTGATAACCATTTTTCCAATGAACATTAGATATGATGTTACAAAGGCAAGTGGCGTTGATAAGAAGGATGGTAATATATCACTTTATGTGACAGGGGGTTTGCCCCCTTATGTTATTTCATTAAATGGAAATGTCAATAATGGAAATGAAATTGTTAATTTATCTGCTGGTGATTATGATGTAAGGGTTACGGACAACACAAATGAAGGGGTTGCAGTTACAATATCAGTTGGTTATGAGACATTGCCAACATATTGTTCAAGGTTTATCATAAGTAGGAATGCAAGTGGTACAAGTGATTGTAATGAGATGTGTACAGGTAATACAACAAATTTTTTGGTTTATGCAAGGGGTGATTCCTTTAAATTGGGGGATAGGTTGTATAAAATACCAAATGGTTATACATCTTGTTTGAGTGGTACAATAAATTGGTCAAATGACCCAAGTTGGGATAGAATTAAATATAATAATAATTGTTATGGCATGGATGATTATGGATTGATTACAGGTGTTACAACTTGTGGTGAAGTTAAAATTGGTGCACAGTATTGGAATCCAGAAAACTTGAAAGTCACAAAGTTTAGGGATGGAAGTGATATTCAATATATTGCAAATTTTTCAGATTTCTTATCATATAAGGGAATTCCAGCATATACATCTTATGATTTTGGTGAGTCATGGCAAACAAGGGGTTATTTATATAATTATGCTGCAATAACAAGTTCAAAGAATTTGGCACCAGTTGGATATAGAATTCCAACAAAAACAGATTATGATACTTTATTTGGTCAAGTGTCAAGTGGTGGGGTATTAAAATCAACTTCAACATGGGATTCACCCAATGTTGGGGCTGAAAATAAATTTAATTATAATGCTGCTGCATCTGGTTTTTTCAGTAGGGGTTCATTCCAGCAAATAGGTAAAAAAGGAAATTATTGGACAAGCACAGATTCAACATTAAATAATAATACAAATTATGTTGTTTCATTCTCATATGATTCAACAATTGTTTCTTATGGAACAAATTTCATATCAGATTATGATGATTTTTATCCGGTTAGATTAATAAAAGAATAATTATGGCAGTTAGCAATTTATGTTTAAGTGTTTTCTTTGAGAATGATGAATTGGGTCCTTACAACTTTGTTCATAGTGGAACAACAAATGGTAAACCATATTGGGTCAATTCAGCAAACACAATGAATATGCAATGGAATTCAGGGAATACCTATTGGGAAGTTGTTAATTGGATTGGGGTTGCAAATTCAGCATTAAGAAGCCAAACAGAAACAGATTTCCCAATATCAAATTGGAAATTGATTGGAAGGGTTGCCAAAAATGAGGTTGTTGTCACATCAGGCTCTTGTGGGACATATACACCCCTTGTCTTGAATGCAACAATTACAAACAATACTTGCTCATCAAACTGTGATGGTATCATTGTGGCAAATGCCAAGGGGCAAACAAAGCCATATTTGTATTCCATAAACAATGGGGTAACATATACCCCAAACCCAATATTTGGGAATTTATGCAATGGGGATTATAACTTGATTGTTTCAGCAAATACAGCAATAACAACATCAAAAACATTTTCAGTTGGGTTTAATGGATTGGCAAATCAATATGGGTTAACTCTTGAGAATATATCACAAACAAATATATCAAATGATACAATTCAAACAACATGGAGATTAAATATTAATCCCCCACTTAAAACTGGTGATGTATTGACAATTGGATTGAATGCAAATTTGGAAACAAAGATATCTGAGCCAGGATCAGCAAGTACAGTTAATACTATAACAGCATATAAGAATAGCACCTTATTAACAGGGAATACAAACACATCAACAACATCTATTGCAAGGCCATATTGCTCACCATATTTGGATAACACCAAGTATTCTGGATTAACGTATTCAACAACTTTGATTAGTGGAGATACATTGACAGGGGTCACAACATCAATAATAAACAACATTCAAATTGAAACTGGTTCAAATGGGTGTTCAACCAAAATTGAGCAAAAAAACTTGATAAGGATTATGTCCGCAGCAATAAATACTTGCAAATGTTGTGAATTAATATATAATTCTGATAATAATGCGGGAATAAATTCACATATCAGATAATTATATATAAAAAGAATAATGGGTTACATAATAAAGAATACGTCAGGAATATTGAATACAAGGATAACTGATGTTGGCAGGAAAGCAATATCAGAGGGAAGATTCAATATATCATATTTTCAAGTTGGGGATTCAGAGGTGGATTATTCAAGTTCAAGTATTGCCTCAAATAATATATTGATGCCAGCTTTTTGTGCACATAATGATAGTTCAAATTTAAATGTAAATAAGCAAAATGTAAAATATCCATATTATTTGGCTGGGACAACTGGAACAACTTATGGAATTCCATTTAATGAATCAGTTGTGGAGGAATTTTATAATTTGGCATCAGATAAAGGTTTCTTTGTAAGTGGAGCAACCATTTGGTCAGCACAAACAACATCAGCATATACGGTGTCATCAAATTATGTTGCAGTTATGCCAACAATTACAGGTCAGACAAGTTTGGTCATGTCAGCAAATAGTTGCTCAACAACAGTTGGGATACCAAAGATTGGGGATTTTGTTTCCATTATATATGATGGCATTGGTGATTGTGGTAGTATAAGAAATTCATTCCCCATTCTTACATATAAGATTGAAACATCTGTATCTGGGGCAAGTGGAAGTTATACCATTGGATTGGATAGGAATCTTCCGGTATATTCAGCAAAAACAAGTGCTGGTCAGTTGGCAAGATGTATCATATATCCATCAGGAATGACTGCATTATATGATAGTGTTACACCTATGCCAAATTGGTCAAATGATGTTTTTAATTATGAGACTGTATGTGATTCATCTGCAACACAAGATACAAGAATTTGGAATATGAATATTCCTTGGTCACAGACTGTGGCAGGGGTTAATTCAAACACATATGAGGATAACACAAAATATGGTTCCCAATCGTATCTTGGAACAAAGGAATATCTTTATTCAATTTCAGGTCAAACAATAAATGATGTTGATGGATTGGTTTATTATTATGATTCAAAATTAAACAAAATTGTTGTTGAATCAAAGGAACAAAAAGCAATAGCAATTATCCATTATACAAATCAATCTATAGATAATGTATATGGGGAAAAGTTTGCAATGAACCCCTATGATGCACAAGACCCTACAACAGAGGAGGATAGTGCAAGAAATTTCAAATTAAGAATACCCACATTAATGTGGCATAAGAATTCAGGTTCAACTATTGGGCAGACCTTCTATGTGGATCCACCAAACAAAACAGGTATATGCATACCATACTTTATTAAGTCAACCAAGAATGAAGATATGAATCAACCTGGGATTAGATTTTTTAATCTATGGGATGGTAATGAAAATAGTAATGGAAAGTTAAATAGAGTTGGTAGAGTTTTCCCTGATAACCAGATTGTTATTATTGATGATGATGAGATTGTTGCAGCTTTATCATATAAGTCAAATAGGAATTGGACATTACCTGCACCAGAAGTTAGCCTTATAACCCCAAATATATTTGATACAGATACATCTGATGATGTTGGTGTTTTAACAGGGGATGGTAAAACTTTATGGGTTACTTATAGATTGGATTCAACAGGATATACCAATTCATTGCATTGCAATTATTATCAAAAAATGATTGGGCCTGATACAGGATGTACCATAACAGCACAGAATGTTGCGGTTAAATTTGGTGATGAGTTTCCATTCTTATTTGCAAATAATAGTTTATCAGGATTTTCAGCAAATGAAATTAAGATTTTGGCACAAAGAGTAGATACAGGTTCTTTACCAACACCATCAGGATGGAAGATGATTAATTTCACAAGCCAAATAGCATCCACAAAGGTGAATGGATATATTCCAAAATCAGGCTTGACAAAAACAACATTTGTCATTTCTGAATCAAATTATACTGGTGGTACAACATATAATTTAAATAACTTTATTGATTTGCCTGAAAACAATGAACCAGCAAAATTAAACTTTGGTGATGAGTATTTCTTTCATGGTAATATTCAAACAGGGATTGTTGCAACCATATATGATATGAGATATGCAATAAATCTAGTTAATACACAGTTTTTGACATCCACAAATCCAACTTATATTAATGGGGTATCTAAGTATGTTACTGAAATTGGACTTTACAATTCCAACAAAGAACTTATGGTTATATCCAAGACAAGTTCCCCCGAAAAAAGAGAGGGTTCTCAGCAATATAATATAAGTTTGGATTTTTAACAATGAATAAAATAGATATTAACTCACCTAAAGTTTTGGGTTTGGATGTTTCAACAAAGACAATTGGTATTGCTTTGTTTGATACCAACTCTGAACACCTATTAGAATTGACCCATTTGTCACCTGTCCCAAAATCTGAGATGGGTAGTAAGATTGAAGAGTTAATTATTAAATCAAATCTTTTCAAGATAAAATTGGAAGAATATAAAAACATAGGTATAACAAAGGTGATAATTGAAGAACCTTTATTAACTTCCAACAATGTAAATACGGTTGGGATTCTAATGAGATTTAACACATTGGTTTGCAAGGAAGTTTTTGACGTTTTGAATATTATACCAGAGTTCATATCAACATATAATGCAAGGAAATTTGCATACCCTGAACTTACAAACAAGAATGAAAAGGGTAAGGAAGTTTTATTTGGTGGATATGATAAGAATATTGATAAGAAAAATTTGATATGGGAGTTGGTTGCAAAGAAAGAACCCCAGATTATTTGGCATTACAGCAAAAATAATAAATTAAAGAAAGAAAATTTTGACCAAACAGATGCATATACTGCTGTTCTTGGTTATATGAAAATGAAAGATATTTGGTAATTCGCAATTTATTACATATACTTGCGAGATGGAAAATCAAGATAAAGAAATTGAGGTAATATTGGATTTGATTAGTGATGTGATTGGTAAACCAATTAGGTTATATGAGTCAAAGCACCAATATTTATATAATTGCCCAGCTTGTGATGAGGGGCAAAACAAGGGAAATTTTGAGGTATCATTAGTTAAACATTTATATCATTGTTGGAGTTGTGGTGATGAAAATGATAAAACACATGGACCCCTTGGCAAGTTATTTGATGTTTTTGGTACAAAGAAACAAAAGAAATTATATGATTTAATCAAACCTGATGATTTAAAGGTTAATGATGTATTTTACCCCAAGCTAAGGTTGCCAGAGGGTTTTGTTACATTTGAGGAATCAAATCCACTTCATATTCCAAGAAATGAGGCGTATAATTATTTGATAAGTAGGGGTATAACTAATGATATGATTAGGAAGTACAATATTGGATATACAGTTAAGGGGGATTTTGCAAATAGGATTATCATTCCATCTTATGATGTGGATGGGGTATTAAATTATTTTTTAGGTAGAAGTTGGGTTAAGAGGAAAATTAAGTATAAGAATGCTACAGCCCCAAAGGAGGAGATTATTTTCAATGAACATTTAATTGATTGGTCACAAGATATCTATTTGACAGAAGGTGTTTTTGATAGTATATTTCTACCTAATCCAATTCCATTATTGGGTAAGCACATTAGTAATAAGTTATTTACTTTATTGTATGAAAAGGCTGAGAAGGATATTATCCTTTGTCTGGATGGTGATGCTTATAAGGATTCATTAAGATTATATAATGAGTTAAATGGGGGAAATTTATACGATAGAATAAAGATGGTTAAATTACCTTATGATAAAGATGTTTGTGAGTTAAGGGGGGATATTGATAAATATTATATTAAAATTAATTAGAATGAATTTACATGAGGTTGCAAAGGATATTAGAGATATTGTTGCTAAAAGACAAGAAGAATTAAATTTGACATTTATTGAGGAGGATCACATATATCATATGAATGGTAAAAGCGATTATCCTTCTGTATCAAAAATAATTAAGAGATATTACAAGGAATTTCCAGGAGAAGAGATTGCTCACAGAAAAGCAAAGGGGGATGTGTTTAAAGCACAAGAATATTTGAATGAATGGGCTGAAACTGCAAACTATGCAGCAAACCTTGGTTCTAGCGTTCATTTCTTTTTGGAGCAAAGATTGGTTCATATGTATGGTAATTATAAAGAAATTAGACGACCCATTTTTGAATGTGATTTAACACAAGAAATCATGGCTGATAGAATGATTTCAGCTGGTTTTGCTTATCTTAATCTTATGCATGATAGAGGTGCTGTTCTTATTGACACAGAAATGGTATTGGGGGATCCAGAACTTGGGTATGTTGGCCAACCAGATAAGGTATGGTTAGTCCCAAACAAGGAGAAGACAGATTATGGAATTGTTATTACAGACTGGAAGACAAATAAGGAAAAGAGTTTCCAGATTTCCAACTTCACGGAGAATATGTTTAAACCCTTTGAGAAGTATCCCAGCACAGCCCTAGCGCATTATTATATACAATTACCACTCTATGGTAGGTTACTACTTAAAATGCTCTCAGAATCAAAATATGAGGGAATTAACTTTTATGGTTCAGTTATTTGTCATCTAAAGCCAGAGGGGGGGTATATGGAATATAAAGTCCCAAAAGAGGTGAATGATACTGTTTTTAGTATGAAAATATAGTTATAAATATTTTTATGGTTAATTCAAATATAGATAAGCATACTTTCTAAACTTTTCAAATTGTTTTTTATTTAATACTTTTTTATGAAGATCATAAATCCAACTTCCTACTTTTTCCATACTTTCTGGGTCTCTAAAAAAATCTTCAATTTCCTCTTTACTATTCCCTTGGTTTTGTAAATCATCTACTAATGACTGAGCATATGCCATAATTTCATATGGTGATGTCCAATATTTTTTAGTATTTACTGTTGGTGAAGCATCTAATACATATTTGTCTTTACCCATTTTACTAACTTGTTGTAAATGAATAGATTCGTGTCTTAATACTAAATGTAAGAACTCATAAAATTGTTGTTTATTTTGTCTTGAATTAATAAAATCAAAAAACAAAAATGGTTCTACAACTACATTTATCTTATCTATATTTGTATTATATAAAGCAAATTTAACACCACCCATTAGCATTAACTCTTTTGGGGCTACTATTTTTTCTTTTTCATTTGTTAATGCATTAAAATATGTATCAAAATCTGAAAAATATATTTCAGAACCTTTAAATAATTTATTAATATCATTTAAATTTGATATTTCTCTTTCTGATTTTTTTAACTCATCTATATAATGTGAAAAATCATATGGTTTAATGATTGCCATTTCATTTAAATGTTTTCTAATTAATAACCTAATTGGCGTTTCTGTTTTTTTGTACATTTTTATAAATTTTATTATAAATATGTAGAGTCAGCAAAAAAAAACAACTATATTTTCACAGAAGTTTGGTTTGTTTCAATATTATTCATATCTTTGCAACCTAATCAAAACAATATGACAACCACCACAAACATCCAGTCCAATGAAGTAGGTTTAGAAAATATTACATTAGGCGTGCTTTTAAAATCAAAATCATTTGGTTTGTTTGCAAATGCAATAGGTGAATATTGTACAGTTAGCACTTTTTATGTAAAAAATACAAAAAAAATTCAAGTAATTTTTGCAAAACCAGGAGAAATAGC
>Ga0209087_1000725_pt1 | contig 20476 bp, 26 predicted proteins | sample S_130805_EF_Meta_FD_187321 | JGI IMG/M metagenome (GOLD analysis project Ga0209087, IMG submission 187321) | Freshwater microbial communities from Lake Simoncouche, Canada to study carbon cycling - S_130805_EF_MetaG (SPAdes) (version 2) | ecosystem: Environmental > Aquatic > Freshwater > Lake ... | reverse complement strand
GCTGGCCCACTCGATTCCGTGGTTTGTGTACAGTATCGTTTACGACAAACCAGGGTTCATTGCGATGTGTGGTTTGTGGTGGACAGTTAATTTGGCGAACGCTTTGAAGTGGCGTTCAGAAAGGTTTAGTGATGAAACGCACGTTTGAAGAACAGTTGTGTCCCAAATGTGGCGAATACACGGTCACGTCGATTGTGAAATCTGATCGCCGTGGCAAAGAATGGGATGAGTCATGTAATAACGACGAATGTGATTTTGAGGAATCAGATTTTTACATTAACGAAGACGATGAATATGACTACCGATGAATGTCCGCAGTGCCGCAAACTTGCTGAACTGCTCATGTCGGGACTTGTGTTTGTTCACGAAAGTAAAATCTATGAGGTTGACGAGGCGTTGAAACCTTTCATTGGGGGTGAAGATGCGCCAGTCATGGATTTGCGAGAAATGTGACAGCAGGTATGTCAGCCCCATTAGGGTTCGGGAAGTGTTATGCCACAAATGCAGCCATAATGTTGGCAGCCGGGAAACGTGGATGACACTTGCGCTAGGTTATGAAGGTAAACTTGAGACAGGAGAAGACAATGGAAAATTCGTTTGAAGATGAGCTTGAATACACTGAAATGATGGTGTCATTTAAAGTGGTGTCTGATGAGCTGCTACGCAGAACCACTTATCTTATTGAGGTCGCTACCGATGCGTTAGAGCATTCGAATTGGCCCATGTTTGTTGGTGCCTGCGCTGGCATGCAGGACATTAACGAAGGGATTTTAGAGATCACCAAGTCCGCTGGGATGCTGCTTGATGAGATCATCAAGTCTTTGGATGGCTATGAGGTTGAGGATTTGACGCAAGCGGCGATTGCTGCGACCTATCAGAACGGCTATCGCACCAGTCAGGAAGCTAAGACTGTGCATGAGTTGGCGTTGCAGAAACTTAAAAGCGACGAGCTTTAAACTTTTTGAGCGGCACACCTTCGTATTTGCGGCACAGGTAATCGAGTGACACGAACATGGGGTCGTAACGTCCGTTTTCGACCTCATGTTTGACGATGATTCCCCGCCAATGATGGTTGCCCTGGTACGATTTGTAATCTTCGTCGTGGAGGTATGCTGCGCCTGCTATGAGTCCGCACTGTTGCTGCCCGTTGGGTAGGAATCGGGTGGCGTAATCTAAGGTTTGTTGATGCCCCATCGTGAAGGAATGTCCGATGGTTTTAAGTCGGTTGATGGCGGCACCTGAGTATGGGCGACCTGACATTGGGTTGGACCAGTAATGGGCGTACCACACACCGTCCAGTTCCAAAGGTTTCAGGAACTCGTGGGTGGTCCAGCCGTGTTCCTCATAGTTGAGGTCGTCGAGACTGATCGTTCCGTCAAGGGCGGCGTCGTCTTCGGTGGCACGGGTGATGCGATGCTCATGGTTGCCGTACAGGAGATGCAGTTCCGGTTCGTACCGGTTGCGTTTATGTGTACGGTTAAATGTTTCTAAGGGTTCGCAGAGAATGTCGAAGGCTTTGTTGGCTGCTTCGATATCGGTTTTGTATCTGCGCCCTTCAAAGGACCGTTTGTTTTTGTCCCAGCTGGATAACGCCGGCATGTCTGCATGATCACCGAGATGGATTATGCAGTCAGGCCGGCGGTCCAGTATGTACTCCCCGATCCATCCAAGATGGTCGTTGGGTACACCGTCTTTTGCTTGTGTGTCTGGGATGACAAGATGTGTTCGCATCATTAATGACCCCTGTCTATTTGAGGGTTAGTGTACCTGGGATTAATGTCCCAGGACGGTCATTAATAGGTGGGTGTCCGGGGTGCGCCTAGCAGCCAACCAAACCGGGGGGTGACTTTGGTTTCAAGGACACGAACCATCGTGTAATAGGCGGTGGTGACGATTGAGCCGATAAGCAGCTCAAGGGACTGTGAGGACACGTCAGCACCGATCTTGGTGAGTACCGTGATTACGGCTCCGACGATGGCAGGGACGAATGTACGCACCACTGACAGGCCAATAGTCTTCCAGTCCTGGACGGGAACCAAATCTGGGGTTGGGATGGGAAGGAACGGCCCGTAAACAGGGGGTTCGCCGGCAGGCTGCTCAAACTTGTAAGGGGAATTAGAATAATCGGTCATAGGACTCTGCCTTCTTCTAGGGCGCGTAAGCGACGTTCATGGTCTTCGGATCGTTCCTCAAGGCGAGCCTCAAGAGCCGACACGACACTGGATAGTTTAACCAGCATGTGCAAAGCCCACGACGACAAGCCAATAAAAGTGACGGTCAACAACCCGACAATGCCCCCGATAATTTCACTTGGAATTTCGGCAGCAAACATGGGTTGCTGTCCTCCTTAAATTGATGTACAGTAACGGTCGAAGCCCGCCAACTTCACCTTCCATCCCGTAACACCCCCACCGGTTCCTGTCCCGTGTGGGGGTGTTTACGTTTACCCGGCCAAACTATTTACACATCGTTGCGAGGCAAAGTCGCTAAAGCATCAAGCCAAGCGGCAGGTGCCGGATCAACAGTTTCCGCACCAAAAAAACGTACAAGGTCCACCTGTTCCTGCTTTGACAGCCACACTTTCGTGTTGCCAAAAGCATGGTAAACAGGTGAAGGATTTTTACGACGATCAACTAACAGGACACTTTTCATTTCTTCCTCCGGTTCAGGGGGGTTGGTGTAAGGGGGTCTAGCAATTTCGGCCATGCCGCCTCCGTCAAACGGAAACCACAGGTCAGCAACTTTGGAACCGTTCACATTGCCGTTACGGGTCCATGCACCAGTCTCAGTGAGTGCAATAATCATGGCAACATGGTCGTAACCATTGGGAGTTGATCCCCATTCAAACGCAACAAGGTCACCGGGTTGTGCGGTACGAATGTCATACGAGTTGCGGTTTTGGCTGCGGTAATCGTCAAACAACGCAGAAACCCATGAGTAATGGGTGGGAATACCACATGATGTGAGAGACATGCTTTGAAAAGCACAACACCACGCCGTCCCTTGACTTAACGGATACCAGCCCCACGTTTCGTCGCCGCCTTGACCTAGACGCGCGCCTTCAAAGTCCAATACCTGCTGGGCGGTAGTCATTGTTCCTCCGGGTGTTCTTCACCGGCAGGGGCAGTGAAATATGGGATACGACCCTCAGCGTCAGGGTTCGGAATGTTCTCATCATCCATTAGACATTTCCTTTGCAGGTGCCAGGAACGGATATGCAGCTTCAAGAATGTCGCCTGGTTCGACCTCTAACGCTTTACACAAACCATGCAACTGTTTCGCAGACGGCTTGGCTCGACCGGCAAGCAGCTCAGTTAACGTCCGATGATAAACACCAGACCTAAACGACGTTTCCGTAGCAGTTAACCCACGGTCCCACATCAGTTTCCCAAGTTTTGTGTGACGTGCATATGGACGTGATCTACCAACAACAGGCATGTAATCCCCTTAACCTATTCCTAAAGCGGTTTTGCCGGCACTAGAAAACAATGCGCCAGTGTCCGGTGATGTTTGCTTCGGTTGGAACTGCGACAAAGCACCCGAAGCCTTTAACGCTTTGACCTGAGCAATAAGGGGACGCAACGCCGGGTAACGTGACGCTTCATCCTCATTGCCGGTCTTCAAGAACGCAGCCCAAGCCTTGTCCTGAGCGTCCTGACGAACAACCTCAGACTTGATTTGCTGCTCAGGAATGTTGTAACTACGGATAAGGTTCGGCAGACCGGCCTGCGAAACAAGCATCCGTTGGGCTGCTTCAGGATTGTTGCGAAGCAAAGCATTGAACTCTGCGGAATTACCCATTAATTGCATGATTAGCTGAGACTGCGGAATCAAATTGCCAATAATGCCCGACAACGGGTTCGGAGCATTAGACGACAAACGACCGGTTTCAGGGTCAAACGTCATGTTCTTAGCAAGCATCGGTTGACCGGTCTGCGTATCAACACCCAACTGTTCAAGGACAGTGGAAAGGATTGGGTTGACGTTGCCAGCCAACCCTTGCAACGTAAAGAAACTAGCAACATCGTTAAACGGGTTGATACCACGAGTCGAAATGTACTTTTGGTTGCCTTCTTTATCTTTACCACCAAACGGAATCATCGCATTAATAATGTCAGGCAAACCGGTTTGGTTGTCCTCGATCTCGTTTTTAGCAAAGTTTGCCATAATAGACGCACGGATCGGATGGTCCATCGGATAGTTAATGACATACCGTGTGATGTGCTGCATAAACGAATAAAACGGCATGACGTTACGGGCAACAGACCGTTCCAGCGGCGTGAGTGCATCCCACGATTGCATCGTTCGTTTTGCTAAATCAATGCCGGTACGACGGGCAACATCAGTTGTTAAACCCTTAGTCAAAGATTTGTCATACCCATACAAATACGACATAGTGCGGTACATGTCATCAAACAATGCGTTGAATTTAAACGAACCTTGAACAATCTTATTGAATACTCCACCAACTTTTTGGGCTGGACTTTTCAAAGTTTCAAGAGTGTTACCCAAACTGGGTTTTCCGGCAGTGGCGTCACTAAGCATTTTGCCAAACGCACCGCCAGCCTGATACTGTAACGCACCTTCCAAACGTTCCGCACTAGACATGCCGACACGAAGTTCCTGCGGCAACGCCTCAAAACCACCCTTAACAATGTTGCGTGCCTCACCCAAATACTTCCACACAGTCAACGGATCAGTTTGACCCATCAACATGACAGCACCACCAATGATGTTGTAAACATGCCAGCGAGGAGAAAGTGCAAGCACAGAAGTACGGAACACTTTCATTGACTTGTCGTAAGTGGCAGGAAGTTTAGTTAATCCATCGCTTTCCATGCGTCGCAATGTGTCCGCAAAAGCTCTAGGGATCATGGTTCGTTCCCCCGGCAAACCGGTTGAAATACCACGAGACCATGCTGCGCCCTGAGAAGGTTCAAAAATTTCGTAATTTCGTTTTATAAGCTGACTTGCTAAACGATTAACTTCGTTACCAAATGCCTGTGATTCAGGGTCAAGGTTTTTGTATTTGCGAGCAATTTCTTCACGGGCCTGAGTGAAATATTGGTTTTTAACAGATTGCTCTGAGCGACCACGAACTTGTTTAATAGCATTTGCTAATTCAAGGTTGGCTTGCTGGTTAAGAATTTCCATTCCCTGAGCATTCAAACCTATTTGAGCATCAGCAATGTAAGGTGCAGCATACGCTGTGCGTTCTTTTGTTTGACGCAAACCAGTTTCGTATGGTGAAGCACCAGGTTGAATTAAAGAAAATTCTTGTGATGGTGAAATACGATGAACGTAAATTGGGTCAAGGCCCTGATCGCGAAAAGATTTCCAGTTGGCAGTAACTTCGCGAGTAGTGTCTCGCATAAGTTTCGGGTCCCAACCTTCAATGGCACCGTAATTGCGGTCGATGAGATGTTGAGCAACCACATCGGGGTCTGCTCCACGAATCTTGTATTCTTGAAGAACCCGTGCATTGACTTCTTTGTCAACAAGCGGTCCGAAACGTGCAGGAAGGTTGTTATCTAAATTAGCTAACTGGTTTTCGTGTTTAACAAGTTTTCTGAGATCATTGCGAAGGTTTCCGATTCGAGCCAAAGTTGTATCTGCTGAAGGTGCAACAGTGGCACCGACTTGACTGGATGTACCTAAGCGGGTTTTACCACGATTGATTCCATTAAACGTTTTGTTAGCTTGCTTAAACGTTCCGGTTCCATCAAACGCTGCTTGCAGTTCAGTAACAAATTGCTGGACACGAGGGCTATTGCCGACAAGTGGTTCAAGTTGCGCTAAATATGGACGAACCTTTTCAACACTTTGAGCGTATCTGCGTTGCGTAGACGCAATTGCTTGGCCTGTTTCTCCACCGTAAATTTCACCACCAAAACGAGTAAGGTTGCCTTTGTCAAGGTTGTAATCGGTGAATTTCTTTTGAATACGCTGGTATTCATTAATGGCGGCACGTTCAGGATCAGAAAGATTATCCATCCAATTAGCTGAACTTGGTGTTTGCATTTCCTGAGTAATTTGCAGGCGACGTTCCTGCGGTATCTCAAACTGGTCAAACACATTGTTAGCGTCACGTTTTGCTTGAACAATAACCGCATCTTCAGCACTAATGTTTTTAGGCATCGGAGCTTCAGGGTTTATTTGTTCAATGCGTTGCATTGTGCTGCCAGAAACCATGCTGGAAGCTTTGCGTGCTTCCTGACCAAACATTTCGTTAATGTATTTACCGACCGGATTTTCAGTCATAAAAGCATTAGTGACTTTGCCAATGCGATTTGGCAATAATGTTTCACCGGTTGCCAAAAGTTCTTCAGGAGTAGCAACTCTGCGACTCAAAGCGGCACGAACCGGGTTTATCTTCGGGAACGTGCCGGGTTCCGCAGCGGCAGCAATTTTACCTGCCGGGGTCAGGCCAGCAAGTTGCTTCGCATATGGCAACACATCCAAAGTAGTGAACAATGGATGTTCCGCAAGGGTCTTCAAACCTTCAGGGCCTTGCAACACGTTAGATACCGTGTACGCGCCAGGAACCATACGAATGCCCGGAGCCTGCAACGTAGCCGAAATAGGGTTCATACCCTTAGCCATGTTTTCGGAAATGGCACCAGGAATGTTAGGAAGCGACGTAACTTCTTTTACTAACGCCATTGGGAGCTGCGGAATGGATTGCAGCAAGTGACGTAAATCGGTGAGAGCGTTACCGGGAACGTTGAGAAGGTTCGGGCCGGGCGGTTTAGTCGCCGGAGCGTTTTTCTGTGCCGCCAAAATAGCGAGTGCTGTTTGCTTAGTTGTCAGCGGCGACTGGCCTTTATTGACACGCTGAATGTCAATGTTGGCGATAGCGTTCGAAATGGCTGGGTCAACGTTTTGGGCGAGCGTAGGCCCAATGTCCTGATACTTTTTTAACAGCGAATGGCTGACAGCAGGAAAGTTACTGATGATCGGTGCTTCCGCCGCAGATACTTGATTGTACCCACCCATGTCGGGGCTACTAAACGCCTGATCTGGGATCAGGAGTTCAGGAGAGAACGGCTCGACTATGTTAAGCGGCTCAATATACGACATGGACTAATTGTATTACTTAACCTGCGCCATTGGCGACAAGTTGTTCTGCAAGAGTGGCAGACTTTGTGGATTGCTGCTGATTGGCAAGTTGTCCAAGTTGCTGCAAACCATACAATGCCGGAATTGACTGTGCCTGACCCATGTAGGCGGCTGTCATACGGTCAGATTGAGCTTGAGCATTAGCGGCCTGCGCTCGCATTTGATCTGCTAAAGCAGAATTGTTCATGTTGCCGGCCATTTGATTGTACATGTTGGCTGCAAGTTGACCTGACTGCTGCTGCTGCTGAACAAGGGGCTGCATGTACTGGCCGATAGCAGCCTGCAAAGCCACCATGTCCTTGCCCGTAAGTTTACCGGCATTAGTTCCAGCAGTTTTTTGAACTTGAGTTTCAAGTTGAGTAAGAAGTGCAGCGACATCAGAAGGTTTTGGATTGTCACCCAAATTAAGCATTCCGGTATCAAACTGGGCGCGGTATTGTGCCATCTGGTTTGGTGTCAAACCTGCTGTTTCAAACAACGAATCAATTCTGTTCATACGTTTCTGGTTTGATCGATTCATGTCGGCTTTGTCGCTATCTTCAAAAATGCCTCTAACAACATTTCCGACACCACCAATAGCACCACCGGCAAGTGCGCCGATACCGGCACCCACAACAGGAATTGGGATGACATTGCCGATAGCAGCACCAACCGGTGCGCCAAACCCTGCACCAGTAACGAAACGGTCAACAGCAGATTCTTTGCCACCAAGATTTAATGCACCGAGACCGGCACCGGCAAGTGTTCCGCCAGCTAAACCGGCACTAAGAATGCCTGCTGCACCGAGACCGGTTAGACCGGGGCGAACAAACGCACCCATGCGACCTACCCCAGATGGGGCGTATCCGAGGCGGGCAAGCAAACCTGCTCCTTCGGAAGCAGCGGCTGATTCTCCTGCGGAACCCACTTGACTTGCGATTCTGCCATAAGGTGATGCTCCCGCTGCGTTTACACCGCCACCAGGAACACCGCCACCAGTGACACCGGCAGGCATAGCGGGAATTCCGCCACGTCCGGCGACACTAACAGTGTCACCCACACCAAGTGGAGATGCACCTGCTGAACCTGGATAACGGGTTACAAAACTGCTAGTTTCCAAACCGGCAGGCAAACCACTGCCACCCACGACAGGTGCAGAAGAACCGTAATAGCCGGGATAACGGCCTGCCAGATTTGCAGCCGGGTTTTGAAATGCAGCCAATTCCATGCCAGGAGTTACACCCAATGACGGACGGCCCACACCGGTAAAAACAGTTCCTGTTGGCGATCCAAGCATGTTGAAGTTTTGAACTCCAAACTTTGCAGAGCTAACTGCACCATAAGGAATTCCACCAGACATGTTAATACCTTGAGTTGCACCTAATGGTCCGTATGGCAAAGCTTTTGGAAAATTAGCTGGGTTAGTAATCCCATTGGCAATTGCTTTTTGAGCGGCAATCCTGGCATTGCGCGCACCAACGTTTTTACCTAAAGCAGCGATGCCTCCGCCAATAGCAAAAGGACCACCAATGCCTAATGTTTTCATAAAAATGTCATTAGAATTATTTGCCATGAGATTTTCCTTTACAAAACTACTTCGTTGGGGTAAACGCTAGATGCGGACAATGCTCTTTCAACAATGCTGGACATTAATGCTGCGGTTGCCTGGTCTTTAGAGTTGATTTGATCCATGATGTTGCCGACCGAAAGAATGTTGTCAAGGTTAAGTTTTGCGAGTCCTTGCTGCAATGCGATACCAAACTGTTCGCCTTGCAAACCGTAAATTTTGCCTTGCTGCGTTAGGTCATTGCGACGCTTCTCCAAGTTAATGGTTTCAGTTTTATTCGCAATGCCGGCTTCTTCACGTTTCGCCCCGTACATTCCAAGCTGATTAGCGAGTGCGGACGAAATGTCTGTGAAGTCTTGGCCGGTTCCGGCACCACCGTAAGCACCACGAGCAACGGCATCGTATGTTGCGGCACGGCGTTGCACTTCGGATTTATTGCGAGCATCGGCTTCTTGCAGCCCGAACTGGCTTAAAAGATTTTGGTAACTTGCAGCGTTTTGACCCATTAGTTGATTAACAACGTTTTGATCGTACATGTTGGTGTCGGCGTTGACACGCAACTGACCCATCTGGTTGCCGTAACCCTGGTTTAGGTAATCACGTTGCATACCGTAGTTGGTATCAATGTTGCCTTGACGGTCAATAAGGTTTTGTCTGCTGTTAAGTAATGCCGTTATTTGAGGCATAGTGTTTTGTTCGTAAAGGCCTCTGTAAGCGTTGAATTTACCTAAACCACTTGTCTGGTAGTTGTTTGTGGCGGTGTCACCAAATGTCAAGTTTGGTGCGGTCGGTCCGCTTTGCTGATCGGTGTATGACGTTCCTATTGTGCCGTTTCCACCTGAGAATGTGGGGCCACCGTATGTTGGCTGTTTGCCGATTGGGTATGACTGCGGTTGGGCTCCTGCGTAGATTGCCATTACCAAGAACCTCCGTCATTGTAAAGCCATGATGGAACCATTGGGCTGCTTGGTTGGAATGGTCCGCCGGACTGGTCGGTCCAACGCATTGTCAAGTCAATCATTTCGTTTACGAGGTCTTCGTAGATTTGGCGGGCTTCTTGCCAACGCTGGTCACGGTCTTTACGCAACGCCATGTACTCGACGTACGCGTACACGCAGTCTTCCCAGCCTTCTGGGATTGGGAGACTGGATGAGTCTTGGGTGCCGTCGGTGGCGAGGGCGGTGGGGAGTGCGTAGTAGTAGACGTTGAATGTGCCGGCTGATGGTGGTTTCGGGTAGATAACAATTTTGAGGCTTGGCGGGTATCCCCACATGGTGTACATGCGTGGGGTTTGCTGGGTGATGGCTTGTTGTGTCCACCATACTGAGTCCATGTTGTTGAAGTCAGCGTATTCGAGGGGGTAGAGTTGGTCGGAGCCGGTCGGCTTCCACTCAACCCGTGTGACCCGTGTCATAGCTGCGGGGAGTGTGTATTCCTGCGTACCAGCCGTAGCCGAAATCGTAGTCTTCGTCTGCAAAGACTCCGTACGACGCGCAATGTCCTTACACGCCTCATTAACCCAACGCCGCAACTGCGGACTGGGCCAAGCACCAGTAGTTTCCGACGCAGTAGTCTCATCAAGGAGAACACGGATAGCCGTCAAAGCTGTAGCCAAAGTTGTAGCCATCTAAACACCTTCTCTCTGGCTCACGGAATACACTCAATAATACTCAAAGAAACATGATCATTAGCGTCAGCTTGGAAAGTACCCGACGAAACCTTAATCATCAGATCAACCGTGTAAGTATCAGCGATCCTGCCATTCTGCGGGCTGTTGCCGTCACTTAACAGAAGTTCGCCACCAAACTGCTTATGATCGTTAGAGTTAGTGAAATGGCAAACCGCAATAAACTGCTCCGCAGGGGAATCCAAACCAGACGAAACCCCATTTAAACGGACACCCAATGTCGCCACATGCCCTGCGCCAGAAGAAAAGTTCCCGGAAGCCATAGCGGTAATGTACAGATTAGTCCAAGAATTGTATTTTTTGAACCCTGAAATCCTTACAAACCCTGCGCCACCAAAATAAGTGTAAGAAGTTGAGGTCGTGGACCATGTGCCGGTACTGGCAACCTTTTTGAGTTGCTGACCAAACGTGGGGAGCTGCGAAGCCCAGCGGTCTGTTTCTCGCAGGTTAGCGAAATGATCCGATGGGGTTTCCGGCATGAATTTGTAAAACGTGAGGCGAGAGTTTTCCGGTAACGGCATAATCCAACCCTCTAGTGTGACACAGACGATGCAGTGTTGTATCCGATAGCGATACGATGCACCACAGGGGCGTTAGTGCTGGCATTGTTACTGTCAGACGTGATACGGATTTCAACGTCTTGAGCTTGAATTTTGATGGGAATAAACTGCATGACAGGGCGGTCTACGCTGGCAATATTAAAGGTTTGGGAGGTAACTGCACCGTCAACACCGATAATGTCAACAATAACAACACCGGTTCCCTGAGCTACAAGGTTAATTTCCCGCATGTTGAGCGTACGGTTGCGGCTGCGCGCAAGAGGCTGGGAACGCCAAACATATTTGGTGGCACCCAAGTTTGGATCAAACCTTGACCACACTGTTGTTTGAGTATCCGAAATGTATGCGGGGATACCATAAAAACGCCCTGACGTGGATGTTTGCCAGTGAGCAAAAATCTTGCCGGTCGTTTCGTTCTGTGTCGGGGTTGGGTGAATTCTCCACCACGAGTTTGTTTCCGTGTTGTACATAAAGTTGTTGGGGGCAACAACTAGCGGTGGGGCGTAGGAGAATGTGCCGTGCAACGCACCAGGCCACAACAAATCGGTTTCGTCGTCGTCGGTTTTCCAAAACCATCCACCATTGGAGCCACCCATTTGAGGGGAAAGATCGTCGGCTGTGTCGGCACCGTTCCAACGGTAAACACCGTTACGGGTACCGTACACATACCCTTTATCGGTCAACGCACCCTTATTAGTGGCATCGTAAACTGACGGCAAACCCGGCAAACGGACGACTGTGGGGCGAGCAACATCGCCACGAACCACAACACCACCGCCACGGTTCTTAACCAAAAACAGTTCGTTAGCGTTCATTGACTGCCATGTACCAAACCCGGTCGGGTTTTCCTCAACAAACAGTGAAGCATTAAACGTGACGTTGGTGGCAATAAACGCGTTGGGGTCGGACCAGCCGATAGATTCCCCTGCGGGAACCACACCGCTTACCCCGAAAGGCTGACCAAGAACATTGGGTTCTCCGCCGGCAGCCCAGTTAGCGTTGTTCTGATTTTCAATAAAAACGACACGGCCCTGATGGGAAACAACAGCTTGATTGTATTGGGTTCCTGTGGTTAACGAACGGGTTGCTGTGTTGCTGTACAGGTTTGTTGGGTTTGGCCATGCTCCGTTGACTTTGTTCAAAGTCCAATCTGCCATTGAATAAACAATGTGCGCTGATCCTGGTATGGTTGCTGACGTAATGTTGCTTCTAGTGCCGTCAATGGACGCAAATCCGTATCGGCGTTGAGTTGACGGAAACGCAACCTGAGCTGATGTGACACTGTTAGCTAATGTGTCAATAGTGATTTGGTCGTTTGCAGCCCTAAATGGACGGTACGATTCCAGGCGGTATTTACGGTTCCAAGTTCCAGCTACAGCAGAATCAGAGTAATACCAGTTAAACGCAACAAATAGTTGGTCTGGTTCGCCAGTGTAGTTGAACGTGTTGACATCGCCTTTGACGGTCAACGTACCTGATGCCGGCCATACTGGGGACATCAGATAGGTGGCTACGATTTGATGTCGTTTCTCGCCGGCTGTCGGATAGTTCGCTGTGGTCGAGTCAAACAGAGCTTGAGTTTTAGTTGCGACAAGTCGTGGCGCAGGATGCAAACCACCGAATTTGCCGCCAAAACATCCGTATGTTTCGGTTACCTGACAGTACCCGTCCTGATTGGATGGGCCTGCTGTGGTGGCGTAGGACAGATAGTCGGACTGCAAACCAGGAGTGAAATCACTGATCTCAATGTATTCCTCTACTCCCTGGCCTGCTGCCATCTGTGTCTCCTATTAGTTGTGCTTCAATGTCATGTCAACAAGGAAGCGTAGATGGTCGCGTTCTTCCTGCCATGCCTGAATTTCTGCCTTAAGTTTGTAAATGTCTTGCGAGAGTGGCAACACTGCATGATCGGTTTTTCGGTCTGTGGAGGCGATTGTTTCGCCGCCTTGCGAGTTGAGTTGCACCCATGTTTCGAGTTTGCCTTCACGTTCAGCGCATTGGAGTTCCGCCAACTCCAAATACGCTGAGGTGAGTTCTTCGTTTAATGCTGTTAGGCGTTCTAGGATGTCACTTGGCCCTGGCACGGGTTCCGACCTTCACCTTTGAAGGGGCGTCTGCCGGGGGACCGTCTTCAGAAGGTGCCTCAGAGTCGTCTACGGGAATGATTGGGGAATCAAGGGGTGCTTTAGGGTCAACGGCTACAGAAGCGTCTTCGGGGCTTACAGCGTCCAATACGAGCTTCTGTGAATCAGGGGATGACTCAAGGGCTACCGTAATAGCGTCCATCTGCTGTTTCATCGAATCCAACTGGTCACGCAGAATCGCTTCAGTCGTCGAATCAGCCGACACATTAATGGTCATACCCGAACCAGTCGGGTCTTCCGTAACAGTCGTGATGCGCTGACCGTCAAGAGTCCAAACCTCAAGCTTCGGACGGGCAGCTTCAAACAAATGCTGGTCATGGTAAACACCAAGACGAGTAGAAAGACGCTCATACTCGTCAGTGCGGTCACGGCGACGCGCATCATAATCACGGGACTCAGGGTCACCGAGCCACAAACAAACAGCCTCATACGGGGCAAGAGTCTCGCCGGAAGGCTCAATCGTGTACTTCTGATTGTCGTACATGTCGCTGAAACGGTCGGTTCCAACGTTCTTCAAACGAAGAATTTGTTGCATTGTAAAACTCCTAAATGGGTGCGGTGAGCGACAGCGGGTTTACTACTTTACTGCGTGTATCAGCTTTACTGCGTGTATCAGCCTCGATGACCGACAAGCACCGTGCAAGTGCTTGTACCCGAAGCGGCGGTGAGAGCGATACCAATAACTTCACCCGGCGCAGCCGAAGAAGTAGCATCGATCACCGAACCGGCAGTGGTGCCGGAACGCTTCAGGACAGCACCAACAGCGATCGTTCCATCAGAAGGAACACTCTCAATGATGCCATAAGTCACAACAGGGACGACACCGCCGGACACTGCTGAACCGGTGCTAACACCGAAAGCAAGAGCCGGGGCGACGCTGGTGGTTGCAGTCAGAACCTGACCAGAACCATTAATTGAAACAACCTTCACACCGGTGATGGCTGCTGCGGTAGGCATTGGAATTTCCGTACGGAAACCCGTTGCGTTAAGACCCGAATACCCGAAAGCACCCGAGGGGTTATTGAGTTGACGTTCTGCCATTTCGGTTTATCTCCTAAATTCCGAATGCAAGTACAGTGAATGAAACTGCCGAGAGGTCCGTTGCTGCCGGGACTTCGATGAGGGCTGAATCTGCGGCGGCATTGTTGTCGGCGTAGAAAACCTTCAGCTTCAGGTTGGTTTGATCCCAACTGGGGACGTAACCGGTGTTTGCGCCTACAGCAAGAACAGCGGTAATTCGGCTAAAACCGACCTGGTTAGCGGTGATCGCATAGCCGCCAGTGGCGTACGATGAATCACCGGTAATGGTCGTAACCGAAACACGTTGCTTTGCTCCAAGAATGCTGCCCGAAAAAACGGACGTAACTGTGGCTGCCATTAGTCAGCCTCCCTTACGCCGAGATGTTCGTGAGCTTGCCGTGACGGGACACGTTCGTGTTAATAAGGTTGCCGGCCCAAAGCATCTTGGCGACCATAGCGTCCTGATTAACTGGCGACTGGAAAGGCTCAAGGTAAAAATCTGCGCGAGGAGAAACAGCCCAGTACAGGAAATCTTCGTTGAGCATAACAATAGCCGAGTTCGACGAGTTAGGACCGTCAAAGCAATGTGAATCAACAACCCACGGGATACCGTTAAACAACTGGTTTGTGAAACCGGCTGCCGCAAGCTGCTCGTCCATACCTGAAGGCTGGGTCGGGAACTGCTGGGTAACAACGTTGAGGTTCCAGAAACGGTTGTACTGTTCCTGACGTGAGCAGATGATCGACGGGTGACGACCTGCACGGGAAACCGAACCAAACATGGACTGAAGGGCTGCAAGGGTAAGAGTCGAAGTCGTTGAATCGACCTGTGACTTCCACCAAGTGTTAGCGGAACGGGACAGACCACCATAGGTGGCAAGAACCGTACCATCATCAACTGAACCCTTAAGGCCGTCAATGTCCTTCGTGTTGGTTGTGCCGTCAGACCAGAGACCGGTCGCAAGGTTTTCAGCCATTTCCATTTCAGCCTGAGCGAAATAGAGTTGAATGAAGTTTGCGACAGCCTGCGGGTTGTCAGTCTTGATGAGGGTAAGACCGTCAACGGTGACGTTCACATACTGCTGCTTCCAGTCCCACGAACCATTCTTGATGGTGTCGGACGGGGCCACGTTCAGGAGGTCAAAGCCAGAGTAGGCTCCGCCGGTACCGAAACGCGAGTACATGAGAGGAACTTCGATTTGAGTTCCACCACGCACGATCCGCTTGTTTGCCTTGTTCAGACGGAAGAAGATCGGGTTGCTGTTGTAAATGTTATCAACGATCTCAGGCATAATGTAATGCCGGGAGATGGCGGTGACGACGTTGCTGCCGATGGGAGTTGCCATCGTGTCATGCCTCCTTCATCGGGGTGGTACCCGAAGGGGTTGGGGTTAAGGATGGCCCCCGATGTGGGTGCCGTTCACCACGAATGAAGGAAACTGAAAGCATTAGCCTTCAGCACCGTTCATAGCGTTGGCGACTTCACGAATCATTGCCTGCTCACGCTCAGCCTTCGTCATAGGACGGGCGTCGGGGGCGGTGCGGGCAACTGATCCGCTTGAACCTGACAAAGCACTAGCTTTCCGCTTCTTCTGTGCGGTCTGCTCAGTGGTCTGTGCGAACTGATCGATTTGTGCTTGAATGGCACGGTCACGGAACTGCGGGGTAGCCCACAGTGCCGTTTCCATTGCTTCAGACATTGCTGCCGCTGCGTTCCCTGCATGCTTCTTCATTAGTGAAGGAACAATTTGGAGGGAAGCGACCTGATTAACAAGAGCATCAATGTCTTGGGGGGTGAAGTCAGGATGTGTTTCAGAAAACGTGTTCTGACCGACCTGAACTTGCTGCATCAGACGGTCTTGTTCCTGCTGCGCCTGATACGAAGCAAGTTGCGCCTGCTGCGCCTGATAATCAGCGAGCTGCTGCTGCTGCTGAGCGATAAGGGCGTTCTGCTGGTCAGTGACCTGCTGCACATACTGGGCAAGTTCCGGGTCAACAAACCGGTTAGGGTCAATAGCAGGAACAGAAGTCTGCCCTACCCCAGCCACCCCAGGGGTAAAGGTGGCCGGGGATGGGCCGCTGCCGCTCGCCGCGGTGGGGGCCGGCGCGGATGGGGTACTGTCAACCGGTGCAAGATAATACTGACCAGAAAGCACATCGTTGATTGCTTGTGCAGACTCTGGGGGCAGGGTCGCAGCCCAGTCGTAAAGAGCTAAAAGCTGGTTCGCTTCGTCACGACTGATGTCTCGGCCATTAATGGAATAAGTGTCCGGTTCCTGAACAGGAAGTGGCTGCTCGTCCGGGTCAAAAACGGTTTGATCGTTGTCGGGACGCAAATCAACTTCAGCGTCCACGTCACGGTCGGCTTCGATTTCTTCAATAACCGGTGTTTCGTAACCCTGATCTCGTTCAGTGAAAAACTCTGCGAGTTCAGAAGCCATATCCGCTACAGTCATACCCGGTGCGGTGTCTACACCGTCAGCGGCTGTGCCTGTTGCAGCATCCAAACCTTCACGGTTTGTTAGTGACTGATTATCGTCGTATGCGTCGCCGGGAGCGAAAGCGTCCTCAATACTCATGTTTTAATTTACCCCTGTGTTAGAAGCCGACGAAGTTCGTCGGGATTTGGCATTGGTGCTTCATTGCGGATGCCTGGAACGCCGCCGCCACCCATCATCGGACCACCCGGAGGTGGACCCATAGGCATAGGAGGCATACCGCCACCCATACCCTGATCCATTGGACCCATAGGGCCGGACATTGGGGGCATTCCAGGCACACCAGTTGTTCCTTGCTGCTGCATAAGATCAATAGGCTCACGCAGTTTTTGAACAACTTCCATTTCAATCCCCAGCACCCATTCCAAATCGGCATCGGGAAGCACCTTCATGTCCGCAAGGCTGCGGAGCATTTTCATAAGAGCTTCCTGAAACGTATTATCTGTACGGGTGGTAGGCACAACTGATCCTTAAATGGTCAGATCACTTAGCGGAAAGGTCACGGGGGGTTTTGCTGTTCGTCGGACCCTTAGCGTCAGGGTTCGAACCAAAAAGCGTAGTAGCCGTGTGGCCAACCTTCTTGATCTGTGCATTTCCGGTGTTGCTCTGAATCTTCGCCTCGTTGGGCATAGTTAATCTCCAAAGTGTGAGGGACCGAACACAAGTGTACGGCATTTAATGTTTAATGCAGTGGAATGTATTAGTATTCCTCAGGTGAAAAGTCGTAAGACACTTCACCGGTTTCCGATGACGCATCAGGGTCACCGTTAGGGTAATAACAGTTACGTCCTTCTTCGCCTACAGCAAACGTTTTGTGACCGTCAATGACACGGACAACAGCAAACTGGTCTGGTCCGCCCACATAATCACGGGGCATGGGGACAGGGGTGTTAGATGATCCAAGATCAGGCATCAGGTTTCCTTACTTGTTGCGATACAGGGTCGGGTCAATGGTGGATGCGGCTTTATCAATGTCGATAGGCCACTTATTCGCTGCCAAATCAGTGAAAACAGCGGTCGGGTCAGCGATCAAATCAGCAAAATCGATGATAGTTAAATCAACGTTTTCGGCTGTTTTAAGGATGTTTTCGGCGTTAATGCGGGCTGTGTACCGGAATTCCGGCACATCCATACCGAAAGCTTTCATAAAAGACAATTCAATTTCGGATTGCGGACGGCTGGTGAGAATAACCTTTAAAGGTTCAGTGCCGGCCCCGTTTAGAAACGCTTCCGGTGCCGCTTTCATTACTGAATTGTCGGGTGTATCAGCAATCCAATCAGCTATCTGAGTAAACATGGTGCCGTGAGAAAAGTACCCTGCCGGATTTGGATTGTACGCCGGGTCAATTTCCCGTGACTTAATGACACTTTCCACAGAAGCGTCAGCATGGAGGGCAAGTGTTGACGCTTCTGATACTGCCCTTACAAGTGCCGAAGTGCCTGTCCGGTGAAGTCCTGAAACTATGTATCTCATTATCTGACCACGATCATTTGAACAAAGTTGGCAGCACTATTGGAAACAGTTGCGGTTCTAGTTCCGGTTGCACCAGGAGCCGTCAAAGTTTGTGTAGCAATCATGGCGTTATTGCGTTCAGCACTAGCGATCATTAAAAACCCGGAGTTCACTCGTTCAGTCATTGAGGCCGGTGGTGTCAAGGTTCCTAAACCAGAAATAGCGGCACATGTGTTGCTCCAAAATCCAAGAAGAAGCGTTGGTGAAGTGGCGGCGGTAATCGAAGCACCAACAAGACCCGACAAAGTGTCTGACGCTATGCCAGTTGGCACATAGTAAATCTGCAATGCAGTCGCACCGGAAAGGGCCACAATCGACATTTGGGCTCCATGCCAGTTTGTTCCCCCAGTCCAAGTCAATGAAGAATCTGAACCGGTGGCGGTTCTTGAATAAGTGGCAGTCCAATAACCGCCGTAGTAATCGTTCTCGGAACCACGCATTGTCCAGCCTGCGTAAGTTATATCACCTTGTGTGCCAACTTTTGGTTCAAATTTGATGCGAACGTGTGCGATGAGAATGTCACCAGCAACGACACCAGAAGGAATTGTGCCAGTAAGCGAAGTTGTCTGTGTTGTTACCGTTGACGCCGAGCGAAACGCCGGACCACTAACCGTGTTAAAATAAGTGTTGCCAGCGTCATTAATGCTGCCTGTACTGCCACCCCATTTAGCATAAAGCAAATCGTTTGTTGACCCTGTGCCTGCCGGTCTATCCAAACCAGTGTTAATGGCTGCCGGCGCGACTTTGGCTTTCATGGAGTCATTAAAGTTTGGCATCAGGATTTCCGTTGTGTACGTTGACGTGCGCCAGGGGGTTGCCCTAACGTGCCGTTAGCTGCCTGCATTTCCCTGATTCGCTGGGTAATCATGTTGCGGTTTGGCCAGTCATGTGCTTCCAAGACGGCTTCAGTGTCCAATGCACCCATAGCGAACAGGGCGTCGGCTTCTCCAACCCGTGCGGAACGTGATGTGGAGGTTTGTGAACCAGCTGATACGAGAAGTTGGAAACGCATGGGGACACGACCTTCGAGGCTGGGCGTGTAAAAGTGCATGTGGTGAAGGGCGAGGGCAGTTTTCTCACCGGACGGCCCAATCATCGCCACCAAACGTGGTTTGTCATAAAATTCGCATACCAGAGAAGCAACTTTTTCGCCTGAGCCACGCAAAGCAACTTCAAGGTTGCGTAATGCCTGCCTGATCCGCACAAACGCTGCTTCTTGCACCGAATCCAGCACGCCTTGTGAGTTGCGTCCGGTGGGGGTGGCTCCACGGACAATGCCTGACAGACCGGAAATGCGTTCCATTTCACCAATATAAAATCCGATTAGTGACATAGCGAATTGTTCGTGGAACGGCGGCGGATTCAACCATTCGGCCCGTCCACCTGCGTTGATACTAATACGCTGACCGGGTTTGTTAGTGATTTTGGTGCGTTGAATGCCGGCACGGTTGTCTTCCAAAAACACTGGGTTACCGGTAAGCCAAATGTTATGTTCCATCGCCGCCAAAAGGCGATTAATGGACAGCTGTGTGGGTGACAGCATCTCCACCATTGAGTAACTAAAGAACTCTCCGGTATCAATCGGTACATACCGGTCGTATGGGTGCTGTCCGTGGTTCCACAGTTCATCTGCGGGTTCGTCCATTAACACACAGTTACCGGCAATAACTACACATCGCCAGCCATCGTAAATACGTTCTTTGTCTGACGGACCGGAAAGAGCTGATTCGTCTTCAGGGAGGCTAGGGAAGGCGTCTGTGTGGACGGGGGTGCGTAGCCATGCCTCAAACAAAGTAATGCCACGGGTGTCGTTGACGGTCATACGGTCGGTTTGACCGGGTAGTCCGTAACGGGGTGCAGTGGCCGGCGAAATGGCTCCAGGGTTTGCTTTAGGTTGCGTCGCTGCCCCAGTTGTTTCACTGATAACAGTCGGTGATTCTTCCGTGTAATCCTGATAAGCGTCGTCACCGATACGTTTCAATGCCCCCGGAAAACGTCGTTCAACTTCCTGAGCCGGCAACGTTTTCACTTCAACAAAATAGTTGGCGTCATCCATGTTGCGGGCTTGCGGGTCAGGGTAAAACGTAAACGGGTCGATACGGGAAATCATGGCATTGCCAAGTCCGCCGACACGGTTCTGATCCCAAGACGATTTCAGGATACCGATGCCGTAAAGCCAGCCGTCCCAAATAAGTTTCTCAATTTCGAGATCAAATTTTTCGACTTGCCAGTTGGTTTGCAACACCAGTTTCAAATCGTGGGCGAGTTGGTCGTAAAACTCTGCAAACGGTGAATGCGGTTCCGCTGCGGGAGCCACATCAAAGGTAGGTCGCTGGTCGGTCATCCATGACGTAAGGGACGAAACAATCGGAAAAATTTCTGGGACTTC
>Ga0209087_1000724_pt1 | contig 20530 bp, 17 predicted proteins | sample S_130805_EF_Meta_FD_187321 | JGI IMG/M metagenome (GOLD analysis project Ga0209087, IMG submission 187321) | Freshwater microbial communities from Lake Simoncouche, Canada to study carbon cycling - S_130805_EF_MetaG (SPAdes) (version 2) | ecosystem: Environmental > Aquatic > Freshwater > Lake ... | reverse complement strand
CGCAAGCTGGTTCCTATTTCCATTATCCTGAATGGAGGCGAATGGGGCATGGGACTCTGGGGATTCGCTGGCCCCGCATGGTCGAAGGATCCCAAAGTGGCCGCCAAATTCGCCGAGTATGAGGCCCAGGGAAAACACAAGCTCGATTACATTGACGAGAAACACGCCAACTCCATCAAACTTTTCTCCGAGCAGGTCAAAAAGGCCGCACCGGACCGCGATCTTTATGTTTACTACACTGTGGCAGGGAATCCGCACCGAGGTCGCGACCCAGGCTGGCGCTCTTGGACTGTCACCTACCCGCCGCTTCGCGGAATCAATGACCTGCCCGCAGCGGAATACTATGTGAACCACTTCAACACCGGCTTTGTCGGGGATGGGGACATCCTCACCTACGCCCTCAACAGCTTGGGGCATCAACTTGCCTTCGGTGACACGACTTCCTACAACTGGTTTTGGGCGGCAAAGAAAGACACCGACCCTGTGCAATATCAAGGATTTCTCAAGTGCGCCTACATTATGGGCTCCCTTGGCGGAAATGCCGGCACCTACCACACGCCCGAATGGGATAAATCATTCCCGCAGGATGCTCCGCCGGATTGGATGTGGCAGCAGATAGCTCTTGGCAATGTGCATGCTCTTTTCAGCCACTATGAGGATTACCTGCGCAATGGCGAACTGGTGGATGACGGCAAATTCAAAAATTTCTTTGGCACCGATCAGCCTGCCTATGAACTACTTCCCAAGGAGCTCAAAAACACCCGCCAGCTCAAGCAGGATTTGAAAACCAAAGACCAAGTGGCGGTTCTCAGCCCGGGTCGCCCCTTCCGCGTGCTGGCCCGAAAACACAAAGACAAAAACGAGTGGCTGGTCGTGGCTTGGACGGCGGAGATTTCCTCGCAACCCGGCATCTATGACGCCACAGTCACCATCCCCGGCGCGGGACAAGTGACCCTGCAAGCCCGCAAGGGAGGCAGCCTTTATCTCGTCACCCTCAAGGATGGCCAACCCGTATTGAAGCAACTTGACCCCGACGAAGCCGATCCGACAAGCTCCTTCCGCTGAGACTCACCCCAAACAACCCGTCAAACATAAAATGAAATCATCGCTCATCAAACCCCTCCTCCTGACAACCAGCTTGCTTCTGGTCAGTCATGTCCCCCCGTGCGGCGCAGCTGCGAAGGAGGAGTGTGTGTCAGAAACATTCACCTACGATTCTGGACCACAAGCTCCGTTCTATGGAGAGGGCACCGGCTGGGATCAGAAATCGCGAGGGTGGGCTATAAGTTACTTCAAGGAAGACGGAGCTGCGACGCCTCTTAAAGAAGGGGATGTCATCGGAAACGGCTCGCTGGAGTATCAAGACGCCGATGGGAAAAAATTCCCCTCCCAAGGCAACCAGCTGCTCAACACCTCGGAAACCAGGATTCGGGTTTTGCGCAGGTTTGATGTGAGCTTGCCAATATTCGACAATCTGCGAATCGATGCCATTGATGGGAAGGAACCAAGAGATGAGCGGGGACAGGACGGATTGGGCAAAGCCAAAGGAACTCTCTGGTTCTCCATGCTTATCCAGCCGAAGGACACAAGCATGAGTGTCACTCTAACCCAGGATGTTTACAATATGGAGCCAAGCGGGGTGGCTTTCAGCTACTCTGCAAAAACCGGAGACCTTTCTTGCGGTCAACCCTGGTCCGATAGTAAAGAAGTCTCGGCAAAAATCCCCCTCTCCAACCCGGAGAAGCCCACATGGGTCGTCGCCAAGATTGTATTCGGAGACAACTGGGGCGCGGACGATCCGTCAAATCCACTCTACGCTGCGATAAAAAGAGATGACCGCCCGGAACCAACCGGCAAACTTCTCGTGTGGATCAATCCCAAAGTCGGCGAGGAACCCGATGAGGCAAATGCCGATGTCAATATTGCCCTTCATGAATTCCGGGTCAATCGAATCCAATCCAACATGTTCAAGGGCGCCGCATTGGACGAGATCCGTCTCGGAACATCTTTCCAGCAGGTGAACCACTGACGAGTTCAGAAATTCCAAAAGGGGACATGATCGAGGTCATCCCCCCCTTTTATCTTTTGATCATGACGATTTCCGACGAAGCCGATCCGACAAGCTCCTTCTGCTGAGACTCACCCAAAACAACCCACCAAACACACAATGAAATCATCACTCATCAAACCCCTCCTCCTGACAACCAGCTTGCTTCTGGTTAGTCATGTCCCCCCGTGCGGCGCAGCTGCGAAGGAGGAGTGTGTGTCAGAAACCTTCACCTACGATTCTGGCCTACAAGCTCCGTTCTATATCGAAGGCACCGGTTGGAAGTCGAAAAGTTGGACTATTCAATCCTCCGAGCAACCAGCTCCAAAGGAGCTTGATGTCATCGGAAATGGCTCGCTGGAGTATCAGGACGCCGATGGGAAAAAATTCCCTTCTCAAGGCAACCAGCTACTTAACAACTCGGAACCAAGAATTCGGGCTGTGCGCCGGATTGATGTGAGCTTGCCAATATTCGACAATCTCCGAATTGATGCCCTTGATGGGAAGGAACCCAAGGATGAGAGGGGGCAGGACGGGTTGGGCAAAGCCAAAGGAACTCTCTGGTTCTCCATGCTAATCCAACCGAAGGATACGAACATGAAAGTCATCCTCATCCAGGATGTTTACAATATGGAGCCGGCCGGGGTAGCTTTTGATTACTCTGCTAAAACCGGAAACCTCGCTTGCGGTCAATTCTGGTATGGTATTAAGAGCAACGAAGTCTCGGCAAAAATCCCCCTCTCCAATCCGGACAAGCCCACATGGCTCGTTGCCAAAATTCTATTCGGAGACAACTGGGGCGCGGACGATCCGTCCAACCCACTCAACGCTGCGATAAAAAGAGCTGACCGCCCGGAGCCAACAGGAAAACTTCTCGTATGGCTTAATCCCAAGGTCGGAGAGGAACCCGATGAGGCAAATGCCGATGTCAATGTCCCACTTCATGAGTTCCGAGTTAATCGTTTCGATTCGAGCATCTCCAAGGGCGCCGCGTTGGACGAGATCCGTCTCGGAACATCTTTCCAGCAGGTGAACCACTGACGAGTTCAGAAATTCCAAAAGGGGACATGATCGAGGTCATGCCCCCTTTTACCTTTTAATGATCACGATTTCCGACGAAGCCGATCCGACAAGCTCCTTCCGCTGAAACTCACCCAAAACAACCCACCAAACACAAAATGAAATCCACACTCATCAAACCCCTCCTCCTGACAACCAGCTTGCTTCTTGTTCATCATGTCCCCCTGTGCGGCGCTGCTGCTAAGGAGGAGTGTGTGTCAGAAACCTTCACCTATGATTCTGGCCCACAGGCTCCATTCTTCACCGAGGGCACTGGCTGGGATCAGAAATCGAAAAAGTGGTCGATTTTATCTTACAAAGAAGGCGCAGGTGGGGTTGCGCTTAAAGAAGTGGATGTCATCGGAAGCGGCTCGCTGGAGTATCAAGACGCCGATGGGAAAAAATTCCCCTCCCAAGGCAACCAGCTACTCAACAGCTCAGAAATCAGGATTCGGGCTACACGCAAGTTTGATGTGAGCTTGCCAATATTCGACAAGCTGCGAATCGATGCCATTGAAGGGAAGGAACAGAGAGATGAGCGGGGACAGGACGGATTAGGCAAAGCCAAGGAGATTCTATGGTTCTCGATGCTAATCCAACCCAATGACGCAGACATTAAAGTCACCTTAAACCAAGGTAATTATGGTGATGTCCCCAGCGGGGTAGCTTTTGATTACACTGCAAAAACCGGCAACCTCTCTTGCGGTCAACTCTGGTGGACTATTAAAACCAGCGAAGTCTCGGCAAAAATCCCCCTCTCGAACCCGGACAAGCCCACATGGGTCGTTGCCAAGATTCTATTCGGAGACAACTGGGGCGCGGACGATCCGTCCAACCCACTCAACGCCGCGATAAAAAGAGATGACCGCCCGGAGCCAACCGGCAAACTTCTCGTGTGGCTCAATCCCAAGCTGGGAGAGGAACCCAATGAGGCAAATGCCGATGTCGATGTGCCTCTTCATGAATTCCGGATCAACTGCTTCGACGCACGCATCTACAAGGGCGCCGCGCTGGACGAGATCCGTGTCGGAACATCTTTCCAGCAGATAAACCACTGACGAGTTGGGCGTTGTTCGCAGATCCTGAAATGCAACAACCAAACACAGCAATGAAAACCACCATCAACACACTGTTCGCAACCATCCTCATTACTCTCACGGCTTCCGCTTCACCGGCTCTGCTCGTCGAAACCACCATTACCGAGCATCACGCCAAAGGCGGCAAAGACGTTTTGGCGGCTCCAAGCATCACCGTCGAGAGCGGCAAGCAAGCAATCATCCAAGTCGGCAAGCTCGAATACGCGGTTACTCCCACTTTACTCGACGACGGCACCGTTGACCTCCGCGCCGTTCTAACCGAGCGCGACGGCAAGAATGCTGACAGACTCGCAGCACCCCAAATCAAATCCAAACTTGGTCAGGTTGCCGAAATCCAGATCGGCCAACTCGCTTTCACAACCAAGACATCGTTAGCGAAGTGACCGCAACGGCTAACAATCGCATGCAGCGGACACCGACAAGCGGCGCAGCTGATGCGTGGCGTTCGGCAAAAAAATGAACCTTCAAGAATACGACCGTGCAAAATACCAAGTCTGGGCTCTTCCTCACCCATTCATCCTACATTGGGTTATTAATCCAGGGCTGGCCTTCAATGAATTAGTATTGGGACAGCGTATCCCCAAGATCTCAGTAATTGATAAAACAAGTGAAAAACCTTTGATTGAGCGGACTTATGTTCCTTGTCCGCATTGTAAAACAATGCATGACGGGCGAATTTGGGGAAAAGGAAATGCTTTGGGACATTGGTTTGGCTTGGTTTGTCCAACATGCAGCAAGATTATTCCTTGTCTTTGGAATGTATTTAGTATGCTCGTGCTTGCTGTGACTTCTCCACTCTGGTTTCTGCCGGTGAAGTATATTCGACCAAAGTGGATTGAATACGAGAAGTTGCGATTATGCCGCCGCCAAGAAATACCCCTTGTAGAAGGAAAAGCAGTCAATTGGCTTTTACGTGGAACTTTTATGTTTGGCGGAATAATGTGGATTGCAATGTCCGTTGCACCTCAGGCCATCCGCAGATTTCGAGGCGATGAAATCAATTGGAGTGCGATTGGCATTCAGCTTCCAATTTGGCTTCTGGCCGGATTTATTTGGGGCGTAGTGATGCATTTCTGGATGAACAAAAAAGGAAAAATGCGATCCACCTAATCCCTATCCGCGGCACGCTCCGTGCTTAGTCGCTTCGCTACCGGCACGGATCGCGCCACGAGCAGGGATAGGTCATCGCGGACATTGTGCATGAAATCATGAGCGTGATCTTTCTCGGAGAATCCATTCACGGTGTGGCGGAGTTCACGCTTTTCAAGCGAGAGTGGCTGGCGCGCCATGAATCCGATGAATTAGTCATTGTCTTTGAAGCGGATCACATTGGAATGCTCAGGTCAGGTCAGGAGGAAGAGTCCCCGGAAGAAATCCTCCTTAATTTTCCTCGCGTCCATCGAACTTGTGAGATGCTTTCGCTTCTTGAATTCGCCGTTGCGAATAAAATTCCGTTTTATGGAGCAGATGTTGTGAGTCGCAATCAGAATGAAAATTTTGCACTTACCTTTCAATCACACCGCCACAATCAGAAACTCGAAGAAAACCGTATTTACGCTCTATCTGATCCTTTTCCTGCGCGCGATGAATATATGTGCGACCTGATGTGGAAAGTTGCCCAAAAACACCCCAACAGAACTATAATGGGCTTCTTTCACAACTTGCACATTAAGAAGCAAGGATCTCTGGAACGAGGTGAATTTTATCTTCCCTCAGTGGCAGAGCAACTTTTCAAGAAATACGGGTTACCAAGCTACAGTATTGGGCTATTTGCACGATCTGGACGCGCCCTTCATAACGATCTTTCGGAGTTTACTTTTTCAATTACTGACAGCGATGTGGTGGAAGCGCTTGCTGATTCCACTCATGTAAGGGCGCTCAAGCAGTCTGCTTTAGGGGAGAGATCAGCGTATCATCACGCTTTTGAAAAAGAGAATTTGCCTGTCAGAATTCAGTATGACGAGTGCATCGTATTTGGTCGGGTTAACCCGCCAACGCTGTTCCCATCGAAAACGCCCAACCAAACGCTGCACGCCGACAGCCCCGCGGCCTTTTCTTCCAATGTTTCCATGACTAAACACTCAATCCCTTGCCACCTGCCGCTCCCTGGTTGCGGGTGAGCTTTGCATTCAGAAATTCCAAAAGGAGACATGACCGAGGTCATGTCCTTTTTTATCTTTTGATGATGACCATTCCCAACAACCACTCCGCTACACGAAAACCCGTCTGCGAGCGCCTCTCGCTTGATCCAAGTTGGCTTTTCCACTCGGGTGATGTTCCCATGCCGGAACTCAGGGGGCACTACGCCAGCTACATGAATGCCAAGGCCGGCACGGCATGGGGCGCTGCCGCACCCGACTTCGATGACGGGGAATGGCGCAGGCTCGACTTACCGCATGATTGGGTCGTGGAGGGGCCATTTCTCGAGGATGAAAATCTTTCCCAAGGCTACCGTCCGCGTGGCATCGCCTGGTATCGGCGGAAGTTCCTTTTGGCAGAAGACGACCGAGGCAAGCATCTGGAGCTTCAGTTCGACGGCATCGCCACCCACGCGACCGTGTGGGTCAACGGTCTGCTCGTGCATCGCAGTTTCTGCGGCTACACACCGTTTCAAATCGATCTGACGCCCATCGCCACCTATGGCGACCAACCCAACACCATCGCCATCCGCGTGGATGCGGATGCCATGGAGGGCTGGTGGTATGAGGGCGGCGGCATCTACCGGCACACCTGGCTGGTGAAGCGCTCCCCGGTTCATATTCAGACGGACGGGGTTTATGCCGTCCCAGTGCGCTCGGCGGAGGGCGCGTGGTCTGTGCCCGTGGAGGTGACGCTCGGAAATATCACTTCCAACGAGGCCCCGGTGGAGATCACCGCCGAATTGCTTGATCCCGAAGGCAGGGTAATCGTCAGCGAGCGCTCCGCGGCCTCCGTGCCAGTGCTGGAATCCGCCGGCACGAATATCACGCTGCCGGTGCCGGGCACTCCCCGCCTCTGGTCGGTGGATGAGCCGGTTCTCCACACCGTGCGCATCTCGGTGCGCCGTGAGGGGGAACTTCTCGACGAGGTGGGCGTGGCCTGCGGTTTCCGCACCATTTGTTTCGACGCGGACAAGGGATTTTTTCTCAATGATCAACCGCTCAAGCTCCAGGGGACCTGCAACCATCAGGACCATGCAGGCGTCGGCGTGGCCGTGCCCGACGCGCTCTGGGATTTCCGGATCAGAAGGCTCAAGGAAATGGGGTGCAATGCCTACCGTTCCGCCCACAACCAGCCGGCGCCAGAGTTTCTCGATGCGTGCGATCGGCTCGGCATGTTGGTGATGGATGAGAACCGCAACTTCAATCATAGTCCCGAATACCTCGCTCAACTCCGGACGATGGTTCGCCGCGACCGCAACCACCCATGTGTGTTCCTTTGGTCCGTTTTCAATGAGGAACCCATGCAGGGCACCCCGCAGGGCCGCGAAATGGTGCGCCGCATGGTGAGCGAAGTCCGCCGCCTTGACCCCACGCGCCCTGTCACGGCGGCGATGAACGGCGGAATGAATAACGCCGAAGGGGTCTTCGAGGCCGTGGATGTGATGGGCTTCAATTACTGCGACCACGCCTACGATTCCTTCCACGCCAAGCATCCTCATCTCCCAGTCTTCAGCTCGGAGGACACCTCGGCCTTCATGACTCGTGGCGAGTATGCCAACGGTGAGGAACGCAATGTCGTCTCATCCTACGACAGCGAGTTCGCAAGCTGGGGGCATTCCCATCGCAAGGCCTGGCAACTCATCGCCGAGCGCCCCTTCCTCGCTGGCGGCTTCGTTTGGACAGGCTTCGACTACCGCGGCGAACCTCAAAGACTCGCCTGGCCCTCGATTTCCTCCGTCTTCGGCATCATGGACACCTGCGGATTCGCCAAGACGGCATTTCATATCCATCAGGCCGAATGGATCAAAGACCGCTCTGTCCTCGCCATCGCGCCGCACTGGAACTGGGCGGGCCGCGAGGGGGAAACGATTTCCGTCCTTGCCATGACCAACGCCGAGGAAGTCGCCCTCTTCCTGAACGGCGAACCGCTGGGCCGGAAACCGAAGCCCGCCTTCGACTTCATCGAGTGGGCGGTTCCCTACGCTCCCGGTCGCCTCGAAGCCGTCGCCTACAATCAGGGCAACGAGGTCGCGCGCACTCAGGTCGAGACCACGGGCGCGCCGGCGACCCTCCGCCTTGAACCCGACAGGAATTGGCTCAACGGCGACGGTTGGGATGCCATGCCAGTTACCGTCTCGGTCGTCGATGCAATGGGGCGAACCGTTCCCTACGCGGACAACTCAGTCACCTTCACGGTGGATGGACCGGCAGAGAACATCGGCCACGGCAACGGGGACCACAACTGCCACGATCCCGAAAAGGGACCAATGCGCCGTGTTTTCCACGGTCTGGCACAGCTCATCGTTCGCTCCAAGGCCGCCTCGGGTCAGGCCACCATCCGCGCCGAGGCCGAGGGATTGGCCCACGCCGAGCTGTCCCTGACTGTCCGCCCTGCCGAGATTCCCCCGTTCGTCGCACCCGAGGAGTCGCGCTACCAGATCGCCACTTGGGTCTTCTCGCCACCACAAAGCGAACGCCCCGATCCCATGGTCGAGATTTCGGAAGCCGATGTGAATACCTGGATGAGCGTCACGCCCGGAACACTGCAGGAAATGCCGGCAGGCCAATGGGCCGTTTACCGTGCCCGCTTCCGCCCTTGGAACTCCATCGCATCCCGAGGCGGCGAGATCGTCTTCGGCACCCTGCATGGCCAAGCCGAGATCTGGCTGGACGGAATCAAAATCACGGAAAAAACCGATCCCTCCCCCGCCCCGCTTAGTATCCCTCTCCTGCCCTCCGATGCCGATTCCAGCACCGACCGCGTCCTGACACTTCTGGCTCGACCGGAAGCCGATGGCCGCGTGGGCATGGCCTCAGCGGTCAGCATCGGCAAATCCTCCCATGAAGGGAACCCGTCTTGATTTCCGAAGGGAGACCAAACTCATGCTTTCGGCTATTTTATGAATTCAAGTTCAAAGTTTTATTTGCGGCGACAGTTTTAGATCAACAATTAATGCCCGACCAACTGCGATCACCGATTCGACAACTTAAAAACCATGAAGTTCAAGATCACACTCTTCGCTGCACTCGTCCTACTATTGTTAGCCGCGTGCAATGAGAAACAAACAACGCCACGACAGGTTTTTGACCAGCGTTCCACAACCGCGAAGGAAACGACCATCCGCCAGCTCCGCGCACTGCTCAAAGAAGAACCCAACAACTGGCTCACCCGTTACTATCTGGCGACCGTGCTGATTGAGAACGCCAGTTCCGTGCGCGACCTACGGGAAGCCGAGGATTTACTGGAAGGTGCAGAGAACATAAAACAGCCCGATTGGATCGCTGCCTGGGCTTTGTTACGGGAATTTCAAGTCGTCGCGCTGTCCTTGCAAAACCTCCAGGCGAAAGGCCACGGGCTCTCCTCGGAGCAGCGAGCCGAGTTCGTCAAAGACCCGCAGTTCCGCCCTATCCTTGGAGACATGCTGACCCGGGTTGATCAAGCACTCTCGACCATCCGCCCCCTTGCTAGCACGAGTAAATCACAGTTCACCGCCGACGAGGTGAAGGAAGACCTCTATACGCTGAAGAACCTGATCGCCGCCCGCTGGTCTTACGTGGCGGAGAAACAGCAGCAAACGGGTCGGACGCTAGACGAACTCTTGTCCGCCGCCCTCGCGGAGGTGAAACCCCGCATGAACCGTCAAGAGGCCGGAGTGGTTCTGCGGCGATTTGTCTCCTCGCTTTTAGATGGTCACACGTGGTTGAGCGTGGACGACGACCTCCCTTCGCGGGCGTTGCCCTTCCGCCTCGCGGAAGCTTTGGACGGGTTGATCGTCGCAGAGACGTTGCCCGACTCACCCGTGAAGGTCGGAGACCTCTTGCTCGGAGTCGATGGCCAAAAAGCGGATACCGCCTTGCAGGAGCAGGAACGACTCAGTGTTGGTTCCACAATTGCGGGTCGGCGTTGGAATGCCCTTCGCTGGCTCCCCGCGCGATGGAATGGTGACAAGCCTTATGCGGTCGAAATCGAACGAGCCGGACAAACTCTCACCGTGCAGACAAAAAGCATTCCCGTGCCGGATGTGCCTTGGCTGAGCATCGCGCGTCAGCTCAGCTACGAAAATTGGGTGGAATCCCGGATGCTCTCGCCCAGCACCGGTTACTTGCGAATCAAAACTTGGGCACCCACCGGGGGCGACGCTGCTCCCAGCAACAGCAGCACACCATTCAATCCCAAACACCGGGCGCAACTCGATGCCGCACTTGCGAGGGTGAAGGAGGCGGATGATCTCGTCCTCGACCTTCGGGGGAATGCAGGCGGCTACGATCAGTTATGCGCATGGTTCGCCAGCTCTTTTGTGCCCGCCCCGATGCAAACCTACGTCCTGCGTTACCGGAACTCGGATGTCGCGCCGGGCACTGATGGGTTCGGAAACAGTGAACGAAAACCAGCCACCTACGAAACCCGCCTCGGCTCAAAGACCAAGTCGCGGCTTTGGGTGCTGGTGGACAGCGGCAGCTTTAGCGCCACCGATACATTGCTAAACATCCTCACGCGCAATATTCCCGAACGCGTCACGCTGATCGGTCGTCCCTCCAGCGGAGGCATCGGCGGCCCCGCTTCCATCGGTCAACTGCGCAACACCGGAGCCAGCATCACGGTTTCGACCTGTAAGGCTTTCGCGGTCTCGGGAGAACTCCTTGAAGGTCATCCGGCGAAAGTGGATTTTCCCGTGCAGTGGACCCGCGCCGATATCGCGGACGGACGTGATCCCGATCTGGCCAAGGCACTGGAACTGATTACAAATCGCAAAAAGAGCACTAGCTCTGCCCTAAACTAAATACTAAATCCCTCCAACTCGCAGGAAATCGACCATGCGACATTGTGCGGGAACATCTGGTCGATCGTTATAGATAGGACGGCACCCTCGCGGCGGCCTGAAGCAAACCCTTGAGGTAGCCATTGGCAAAGAGGCGCCCAAGTGTTCCGTAGCCGGGAACGAAGCCTGGCTCATTCCCCTCGCCTTCCATCGTGGGCACATGGTCGCAGCGAAAGGGAACATCGAGACCAAGCTCGCGGTAGAGGCGGAAGAGAGAGAGTTGATCGACACTTCCCTCATCATGGAAAAGCTCCACAAAATCCTCCGCTGTGCCGTTCACATCGCGGATATGCACAAAAGCGATGCGCTCTCCAAAATGACGCGCCGTATCAGCGAGGTCGGCACCCATGAGTTTGAAATTGGCCTGGCAATAGGTCACGGCGTTGGCCTGACACGGCAAGATGGAGTAAGCACGATCAAAGCCATCGACAGAGCCAAAAATCCGCGCGATGCCACCGAGCGAGGGAAGCGGTGGATCATCAGGATGTAGGCCCATACGAATGCCGAGCCGCTCCGCCTCGGGCAGCACAGCGCGCAGAAAGTATTCGTAGTTCTCCCAGAGCTTTTCCGCCTCCAAAGGCGCTCCGGGCAGCACGGCAGGTGTCTCGGCGAGGCTGAACGAGGTGCAGCGCGCGCCGCCTCGACCGGTCCGCTCGGTGCCGCGATACCAGCCCGTGCCGGCCATGAAGTTGTAGCAAAGCAGAGGAATTTCGAGCTCTGCCATGTTGCGGAGCATTTTCTGATAGCGCTCCAGATCCTCGTCACGGCCGGGCAGTCCCATCTTGATACGCGACATGTCGAACTGATCGCCCTCCAGACCGGCGAGCGTGAAACCACGCGCAGCAAAGCGTTCCTGAATGACACGCAGCGACTCGAAATCATCGGGTGCCTTGAGCCCGGTGAGCTCCGGCGCGCACTTGCAGATGGCGTGCGTCACGCCGATCTGCGCGGTGAGAACCCAGAGCCGGCTCGGGATGGCGGGAAGAAACTCGGCGATCTTCATTTGGCGTAGAGCCGTTTGAGAATCTCTGCTGAGGGCTTTCCATCGATGGTGAAGGTTTGCGGCCCGGCCGGGTCAGTGAAGAAGTTGGCGCGATGCTGATGTTCGTCCCATTTCCACCAGACCAGGCCGCGCCACCACGGCTCCGGGCGGAATGCTGCAAAAACACCTTCAAGGAAGCGCCCTTGGATGTGGCCGTCGTAGGTGCCCTGACCGAGATAGCCGCTAGATCCTTGGGGATCGAAGGATGTCGAACGCATGCCGCACTCGGCGAAAACCAGGGGCTTGGAGTAAGCGGCGCAAAGCTCGCGAAGATCCAGCACATGCGGTTGCAGGCTCTCGACGATTTCCTCTGTGCTGGCATCCGCCTTGGGAAATGCCGGATAGAAACTCAGGCTCAGGAAATCCAGGTCATGCCACCATTCACCGAACTGCGGAGGAACTTTCCGCCGGTCAAACGGGACAAAGTCGCTGGTCACCAAGCCTTGGAAGCGTTCGCGCACAGCCGCCACCGCTTCGCGCCATTCCTTGGTGAAGTGCTCAACTCCGTGGTATTCGTTGCCGAGGCAGATCGACTCGACTCCGCAGCGTTGCGCCAGATCCGCATAGTGCGAAAGCATGGCGCGCAAGCTGGCCGCCCATTTTTCCCGGTAGCGGACGTTCACACCCGCAGTGATCTCATAGGGCTCCACCGGCGTGAACCCTCCCTGCCAGACGCTGTCCTTGAGCACAAGAAAGGGTTTGAGCATGACGCGGATGCCGACTTGATGGAACCGCTCGATAATCCGCTGAACTTCCTCATCGGAGGGCATTTCGATGAAATCGCTGTAAATGTTAGTGCTGGCGCAATGATCCATGTAAACCGACACGATCAAGGCGACGTGGTCGATGTTCAGAGCCGCCATACGCTCCGGTTGGGCCATGCCCTCGGGAGAGGCAAAGTAGCCACGCGGCGCCTTGAAGCCAAAGTTCATGCCGCAGTGGAAGGGGGTGTTTTTCGTTGTCATAGTGGTCTGGTTCATCAGCCAATTACGGATTGTTCCATTTTAGAAATACCCGCCCTTTTCGGTGATTTCATCCACCGTCTTTCCCTCGGCAACCCAGCCGAAGATTTTCTTTTCGTTTTCTTTGATTTCCTCGGCGCGAACCAGCACTTCGTAGGCAATATCGCGTGGCACGATGACCACTCCGTCAATGTCGCCAAAAACCACATCTCCAGGCTTGATGACAACATCCCCGATCTTGATCGGAACTTGGTAGTGCGTGATGAGGCAACGGCCGAGCGATCCGTTCGGGATGCGATGTTTGTAGAAGACGGGAAAATCCTTCTCCATGATCTGGTGGGTGTCGCGAATGCCGCCGTCAATGACAGCGCCCTTCACGCCGAGACCGACGGCCGTAGCCGTCATCACGCCGCCCCAGAGCGTGGCCTTTTCGTCATTAGAGGTGTCCCAAACGACCATCGTGTCGGCGGGCAGTTCCGAAATCATCTGCGTGCGGAAGGTCATTTCACCAGTGATCTTAACATTCGGGGCGCTCTTCACGGTGAAGGCCAGGCCCGCCACATTCCGCTCCGGACGCAGCGGCGTGAGATGACCGGGCAGAGCCTGATCGAGCAGCGCAAACTCGCGCAGCACATCGCTGATCGCGCCGGTGTAGAGTTGCTCGTAGCGTTTCAACAACTCCGGCACGGGCACCGGAAATTCCTTGGTCGAAATGCTCTCGCGCTCGGCGATCAGCTTTTCCAGTTTCATCATGCCCACTTCTTTTTTGTAGGCTTCAATATCGGCATTTAGGTTTTTGCTCATGGATTTGGTTTTGATTTTATTTCTATCGGGTTGATTGGGAAATGATTTTGCCCGGCCGCCACCGGGAAGGTGTGGCCGTTGACATGAAGCTCAAAGGCTCATTCCTCCATCCACAAAAAGATTCTGTCCGGTGATGTAACGCCCGGCTTCGGAGCAGAGCAGCAGGGCGGCTCCGGCACAGTCTTCCGGCTCGCCGATGTGTCCGGTTGGAATCCACGAGAGCACTTTGTTGACATAGGCCGGATCGGTCAGGCGAGCACGGGAGCGGTCGGTATTGATCACACCGGGGGCGAGGTTGTTGACCGTGACCCCATGCGGCGCGAATTGCTTGGCCAAGTTTTGCACCATGAGCGTCTGCGCGGCCTTGAGCGCGGAATAGACGACCATGTCGGGATGCGGTTTGGCTTCCTGCACCGAGCCAATGGTGAGGATGCGGCCCCACTTGCGTTCAATCATGCCCGGTGCGGCGAGTTGGATCAGTTCGAACGCGCTGCGCCAGTTCACATTCACTTGCTCGTCGAAATGCTCGCGGGTCACATCGCGCCAGTTTTCCGCATGTTGCATCGCGACATTCGAGACAAGGATGTCGAGACCGCCCATGGCCTCGGATGCCGCCTCGATGACTTGCTTCGTAGCCCCCAGTGATCTCAGATCCGCCTCCAAGGCCACGCTGCGTCGTCCGAGCGATTCGATTTTCCCAACGACCTCAAGCGCCGCGTCCCGGCTGCCGATGTAGTTCACCACGACATCGGCCCCGGCTTCCGCAAGCACGACGGCAATGGCTGCCCCGATCCCGCGCGAGGAACCCGTGACAAGGGCGCGGCGACCGGTGAGGTCGAAGTGTTGCAGCGTGTTCATCAGAATTATTCTGTGATTTTATGCGGCGACCGTGGGCGGGAGAACCAGCGTTTGAGGACTTCGGCGGCTGGTTTGCCCGCAACGGTGAAACCCGTTTCTCCGGACGGTGGATGGTAATGGGGACGGTGTTGGGCTTCATCCCACTTCCAGCCGAAGTATCCGGCCCACCACGGTTCGTCCCAGTAGGCCTGCAACAGTCCCTCGTAAAAGTTGGCCTGCACCTCGCCGTCGAAGTCTCCAGCGTTGCGGTAATCCGAAGGGTTCGCCGCGGCGCCGACCACCGAGCGGCAACCCATTTCAATGAAATAAACGGGCAGGCCCAACTCGCGGGCGAAATTGGCAAATTCCGGCGCATACCCCCGATGAGCGGCTTCCACCTCCGCCACCGACGGATGCTCGGGAGTCGGCACCGGATGATAATAACTCATTCCGACGGAATCGCACAGCTTGAGCCACGATTGCACGGCGGGGTCAAACATGTTGGGGCCGCAAATCATGTTGTAGGTCAGGTGTCCTTGATACAATGAACGCGCCGAAGTGATGACCCGTTTCCAGTGGTCGGTCTGTTTTTCGGTGCCGCTGATCTCGCAGGCGACGGAATACGCTTCGCAGCCCGTGCGCTGCGCGAGGCGGGCGTAGAAGTCGGCCAGGCGTCCATAGCTTTCAAACCATGGCTGCCAGTAGTCCACTCCCTTGCCTTGGATCACGCCGGGCAGGCCTGTGCCGGCAAAGGCAATATTGGCACGGGTGCCACCGTCCTGGGTTTCAACGGTGGTTTTGAGGAGCACTTTGATGCCGCGGGCATGGAATTTTTCGATGATCCGCGCGAGGTCATCATCGGCTGGAGTATAAACAAAATCGCGATAAAGGCGGGTGCTCCACAAGGTATCCTGGAACGACGAAACGCAGAGGGCGACCCAATTGGTGCCCAGGTCGGCCATCGCCGCGATATCCCGATCCGCTGCGGGCGAGGCGTAGTAGTCAGCCTTTTGCAGGAATCCGTAGTTGAAGCCCTGAAAGAAGGGGGTGGAGGTAGTGTTTGACATAATGTGAGGTGGTTTGGGTTTAGGATGTGGTTAAAAAAGCGCTGGTTTGTGGGGCAAGGCATAGGCAACGAGCACTCCGGTTTCGGCTTCAGTGACGACGAGTCCAAGTGAACCCGAGGGATCGAAGGCGCAGTTGGTGGGATTCGCGCCGGCGACGGGAATGACCTCCTCGACCTCGCCATCCATTCCGACGACCTTCACCGCGCCACCGCTGTAGATCGCCACATACAACAGACCCTCCTTGGTGAAGGCCATGCCATCCGGGCCGATCGTTCCTCCGACACTCGCCCACGGGCGGGGCGCGAGCCAAAGGGAGCGCTTCGCGTCCCAGCGACCGCGCCACAGCCTTTGGCGTCTTGTCTCCGCCACGATGAGATGGCGTCCATCAGGCGAGAAGGCCAAGCCGTTGGGAAAATAGAATCCCGAGGCTACGCGGCGCACCTCCCCGTTGGGCCTGAGGCAGCACAGATAGCCCGTCGGCTCCGTCCGCGAATCGCCAGGGCAGGTGAAAACCAGATTGCCAGCGGGGTCAAAAGCGAGGTCGTTCGGTTTGAACAAAGGCTCGCCATCCACGGAATCCGCCAGAGTTATAGTCTCCCCACTGACCGGATCATGACGGCGGATCGAGCAGTTACCCGCGTCGCAGAAGACGATGCGATCCTCCGCATCAATGGCGATGCCATTCGGTTCGCCGCCGACCGGGATGCGCGTCACCTTTCCCTCTTCCAAAAACGCCAGGTTTCCGCCTTTGAGTTCCACGAACCAAAGTCGCCCGCGCTGATCGAACGCCGGGCCTTCTGGAAAATTCAAGCCTTCGGCGAGTAGTCGATGTGTGTCTGCATTCATGAGTTTGTGAGAAAATCGTGCAACTCGGAGGCGAGCCCGCTCTGTTGATGATGAAACTCGGGCGTGTTCGATCGGACCCATGCGCTCTCCATCGCTGGCCGCAGGCGGCGGTAGAAATCGCCCGTGAGTAGGTTTGGCAAATCGGCATCCCACGCCGCGCCATGCGCAGGCTGTCCTCCGCACACGGCATAGACATTCGTCTGGCAATCCGCCCCGGTGACCCATTCAAGAAAACGCAATGCGAGATCCCGGTTTTTCGAGAAAGCAGAAACAGCCAACCCCGCGCCGCCCAGCACGGCCCCGCTCGGCGCAATCGGCGTGGGATGAAATGTGATCGCGTGTTTGGCGAAACCCGGACGGCTGTAGCTGGAGTAGCCGTAGCAGGCAGGCAGAAAGGCGATGCCTTCACCAGCGGCCATGGCTTCGAGAATCTGGATGCTTCCTTGCTGCAGCCGATCCGTGCCCCCCGACAGCTTGAAAAGCTCGCGCAATTTTTCCCTTGAGGTCGCGTCGTCGTCGCCCTGATTGAGAAACATGAAATAGAGTGCGGTGGCGGTCATGCGTGAAAACCCCTGCGCCACTAAACCCGAACGGGCCAACTCCAGAAGTTCATCCCAAGTCTGTGGAATCCGCTCCAGCAAATCCCCGCGAACCGCAGTTACCATGCAGGCGGCGTCAAGCGGCAGACCCCAGACTTTTCCATTGTAAACATAGCTGCGATACGAGCCGCCAACACTGTGGCGTTCCCGGTCTTCCAACACATCCGCAGCAAGATGCTCATCGAGCGGCAAGAAAAGCCCTTTCTCAGCGGCCTCGCCAGTCAGCGGATGATCAAAGGCGATGAGATCAAACTGGCGCGCCAGATCTTCCAGCGGACCTTCACCGAATGTCCGGGCGGAATGTGCAACCACCTCGAAGCCGGTGCCGGGATGGCGGTCGGCAAAGAGTTGGCCCGCCGCAGCGAGCGGTGCGATACCGCGCACATGGGCCCAGCTTGTCGCGCGAAGAGTGGTCATGCGGAGGGCTCATTGGCGGGCCGTCCGCGCAACGCGTGAAGAAGCCCTTTGAGGTAGCCGATGGTGTAGGAGCGCCCCCGGTAGCCGCCCATGGGATGATAATACGGCGTGCTGTCGCGGGATTCCTGGGTGCGCCACGCTTCGTCGCCTTCCAACTCCGGAACATGACCAGGTATCATCACGCCGCGAAATTTTGCTTTGTCAAAAGCCTGGATCAATTGCCAAGCGTCGTAGTCCGCCTCATCAATAAATGTTTCGTGAAAACGCGGCACCCGCCCTTTCACCGCTTGGAAATGCACATAGATGAGCTTGTCCTGCTCGCCGTAATGCCGGATCGCATCGAACACGTCCTCGCCCATCTCCGTCCAATTCCCGAGGCAGAAGCAAAGCCCGTGGTTCTTGCTCGGCCGCAGTGCCATCGCTTTGTCGAAATTTGCGCGGCTACGGAAAAGACAGGGTGCCCCGCCGAGAGATTCCACGGGCGGATCGTTCGGATGCAGCGCGAGCGTGACGCCCTCAGCCTCTGCGACAGGCAGCACTCGTTCCAAAAACCACGCGTAGTTGTCCCAGAATTCTTCCTCCGTAAATCGCCGTCCACGAATCAACGGTGCATCCTGCGCTTCGGCGAGCGCAAATCCGGTGCTGCTTGCGCCACCGCGCAACGGGGCGTTAAGTGTGGTGCGCCAGACGCCCTGTGGCATCCAGTTATATCCCAGCACGCTGATACCCGCGCGGCCGATGTTACGCACCGTGCCGCAGAATTGTTCGCACTGCTTCTCGCGCCCTTCCTCGCCGAAGATCATCTTTTCGTAGGTTTGAATCGGCGGTGTTTCGACCGCAAAGACCCGTAGCCCGTGCGCCTCGGCCTGATTGCGCAGTGAGACGAGTTCCTTGAACGAAATCTCTGCACCGCCCGGTTGACGCGGACTGCGAAATGTGGTGCCCCAGAGAATCAGGTCGGTCACACCGAGTTGGCGGATGAACCGCAAGCGCTCCTCGGTCGGAGTAACAAAAGTAGCCAGCGCCACGCGCATCGGTAAGGAAGCAGCACGGGCATGGCGTTGAGCGGCCGTCAGGCCAGGATCGGGAATGGGTCGTTGGTCATGCATAAATCAGTTGGTTCTTTCGGGGTTCCAGTCACGGAAAACATGCGAGGCGGGCTTTCCATACATCTCAAAGCCCATGTCGCCGGCCGGGTCGGTGTAATAGTGGGGGCGGCTGTCTTTGTTCAGCTCATCCCATTTCCACCAATACAGGCCCTGCCAGAAAGGCTGATACTGAAAAGTCTCGATCACGGCTCGCAGATAATTCGCCTGTTCCTCGCCGTCGTAGCGTCCGTGTTCTTCAAAATCCCACGGCACCATCGCGCCGCCATGACGCGAACGGCATCCGCATTCGGTGAACAGCACCGGCTTTCCCGTGCGCTCGGCAATGGTTCGGATCACTTCAACCGAGGATTTCAAATACTCGACCATCGCGTCCTTCGAGGCTCCGGGTTGATCCGAGCCCGGGCGATAAAAACTAAATCCGATCAGATCGAGCAGATTGAACCACGGGCAGCTGAGGCCCGGGTGATTCTTCACATCCGCAATATGATCGACATGCGCTTCGTAGGCCACCGCACCTGAGAAGACATCCCGCACACGCCCGACCAACGCCGTCCACTCCGCATCGTAGGCCACCGTGCCGTCGTATTCCGCCCCGAGACAGAGCATTTCCGCGCCGGTCCGCTCGCAGAGCTGCGCATAGCTCACGCAACACGCCGTGTAGCTCGCAAACCATTCCTCTTTATAGGGACGCCGACCCGATTTGAACGCCATCGTCGCCTTCGGAAATCCGACATTCCATCGTGGCACGCCGTCGAACAACTCAAGGCAAAGATAGAGCATCACTTTCATCCCATGTCCGCGAATGCGAGCAATGATTCGCTCCAGTTCCGCATGGTTACAGGTGCGCTCGAAATCGGCGAAGACTCGCGTCGAAGCATACGACTCCTGCCACATCGTGACCGCCACCCCGACCCAGCGCACGCCACACTCCGCCATGCGATCCACATGGGCCGTGGCTTCCGCCGAATCGTAGTAACCATTGCGGGAGGTGAAACCCAAAATAACGCCCTTGTGGAGTTCTTGCAGCGCGAGCGGGGGACGTTGGTTCGTTATGTTTTGTATCATTGAGTAAGCGTTCGTTTCAGGCTAACGATCCGTCCTTCCATACCAGCGCTTCATCACTTGCGCGGCCGGTTTACCATCGATGGTGAATCCCTTGTCACCGCGTGGGTCGTCGCGGAATTGAGGGCGGTCGTTCTGCTCTTCCCACTTCCACCAATACATTCCCATCCACCACGGCTCCTTCCAGAAGGTCTCGAAAACAGCTTCCATAAAGCGCGCTTGCTCCTCGCCGTCATAGCCGCCGGGATTGTCCCAGCCCCACGGTTTGCGGGTAGCGCCTGCCGTAGAACAGCAGCCGCATTCACCGAAATAGTAGGGCTTGCCATATTTCTCCGCGATGCTGCGGTGATGAGCCAGCGAGGTCTGCAATTTCTGCGACATCTCCTCCTTGGTCGCGCCGGGTTTATCAGCCACGGGGTCATAGAAGCTATTGCCAAGCGAATCGAGGTCGAACCACCAATGATCGGCGCGTTCCAACTGCTTCGGGAAGTTGGCGTATCCGGTGTGGCTGCAAGTAAGGTGTCCGGAGAAAACACTGCGCGCCGCTTTGACCACCTCTTTCCACTGATCGTTGAAAACCACAACCTGATCGAGTTCACTATCCAGCCCGTAGGCCTCGCA
>Ga0209087_1000720_pt1 | contig 20558 bp, 18 predicted proteins | sample S_130805_EF_Meta_FD_187321 | JGI IMG/M metagenome (GOLD analysis project Ga0209087, IMG submission 187321) | Freshwater microbial communities from Lake Simoncouche, Canada to study carbon cycling - S_130805_EF_MetaG (SPAdes) (version 2) | ecosystem: Environmental > Aquatic > Freshwater > Lake ... | reverse complement strand
TAATTCAGAGATGACCTGGCAGATGTATGAGGCGATTCCAAATGGCAGGCTGGCTGTAATTCCAGGTGCATCCCATAATTTAGTTAAGGAAAAAAGTAAATTAATGCACTCAGTAATTAAAGATTTTTATAAGTCCCAGGATTTTCCAATTACTAGTAGCCCAAATAGACGAGCCAAGCAACAGGAGAAAATCTTAAGAAACTCTTAGCTCTCCAACTGCGCCCTTTGGCACAAATGGTTGGTTTGGCATTACTGGATCAATTCTTTTATATGGTGAGTTTTGCGCAGGTCGAGGATCTGCTTCACCTTTATTTGGCCACATAGAAAATGCTCGCTCTGCTTGGGCGGTAATGGTTAATGATGGGTTTACGCCAAGATTTGCAGTAACTGATGCACCATCAACTACATGCATCGTCGGGTAGTTAAAGAGGCGATGATATGGATCAATTACGCCATTACTTACTGAATCTCCAATTACACAGCCACCAACAAAGTGGGCGGTAAAGGGTGCGTTTACTAAATCACCAATATGACCACCAGCAATACCGCCATTATTTTCAGCTATCCGCCTTGCTACCTCATTAGCTGCAGGAATATATGTGGCATTTGGAGTTAAGGAATCATTTTTAGAGGTTAATCTAAATCCAAATAAGCCTTTTTTGCCTCTTACAGAGATAGCAGAGTCAACATTTTGCATTATTAATGCAACTACTGTGCGCTGACTCCACTGTCTGACATCTAATATCTTTAAAACCAGTGATGGCTTAGTTACAACTTGGCGTAGCCACTGCTTGCGACGATCTTTAATATTTGTGCCATCTGTCATTACTGTTTGTAGTAATCCCATGAAGTTACTGCCCTTGCCATATCTAACTGGCTCAACATGTGTGTGATCATCTGGAAAGAAGGATGAGGTAATGGCAGAACCCTTACTAAAATCTGTCCCACCCTTTGGCATGATGCTGCCAGTTAATGCCTCACTATTGGTTCTAGATAACTTTCCTAACTGATCAGAGATCTTTGGTAGTTGGCCCTCATTTTTCATTTTATGTAATAACTTTTGGGTGTTATAAGTACCAGCAGCTACTACAACCTGGGAAGCTATAAAGATGCGCTTTCCACCAAACCAGGCAGAGCTTTTACGCGCTGTGACCTTCCAACTTCCATCTGGCAATGCTTCAGTCTTAACCACCGTGTGTTCAGGAAAAACCTTAACTCCATTTTTTTCAGCCAAACCTAGGTAATTTTTAGGCAAAGTATTTTTTGCATTATGTCTGCAACCTGTCATGCAGCTGCCACATTGCAAACAACCATCACGCTCTGGTCCCACGCCACCAAAGAATGGATCTTTAGATTTAACTCCTGCACCATCTCCAAAATAAACACCTAGGGGAGCAAGTTTGAAGGTGTGGCCAACTCCCATTTGATCTGCCACCTGCTTCATCGCTTTATCAGAGGGTGAAAAGTAAGGATTTTCTGCCACCCCTAACATTCGAGATGCTTGGTCATACCAAGGAGATAACTCACTATCCCAATCAGTTATCTGTTTCCACTGTTTATCGGAAAAGTAGGAGGCAGGTGGTTTATATAAAGTATTTGCATAAACTAATGAGCCACCGCCAACACCAGCTCCTGCTAAAACTAAAACATCGGGCAATACATGAATGCGTTGAATACCACGCAAGCCCAGCCTGGGCAAAAATAAAAATCTGCTTAAACGCCAAGAGGTTTTTGGGAAATCCTTATCTGAAAATCTTCTGCCTGCTTCCAAGACTGCAACTTTGTAACCTTTTTCGCTAAGGCGTAGTGCGGCAACTGAGCCACCAAAACCTGAACCAATTACCACCACATCAAAATCGGCGGATTTCATAATTAAACTCTACTTTGATTAATTAGAAATAATAAGTAGGTCTTACTGGAGCCCCCCGTCAGGATTGAACTGACGACCTGCCGCTTACAAGGCGGCTGCTCTACCACTGAGCTAGAGAGGCGTGGTGTGAGGCGTAATTATGCCATGAATAAATCACCATCTTGCCCGCAAGGATTTAGCAATGAAATCTAGTAGGTTGCCCATATGCGCCTTGGAGTCTTAGATGTTGGCTCAAATACTGTGCACTTACAAGTAGTAGACACATCCCCTGGCGCTCGGCCAAATCCAACCTTTAACTACAAAGAGGAGTTGCGATTAACCCAATATATTTCAGATGATAATCAGGTATCGCAAGAAGGCATTGAGAAGTTAAGAAATAGTATTAAACGCGCAATTGAGCAATCAGCATCTGTGCAAACTCAAGAGTTGCTCCCATTTGCAACATCTGCGCTGCGCGAGGCTGAAAATGGTGAAGAGATAATTAAATCTATAAATAAAGATTTTCGAATTGATTTACAAGTTTTAACCGGTGAGGAAGAGGCAAGGCTTACCTTTCTAGCTGCCCGTAGATGGTTTGGTTGGTCAAGCGGGCGGTTGTTAGTAATTGATATCGGTGGCGGCTCACTTGAGATGGCGGTTGGAGTTGATGAATCACCTGAGGTTGCAATCTCACTACCGCTTGGTGCGGCTCGCTTAACCAATAAATTTTTAAAAGGTGATCCTTATACAGATAAAAGCATTAGATCACTTAGGGATCATATTGAAGAAAAACTAGAGCAGATATTGCCTAACCTGGTTAAACATCAAGAAAGTGACCGGGCAATTGCAACTAGTAAAACTCTTAGAACCTTAGCTAGATTAACGGGTGATTGGTTTGATGGAAATGGAAAAAATATTACAGCTGATGCCATTAGAAAATTATCAGCGAAATTATCTGAGATGGATAATAGTGAGCGAGCAAAGTTGCCAGGAGTTTCTGAAAATAGAGCCTCGCAAATTGTGGCGGGGGCCTTTGTTGCTGAAAGTGTTATGCGAAATTTAGATATTGCTGAATTAGAAATCTGCCCCTGGGCACTTCGTGAAGGTGTAGTTTTAAAGTGGCTAGATTGGATGGAAGCTTAAACAAGTGGTGCATCAAGCCGATCAATTTGAATAATCTCTTTACCATTTCGGTGAATTACCCAACCATCTGCCGGTGATAATTTCTCTTCATCTGCATCAACATCTGATTTCTTAGTCAACTTATTTAGCATCTTTGGCAATATTGGATTATGACTACAAATCATCGCATTGATCTCAGATTTCAATAACTCTTTCGCGTAATCAAAAGCCTTATCTTTATCCTTTCGATAGGTGCTCTCACTTAATTTTGCTGTTACCTCAAGCTTTAGATTTAATCCCTTTGCAATGGGCTGCACGGTGTTATAGCAACGAAGTGCATCTGAGGTGTGAATTTGAGAAAGGTTATATACCTGATACATAGGCAGTAAACGCTTTGATTGATTTTCACCCAATGGATCAAGTGGCCGATCATCATCATCGCCTTGCCATTCATCTCTAGTAATCGCTTTGGCATGTCGAAGCAGTATTAATGGTTTTGTATCAAACTTAATTTTCATAAATTTATCTAAAATCTCTTTATCAGTCTCCATGCTAAGTAATTCTCTTACCTTTGTTACCGCTACCCACTTGATCTCATCCACCTCTGCATTAGCAGTAAAAGTTTTCTCATCAATTACTTTGGCAGACCAATATGAAACCTGCTTTCTTCCTTCAGTGGTTAAGTACTCAACCTTGCCTAAGTAGGCACCAAACTCGGTATGAATGTTTGTTTCCTCTAAAACCTCTCGGTGAGCACAAGCTATTAGCGGCTCATTTACTTCACATTTTCCTTTAGGAAATGTCCAGTCATCATATTTTGGCCGATGAATTATGGCTACTTCAGTGAATTTATCTTTATGTTTTCGCCAGACAATGGCACCCGCTGCTAAAACTACTTCACTCATCCTTGGACTCGATATGAATTAATGATCACTGCTTGTAAATCTGCAAGCGGATTTCCGCTTGGATCTTTGTCCACTCGTTGCCACCTACCGCTAGATACCAAGTGCCAGGCAGCAGTCGTTGATGCTAAATACTGATGTAAAATAGAAATCAATGATTTCTTATGTTCTGCTCTCACAATTCTGACCAAGGACTCAACTCTGCGATTTAAATTTCGATCCATTAGATCGGCACTACCGATGTAAATTTCATCATCTCCACCGTTAGCAAAATGAAAAATTCGAGAGTGCTCAAGAAATCTACCTAAAACCGAACGTACTCTGATGTTCTCTGAAACTCCCGCGATGCCAGGTAATAATGCACAAATGCCTCTTATAACTAGATCTACCTCAACTCCAGCAATCGATGCCTTATACAGTGCTTCCACAAACTCTTCATCCAAAAGTGAGTTTAGTTTCAATCTTATGTAAGCATGCTTTCCTTGCTTTTTGTTTTCAATTTCTCGTTCAATTTTACTAATTAACTCTGGCCTAATGCTTCTTGGTGCAACTAGTAATCGATTGTAAGAATATTGGGGTGCAAAGCCAGAGAGTTGATTAAATAATTTATTTAGATCCTCTCCTAGTTGGTCATCTGCGCTTAGAATTCCTAAATCTTCATACATCCTGGCAGTTTTAGGATTGTAGTTTCCAGTACCTACATGGCTATACCTACGGACAACATTTCCCTCTTCGCGAACAATTAAAGATAATTTTGCATGAGTTTTAAACCCAACTAATCCATAAACCACATGGACACCAACATCTTCTAGTTTTCGAGCCCATCGCACATTTGCTTGCTCATCAAAACGTGCTCTAATTTCAATTACTGCAAGTACTTGTTTACCCGCCTCTGCTGCCTCAATTAAGGCATTTACAATGGGTGAATCACCTGAGGTGCGATACAAAGTTTGCTTTATCGCAAGTACATGTGGATCAGTAGCAGCCGCTTCTAAGAAGCGAACAACGGAAGAATTAAATGAGTCGTATGGGTGGTGCAGCAAAATTTCTTGTCTTCTGATCGCGGCGAAATATTCATCATTTGATTCTAGATCTATCTCGCGCAGCTCTTGTGCAACATGGTTTCTAAATGGGGCAAACTTAAGCTCTGGTCTATCTAAATCTGCAATTCGATTTAAGCCAGTTAAATCAAGTGGCTCTTTGTACCTAGAGATATCCTCTTCACTAATTGATAGCTCAAGTTTTAATCGATTCAACAAATCTGAATCAATATCGCTGGCCACCTCAAGTCTTACCGGCGGTCCAAATTTTCTGCGCAGCAACTCCTGCTCCATGGATTCAAGTAAGTTCTCCGATTCATCCTCTTCTAATTCCAAGTCGGCATTTCTTGTTATGCGAAAGGTGTAGTAATCCTCGATATCCATGCCAGGAAATAACTGATGTAAGTTGGCAATAATGACTTTTTCTAATGGGATAAATCTGGTGCTTGCAAACTCAGCGGTTTCAATAAATCTAGGTAGGGATGCTGGAACTTTTACTCTTGCAAATAACTCTTCATTTGTGTCTGGTTGTTTAACCAATACAGCCAAGTTGAGTGAGAGCCCTGAGATGTATGGAAATGGGTGTGATGGATCAACTGCTAGAGGCGTTAGTACCGGGAAAATTCTCTTTGTAAAAATCTTATTTATATACTCGATCTCATCACTGCTTAATTTGTCCCAATCGGTGATTTCTATTCCATTTTGCTTTAACTTAGGCATTAAATCTTCATGAAAACATTTAGTTTGCCGAGAGATTAACTCTTGAGTTTTTTTAGAAATTTCTGCTAGTAATTCAAGTGGGGCGTAGCCAGCAGTATTCTTCTTTGTAACTCCACTTTCTACTTTGCGCTTACAGGTGGCAACTCGGATCATATAAAAATCATCAAGATTTGATGAAAATATCGCAAGGTAGCGACAACGTTCTAGCAGCGGGTTACTTTGATCTTCAGCTAATTCAAGTACTCGTTCGTTAAAAGCCAACCAACTTAACTCTCGATCAATCAGCCTTTCCCTAGGATTAACTGAAATCAAATGTTGGCTCACGTGCTAATTTTGCTTTAAAAAGGTGAACAGGTGGTAATCGGAAGGCTAACTCAGCGTGATAACCACTTTACTGGCTGAGAATATTTTGCCATTCTGCCGTCACCGGAGGATTTTCCTCTAATTCTTCGCCATATCCAAGGGATTAAAAAGACTATTACCCATGAAATATTTACTAAAAATTTTATTATTTTATTCTGCTTCTTTGCGGCAGCAGGCGGTAACTTCCAATTTGGATCAAAGTTAAAACCTAATCCTTCTAGAACAGCATTTGCTAATCTGCGATGGCCTTCAGAGTTCATATGTAATCTATCAAAGGCGAGAAATCTTCGATCATTTAAAAACTCAGCATTTTTGGCTTCAAATAAAATTACTGGATAGTTTGCAGCTACTTTTCTAACATTGTCATTAAATGCACTAAATCTTTGATGCCATAATGTCGCTGTTTTTCCTTTACCTTCAACTTTATCGACAACTGTGAAAACAATGACTGTAGCCCCTGCATCTGTTAACTGCTTAATGCCAAGTTCATATTGAGGTAGTGAAACCTCAGGTCGATAATTTGGGCGCAACACATCATTTGCCCCTGCGTGAAATGAAACTAAGGTTTGCTTTCCTTCAATATATTTAATTGCGGTAGGTATTTGATCCTCAACCACTTGCTTAAGTAGCTTTCCTCTAATGGCAAGGTTCATATAGGTAAAGATTGGGTTATCTTTTGCTAACTCATCAGCGACTCGATCAGCCCAGCCACGATAATTGCCATCAATTACTTCATCACTCATGCCCTCAGTCATTGAGTCACCTAAGGCAATAAAACGGGTATAGCTCAAATTACTTACTTCTTTCAGCCGCAACCTGGTGCATAACTATTGCTGTTGCCACACTGGCATTTAAAGATTCAACTGATGATTGCATTGGAATTGAAACCACTAAATCACACTTTTCTCTTACCAATCTAGATAAACCTTTTCCTTCACTTCCAACAACTATGAATATAGATTCAGTTGCTAAATTCATCTTTGATAGCGATGTGTCACCATCAGCATCTAAGCCAATTACAAAACATCCAGCCTTTTTAGCATCCTCAATTGATCTAACTAGATTTGTTACTTGTGAGATTGGCATTCGAGCCGCAGCACCAGCTGATGCCTTCCAGGCAGAGCCGGTCATGGCAGCATTGCGCCGCTCTGGAATTACCACTCCATCGGCACCAAAGGCAGCAGCTGATCTAACTACCGCACCTAGGTTATGTGGATCAGTAATTGAATCTAAGCCAATTAACATCATCGGTTTTTTAGCATTTGCAATTAACTTTGAAAACTCTGTGTAGTTAAAGGGTTTAATTACTAAGGCAATACCTTGGTGGTTTGAAAAGCCGGTTAAATCATCAAGTGCCCGGCGAGGAATCTCTTTTATCGGAAGATCAGCATTTTTAGCTAATCTAATTGCTTCAGAAATTTTCTCATCCAACTCAACCTTTATAGCAACTACTAACTCTTTGGCAGGAATCTTTGCTCGCAGTGCCTCTACAACTGAGTTCTTGCCAGCAACAGCATCTTGCATTGATCCTCTTCGATCAAATCTTTTTTCAGGACGATCACCTCTTCGATCATCTTGCTTGATCTCTCGATCATTTGTTTTAACTGGTTTGCGAAATCCTTTACGCGCATCCCCTTTATCATCTCGGCGATTATCTCTTTTTTCTGGGCGCGCTACTGCACTTCGCACAACTCTTTTATTACTGCCACGTGAAAAACTCTTGGCACCCTTTGGGCGATCTTTACGTGCTTTACCTGGTTTCATTAATAACTCCACCTTGGACCATTGGATGTGTCTTCTACTGTAATGCCTAATGAAGCGATCTGATCGCGAATTTGATCAGCTGCTGCAAAATCTTTTCGTTCTCTTGCAGCCTGCCTTTGCTCAAGAGCTAATTTGATCAAACCATCAATTGCTGCATCATGGGAATTACTTGATTTAAATGCATCATCCTTTGGATCACAGCCAAGTATTGATAAAGCACCACGAATCTCACCAGCAGTTTTAGCAATTACTTTTTTATCCTCAGAAGCGCTATTGCCAACTCGCATACTTTCAGCAATAAAAGCAAGCGCCTGCGGAACAGCTAAATCTTCATTCATAGCTTTAGCAAACTCATCTGCGATTAAGACTTCAGGTGCTTTTCCTAATATTGCCTCTGCTCTACTTAAAAAAGCCTCAACACGTTTAAAAGCAGTTGCTGATTCATTTAACGCTTCAAATGAAAACTCCAGCATGCTGCGATAGTGAGCACTTCCTAGATACCAGCGAAGCTCAATCCCACGCACCTTTTTTAAAATCTCAACAACCTGCAATGAATTACCAAGTGATTTACTCATCTTCTCACCACTTGTTGTCACCCAAGCGTTGTGCATCCAGGTATTGGCAAAGCCAAATCCGGCAGAGGCAGATTGTGCTATTTCATTTTCATGATGCGGAAAAATTAAATCAAGACCACCACCGTGAATATCAAAAGATTCGCCAAGGTAGGCATGAGCCATTGCCGAGCACTCAATATGCCAACCTGGTCTGCCATCTCCCCATGGTGTTGGCCAAGATGGTTCTCCTTTTTTAGCAGCTTTCCAAAGTGCGAAATCTCTTGGATCTTTTTTAAACTTCAAATCAGCATCATCACTTACTAAAAGATCATCTAACTTTTGATTTGAAAGCTCCAAATAATTTTTAAATTTTCTAACCTCAAGATACACATCCCCATTTCCAGGAGCATAAGCAGAACCATTTTCAATTAACTTATCTATTAAATCAATCATCTGGGTTATATGACCAGTAGCGCGAGGCTCATATGTTGGTGGTAGAACATTTAGCCAGTTAAAGGCATCTGTGAATGCGCGTTCATATTTTTGTGCAACCTGCCACCATGGAATTTCCTCATGAACCGCTTTATGCAATATCTTGTCATCAATATCAGTTACATTTCGAATGAAGTTGACCTTATAACCAGATTCGATTAACCAACGCCGCAAAATATCAAAATTAACACCACTTCTAATATGACCAATATGTGGAGGTGCTTGAACTGTTGCACCGCAAAGATATATTCCAACCTCACCTTTTTTTATTGGCTTAAACGCAGAAATAGTTCTACTTTTGGTGTCATATAGATTTAATGAACTCACTGAATCAGTCTACCTTTAGACACTTCGTTGCCCAACTTTACTGAAAAAACCAAATAATCTACAAGCCGGATTTATGTTTTGTTGCTTCATCCTCGCTGTTTTTAAGATACAAAAATCTTGCTAATAACAATGCAAAGGTCAATGCCAAAATATATCTAATTACACCGATATAAGCATAGGTAGTATTGGAAACCGTTATTGTCATTGGGGTGGCAGAGTTTGCGTATGCATCCGTCAAAATCTTCTGGAAAAAAGAGTACTGAAATGTTAGTTCAGAGGCTTGCCAAAATACATAAACATAGATTAATAAATCCCGATGAACTTTTTTTATATAGGCCATTGCGATGACCGCCAATGCAGAAAGCCATATAACATATTGCATTGAGTATTGCTTATTAAATAATATGAAGCCAAACATGACAAAAAATGATGTGGCAGCTAAGTTTGGAACAGACTTTAGTTTAATGAAGAAATAAGTGACTATTATTGCCGTTATTAAATTTAATATGTAGAAATGTACTGAATTAAACTTTGCGGCAGGTATTAAAATACTTGTTATCTCGTAAAATGATGCTGAACCTAAGCCTCTTTCTGCGCTGAATTTATAAAAATAAACCCAGCCATCAAAATTAATCAGTACAAAAGGCAAATTAATAATAAGCCATGAAACCAAAGTTGTTAATGAATATTTGAGAAAAATCGATATTTGCTTGTTCCGGAGAAAAATTATCATTATTGGTAGCATTAAAACTATAGGAAAAAACTTAGTTGCAATTGATACTGCAAGCATAAAAGCACTTAATTGGAATCTTTTCTTTTCAAAGAGATAAATAGACAAAAGCATGGCGGCTATTGCCCAAATATCCCAATTTCTATTAAGTGAATATAGAACTGCCGGAGCTAGAATAAAATAAAAAGCATACTTTTTGCCAACTAATTTATAAATCAAATATGCACTAGCCATGAAAAGAATTATTTGAAGGCCTGCTGTAATTCTGTAATAATCATAAATTGCTGTATCGCTTGGTGAAACTAAAAAACTTAGCAACCACATTATCAATCCAGTTAATGCAGGATACTCAACTGGATGCTGTACTTTTGTGTCGCCTAGCAAAGTTTTTTCTGAAAATGGCCATAAATGTTGTCCATCAAAAAAATGCATTCCATAGAAGCCTCGGATGTCACTAAACTGGCCAAATTTATTTTGAAGCAAAGCCAGAATTCCAACGGTTATGGAGATCAATACTAATGATGCTGCACTTTCTTTTTTAAGGCTTTGCTTTTTACTTTTACTAGCCATTTCAACCTTTTCTGAATTTAATTATGAAATTGTATAGGTAAGAAATTACTAAAGGGAGTAAATCAGTGCAGTTGCGATTGCAGATAAGCCTTTGCCTTCACCGGTAAAGCCAAGTCCATCGGTTGAGGTGGCAGATACTGAAACCTTGGCTCCTGATAACGCTTTGGACAAGGCAGCAATTGCCTCTGCCCGTCTTGGCGCGATCTTTGGCTTATTTCCAACTATTTGAACTGCCACATTTTCAATCGTAAAACCCGCAGCTTTAATCTTTGCCACAGTTTCACTTAATAACTGTGAACCTGATGCGCCAGCGTATTTTGCATCTGACACACCAAAATTGCTTCCTAAATCACCAAGATTTGCAGCAGAAAGGAGAGCATCACAGATTGCATGAGCTGCCACATCACCATCTGAATGACCATCTAGAGCAACCTCATCCCAAGTTAAGCCCGCCAGTGATAATTTCTTAGATTGATCACTACCAAATGCATGTGCATCAACGCCAATGCCAACTCTGATTTGTCTTTGTGTATCTGGTAGCAGCATCGCAGTTGCAGTTGCTAGATCTGATTTTGTTGTGATCTTAAGTGCGCGCTCTTCACCAGCAATTACCTTTACTTGAATACCGATTGCTTCAACTAACGCTGCATCATCTGTTGCATCATCAGATGCTGCATGTGCTCGCTCTAACACAGATCTAGTAAAACCTTGTGGAGTTTGAACAGCTTTTAAAGATGATCTATTTGGTGTGTTTCGAACATAACCGTTGCCATCGACCTCTTTGATTGTGTCAATAACATCAAGTGCTGGGATTACAGCCTGCTCACCATTTATTAACTGAGCAATCACTGTTGCAGCAAGTGTGGTTGAAGCAAGTGATCTTGCAGCATCATGTACTAGGACATACTCATATTGATTTGGAATTTTAGAGAGTGCGATCCGAATACTGTCACTTCGCAATGCTCCACCTTCGATAACTTCTACAGAGTCACCAAGTATTTTTTTATACTCATCTACAAAGCCAGCAGGCGCGGTAACAACGATTAATTGGGCAACAGGTGCCAAGTTTGCAACAGCATGTTCCACTAAAGTTTTATCAACTAATTTAACTAGGGCTTTAGGAAGATCAGCACCTAAGCGATTTCCAGCACCAGCTGCTGCAATAATTGCGGCAGTTTTATTAATCATGACAGTGTAAGTACTGCCAATTAAGAGGCGAGAACCTCATCTAGCAAGGTTGCTGCTTTTTCTTCATCAGTTCGCTCAGCAAGGGCTAACTCTGAAACTAAAATCTGCTTTGCTTTTGCCAACATACGTTTTTCACCAGCTGATAAACCACGATCTAAATCGCGGCGATATAAATCTCGAACAACCTCTGCCACCTTAATAACATCACCTGATGCTAATTTTTCAACATTGGCTTTGTAACGACGAGACCAGTTAGTTGGCTCTTCGGTATATGGTTGACGTAAAACATTAAATACTCGGTCTAAGCCTGCGCTATCAACAACATCACGAACACCAACTAAATCAATATTCTCAGCTGGTACTCGAACTGTTAAATCCCCTTGAGCTACCTTTAAAACTAGGTAAATCTTCTCTTCACCTTTGATTGTGCGCTTCTCGATTGCTTCAATCTGTGCTGCTCCGTGGTGTGGATAGACAACAGTTTCGCCGACTTTAAATGTCATAGGAGGAAAAGGCCTTTCGATAGGAGCCAATAATACCAGCATTTTGCGACCCATTTCACCTGCCTAAATCAGCCTTTATTTTTGAGGATATTCACCTCTTCTAGATAACCTTTAGCCATGGCAAATACCATTAAGAAAATACTTGTATTAACAATCCTGGCAACAACGTTGACAGCATGTGGTTCTGGTCAAACTGCAGAAACAAGAATGATTAAGCAAGTAACAGATGGTGTTGAAGCGCAAAGTGCTGAAATTAGATTACGTAATGTTAAAATTGTTAAAAATGAATTATCTCAAGGAATTTTAGTTGGCACCTTGGTTAATTGGTCAGATCAAACAGATGCAATAACAGGCATAAATATTGGTGGAACTGCTGCAACATTATCTAATATAAAATTTGATCTACTTAAAAATAAGCCAATTACTTTTGTTGGAGACTCAGCAAATGCAGATGCTTATGCTCAAATTAGCAAAGTAGCAGGGGAGCGAATTGCAATCACCTTTACCTTTGCAACTGCAACACCAGTAACAGTTGATGCTTTAGTAGTAGGCCAAGATGGAATTTATGAAAATCTAGTTAGGGCTAACGCAACTATTGCTGCCCCAGTCGTAAGTGAGATTAAGCCTTAACTTTCAAATTTATAACCAAGACCTCTAATGGTCTGGATATATGTTGGATTTGCTGGATCTTTTTCAATCTTGGCTCTTAATCTCTTAACATGAACATCTAAAGTCTTTGTATCACCAAAGTAATCAGAGCCCCAAACTCGATCAATTAATTGAGTTCTAGTTAGAACTCTTCCACTATTTCTGACTAAAAACTCAAGTAGCTCAAACTCCTTTAATGGCAAAGAAATTAGCTCTTCATTAATTTTAACTTGGTGGCGCTCAACATCAATTTTTACCGGACCAGCACTTATTAAGGAGCCCTCACCAGATTCTGAATCTCCTTGGCGACGTAGCACGGCTTTAATTCGTGCCACTAATTCCGCTTTTGAATAAGGCTTTGTTACATAATCATCAGCGCCAAGTTCTAGCCCAACCACCTTATCTACTTCAGTGTCCTTGGCAGTTAACATAATTATTGGCACATTTGACCTAGCTCTAAGTTGTTTGCAAACCTCAGTACCAGACAAACCAGGCAACATTAGATCCAATAAAACTAGATCAGCGCCTGTTTTATCAAATGCCGCAATTGCGCCATCGCCAGTATCGGCAACTGTTACCTCAAATCCTTCTTTTCCCAAAACATAAGAGAGTGCTTCAGAAAATGATGCTTCATCCTCAACTACCAATATTTTTGTCATTTATTTACCTTCCGGAAAAAGCTGATTGATTGGCGAATTACTCACAACCAAGGGAAAGCGAATTGTGAATGTACTGCCAGCACCTTCTACCGACCAGAGCGATACATCACCACCATGATTTGTTGCAATGTGTTTAACAATGGATAGACCAAGGCCTGTGCCACCAGTCTGGCGAGAACGGGCTGGATCTACCCGATAAAAACGTTCAAAAATTCGCTCTAAATCTTTTTCTGGAATCCCAATGCCTTGATCTGAAACTGAAATTTCTGCCAACCCATCATTATTCTTTAAAGTTATCGCAACTCTAGTTTTATCTGGGCTGTAATTGATTGCATTCTCAATTAGATTTTGAACAGCCATAGTGACTTGATTGCGATCACCATTAATTCGAGCCTCTTCAAAACTTTCATAAGCTAATACAATTTGGCGCTTCTCTGCATGTAATCGAGATTGATCAACCGCCTCTGAAATAACTTCGGCCAAATCAAAGCTCTTGCCATTTTTAAGAGGATCATCATCTTGTAATCTTGATAAATTAATAATCTCCTGCACTAAATCTGATAACCGTTTAGCCTCAGTTTGCATTCGAGAGGCAAATTTGGTGATTGCTTGCGGATCATTGCTAGCTTCTAATACCGCCTCACTTAATATCGAAAGGGCTCCAATTGGAGTTTTTAACTCATGTGAAATGTTGGCCACAAAATCTCGCCTGATCGCATCAAGTCTTCTCATCTCACTGTCATCAAATATAAGACAAGCTATCAAGCCAGCATCTCCAATGCTTACAACTCGAACCAAAAGATTGTGAGTACCCGCGCCAATCGGACCACGAGGTAGCTCCATAGTTGCATCCTGTGGATTACCTGATCGTCGAACGGCACGGATTAAATTAATTAACTCTTTATTTAAGATTCTGTCATCTTTGATTAAGTTAAAGTTTACGATTTTTTCTGAGTAGTAAATAACTTGATCAGTTGAGTTAACAACAATTGATTCAGCATCCATTGCGCGTAATAAATCAAAACTTTGCGTAGATAAATCATTTTGGGGTGGCAGGTTTACCTGTGGTGCTCTCTGCTTTTGTTTAAATCCCCAGATCACCCCCTTATCGTATGAGGCGCGGGCGGCTTTGGTTAACCAAAAGTTAGCCAGGGTGGGGTTAATCCCAATTTTTAACCAATTATTAAAGACCTGTTCACTCACCTCCCCGCACCAGCACGTAATTGCGATTACCTTTAGCCAATGCGTGAGCAATTTCAAGAAGAGTTAGATGGCGTGAGCGCCACCCTGGTGGATATGGCCGGGCTGGTTAAAACCGCTATGCAAAATGCCACCACCGCTCTTTTGACCGCCGATCTAGCGCTAGCAGAAAAAGTTATCGCCGATGATTTAATTATCGATGAGATCCAACATGATCTTGATGCTAAAACAATAAATTTAATTGCCAGACAAAGCCCAGTTGCTACTGATTTAAGAACTTTAGTCACCTCACTTCGTATGAGTGCTGATTTAGAGCGAATGGGGGATCTTGCCCACCACATAGCTAAATCTGCCCGAATGAGATACCCAGCAACCGCTGTGCCACCTGAGTTGTCTCTTACAATTGAGGAGATGGGTCGAGTTTGCGTATCGATCATCGAGAAGGTGGCGTTGGTCCTTAAAAACCGGGATACCGATCGCGCACTTGAGGTTGAAAAAGATGATGATGCAATAGATTCTCTGCACCGAAAAATCATTCAAACTCTGCTTGATCCATCTTGGCAACATGGAATTGAAACTGCAATCGATATGACCTTACTAGGCAGATACTACGAGCGATGTGCTGACCACGCTGTTTCAATTGCACGCCGCGTTTACTTCCTAGTTACCGGTTCCTATGCAAGTGATAAGGCTTAAAACTTACCTCTTACCCTGATTGGCAACCGCTTCTATTGCAGCTTTGGCTGCCACCGGATCTAAGTAACGACCACCCTTTGTAATTGGTTCAAAATCATTATCAAACTCATAGTAAAGCGGAATTCCTGTTGGGATATTTACCTTTGCAATATCAGCATCAGAGATGCAATCAATATGTTTAACAATTGCACGAAGTGAGTTTCCGTGAGCGGTAATTAAAACTGTCTTACCTGCCAACATATCCTTACTAACCTCACCCGTTAGATATGGAATAGCACGTTCGACAACATCTTTAAGACACTCAGTTTTTGGAAGATCATCACCTAAATCTGCATACTTTGGATCATTTTTTTGTGAGTACTGATCATCATCTGCAATTGGTGGCGGTGGTGTATCAAAGGATCTACGCCATAGATCAAACTGCTCCTGACCATAGGCAGCTAATGTCTGCGCCTTATCCTTTCCTTGCAGCGCGCCATAATGGCGCTCATTTAATCGCCAAGATCGATGAGTTGGTATTCCTGTTTTTCCGCAATTACTCAGCGCAATATCTGCAGTATTTATCGCTCGCTTTAAGAGGGATGTGTGTAATACATCAGGCAATAAGTTTGCCTCTTTTAATAATTGACCAGCCCTTGCTGCCTCTAACCTTCCTTTTTCAGATAGATCAACATCAACCCAACCAGTGAAGAGATTTTTAGCATTCCACTGACTCTCACCATGACGCAATAAAATTAACTTATAACCCATAGTAATAATCCTTTCACAATCAATTAAATTAAATGCTCAAAGGCTTTTAAATTAGCTAAAGATTCACCCCGTGATACTCGCCAAGCCCACTCACGCCTTATGGCAGATGAAAAACCCAACTCAAGGAGTGGATTAAAGGATGAGTCGGCATACTGAAGTACTGCGCCCAGGAGGCGATCAATCTCCCTCTCATTTACCGCATCAAGGGGTAACCTGCCCACCAAATAAATGTCACCCAACTCATTTACTGCAAAAGCTATTGAATACATGGAGGCATTTTTCTTAAGCAGGTACTCAAAGACTGCTTCCTTATTCTCATCTGGCTTTCTAATAACAAAAGCATTAATACTCAAAGAGTGATCACCAACTACCAATGCGCAGTGGGTTTGCTGCTTTGCCTCCCCTGGCAAGGTTATTAGATAAGTATTTTCATCCTTTTGTTCATAATCTAAATCATGTGATGATAGGAAATCATCAATTACTGCAGTTGGATCAAGCATTTTATAAGTACTTAAATGCCCATAAAATTAGCTTGATTGTTAAAATCAGCGTTTATTGAGCGAAGCTCATCAAAAGTGCCTTGATTAACAATGCGTCCTTTATCAATGTAGTAAATCATGTCCGCACTTCGTACTACAGATAAGCGGTGGGCAATAAAGATTACGGTGCAGTCACCAGTTAACTTCAAAATAGATTCTGAAACCCGATTCTCAGTCTCTGCGTCTAACGCACTAGTTGCCTCATCAAAGATAACAATTTTTGGCTTTGTTAAAAGCGCTCTGGCAATACCAAGTCTTTGACGCTGGCCTCCACTTAAATTTTTACCCGCATCACTAATTCGATAAGAAAGTTGCCCCTCTAAACCTTTAACAAAACCAGATAGATCAGCCAGCTCTAATGCCTGCCAAACTAGATCATCTGGCACTAACTCTGGATTAAAACCTAAGCAGATATTTTCTTTTACAGTTGAATTTTCAATAAACACATCCTGTGGAACATAACCAATTGAGCCTGGCCACTTCTTAATTGCATCAACGGGTGAGAGTCCAGAAATTGTTATGGATCCAGTGGAAGGTGCTAATAAGCCTAAAACCAAATCTACTAAGGTGCTCTTGCCGCCACCTGAAGGTCCAACAAAGGCAATGAATTTACCTTCGCTAATTTCCAATGAAATATCCTGGATTGTGTTATTGATAGCATCTGCGTAGGTAAATTTTAGATTCTTTAGATTTACTCTTGGTGAAAAATCCTTGTGGTTTGTAGTGATTAAAGTTTCAGTTTTCTCTAACTCTTTAACACTACTTAGCTCCTCGATTAATTCAAATGTTGGCTTTGCCGCTGACAAACTAGATTTAACTGCAATTACATTTTGTTGTAATCGAATGATTGCAGGTGCAATTCTTGTGCTTGCAGCTAGGAATACTGATATAACTGCAATAGCTCGATTAGAATCAAACAAATAAAATTGAATTCCTGCAACAACGGCAATGCCTAAAATAACTGAAATTTCTATTGTGTACTTACTAATATTTGGGATGAACTTGATTTCAGCATCGTAACCAGCTAATTTCATTTTGGTTTTGCGGATTTCATTTACATAAAACTCTCTACCGCCCTTAATAAAGAGGTCTCGAAATGAGTTAATGCCTTCTGATACTTTTTGATTAAAATAGATGCTCTCGTAGGTAGATCTGCTATTCAACATCGCCACTCGCTTATGTAGCAAAAAATAGAGCAAATATCCTATTCCTGTAAAAACAAAGAATGTACCTATTGAAGTCACTGGATCTACCAGCATTAAACCGATTAGAATCACTAAAAGCAGAACGAAGTCAGATGCTATTACCACCAAACTTGTTACAGCCCCACCGACTAATCTCTCTACGCCTCCAGTAACGTTATAGATTTGGTGCTGAATTGATTTGCTAAATATTCTTTCAACTGGCCGATTTAGCATTTTTGAAACTAGTGAACTAGAAATCTGTGCATTTCGAATACTCATATACCTGAGAGTTCTTCTTAAAAAATATACCGAAAGAATTGTCTTCATTATGAAGAAAAAAATTGCAGTGCCGCCAAGAAGTACCATTAGGTTTCGTTGAGGTAATCCATCTAGATTTAGTATTTCAAGAAATCTAGATACTTGATCACCTGCTGCTAACCCTTGCAAACCACGGATCAAAATTGCAGAAGTTACTCCAATGAGTGCAACGCCAAATAAATCCAGGAATGCCAGAAATGTATTGACTATTAGGACTGCGAAAAGTTTTAATCGATCTTTTTTTTCTAGAAGAAGTAATACTTTTTTTATCTCTGTAAATTTAAATATAGAAGGATTCAAGGAAGCCATAGAGGAACTATACCCAATAAACTACATTGATTTTTAGCCTAAAATTAAGTACTTATCTCTTACTGATTTCTAAGTATTTTGAACTTCTCTTGATTCTTATCTTCACCAAGCGCCCAGTCATAAACATCTAAAGTTTTTCTAGCAGTCATCTCCCAACCAAAGTGGCTTGCATGTTCAACTGCACCCATTGATAAAACCAATCTGCGTTGTGGTTCAGCAATTAATCTTGAAATAACTGCAGACCAAGCCTTTGGATCATGGCCATCAACTAAAGATCCTGAAATACCATCTGAGACAGCTGTTCGAAGTCCGCCAATAGCAGTTGCAACAACTGGTGTGCCACAAGCTTGGGCTTCAAGTGCTACTAATCCAAATGATTCAGAGTAACTTGGGACGCATACTAAATCACTTGCGCGATACCAATCAGGAAGAACTGCCCGTGATGCTGGATCAACAAAATGTGTAACACCATCAACCTTTAAAAACTTTGCCAGTGATTTAAGATTTTCTAACTCATTTACTCCACTGCCAGAGGCTCCGCCCATGATTACTACTGCAAGTTTGGCGCGAAGATATGGCGAGTGAGCAACCATCTCAGCTGCAGCTTTTATCAATACATCCGGTCCCTTATGAGGTTGGATTCTTCCGACAAATGTAAGCAGGATGGCATCTGGTGCAATATTTAATCGCTCTCGTGCTGCCGCCTTGCCATCTGCTGGTGAAAAACTTTGCAGATCAACACCAGGAGCAACAACAAATACTCGATCAGGGCAGGCATCGTATAGTGAAACTAAAGATGCAGCCTCTGCATCAGTATTTGCAATTAAACCAGTTGCAGCCTTAACAACTTGCTCTTCACCAATTGCTCTAATTTGTGGCTCTGGTTTTTCACCATCGGCTAAATTTAAATTCTTAACCTTGGCTGTTGTGTGCATGGTGTGAATTAACGGAGTACCGGTTGCTTCACTTACCACCCAACCTAATTGTCCTGAGATCCAGTAATGTGAGTGAAGAAGTGAGTAATAATCCTTAGGTAATTGTTTTTGGTAATTCATGAAAGCACTAGTTAATGCTCCTAATTGGCTGGGCAATTCCTCTTTTGATAAACCTTCAAAGGGTCCTGCAACTAAATGCTTAACATTTACCCCATCTGCAATCTCAATACTTTCTGGCAGATTTGGTTTATTAGCTCTGGTAAAAATATCTACGCTAACTCCCGCCTGGGCCATCTTCTTTGCAGTTTCCACGACATAAACATTCATGCCACCGGCATCACCTGTGCCTGCTTGATCCAAAGGTGAGGTGTGAACCATTAAAGTGGCAATTTTTGAATTTCGTGGGGATTTCATAAGATCAATTCTAACTTAAGTTAAGAACTTTAAATATTGGCGATTACTCCACCAACTACGCTTGCGCCCCCATAAATCTTCACACTCTCATCCGGCACCTCAACACCCCACCTCTTAAAGATTTCCATAATGATTGGCGCAACCGGTCGCCAAGAGCCATCAATAATCTTTATTGCAATCACTCTGCCATCACGAAGTGCACACACCTGCACACCCTCTGCTCCCTCCTTCATAAACAACCCAGGAACAGCCCTCATCATCCGCGTTGTTAATCTTCCCTCTCCAGCAACTAACTCTGGGTATTTCATGCAGGCTGAAACTATCTGCTGATAAGGAACTTCTTTAGATTTCACTAAGCTTGAAATTGCTTTTGCTAATCCAATTAAAGAAATTGCAAATAAAGGCGCTCCGCACCCATCAACACTTGTTGCTCTCACCTTTTCACCAGATAACTCTTCAATCTCATTTTTAATTGCCACCTGTAGTGGATGGTTTAGATTTAAGTAAGTATTCATATCCCAGCCATTTTGCTGGCAGGTAATAAGCATTCCAGCATGTTTGCCGCTGCAGTTTTGGGCTAATTGGCTAGGTGCTTTATCACCCCAAGTAATTTTCTCTTTTTCACCTAATGGTCTATCAACAGCATTTTTAAGCTGATCAATAGAAATACCGCGCAAGGTGAGCATTTTGGTAACTAAATCAATATGTGTTTGGGAGCCAGAGTGGCTGGCACAAATGATTGCTAACTCATCCTCATCTACCTTAAGCCCTGCTTTCAGCAT
>Ga0209087_1000719_pt1 | contig 20574 bp, 32 predicted proteins | sample S_130805_EF_Meta_FD_187321 | JGI IMG/M metagenome (GOLD analysis project Ga0209087, IMG submission 187321) | Freshwater microbial communities from Lake Simoncouche, Canada to study carbon cycling - S_130805_EF_MetaG (SPAdes) (version 2) | ecosystem: Environmental > Aquatic > Freshwater > Lake ... | reverse complement strand
ACCTATTTATTTTATTATTGCTTTCTTCTTGCAATAATATAAATTCATCTAATATACCAGCTGGGCAATCTATAACTAAAAGGTTTATAATTGAATTTTAAAGATAAAGGGCCAAATGATTTAGAAAATATTATTTTTAAATTACAAAACAAAATTAAAAAACTAAAAAAGAAGCTAAAAAAATGATATTTAATTTAATAAAAAGATTTTCATCTTGGTTAGATTATTGGATCTGGAGACAAGAATTGAAAAAAAGAAGTAAGAGAAATAGTAAATAAATATATGATGGATATAAATACATTGCAATTTATAAGGAATTACGTGAGAAAACGTATAGAAGAGACCAGGCAAGATATTTGCTATGGTATAGACACGTTAGACAGGCTCCACTATGCTAAGGGCAGGCTCAGCGCTTTAGAAACGCTGCTACAGGATCTTAAAGACCTGCAACATAAAGAGGAGAGTATAGATGACGATAGTAGTACCAAATCAGAAATTAGTTCTTCCGACTAGTTCTTCTGACAAATCTGAAGACACATCAAAAAATAAAATACCTACAGACGCCAACGGCATTAAAGAGTATTTAGAATCCCTTCCAGAACCTATTGGTTACCGTATGTTAATACGACCATATGCTGGAGAATCTAAAACTAAAGGTGGTTTAATTTTATCGGAAAATACACAAGACACTATTGCTATGACAACCGTTATTGGAATCGTAGTTAAAATGGGTGATCTTTGTTATTTAGATAAAGAAAAATTCCATACAGGCCCATGGTGTAAAGAAGGTCAATTTGTGATGTACGGTAGATATGCTGGATCTCGTTTCAAAACAAAATATGGTGAACACCGTATTTTAAATGATGATGAGATTATTGGTCTTGTTAAGCGTCCACAAGATATTCTTCACTTATACTAAAGGAAAAAACAAATGATAGATGAAAAAAAACTTCCAGAAGTGGAACTTGATCTTGACGATGTCAAAGAACAAGAAATACAAATAAAAGAAGAGTCAAAATCAGAGAAAAAACTACCAAGTTTAAATGTTGGTGAAGTTGATCTTGGTTATACAACTCATTCTAAAGAAGATAAAAAAGAAAAGGTTGAAATTGAACAGGCAGATGAAACTAAACCTGTTGAAACTAAACCAGTTGAACAATTAAAAACTACTGAAACTAAAACTGATGACTTATCAGAAATTTCAGATTCTGTTCAAAAGCGAATTGATAAATTAACTCGTAGATACAGAGAAGCTGAAAGAAGAGAACAAGCAGCTGTAGATTTTGCAAAAGGTTTGCAGAAAAAATACACAGACTACGAAAAGAAATTTGATACTGCTGATGGCAACTACTTGAAAGAATTTGATGCAAGAGTAAATGCTCAAAGAGAACAAGTAAAAATAAAGCTTAAAGCAGCTATTGAAGCCAATGATCCTAATCTGATCATGGAAGCTAACGATGAGTTAACGCAATTAGCTGTTCAAAAAGAAAAAGCTAAATTGCAAATGGCTGATCGTGAGATAAGATCTAAACAGCTTGAAGAACAAAAAATTCTTGAAGTTGAAGAAGCTAAGACAAGAAAAGAAAACGTTGTTATACCCAGACCTAGCGAAAAAGCTAAGGAGTGGGCCACTAAAAATACTTGGTTCGGGGATGATAAAATCATGACCCAAGCCGCCTTTTCAATCCATGAAGAACTAGTTGGCAGTGGTGTTGAAGTAGAGAGCGATGAGTATTATAATGAGATAAATAAACGTATGAAGGGACATTTTCCTCATAGGTTTGTTGTTGAACAAGAACAACGTAAGCCCGTCCAAGTTGTTGCTTCCGCTGGAAGAAAACAAGAGGGACGCAGAACTGTGAGACTCACCAAATCACAAGTTGCTATTGCTAAAAAATTAGGGGTGCCACTAGAAGAATACGCTAAATACGTGAAGGAGGCAAATTAGTATGAGCGATAAGGAAAATAAAAGATCTTCACGCGCGTCCGAAGAATTTAAGGTTGATAGAAATAAACCTTGGGCGCCACCATCATCTCTGGATGCACCACCTGCGCCAGACGGCTATGTCCATAGATGGATCAGAGTCGAGTCAATGGGTTTTCAAGATACTGCAAACGTATCTAAGAAAATGAGAGAAGGTTGGGAATTTGTTAGGTCCGAGGAAATTATAAGTAGATTCGGAAAAAACCAATATCCAATTATCCATGACGGTAAGTACGCAGGGTTGATCGGGGTTGCTGGCCTAGTGTTGGCTAGGATACCAGAAGAGATTGTTAAATCACGCGCAGAGTATTTTAAAAAAATTACTCAAGAAAGAATTCACGCGATTGATTCTGATCTGATGAAGGAACAACGACCTGAGATGCCTATTAATATTAATAGACAATCTCGCGTAACTTTTGGTGGTGGAAATAAAAAGTAATCTTTTTATAATACTGACCAAAATAAATATAAACTATAACAAGGAGTATAAAACAAATGGCAAACTTACTAGAAAAATTTGGTCTTAGACCATCTAGACAGTTAAACGGCAGCCCATTTATTAATGCTCAGAACAGATATAGAATATCAGCTAACAATACAACTGCGATTTTCCAAGGAGATTTAGTTATACCAACTACTTCTGGAACAATCACAAGATATGTTGCTGGGACTACTACTACTGTTGTGGGTGTATTCAATGGTTGCTTTTATACAGATCCAACGACTCAAAAACCGACTTGGAAAAATTATTATCCAGCAAGCACAAATGCTTCAGACATTACTGCATTTGTAATTGATGGTCCAGACACGGTATTTGAAATCAATTCTAGCGGCACAATAGCCGTTACGGGTCTGTTTTCGAACTATGACGTAATAAACGTAACAGGTAACACTCAAACTGGAATATCTTATGTTCAGTTAGATGGTGGCTCTGCGAATACTACGAACACGTTACCGTTAATGGCAATTGATATATCACAAGATCCGCAAAACAGTGATACAGCAGCTACTAACGCTAACATAGTTGTGAGAATAAACAATCACTTCTACAAACAAAACCAAACAGGTCTATAAAATAGGAGAATAAAACTATGGCTATATCACGTTCACAGCTAGTTAAAGAACTAGAGCCAGGATTGAATGCACTATTCGGCCTGGAATATAACAGATACGATAACGAAGACGCAGAAATCTTTGTAACAGAAACTTCAGATCGAGCTTTCGAAGAAGAAGTTATGTTATCAGGATTCGGCACAGCGGAAGTCAAACAAGAAGGTGCTCCAGTAGTATTTGATAATGCTACAGAAGCATACACTTCTAGATACACTCATAACACGATTGCTTTAGCATTCGCGATTACTGAGGAAGCTATTGAAGATAACTTGTATGATAGACTTGCTGCGAGATACACTAGAGCATTGGCAAGATCAATGTCGCAAACTAAGCAAACGATTGCGGCTAACATCTTAAACAATGGTTTCAGTGCTTCTTACACAGGTGGTGATGGAAAAGCTTTATTAGCTTCAGATCATCCTCTTGCTAACGGTGGAACGTTTAGAAATATACTTTCTACTGCTGCTGACTTATCAGAAACATCACTTGAGCAATCTCTAATCGACATTGCTGCATTTGTAGACGAAAGAGGTCTAAAAGTTGCTCTACAAGGTAGAAAATTGGTAATTCCTAAAGAATTACAATTTACTGCTGAGAGAATCTTGAGAACACCTTTATCAACTACTCCAGGTGGTTCTAATGCGTTCGCGAAAAACGACATCAACGCTATGTTAAATATGGGAATGATCCCAGAGGGTTACAGAGTTAACCACTTTTTAACAGACACTGATGCATTTTTCATCATGACTGACGCACCAAATGGATTAAAACACTTTGTAAGATCGCCAATTAAAACGGCAATCGAAGGTGATTTTGATACTGGAAACGTTAGATTCAAAGCTAGAGAAAGATACAGTTTCGGCTGGTCTGACCCTAGAGGAATCTTCGGTTCTGCAGGAGCTTAAGAACTAATTATTATACTGGGGTGTTATTTACACCCCAGTATATCTAATGTAAAATAAAATTATGAAATCAGACGTTAAACCAGTCGTACTAGCTTCAAATATAACTGCACAAGTTTTATGGGCAGGTCCTACAAGATTAAGAGGATATACTATTCAATCAACAGGCGTTTCTGGAACAGCAATTATTAATGGTTTAAGTGATTCAGCTACTGTTTCTTCTTCAACTAACACACAAGTTTATATCCCAGTACAAATTGGCGCTGGATTAACACAAACATTTACACTTCCAGAAGACGGAGTTTTATACGCAGAACGTAATGGTACTGGTATAGTAGATGGCGTTGGTGTTACTGCAAATACTTCTGCATTAATCGTAACTTTATATATAGATAAATAGTATTAAAATGGCTGGCTTTGGTTCTCAAAAAAGAGGAACAGGTAAAGCTGTTAAAAAATTCGCCATCGGTGGATCATCAATATATGCATCCGCATATTTAGGAAAACCAGGATATACAGAAGCAGAAAATTTATATCAACAGTTTGATCCTCTTGGTCAAGCTGAATTAAAAGAAATTACAAAATCATCAAAAGAAGCATCAAAACCAAAAGAGGAAAAAAAAGAAGAACTTGCTAAAGGTGGAATGCCAGCAAGAAATAAAAAGAATTTTAGATCTACAGAAGCTGGCGCAGGAATGACACAAGCTGGAGTTAAATCTTATAGAAGAATGAATCCAGGCTCAAAATTAAGTACAGCTGTAACAGAAGATAAACCAGGTCCAAAAAGAGCAGCAAGAAGAAAATCATATTGTGCTAGATCTGCTGGACAAATGAAAATGTTTCCAAAAGCAGCAAAAGACCCTAATTCTAGATTAAGACAAGCAAGAAAAAGATGGAAATGTTAAGCTTGCAATGTCTTATTTAAATGCTAATATCCCTCCTATCTATTGCAAGATAAGGAGAGAATATTTATATGACTTACGAGAACATCAAGGAGAAACTGAAGACTGTGTGGTATTTGGTTTGGGGAGTATTAGCGGCCGTGCACTCTTGTTTCATTGTTTACTTACGAATGGTGCAATATATTGGAGACTTCCTATCTCTGCTTTTATTCAAAGAGGAAGCGGCAGTACTTTGTATAAAGGACAAATGGAATCTCAAGATCTCGAAGATCTTCAGCTGTGGAATTCATTCAGTTATTATCCTAGCATTACTGTTTTTGATTTTTTAAAAGGTCAACGTTGCAAATATTTTAGTAAAACTAAAAATAAACTTTATCATGGAGAATATTTATTCACTGTTGATTGGGCGCATCCAGAAAGTAATATCTTGGATACTGAACATTCCGAAATTCCTGATCAGCATAAGTGCGGACACGTGTTGGCTCTTGATAACGGTAATTATGCAGTTATGCCTAATAATCGTATTTTGTGGAGTATCCCTAGCTTTACTACTTCATCATCTGTACCTGATTATAAAGTACAAACTACAGTTTGGAATGTTGAAAACAAAGGATTGATTACAGAAGACACAGATAAGTTTTTTTATGATATAATAAAAGAAGATAAAAAATGAATAAAGAAAAATTAACATTTGTAGTAACTACATTAGTAACAATGACTTTATGTATTGTTGTATTAAGCATGGTTATGACTCTTATGGTTGGTCTATTTGATGAAAAAGTAGACAATGGTGAAATATTTAAATTAATTGCCCCTGCATTTCAAACTATAATCGGGGGATTTATAGGTCTTTTAGCTGGTGTAAAGCTAAAATCTAATGACGAAGACAAAAACTGCAATTGTAAATAATTGTATTAACCCTCGCAGCTGGATGCTGTAAATCAAAAAAATATTATGACAACAAAGATTTTAATAATCTGGAAATATTTAATAATAGGTTTGCTTGCTTTTGCATTAGGAACATTTTTCCCTAATCCTGTCGCCAAGAAAAAGACAGAAAACGCCATTATCGCCTGGGCCAAGAGTCTAGGCTTTGGTCACCCGAGGTTTGAATACCATAACAACGAAGAATTCATTACCTCCCTTAAAAAGTGCATCTCCTACCTCAATTTTGACATCCCCACAAGCAAACACATAAATACAGAACTTATAGTAGCCCAAGCTATAGTTGAAAGTAATTATGGAACATCCCGATTTGCTATTGAAGGAAATAATCTATTTGGTATAAGGGTATGGTCTAAAGAAGGTATGTTACCTTATAAACAACCAGACCATATAGAATGGAGAGTAAGGGTATTTAAAAACAAGTGTGATTCTGTTAAATATTACATAGAAATTCTAAATACAAAACAAGTATATACAGAATTTAGAAAAGTTAGAGACATGTCATTTAATAGAGATCCTATAAGAATGGCAAAAGCATTAGATAGTTTTTCTACAAATAAAGAGTATGAAAAACATGTTATTGAGGTTATAAATAAATTAAGAAATAATAAATGATCGAAGCAATGCTACTTTTTAATATAGCTGTTTGGACATATTATACATATTTTTATTAAAATGGAATTAAGTAAAAGTTTTACATTAAACGAATTAACAAAATCTCAAGAAGCAACTAGACTTGGTATAGACAATACACCAAGTGATGAACATATAGAAAATTTAAAAATACTTTGTGAAAATATACTACAACCTATTAGAGATTTTTATGGTATGCCTGTTTCTATATCTTCTGGATATAGATCTGTTGCACTTTGTGAAGCTATAGGATCTTCATCTAAAAGTCAGCACACTAAAGCACAAGCAGCAGATTTTGAAATTTTTGGAATAGCTAATAAAGATCTAGCAGATTGGATTACAACTAATCTTGATTATGATCAGTGTATATTAGAATTCTGGAACCCTAATGAACCTAATTCTGGCTGGGTTCATTGTAGTTACAATAGTACTGGAAATAGAAAACAGTACTTAAGAGCCAGTAAAGTTAACAATGTAGTAATGTACTACCCAATGAAATAATTATGGCTATAGGAAGATCAGCAATACCACAGCAAATAGAGGGAAAGCTTAGAGGAGCTAAACCATCAAAAGCTATGCGTAAAAGCAAAAGAACTAAGAAGTAGATTATACTATTCAATAGTGATATAATTTTCTCTTATGGAAAAACAGGGTTTATACGCAAACATAAATAGAAGAAAACGTTTAGGTATAAGCCGTCCAAAATCTAAATCTACAGTTTCTAAAGAAGCCTTTTCAAATATGAAAAAAGGTTTTCCTAAAAAGAAAATGGTAGAGGGTGGTTCTGTTAGAGGGCAGAAAGAAATACAAGTAAAAAAAACAATCTTTAAAGGAGTATTTTAATATGGCAGCACAACAACCAATGGGTGGCGCACACAAACCGTACAAGCTTACAGGAAAAATAACAGCTAAAAAAGGCAAAGCTGTAATGAAGAAGAAAAAGTAAGGTCGTGACCTATGGCTACATCTGGCACAACTACATTTAATTTAGATATTGATGACGTCATAGAAGAGGCGTATGAAAGATGTGGCATTCGTAATACAAAAGGTTACGATTTAAAATCATCAAGAAGAAGTTTAAATTTATTATTTTCTGAATGGGGAAACAGAGGTGTTCACCTTTGGAAAGTAGAATTAAAAAACCAACTTTTAACAGCTGGTACAATTACTTATACTACACCGTCTGATTGTAGTGATGTACTAGAAGCTTATGTATCAACTTCTGAAACTGTAACTTCAAGTACAAACGATATTTCATTAAATAAAATTGACAGGTCTGCTTATGCAGGACTTCCTAACAAAGGACAAACTGGTCAACCTTCACAATACTATGTGGACAGACAAATTAATCCTACGATCAGTTTATATCTTGCACCAGATTGTACGACTTATACTTATTTAAAATATTATTACATACAAAGAATTCAAGACGCTGGCTCTTATACTAATCAAACAGATTTACCTTATAGATTTTTACCAGCAATGGTTTCTGGACTTGCTTTTTATATTTCACAAAAATATGCACCAGAAAGAACACAGAATTTAAAATTATTATATGAAGATGAATTACAAAGAGCTTTAGAAGAAGATTCTTCAAGAACTTCTGTATTTATTTCACCTTATACTTATTTTGGAGACAGATACTAATGTCATTTGCACGAGGTAAAAGATCTTTAGCAATTTCTGATAGAAGTGGAGCACAATTTCCATATAAAGAAATGAGAAAAGAATGGAACGGATCTATTGTTCATTTTACTGAATATGAACCAAAACATCCTCAATTAGATCCTCCCTATCATCCAGCTGATCCTGAAGCATTATTAATGCCAAGAGCAGACATTAGACCAGGTGGAGCTTGTGTAGTACAATTAGATTTATATTATTGGCCAGGTCAATATTTAGCAAATGGAATGCAGCCTGGAATCAGTGGAGATGTAATTAATTATCTAAGATCTGCAGCAACAAGTGTTGGAGATGTAACAATTATAATATCATGACATACACAGAATTATTACAACAAATTAGAGATTATACAGAAGTAGGATCATCAGTTTTAACTAATAGTATTTGTGATACTTTTATTAAAAATTCTGAATATAGAATATTTAGAGAAGCAGATGCAGACTATGCTAGACAATATGCTACATCAAGCTTTAATCAAAATAATCAATATTTAAGTTTACCTGATGATAATACAGATGAAGGAACAACTTCTATTAGAAGAGCCTTAATCGTTCGTTCAGTAATTGCTACAAATACATCTTCTATTCAAATATCACTAGAGCCAAGAGATGATACGTTTATAACTGAATATAATAGTTCAGGAACATCTGGCTTTCCTAAATATTATGCAATGTATAGAGAAAACGCTATTCAAGTAGCACCAATACCAGCTGCGGCTTATCCAGTAACACTAGATTATGTTTACACCCCTGATAATTTAAGTACTACAAATACAACTACTTATATCAGCGAGAACGCACCAGAATTATTATTATATGCTTGTTTAGTTGAAGCATTTGCTTATCTAAAAGGTCCTATGGATATGTACAAATTGTATCAAGACAAGTATAATACAGCATTACAAGGATTTACGTTAGAACAAACAGGTAGAAGACGTAGAGACGAGTATTTTGATGGTTCATTAAGAATTAAAATTAATTCACCATCTCCATAAACTATAAGGAGTACAATATATGGCAATAGTACAAGCAGTATGTAATTCTTTTAAACAGCAAATTTTAGAAGGTGTACACAATTTAGCGACAGGTGGAAACACTTTTAAATTATCACTTTACACATCAGCAGCAAACTTATCAGCATCAACAACTGTTTATACTTCAACTAATGAAGTATCAAACACTGGTCAGTATACAGCTGGAGGCGGTACTTTAACTGGACAACAAACTTCACTTGATACAGGTGTAGCAATTGTTGACTTTGCAGATTTATCATTCACAGGAGTTACGCTAACAGCAGCGGGCGCTTTAATTTATAACACATCAGCAGCAAATAAAGCTGTATGTGCTTTAAGTTTTGGTGGAGATAAAACAGCAACAGCAGGAACATTTACAATTGTGTTCCCAGCGTTTACATCAGCGAATGCAATATTAAGAATTAGTTAGAAGGTAGTTTTATGGCGTTCGTTATAAACGACAGGGTCAAAGAAACTACTTCAACTCTTGGTACAGGCACCGTTACATTAAGCGGGGCTCAACTAGGATTTCAAAGTTTTTCTTCTGGCATTGGAGCAGGTAATTCAACTTATTACACGATTGCCTTAGGCAGTCAGTGGGAAGTGGGTATTGGTTCATTAACGAACGCTACAACCTTTACAAGAGACACAGTAATATCTAGTTCTAATGCAAGTTCATTAGTAAGTTTTACTACAGGAGCTAAAGATATATTTTCTTCTTTACCAGCTAAATGGACACCTTCTCCTGTAATGAATGCACAAACATTTGTTAATACACATGCAACAACACTTACTCAAGATCAAACAATTCAATCTGGAGTATTAGCAGGACCTGTTAGTATAACAGGAACACAAACAGTAACAGGAAGTTTAGTAGTAATATAATGGGCGGAATTTTACAAGTTGATACAATTCAGAATAATAATACGTCTACATTAATCACGCAGACGAATGCTACAACTATAACTATTGGTGCATCTGGTCAAACTATTACTATTCCAACGGGTGTTACTTTTAATACTACTAATGCTTCAATTAATTATCCAGCAGGATCTATTAGTAATAATGCTATAAATGCATCAGCAGCTATCGCATATTCTAAATTAAATTTATCAAACAGTATTGTAAATGCAGATATAGCTTCATCAGCAGCTATTGCTACTACTAAATTAGGTGCTGGTGCGGTGTTGCAGGTTGTAAGTGCTACTTATTCAACACAAACAAGTACAAGTGGTGGTTTTGCAGATTTAGGATTATCAGCATCAATTACTCCATCTTCTGCATCAAATAAAATTTTAATTTTTGTTTCAATTAGTGGTGTTTATAAAAATACTACAAATTCCAGCATAGGATTAAATGTTTGTAGAGGAGCTTCTGAAATAGCTAGATTTTCTGATAATGGACTTTCTTATACTGGAGATACAAGTGCAAGCCAAACTTCTGGTTCATTAAATTATCTTGATTCACCATCAACTACATCTTCTACAACATATAAAGTTCAATTTAAAAATGGTTCTGGTGGTGGTGGAAGTGTAACAGTAAATGATGGAAATGTTGTTTCATCAATTACATTAATGGAAATAAAAGGTTAATTATGAAAATAGATATTATAAATTCAATACTAGCAATAAATCCAACAGCACAAGTTACTGTAAGTGGAGATGATATTAATACAATTGTTTGGCACAATGGAACTACACCAATTCCTGCAAATGAAATACTTGCTAAACAACAAGAACTAATTACAGAATATAATTCTAATCAGTACCAAAGAGATAGAGCCAAAGACTATCCTTCTCTTGCAGATCAACTTGATATGCAGTATTGGGATAAGATTAATGGCACTAATAAATGGCAAGAAGTAATTAATGCAGTTAAAGCTAAATATCCAAAGGAATAAATAAATGCCTACACTTAAAGTAAATGAAATTGTATCTTATAGTGGTAACACACTTACTATTGGTACGACTGGTGATACAATTAATGTAGCAAGCGGTGTTACATTTAATACTGCTAGTGCTACGTTAACTTTACCATCTACAATTAAAGTAGATACAATTCAAAATACAAATTCAAGTACATTAATAACACAAACTAATAGTACAACAATTACTGTCGGTGTATCAGGACAAACGGTGGCTTTACCAAGTCAGTCTATATCTTATGCTGCAATTTCTAATGCCGTTGACTTTAGAAATATCGTCATCAATGGTGATATGCAAGTTGCACAAAGAGCAACTTCTTTAGCTTCTGTATCAACTAGTGGTTATAAAACTTTAGATAGATTTTTTATGACATTTGCTTCTCTTGGAACTTGGACTATGTCTCAATCAACAGATGTACCTTCAGGATATGGTTTTGCTAACTCTTTAAAATTAGATTGCACAACTGCTAATGCTTCACCTGCTGCTGGTGGTGCGATGATTTTAGGTCAATCTTTTGAGGGACAAAATTTACAATACTTAAAAAAAGGAACTGCTAATGCTTTACCTTTAACTTTATCATTCTGGGTGAAATCTACTAAAACTGGAACTTTTATTGCTGAACTTTATGATGATGATAATAATAGAAGTATATCTAAATCTTATACTGTAAGTGTATCTAATACTTGGGAATTTAAAACAGTTACATTTGCTGGAGATACAACTGGTGCATTAGCAAATGATAATGGTGGTAGTTTACTTTTATATTTCTGGTTAGGTGCTGGAACAAATTTTACATCAGGAACTTTAGCAACTACTTGGGGTACAAATACAAGTGCTAACAGAGCCGTGGGCCAAGTTAATATAGCCGACAATACAGCAAATGATTTTTTAATTACAGGCGTGCAGCTGGAAGCGGGTTCACAGGCAAGCGGATTTGAGTTTATGCCTTATGATATTAGCTTAGGTAGATGTTTTAGGTATTATCAAAAACTTCTTGCTGATGGTGGTTATACTGCTTTTGGATCTGGTACTACTTATAACACAACTATAGCACTAGCATTTATACCTTTTAAACAACAAATGAGATCTTCACCTTCTGTAGCAAGATCAGGAACTATGGCTATTCAACAAGGTGTTCCTTCTCCAACTATAACTTCTTTTACAAATAGCTATACAGGAAAAACAAGTATGTATACTGAAATTACTGCCTCAGCAGGTGGTTTAACAGCGAACAGTGGAAATATAATAATAGCAAATAACGATGCAAATGCTTATTGGGAATTGAGTTCAGAGTTATGATTAAAACAGTTAAAAAAATGTATAGTGTAAAAAATCAATTTTGTAATTATGAAATTACTTTAGATAATGATAAAGTTTGGTTAGTACCTTTAAATCCAGAAAACACAGACTACCAAGCTATTCAAAAGTGGATTTCTGAAGGTGGTGTTGTAATTGATAATCCACCAGCAGAGGAGAATAAATAATGGCTAGTATTATAAGAACAGATACACTTCAGAATTTAAACACTAGTAATATCATTACCCAGACGAATGCTACAACATTAACGATTGGGGCATCAGGGCAAACGATTTCTATACCCGCAGGTGCAACAATACAAAATAATGGAACAGCTACAGGATTTGGTACAAACTTTGACACAACTGTACAAACTACTAATTTTAATGCTGTTAAAAATACTGGATATTTTATAAATACAACATCTGCTTCTGTTACAGTTACTTTACCAGCTTCTCCTTCTTTCGGTGATCAAATTACCCTTGTAGATTATGCAGGAACTTTTAATACAGCTAATAAAGGATTAGCTATAAATTTAAATGGAAATAAACTTAATGGATCTACAACTCCATCGGGTATTGCAGTTCAATATCAATCGTGTACTCTTACATTTACGGATGCTACTCAAGGTTGGAAAGTTACTTCTGATGGACTTCCTAGTTTTTTTTCAAGTGTTGTAATTACATTTATTACAGCAGCGGGTTCATTAGGTACGGTTACTGATGCTCAAAGATCTTCGTATACTTTATCTTCGGCAGCAGCTACGGTAAATTTTGGTTCTTTAACATATTCAATTCAATCTGGATCATTACCAGGTGGAACAAGTTTAAATGCTACTACAGCAGCAATAACAGGAACAATTACAGCCGTTGTTTCAGAAACAATATTTACTTTTACAGTTAGAGCAACTTCTACTTTATCTGCATCTGTTTTTTCAGACAGAACATTTACTATAACGGTTCAAGAACCAGCAGCTTATGTAGTAGCAACTGGAGGAACCACAACAAATTCAGGGGATTTTAGAATTCATACATTTACAGGGCCTGGAACATTTACTGTATCAAGTGCAGGAAATTCTGCAGGATCTAATTCATTAGAATATTTAGTAGTGGCTGGTGGTGGAGCTGGAGGTGGGGACAGAGCCGCAGGTGGAGGTGCTGGTGGATTACGTAGTAATTTTCCAAGTCCAGCAACAGGAGGTTTTCCAGTTTCAGTAACATCTTTTCCAATTACAGTAGGTGGAGGAGGTACAGGAGTAGGTGATAATACAAGGGGTAATTCAGGAACAGATTCAGTTTTTTCATCAATTACATCAACAGGTGGTGGTGGAGGTGCATCCACAATAGGCTCCACAAGTGGTCTTTCTGGAGGATCAGGTGGTGGTGGAGCTAATGGTGGCGGAGGAGGTTCAGGAAATACACCTCCAGTAAGTCCTTCCCAAGGAAATCCTGGTGGAACAAATTCAGCTCCTTTACCAGCAAGCCAAGCTGGTGGTGGTGGAGGAGGAGGTCATGCTGCAGGTGGCGGAAATGGTGGACCTGGTAATGGTGGTAATGGTGGAAATGGTAGTCCATTTCCTTCAGCTTTTGTTGGCCCAGCTGGTTCTCCTGCTGGATTTTTTGCAGGTGGAGGTGGCGGAGGTAGAGACGGAAGAACAGGTGGTTCTGGAGGAACAGGAGGTTTAGGAGGAGGTACTGATGGACAAAGTTTATCTAGTCCAGGAACACCTACTACACCTGGAACAGCAAATACAGGCGGAGGTTCGGGTGGAATGGGCCAAGATCCCCCTGCTGCTAGTGGTAATGGTGGATCTGGAATAGTTATATTAAGATATAAATTTCAATAATTATGGCACATTTTGCAAAATTAGGGGCTAACGGAAAAGTTATATCAGTATTAACACTGAATGACAGTGATATGCTAAATGCATCTGGTGTTGAAGACGAATCAGTTGGTCAACAATATCTAGAAAGAAATAATAACTGGCCAGCTCAGATGTGGATTCAAACTTCTTATCATACATATTGTGGAAAACATAATAATGGTGGAACACCTTTAAGAGGAAATTACGCAGGTATTGGTTATACCTGGGACGAAGATAATCAAATTTTTTGGCCAAAAAAACCTTTTACTTCATGGGTAAAAGATGTAGCAACTGCATCTTGGAAATCACCAATTGGTGATGCACCCTTATTAACTGAAGAACAAAAAACTGCTAATTTTTATTACGAATGGAATGAAGCTGGACAATCTTGGGATTTAAAAACTATATCTTAATTGTTGATTTTTAGTTAAATAATATATATCTATTACACATGGTGTTATGCATAAAAAAGTACTATCTCAAATAGACTTATATTTTGGTCAAGTAGAAATGCCTAAAGGTTTCGAAATAGATAAAGAAAAATTAGGTGCAGATATTTTATCATCCACTATTTATAATAGAGAATTTCCATTCTCTAGATCTTGGGATATGCTACAAACATATATTCGTGAACATATAAATTTAGAATATAGTTTTTCATTAGTTAATAAAAAAACAATTGGTAATATTTATAAACCAGGAGAATATTCAAATTTATTACTACAAGTAGATCCAGTAGATTTAAGAAATTCACCAGATTATGTAATGTTATATGGAGTAAATGTTGGAAAAGATTCTTGTAAAATATTTATAGAGTATGATGATAATAGAAGAAAAGGAAGAAGTTGGGAAATACCTTTAAATAACAACAATTTTATTATGTTTCCTTCTACTCAAAGATACTATATAACTGCTAATAAATCAGAACAATTAAATTTTATATTAACTACAACTTATGAATTTAACTAATCATTATTGGTATTTTAAATCAGCTTTAACTCCAAAGTTTTGTGATGATATTATTAAATATGGATTACAACATCAAGAAGAATTAGCTATTACTGGTAAATTTGGAAGAGATAGAAATTTAAAAGATAATCCTTTAAAAGAAGAAGAAATTACAGATTTAAAAAAGAAAAGAAATTCTAATATAGTTTGGTTAGATAGTACTTGGATTTACAAAGAAATACATCCCTATATTAATGAGGCTAATAGATTAGCAGGTTGGAATTATGATTGGAACTTTTCTGAGCCTTGCCAATTTACTAAATATAAATTAAATCAATATTATGATTGGCATTGTGATTCTTGTGATACACCCTATAACGAACCTAATAATCCAAACAGGAATGGTAAAATTAGAAAATTATCTGTAACCTGCTCTCTATCAAATCCTGAAGAATATAAAGGCGGAGAATTAGAATTTGATTTTAGAAATAATGATTCAGATAAAAAACAAACTATCAGAACTTGTACAGAAATATTACCAAGAGGTTCAATATGTGTATTTCCAAGTTTTGTTTGGCATCGCGTTAAACCTGTGGTAAAAGGAACAAGATATAGTTTAGTAATATGGAACTTAGGTTACCCCTTTAAATAATATGAAAAATTTTAAAATAAATAAATACTGTGTTATTGAAAAAGCAATAGATCATAAAATTGCAAACTTTGTATACAACTACTTTTTAATGAAAAGACAAGTTGCAAAAACAATGTTTGATTCAAGATACATTTCTCCATTTGCAACTGAATTTGGTGTATGGAATGATGAACAAGTTCCTAATACTTATTCTCATTATTCAGATATAGCTATGGAAACTTTATTATTAGCTGTTCAACCTATTATGGAAAAACAAACTGGATTAAAATTAATCCCAACTTATTCGTATGCAAGAATCTATAAAAAAGGAGATATTCTACATCGTCATAAAGATAGATTTAGTTGTGAAATATCTACAACATTAAATTTAGGTGGAGATAACTGGCCAATTTATATTGAACCAAATCCTAAAATGGGTGGGGTTGTAGAAGGTAAAGATTATATATCTGATAATACTAAAGGTATTAAAGTAGATTTAAAACCTGGTGATATGTTAGTTTATAGAGGAAATTTATTAGAGCATTGGAGAGAAGAATTTAACGGAAAAGATTGTGCACAAGTATTTTTACATTACAATAATGCTGCAACTAAAGGTGCAAAAGATAATATCTTTGATAAACGACAACACTTAGGTCTTCCGAGCTGGTTTAAGAAATGATATAATTCATATCGGGAAAGATCTTCCACATACACACCAATCTTTCCCATTATAGGATTATTATATGTTTTTTGGAGCAGTAGCCTTTGCAGAAGCACCTTTTTCATCAGAAGGCATTATAAATCAAACCGTTGAGCTTACGGGGGTTAGTGCTGTAACAGCTATATCTGATGTTTCTACTTTTATAGATGTAGATGTACAAATTTCTACAAATTTATTAACTATTACATCTGGTGATTTATCTTTAATAGGTACAGCAACAGTAAATTTAGATACAAACTTATTAAATATATTCCAAGGTAACGTAGATCTTAATTTTGATGTTGCAATTAATGTAAGCACAAATTTAATCCAATCTACTATTGATAGTGTAACAATTGAAGCTGGAGGGAATGTTTATATTGCTACAGGAGCAGAAGCAGCTCTCGTATCTACAGTTAATGTAGTAGAAATTGATATTGCATTTCAAGAATTTTTAACAGGACAACAATTAAATTCAACTGTTAATAGTGTAGATGCTCAAGCAGTAAGTTTAATAGAGGTATCAACTAACTTACTACAAACTACAGTTAATACTGTAGTGGTTAATGCAGACGCTATAGTAGATACTACTACTAATTTATTAACAGTTGCTTTAGGTGATGAAAATACAATAGCTGATGCTAATGTAACTTTATCAACTAACTTATTACAATCTACAGTTGGAACTGCTCAAGGTACAGTATCCATAGATGTTAATGTTACAGGAGTATCTTTAAATACAATTACAGGAACAGTAGTAATTAGTATTGGTGTAGAGCTTACTGGAGTACAAATGACAACTTATGTTAACTCTCCTTTGATTATCTCTTGGGCCGTGGTTGATATTAATACAACAAATACATGGTCAACAGTAAGTACCAACACAACTAGTACTTGGTCGGTGGTTGATATTGCGGCTTAAAACTAATATAATAGCTTAATTATGCCATCATCATATTCTACAGATCTTAAACTAGAGTTAATGGTTACGGGGGAAGCCTCTAACACATGGGGAGATAAAACTAACTCTAATTGGAATTTAATACAACAAGCAGTTGCAGGTTATCAATCACTTGCTTTAACCTCAACAACTACAACGTTAGCAATGTCTAATGCAACTATTTCTAATGCTAGAAATATGGTGCTTGAACTTACAGGAACATTATCAGCAAATTCTACAGTTAACTTACCAGATGGTATTGAAAAATTTTACGTTGTAAAAGATTCAGTAACTCATGGTGCGTATAGTTTAACTTTTAAAACAACTTCTGGATCAGGATTTACTACAGAAAACGGTAAAGCATATCTTGCTTATTCAGATGGAACAAATATTAATGGAGTTAGTTTAACTAACTTAGGTGGAACTATCGGATCTGCACAAATAGATGATAGCGCTATTACTTCAGCTAAAATTAATGCAACAGCAGTTACAACAGTTAAAATTGCAGACGGTGCAATTACAGCAACACAAATTACTTCTAACGCAGTCACAACAGATAAAATTGCAAACGATGCAGTAACAGCTAATAAATTACTTAGAAAATTTACAATCAGTACATCTAATCCAGCAGGTGGAGCTGATGGAGACCTTTGGTTTAAATATACAGCCTAATTAAACATGACCGTAACTTCAGCAAATGTTTCGGGTACATTCAAAACAGTTACAGATATTTCAGGAAAGGTATCTGGAACTTGGAAATCCGTTGATGAAGGATATGCTAACGTATCTGGAAATTGGAAAACAGTATTTATTGCATTTCAAGCAACGTCTTTCATAACAGTAACAGCAACATCTACAACAACTGTAGTACCCCAAGGTGCTAATGCTATTCACGTTCAAGCTGCTGTGGGTGGCGGTGGTGGTGCAATGTGTGGAGCAGATTATGATAAAGCAGGAGGAGAATCAGCAGGAGCTGGTGGTGGATCAGGAGCTTATGTATCAGATAAAATATTTTCAGTTACAGCAGGAGAAACTTTAACATTAGTCGCAGGATCTGGAGGAGCTCCTTTAAATGGTAATCCACAAAAACTTAATGGTGCAGCAAGTCCTGGAACTGATACTACTTTATCAGGATCAACAACGGGAAGTATATTTTCATTAACAGGTGGTGGTGGATCGTCTGGATTAGGAGGAGGAGGTCAAGGACCTATTAGAACTAATACTGCAGGAACTGCAGGAGTCTCAACTATATCTGGAACTGCAATTACATCTGGATCATTTAATCAATCAGGCGTTGTTGTAACTGTTTCAACGTGTACGGGTGGACCAGTAGGAACATTTAATCAATCTGGAAATGGTGTTGTTGGAAATATATCAGGATCTAATAATTGCGGAGGAGATAACTGTCAAATAGGTGGTAGTAGTGGTGCAGCTTCTTATGCAGGAAATATTGCAGGAGGGGCAGGATCTCCTATAGGACAAAACGTTAATGGTACAGCTGGTAATAGAGGTTCAGGTGGTGGAGGAGGTGGAGCTCAATACGGTAATCAAGGATATGGTGCTTGTACTTCTGGTGCTGCTGGTGGAAACGGTGAAATTCAATATAGGTTCTTAAGAGTTTCTTAATTGACTTTATTTAAATAAAGTATATTAATTACTAATGGGCAATATATCCAAGTGGTTTGGTAAAGCTATTTATATTACAGCTTTAGATAATTTTGAAGAAATTAATAAAGAAATAATTCCATTAATTAATAAAGAAATTACACCAACCAATATTCAGTACGCACGGACCACGGACATTAAACCTCATGAATTGCAATCTATAAATGATGGTATTCATCGTGATGAAAGATTTAAAAAGTTATTTGATGCAATTCAACCAAAGATAATAGAAGCATTAGAAACACAACATCTTAGTTTAGAATTATTAGAAGTTTATATAACTAAAGCTTGGGCAACATTTGCTGTTAAAGATCAATATATTCATGCACATAGACATATGGCTTCTCATTATAGTTTTGTTTATTATCCTTATGCAGAAGAACAAGGTGACTTAGTATTCCAAGATGATGAATTGTGTAAAATTGGATTAAATATTCCAGTAAGAAAAGAATACTTTACTAAATTTACAGAAGTAAATTATGCAAGTGCAATCTATCCAGCTAAAACAGGAAACTTAATTGTATTCCCCAGTATGCTATTTCATGAAACTCAAGTAAACACTACAGATAAACCTAGAATATCAATTTCAGGCGATATTATGCTTACAATGAAACCTAGTGTTGTATCAGAACACAATATACCAAGTCCTACAACATGGAAGAAATTAGGCTCTTAATTTACTAGTGAGGTATTTTAGTATAAAATACCGAATATGCCTTTAGTTAAGATACCATTAAAATCAGGGTTTAATAAACAAGCCACTGCTTCTCAAGCTATGGGCGAATGGATTGATGGTAATAACGTTAGATTTAGATATGGATCCCCTGAAAAATTAGGTGGATGGGAACAGGTTACAGATAAATTAATAGCTGGTGCTGCAAGAGCACAATGGTCGTGGACCGATTTAACTGGCAGACGTTACGCGGCTCTCGGAACTAATAAATGTTTATATGTTTACGATGCAGATAGTTTATATGACATCACACCATTAGATACAGATAGAGAATTACTAAGCTGTACATTTACATCTACAACAGGATCTAAAACAGTTACAGTTAATAAAGCTTCACATAATTTAGAAGTAGGTGAATATATTTTATTTACTACTGTTACTTTACCAGGCGGTGGAGTAACTAGTTTTGTCGCAGCAGATTTTACAACAAATACATTTGAAGTTATTTCAACGCCTACAAGTGGAACATTCACAGTAACAATGGCTGTAACTGAAGCAGGAACAGGAATGTCTTCTCAAGGATCATCAACGGTAACACCTTATGTTAATCCAGGTCCATTAGTTGCATCACTTGGTTATGGATGGGGAACAGGTACATGGAGCTTATCTACTTGGGGAACACCTAGAACAACTTCTAATGCTACGATTGATGCAGCCGATTGGTCATTAGATAACTTTGGAGAAAATTTAATTGCAAC
>Ga0209087_1000716_pt1 | contig 20648 bp, 52 predicted proteins | sample S_130805_EF_Meta_FD_187321 | JGI IMG/M metagenome (GOLD analysis project Ga0209087, IMG submission 187321) | Freshwater microbial communities from Lake Simoncouche, Canada to study carbon cycling - S_130805_EF_MetaG (SPAdes) (version 2) | ecosystem: Environmental > Aquatic > Freshwater > Lake ... | reverse complement strand
AATACTATGCAATGATATCTAAAGCTTTTTATAGTATATCCCCAAATAGGCTTATGTTAAATATTGTATCTGGTGATTTACACGGGGAAGAAACATCCATAGAGGATCTAATCTGGTTTGGTAAAGACCTTGATACTCCAGAAAAAAGATTAAAATATACAGACGATTGGCTTTTGAAGTTCTTTGAGCTATCAAACAATACTGTATCTGAAATAGTAATGGGTGGACATTCAAATGAAACAAAATTAATGGCCGAAAAATATAATGCAATTAATCTATCTATGCTAAATATGCATAAGCAATCATACGGAAACCCTAATTTTATAAAAAATACAAAACAAATGTTATCTTTAAGTGTGATAATAAATGAGTCACAAGCAGAGGTAGACAGAATGCTATCCAAAAACCTAGGATCAGATCAGTGGACCATATATGGCAATAAAGATAGCGTTAAGATGCAATTAAATAGTTTAAAAGATTTGGGGGCAACTGATTTATTAGTTAGTCCTCATCCAGAAGATAAGGATGTATCATCGATACATTACTTGATTAAAGAAATAATAGGGGAACAAAATGGAATCAAATAAAAGAAGTTTGTATAAATCACTTACGTGGCCAGCAGTACATATAGGATTTGTTGGCACTATGGTGTATTTTTTTGAAAAGATTATTACTGGTGAAGCTCACTGGGAATACGCAGGAGCCTTTGCAGTAATATATACTGCATGCGAAATGATAGGATACTTTTTACATGAAAGAGCATGGGCAAAGTTTGGAAAGGGAATAAATTAATGGGAAAGCACCAAGATAAAATTAAAAAGGCTTTGGAGCAAAGAATTGCTGCAACTCCAAATGGGGCAGGGTTTAAGAAGCCTGGATCTATGAATAAGAAGAAGACAGGATACCGTGGCCAAACAGCCAAAGGCTCGTCTAAATAATGTTTAGTGGAAAGTGTGAGTTTGGTAAATGCAGCAATAAGTCTTCAAGAATAGCATCAAGTAGTCAATTAGGCGTCATAGACATTTGCGATCAATGCTGGAATGACAATTTTAGATCTTAATCAACTAAATGCTATAATAGACTAATGGATGGCTTCTAGACCCATCTAAATAAAACAACCTATAGGAGAAATAAAATGTCAGACGGATTAAATTTAGACGGTTTTGCAACAGTAAAGCCAGCAGTACAACACAATATTGATGCACACTATTCAGATAATCAAGGCTCAGCTTTTGCCTCATCAGATATGTCATCACAAGGCAATGCAGGATTAAACCAAGAAGGATCATCTTCAGGACTTCCAATCACTGGAGCAGATGAATCAGACATGCCAGGGACATACAAGTAATTATGGGCCTCTTTGATAAAGAAGAAGTATTTGCTCCAACAATTGAAGCAGCAGTAGCAGAAGCAGTTAAGACTGTAGAAGCAGTAGTGCCAGCAGCGCCAGTAAACTCTGGTTCAGCATGCACAAGAGACACAAGAGGCGAAGCTCCTTGTGCAATAAAGAATTGTGAGAACTGTAACTAATGTGCGTTGAATGCGGATGTGAATCAGTAGGAAGCCAAACTGGAATTATACCAGTAACAATTACAGATGCTTCAAGAGATGGCAATTCAGGCTTAACACTAAGCATGTCATCTACTCCAGAGCAGACAAGACAATTTATTAATGAGTAATTTTCAAAAAGAAGATGGCACAGGAACAACTCCACCACCAAGTGGTGCAGCAGCAGGTGCTGTTACCAGTAATTCAGCAACACGCAAGCAACCACGTCAAGGTCTTAAGACTGATATAAATAGACATGGCATACGTCGTGAGTTGAATACTAATCCAAGGCCTCCAAAGAAAACTGGACGCAAGAAGATATAATGTGTAAAAGTTGTGGGGCATGCTCTAAGGAACATGCCCCTACAATTGATGATGCAATAGATGTTGTTTTAGATTCAGTAATCATTTAATTTTAATAGGTCTTGGAGTTATGGAAAAATTTAGAAAGCTTTTAGATAACGCATATACATTCCTCCCTAAAATGTACCAAGGTGCTGAAGTTGCTGAATATGACAAGGCGGTAGATTTAACTGTTCATACTAAAGCTCCTGGTAAATGGTTATTAATTGATTTGGAAACTGGCCAAGAATATATTGGTAGCAAAGATCCAAATAAATATGGCAAATGGATGAGATTAAAAGATAAGTAACCCTTGACTTTATTATACAAAAATACTATACTATTATTAACCGTGCCTCATAGCTCAGTTGGTAGAGCGCCGAACTGTTAATTCGGATGTCCCTGGATCGAGGCCAGGTGAGGCAGCGTTCCTATAGCTCAGCTGGTAGAGCAGCAGACTTTTAATCTGCGGGTCGATGGTTCGATACCATCTGGGGACACGAACACAATGTATTACTACAAAGAAAAGAGATATAAATGAAAACGGTAGGAGATAAGTTAGGAACGTTTGCAGTTACTGGTGTAAAACCAGGAGCTTTAAGCTATGAAGATAGTTCTTTTGAGGTATTAAATCAAGATTCTTTTCCTGGAAAATGGAAAATTATTGCTTTTTATCCAAAAGATTTTACATTTGTATGTCCAACAGAAATTGTTGCATATGATGCATTAGTAAATGATTTTAATGATAGAGACGCTATTCTTATGACTGGATCAGTTGATAATGAATTCTGTAAGATTGCATGGCGCAATGCACATGATGATCTTCGTAAGACTAATTCTTGGTCATTTGCAGATACAGGTCACCAACTAGCAAACGATCTTGGAGTCCATCATTCATCTGGTGTAACATATCGTGCAACCTTTATTGTAGATCCAGACAACGTAATTCAGCATGTAACATGTAATAATTTAGATGTTGGTAGAAACCCAGACGAAACTCTTCGTGTTTTAGATGCACTTCAAACTGGAGAGCTATGTGCATGCAATAGATCTTTGGGTGGAGAAACTCTATAATGTCTAAAGGAAAATGGATTTTATTGAATGGCGAAAAAGATGTACACAAATGCAATTTACCTTGGTCTTTAGACGTGAAAGGAATGTCAGCAACACATTTACAAAAAAGACATTCTGGTTCAATTTGGAAATGCGAATGCAAGCTTAAATATGAATGGTCTGGCAAAAAATGGAGGACAGTTTAATGTCATGGGTTGAACAACTTAAAGACTCACTTCCAGATTACGCTAAAGACATCAAGTTAAATCTTGATGCTGTAATTAATAGGTCTACTATTGATACAGAACATGCAACATATTTATCAATTGCCGCAGCATTTGCAACTGGCAACTCAAAGCTTCTTGCATTTATTACTGCAAGTGCTACAGATGAGGTTGAAAAAAATGCAGCATTAACTGCTGGCGCCATAATGGCACAGAACAATGTTTGGTACCCATATGTAGAGATGGCGGATGACCCTAACTTAAAAGGATTACCAGCACAACTAAGAATGAATGCTATCACTTCTCATGGCGGTACAACTAAAGGTAAGTTTGAAGCTTATTCATTAGCATCGTCTATTATAGGTAAATGTCATTTTTGTGTTAAAGCACATTATGAAACATTAAAAGAAGAGGGATATAGTGTAGAGCAATTGCGTGATATTGGAAGAATTGCAGCAACAATCAATGCATTGGCAAAGATACTTTCAGCATGATAAAAAGACCAGCGTGGGTATTTGACGTAGATGGAACTCTTGTAGATGTTGATCCAATATTAAACATATTATTAAATCAAGATAGGTCAAGCGACTCATTTAAAAGAAATTATGATGAATTTCATAAGCAGTCTATTAATTGTGAGCCAAATAAAGATGTTGTTGATATGGTTTGGCATGCACAAGAAAACTTTGACGTAATTATTGTTACAGCTAGAAAAGAAAAGTATAGAGCATTAACTGCACGTTGGCTAAAGAATAATGAAGTCCCACATGATGCATTGTTTATGAGGCAAGATGATGACCATAGAGAAGACTATGAAGTTAAAAAAGATATATTAGAACACATAAATGTATATTGGGATATTAAGCATGCAGTAGATGATAACCCAAGTATCATTAAGTTATGGGAAGAAAATGGCATTGCTACTACCAAAATAGGTACATGGGACGGGATTAAAAGATGATAATTGGTCTTTCTGGTTACGCAAGATCTGGTAAAGATACAGCTGCTGATCGTTTAGTTAGCAAGCATGGGTTCTCTCAGTATTCTTTTGCCGCACCCATGAAAGAAGCTATGTATATACTTAATCCCATTGTCGGTTCAGATAGTATAGGGCCATTTAAATACAAAAATTTAGTTGACACATATGGGCTAGACAAAGCTAAAGAGTCTCATCCTGAAATACGCAGGCTACTTCAAGTATTTGGTACAGAAGTTGGCAGAAATATGTTTGGAGAAAATTTTTGGGTAGACCTTGCATTAAACAAAATTAATGTAGAAAATGCTGTTATTAGTGATGTTAGATTTAAGAATGAAGCCGATGCTATTAAAAAAGCTGGCGGACAAGTATGGAGAATAAATAGGCATGGAGTAGGTCCAGTAACAGACCATTCATCAGAGATAGATTTAGACGATTATGGATTTGATAATATTATTGATAATGATTATAGTGTGGTAGACTTAAACAATATAGTAGATATGTTATTGGAGAAACAAAATGTTTAATTGGATAATATGTGAGGTTATAGGCCACAAAATAATCAATGCGGGTGTGTGTCCTTTTACACAAAAAGATTATGATGTATGTAAAAGATGTACACAAATGTTTGAAGTAAAAAATGTCTAATTTAGTAAGCAGAAAAAATGATATTTGGGAATGGCATGACGTCATAGACAATCCTTCTCAGATTATTTCTAGCTTTCAGAATAGTCCATGGGAGTACTATACCAATAAAGGTGGCGGGGAAACAATAATTGGAAGATCTACCCACATTCATATGGGAACAGATATGCATTCAAATATCATGAAGCCATTTTTTAAATGCATTTCTGAATATTGTAAGCGCAATGTCTTGGACTTTACAGATAAAAATGTTGGCCAGTCTCCATTAATTTTACGAGAATATAATACTGGATCTAAGATGTCTGAGCATAGTGACATATATAGCTATGTCAAAAAAGATGGTAAGCCAGTAACCCCATCTCTTACAGCAATACTGTATTTAAACGATGATTATATTGGTGGAGAAATTAATTTTGTTCACGACGACATTTGCATTAAACCAAAAGCTGGTTCTATGTTTGTTTTTCCAAGTAACAAACAGCATGAAGTTTTAGAAATTACCAGCGGAAATAGGTATATGACGCAAACCTACATCTACCCAAATACAGTGGATTTTTACGATAAACCATAAGTCTGATATAATACATCTATGACTACAAATACGCCACCGCCATGCTTTTATTGCCCAGCAGAAAGCAAATATTCCGAACCAGAACTAAAAACTGGCGAACCGATAGATGTATGCGACAAACACTTTCATATGAAGTATATGGGCTAACAATTGGCTTACAGCAGGTTCTTTGACAGCGATATATACATATATCCACATGTAGATGGCTATATATATTGCGCCGCCTGTCTACTTTCAGAAGAGTCTGAAGTGATTAAGGATGATGAGCACCTATTCCTTCACCTACACGAGCATTTTAAGGCGGATCACGATGTACCAGAGATGCTTTACTATGAAATTATAATGGATGCGGATAGATACAAGCCATTGACAGATTAGGCAATAAATAGTATTATTAAGACATAAGGCGATTATGCCATTAAATAAGGAGATTAATATGTCAATATATGATTATAGCTTTACAGATAATAATGGCAACATTGTTCAAATGTCACAGTTTAAAAATAAAATTTTGTTATTGGTAAATGTTGCCAGTAAATGTGGTTTTACAAAACAATATGAAGGACTTCAAGCTCTTCACAAAAAATATGCTGATCAAGGTTTAGTAATTATTGGATTTCCATGTAATCAATTTGGAGCTCAAGAGCCTGGAACTGATGCAGAAATTAAAGAATTTTGTAAAACAAACTATGGGGTAGAATTTTTAATGTCTACAAAAATTGACGTTAATGGAGATAATGCACATCCAATATATAAGTATTTAGTGTCTGAAACTGGCTTAAATCAAATTGATTGGAATTTTACAAAATTTTTAATTGATGATAAAGTAACATGTATTAATCCTAAACATGAGCCAAGTGAGATGGATCCTCATATGAGTGATTTACTAAAGAAACTTAAGTAAAGGATATTTAAAAAATGAAATCTACAAAAATGTCTGATGAAGTTTGGTATTTTGAAGATGTTATTGATAATGCAGATGAAATCTTGCAATCAGTTAAAGATTGGAAAAAAAATACAAATAAAGAATATATGCAAAACGGTAGCATGACAACAAAAAATTATTTAGATATTACTGATGATGCAATATTTAAATGTTTAGATGTTTGGTATAAAAATCATGAAACTATTGATCCAGATGATCATAAAGTTGCTAAAGAAACTATGATTTTTAAACGTGGTCCTGGCGGTGGGTATGGCCCACATTCAGATTTTGCTGCTATTCCAGATGGAACTTTTGACCAAGTTTCTGCCACAATTCTTACATATTTATGTGATGAAAATGGTTTTGAAGGTGGTGAAATATTTTTTCCTGATTACGATGTTACAATTAAACCTGCAAAAGGTAGTGTTGTAATGTTTGGACACAAAGTTTTGCATGGAGTTAATGATGTTATTTCTGGAGAACGAGCAATAGCAAGTGTATTTTTAATAAAAAATAAAACTTTTTATAAGCAAATGGAAGCTGTAGATCCAAAAAATCCTACTCCTACTGAACAAAAATTCTTTTTCAGTATTGCTCCTCAATATACAGCAAAAGATGGGAATATTAATAAAAATAAATTTATTAAAGATGAAGACTTAAATGATTAATTGGTTAGTCAATAGAATTTTTAGATGGGACTCATTAAGGCATGCTATCTTTGATGAAGTAAGACTATATCAATCTATAGATAGATCAATGTGGGAGCATGAAAAAGAAGGACCAACTAATCTAACATGGTCTGAAGGAGATAGATGGTATGGATGGACTTACAATACTAATTCTAAGCGTTATTACTTTGATGATATTGGTAACGAATCACTAATGGGTTTATGGGAAGATCAATGGCTAATGGAATCAGATAGTTTAGAAAAGAGTATTGTAAATGGATAATAAAGTTATAGATCACAGTAAGCAGGCACCAGCACATGTACTTGCAGGTAAATATGGTCCAGGTGTTTATATTGCATATAAAAAAGCTCAAGAATTGATAGATAAAAATTTGGAGTCAAAAGAAGAATTAGCATGAAGGTAGAAAAGCTTAGCGATAGCATCTGGGCTTATCATGATTTAGATATAAACAATATATTAACGGATTTAATAAATGCTAAAGGCGAGTGGATATCATATACTAAAAATCATAATGTGGTAGGGGATACAATATATATATTCCCAGAGGCGGATAATTTAAATGTATATAATAACGTTGTAGATTTATACAATCAATGTCTTAGCGATTATGTCGTAAAAAATAATCTTAACATTCCTTTAGAAAATTTAGATATAGCTCTTGTAGAGCCAAAAGCTGGTGGGAAATATATGGCTTATGATCAACCAGCAAACATATTATTTAGAAAATATAAAGAAGGAACTTTTATGCCATACCATGAAGATTCTGTTCATAGACAATATGGTGGAGGCTTTACTGCTTTATTATATTTAAATGAAGACTACATTGGTGGCGAATTATTTTTTAAGAACAAAAATATTAAATTTAAACCAACCAAAGGTTCTTTGATAATATTTCCTGGTAATGAAATTCATGAAATATTGCTACTTGAAAAAGGAGATAGGTATATGATATCTGCATATTTTTTTAAAGATAAAAGGCCTGATGCAGAAAAAGTATTATCTAGTGGTTATGGTTCAGACGGATCTAAAAATTGGCTTGACCCAAAATATCTTCCAGGAAATTATGGCAATATTAAAGATGAATTAAAAGAAAATAATTATGTTAAGCCAGAAGGTCTAAATAAATAGTGACCATAACCGTTAGTGCCTATTGTATTATATGCAAGAAAAATGTGATGGGAAAGCTAAATGAGATAGTAGTCCTTGAGTCAGGAAAATGGCTTCATATAGGAGAATGCCCAGACTGTTTCTACCAGATCAAAAGGATAGCTAAACCAGTCAATTAAATAAATGCTATAATAAGATTATGGACACTAACAACAATATTGAATTAACAGATGAAGAGATTTCAAAGTCTTATGAGTCTGAAAACGAACAAGAGGACAATTGGGACAATTTGGAAAAGGCTTGCTGGAGCGGATACAAGCAGGTAGGCATGAAGGATAAGAATGGTAAGAGAGTTCCTAACTGTGTACCAGTAAAGAAGTCTCTATTCGGCACAGAAGGCCCTCAAACACTAATACCTAGAAACAAATAACATGGGTATCTTGGATAACCTTGAAGCATATCTTGATTTAGATCTATTAGATGGTCTTGATATGAAAGAAGATATAGATAAGGAAGACTTATAATGGCTAAAAAGAAAATTAAACTACCACTTAAGTGGTGGAAGAACCCTATCAGATACGTAAAATTTCATAGGGCTATGAAGAAGCTTAAGAAATCAATCTAATATAACTTTATATACTGTTATATAGGCCCCATTTAGTGAAGCGAAAAAGTGAAGCGGTAGAGAGGTATTGACAGTACCTGTCATATATACTATAATGTATAGTATGCATGATCACTTATTCCAATTGGACCTGGACGGGCAGGTAACCTGCTCTAATTGTCATTGCATGGATGATGAACAGGATAATTCAGGTTCCTATAATGGTAGTAGAGCGGTTTCCGAAACCGATAATGTTGGTCCGATTCCCACACCTGAAGCCATATTTGAGACACAGAGAGATTTTGAATAATGAGTAAAGATAGAAAGTTTCCAACCTCACACCAACTTAACAAGTGGGAAAGAGAAATGAAGGCAGCTGGCTTATGGCCAGAAAAGATTCAAATTAGAGTAAATAAGAATGCTAAAGTAAAGCCTAGAAAATTAGGGGCAGTTGCAAATGCAGCCTCAGTAAAGCCTGTTACACAGGATCAAGGCAGGCAGGTTGAAGATATGGTAGCAGGATATAAGAGATATTGGACAAATACATAATGGAACTACTATTAATAGCTATTACATGGTATATAACTAAGATATACTATACAAGATCCCTTGAGATAAATAGACCAGAAGATGATTCTGAGATAATTAGAGCTACATGTGCTGGTTGTGCTCGATCAGAGTATATTCATAGAGATAACATACGTGTTCCATATTACTGCATGGGTTGTAAGTAATGTATTGGTCGTATATCTTAGCAGCCATTGGAGTCACAGGCATATATTTTGTAGGTCGTAAGTCAATATGGGCATGGTTCCTATTACTATTCAATGAGTGTCTATGGATGATATATGCTATTACTACTGAGCAGTACGGATTTATATTTGCAGCAATTGCCTATGCTATAGTTTATATTAGATCTTACGTACATTGGTCCAAAGAACCTATAAATGAGATTCATTTATAATGTGGATCTGGTATATATATTGGATTTATCTAATGCTAGGCATATCAGCAATTGCTATCATAGATGGAGTAATTGAGCTATTTCGCTCATATAAATAGTCATGAAAAAGATCCTAATTGCTGATTTGATCAAAGCATCTGAAATGCCAGAACCTGGTGATCCAGAGGATGCAGGGATAGAGAATATAATAGATCTATCTCCAATTGGAGTAGCCACATATAAGCATAACCCTGAACATGACGTTTATGTTGTAACATTAACATTAGATAAAGGCGGGGAAGTAAGAGAATACGTATTAACCCCAGAAGGACTTAAAGACCTTATTGATCTAGGTACTAAATACTTCTATCAAGAGATGGAAGACTATACCTTTGATATGAGAGTAATGACCAAGGATAATACTGCAGGATATTCTACAGGCAAATGGTCAGATGACGATGATATACACCCTACAATAACTCCTCTATTTGGACCAAATAGGTAGCTAACTCCTATATCCCCCTCCCGTTTTTCTTGTCTCATATAGCCTTTAGAAGGCTTATATAGTGGAGTAAAGTGGAGTATAGTGGAGAATATATACTATGGATTATGATCCATATACTATAGTTATATTTATTTAAATACTACTATGTAATTGAGCATATCACATCTTAACCCGTAATGTCAATAGACCCATATGGACTTATATGAGACATAGCGCATATTCCAGCGATTTTGTCAATAGGGTCGTAAATGGCATATTTGGCCCACATTGTCAACATATTTTGTATAACAATTTGATATAAATTCTGACAGATTCTGGGTATATTATGCCTAATTCATTATATGTTTTATATGATAATATATCTAATCTAATAGATTCTTATGGAAATTCCAGGGATTTTTTTAGCTTGGTCGTAAACGAATAATTTTACCCACATGCCCATACATAAAAAGATATCCACAGGACCTGTGTAGATCCTATGGATATATTGGGCTATATCTAATTAGTTTTATCTATGCATCTATTGGTTCAAAGTTAGCAATATAGTCATTTAGTCTATCTGCCATCATTAGGGCTTCTGATGTTTGTCCTTCTTCCCAAGAGTTATCAAATTGTCCCGCCGTCTGTTTGATAATTTCTACACATAGTTCCATTACCTTTGATTGAGTATAATATCCACAACCATTGACTAATTCTCTAGCCATAATTACTGGATTGAACCAATGACTATCCATTGCTTCCAATACCTTCTCTGCTGCTTTAGTTTCTATTGAACTTGCTTTTGCCATTTCCGCCTCCACCTTAGATTATACCAAAAATAAGAAACGGGGTCAAGGACCAACGATGCCCTAACCCCGTCTCAAGTTTTACTTCGCCTTCTTAACAGGTACCTCTGCTGTAAATGTAACGCCCTTTGCAATAGCTTGATCTAGGACTACCTTAGCTGCTCCTGAGAAGCGACCACGTACACCCACTGTAATGCCTTGCTGCTTTAAGTATTCACGCTTTGTTGTCATTTGAATCCCCTTTCAAGAGATGTTTTATTAATTATAGCAACTTTCCACGAATTTGTAAATAGTTGCCGTAAGCGATATTTCTTGCCCTATGTTAGATCTGTTTGTTCTACTCTTTCTCTAATTAGATTAGATATAAGGTTGTGTGCTTCGATGTTCTCTGTTTCTGATCCGCCCCACAAAAGCTTTTGGGCCCTGTTAAGGATCTCATCGATGTACTCATCACTCATCTTCATCTTTGTCTTCCTCATCTTCTTCAAACATTGTGTCGACAATATAGTCACGACTCATCATCCAATCAAGGACGTCATCTTGATGTTGTTCGGCACCGTACTCTAGAGAGAAGCCCTGGCCCGCCTCCACAGCCTCACAGAGGTGGTCCCACATCTCATCTATGGTGCAGTTCTGCCTGTAGGTCTCATCCTCAAAGATGTTATTAATTGTGGACCAAGTCCATAGCCATACTAATGATAGGCCGAGGTCGGTGGTATCAAGAATCTTTAAACATTCGTTTAGTTTATCTTTATCTGCTGGCTTCATATGCTAACTCCCTTTCATTCCATTCCGCTAATGTTTTGACAGTAAAGTCTTTTCCTAAATTATAACAGTAGAGCACAGCATCCGTCAAAGATTCAGTCTCATATATTGGAACAGATAAAGGTATATCTGTTTTATCATAGACCTCAAATGTATCTACTCCTCCAGGTGAGCAAGAGTATTCCATTTCCAGGATTTCTAAACTTGGCTCGTATGTCATACTTTTTGCCCTTCCTTTTCTCCTATAGCAAATGATAAATCATATGTTAGTTTATATAGTTCAACTAGAGTATCTAGTCGTCCCTCCGCCTCTGTACGTGCCATTGAATCCATTGCCTCTTCGGTCTCATCTTCAATTGCCTGAGCCCAAGCCAATTGCTCTTCGGCAATCAACATTAGATTCTTTAGTTCGCCATGCATTATATCTAATCCATTAACACCTGCATTAACTAAACGTTGCAAGTGGGGCGGAAGCCCAATGTCTTCTGCATTCATTAGTATCCCTTTCCTTGGATGTTGTCATTCATTATATCAGTAGCCACTGACAACAAATGCTCGGTTGCCATAATTTGTCCCTGGATATTAATCTTAGATTGAACATTGTAGTCTGCCTCTAAGTCCTGGTTAAGACTAATTAGATGTATCTTCATATACTCTATGAACTTAGATGACTTAGTCAAAATAACCCTCAGCCCATAGACCTTGTAAAAAGTCATTTGCTTTCAATAAACCTTCAACTAAAGGGTCTTTGTCTACTTGTTCTACATCAGAATTTCTAATATAGAAAAGCTTTGCGTCATGTACAGCATTGCTCATCTGATCTAAATCCTCTTTGGTGTAGCCTAGCATTATGCCTCCTCATTCCATTCTATGTAGTATTGGTCTTCGGGTTTCAAATCATAAAATTGATTGAACCTACCTTTTAGATAATTGCTTTCGCACATTTCAGCAAATCGATAATCTGCAAATAGTTGGCCTTCATCTAAATTAGAATTAACCCAATCTTCTACTAGTTGCTCACCGATATAAGAATACTCTGCGTCTATTACCATTTGGTTTTCATTCTCTAAGAAACTCATGCTTCCACCTTTTCTGTAGTTTTCAATAATACCATGTGGGTCTGACATTCTGCCATTGCCTTTTCATCCTGCCAAGAGCCTTGATTACAGTTTGAGCAGAATTCACCGCAGTCATCTTCACAATAACTCAATGTATCAAAAGACTGGCAAGCATAACAACGGTTTTCCCATTCTGCCAATTCCTTTACTTCACCACGGACAATCTCATATTCCCCACCCCAACCTGTTTCTTCCTCAAACTCTAAAGTAAGCAGGCAGTTCGGAACAAGATTAGATAGTTTAGTTAAGATAGTTACAGCAGGTGACCAAGCAGTCTCATACTTATATACAACCCAGTTGTCATCACCTTCTGATTTCTCTTCAAGCAATTCTGTATTTGGATATTCATCACCGTCACGGACGGCTACATCCCACTTAGTTCCCCAGTTAGATGTATTCCACGAATACCAATCCTTTTGGGTCTTAGCAAACTCAACAGACTTGCGGAACCAATCAGGGTCATTCTGAATATCATAGTTGCCACGAGAAGGCTGGCAGGCATATTCCTCATCAGTAATTCCGTCATCTTTATATGAGTGAATGTTGTGAAAAGAAAAAATCGGGTTAGAATAAGATACCTGTTCAATCTTAGTAGGAAATCCCATAGTAGAAATATCACCCATACCATAAGTCTCTTGTGCTAATGTAAAAGGCTTATTCAATCTATCTTTAATCATATCTACCTCAGACTTAGGTCCTTGGATAGTTAATGTGTTGTAACACCAATTTGGCATTTTATATCCTTTCGTTGATATAGGATTATTATACATTGGACCACTGACAAATGGAATGGTTTATGGGTGTGAGTCACACCACATTTCCCATCCAATGTGGTCAATATCACAGAATTCCAGGGCTTTTAATATTGTTTCCGTAAGCAAAATATGCTACCCTTATTTTTGCGGGCCGATCACGATTTGTCAAGTAGCTTGTACAGGCTGCTAGAGGTTCACCAACGAAAGTAAAAGAACTCTGCTTTATTTAACCCCTGGCCTGAAGAGACTATAGGGGCACCCTATTAGATTAATTATACAGTAGCCCTCGCATACTTATTAATAAACGAATCTAATGTCATTGTAAACATTGCTTCGTCTTGCATGCCACGGACCTTATACTCTGTTGATTCGGACCATGGTGCCTCTTCGTGTAAAGAGAATGTTCCAGTAGACCAATCAATTAAAGGTATCTTGTGCTCATTATCTAGAATGCTATTAACGGTTAATCCCCAGCCTGTTGTATCGTGCCACTGGTCCCCTACTAAATGTGATACAGCAATACGTGTAGCATATGATTCATCCGTCCAACGAGAACGTGCCGCTTCCACAGCGCTTGCTAGATTACCTAGCATATCGTGGCCTGCCCAATGTCCATAGAGTACAATCGTTTCGCCATTAGATTGTCTAAATCCAAAGTTTGCTCTGTCGCCCATTTTATTCCGCCTTTGTTAGTTGTTGTTCTTGCTCGTAGTTTAGTAATTGTATCATTTCTTGGGCCCAGTCCACAAGGGTTTCACCCTGTGAATTTTTATGGTGCCCGCAAAAGAATAAAGACATCTCATCTTTCTTTGCTTCCCACATTGCCTGAGCTGCACATTGGTCACACTTCAACCACTCCGCCATCACAGTGAGCCACCTTCCATCATTTCTGAAAGACGGTCTAAGATCCAAGAGTCTATATCTGCGATATCAATTTCTGATAACTTTTCAATAATCTCTTCACGAGCAAATTTATACCCGTCATCAAATCCATCTCTATAGTCTGACATTTTATCTCCCTGTGTATCCTGTTGGCTCGTAGTCTGATGTATAACTTTCAATTAAATTATACTTATCACGAATGCGACTTACCTTCTCTATACTACCAGTTCCGATGTTGAATGTCAACGGTGATAATGCAGTTGGGTCTAGCCCAATCATTTGTGCATCCCAATAGGCCATCTCCATGGACAACCTATCGGGAGCAGTCAACTCAAAATACATTAGCACTCACGCACATTACATACTTCGGTGTCGCCAATTTCAATGTTGCCATTGTTTGAATCGGCATAAAGAGCATCTGTAACTTCTGACTCAAGGTCTAGGTCATAGTCATTCTCAAGAATGTTATAGGAATAAGTTCCAGTAACTTCGATAGATGCGGTGAATTCAACTTCTTTGATAAGTTCAATTGAAAGTGCTTCAGCAATTGCACGAAGTGTATCTTGGTCACCTGAATCAGCATATGCCTCGCAGATGATTTCTTTGACGGCGTCAATCTGAGACAATAAAGTAGTTACACGCTTCTGTGATTGGCGACCATTATGCAAATCCCATTCGATGCTAGCAACTTTGTCAGTTGCATATTCTGCATCTGAATATCCACGGATTACTTTGTAAGTAACCAACAGATTAGAGTTGTATGTATCGGGAATTGTTACTGCAGGTGTTGTTGTATCTTCCATTTTTTCCTCTTTCGTTTGGGTTATAGGAGCAATTGTAGCAGTGACCACTGACAATAAGACTGGCTTACGGCCACACGGACAAGTGATTTCCATCACACCCGACGGGAATCCAAAACCGTCAGATGATGTTAGTTCTATTAGTACATCGCAATTGTCTGGGTCGCAGGCAAAAGTATATTTAGTTGATACTAGTTCGTTGGTCATGATGAGAATTATACACTACCTGGCTGACATTCACAAGCTTTTCCAGGGCTTTTTATATGTGTTTCTTAACACACTTTTTTCCCCCTTAATACTGCGGGCTTTTTGCGATCTGTAACGGACTTGAACCGTCGACCTCTACCGTGACAGGGTAGCGCTCTAACCAACTGAGCTAACAGACCAAATAAAAATTGTGAGCAGTTTTAAATCTTGCTCAGGATTTATTTTTATTTAGAAAGCAGAAACCAATTTCTTGATTTTGTTTTTCTCAGCAGTTAGAATTGGGTCAAAGCCTGATGCACCAGCCATTAGTGTTTCAGAATTGCCACGACCTGAACGATAATAATCAAGGCGTTCAGTTAGTGCGTTGAATGCGCCCCACTTAGTTCCCTTGATGTTAGCGTTAGTTGGTGAGTTATGATAAAGGTCATCAAGAAGCACAACCTTATTCTCCCACTTAGTAAGTGCAACTTTTGCTGCATCTTTATCTGGCTTAGGATAAATTGTCTGAATCAACTTAGAAAATTCAGCATCGGTAATTGATTGAGAGAAAAGTGCTTGCGCTTCCTTTTCAAATTCATCAAAGTATCCAAGAGCAAGCCCAAGAGTTTCACGAGCAACTTGAATGCGCCCGTCAACAGATTGTGTATGACGAATCTTGAATGATTGCTTAGCATTACGCATTGCAAGATTCAAAGTGTTTTGGCATACAACACGAACAGGAGTAACGGCTGCCTGAACGGCAACAGAACCATCGTGTGAAGTCCATACAATGAGATAAAGTTTTGTCTCATCGTTAGCGCCTTGTGGGTCAAGAACCATTGTGCGTGGAATGTCCACAGTTCCGAAAACCACTTTGCCCTTCTTTAGTGAGCCAGCAGATTCCCAACGGCAATCGGCATTGGCATCGTGAATTGCATCAGCGAATGCAAATAGTTCCTCATTCTGCACAGGCTTGTAACGCTTGCCTACAGTTGCGAGAACATCTACACCCTTGTTGAATGGGTTATCACGAATGACAAGAGATGCCTGAGATACATCATTCCAAGATTCTGAAATGTGGTCGGTCAATGGAGATAAGCGAACATTCCAATTAGAAAGTTTTGCTTCATCAAGCATTAGACTAGTTGTAACTTCCTCATCTTTTGTAAAGATTCGGTTAGCGAGATTGTGCCAAGCAGGAGCACCACGAAGAGCAAAAGCAACTTCGCCATTTTCCATTTCTAGATTATGAGCCATTTTTATTTCCTTTCGTTTGATTAGTTGTAAGTATAACAGGTGGCACTGACATTGTCTAGGATTAGATACAATATGTCCGAATTGATCAGTGTGAGTAATCTCACAAAATTCCAGGGATATCCACAGCTCCACTTAAACCTGTGGATAACCCCGCACCTCTACGGGCATCTCAAATAATAAGATGAGGCGGGATTCGGATACTCCCGCCCCAAGCTTTATTTAATTAGGGATTTTACGAAGTTAACTGTTTCCATAGGAAAGAATGCAGCGGACGTTTTCTTTTTATTTTTTTGATCATACACAAACGCTTTTACATTTCCATCAAATCGTTTTAGATTTGAGAACACAAGTTCTTTTAGGCTTTCGTTATCATAGCCTTCATCTGAATAAATTGTTAAATCATTTGCTTTTACTTCATCAAACATTTCTATCTTGAAACGCATTGTATTACCTTTGTTAGTAGGAACACCCGAAGGTGTGAGCAGTTTGGCGACTTACTCAGGTCGTTTATTTATTTAGAGATACTTAGCAATCTGCTTCATTGTAGAAGCATTTACTGTTTCCTCATCTGTCATTTTGAGAATTGTGAGAGCATTTGTGATGTCCTCTTTCATCTCACGATACTGGTGCTGATGGATAACCTCAAAGTCTTTTTCAGGTTCAGCAGGAAAACTTCCATCTTTTGTGATGATGTCAAAATCAACATTGAGAGTGTTGTTCCATTGACGATAGTTTGTGCGAAGGTTCTCAGCCTTTGAGAAGTTGGCAATAGCCCACTTGCCAATTTCCTTGCGCCACGCTTCTTGCGCTTTGCCGAACTTTGCTTCCTTTGCGGTCTGTGTGTTGTAATCGTTTTCTAGCGTTGCTAGACGAGCCTCTAGTGCCTTGATTACTTTGCTTGTTGCTACCTTTACTGTGATTTGTCTTGACATTTATTACCTTTCGTTGGTTGGTTGTTGTTATGGATAGTATAGCAGGGGGGTCTGACATTTCCACCCGAAGGTGGAGAGTTCTTACTTACGACATTGGACTAGATACTCTCAAAACTGTCCCTGTTTCGTTTTAGGTATTATCCTAAAAGGGTCTTAGCAGATACCGAAGTCCAGCGAGTTTCCTTGCTAGGTAGTTCCAGTAGCACACGCACCGAGCCAGATGCTTGTGGGTGTATCTCTTTGATTACACCTGTCTTTTTTGACTTTAGAGTAGTGAATAAATCACCAATCTGATAGAGTTTGCCTTCTATTGTCATTTTTGCCTCTTTTCTTTGTTAGGTTAGTAGTATAGCATTGGGGTCTGACATTAGTCTAGCCCTATCTCATTATTTGAGAAAGTTATTGTGTGATGCTACTCACACTCAGGTAGCCAAAACTCTAAGTGGTGTTGGTCTATGATAGCGGAGGCGGGTGCTGTATCTAATCCTTTATAAGATACGCCTTCAGGCATTTCTATCTGTCGATCAAAATCCTCATCGTAGTATGCGTCAATAGCATCGATACAAGGCTTGACCATAGAAAGTGGAACGGGCGGGTAATGATTACCCTGTAAATGATACGCTAATTGTGTTTCTAAATCTAATACGCTATCGGCTAATCCAATTGCTGTTACGCTTCCCATTATTATTTATCTCCCTTGATAGTTACTTCTGCCCAAGTGTTGAACTCATTAGCAGTTTGTAATACATTAGACTCAGTAAGTGCGTGAAGTGTTGCTTCCTTACACATTTGTTCAATTGAACTTTGGTCAAGCGCAAGTAGAGGGCGCAATAAATTAGCAGGAATTTTATCTAAGTCAATTATTGCTTCGAATACTACTGTGTGTGGAACTGTCATTACATTAGACATTTGTAACCTTTCGTTGTTGGTATAAGAGTATTTTAGCATAACCGACTGACATTACCTAATCCATTCTCGGCGTGTCGCAGCTTTTGTGATAATACTCACAATTCCAGGGGTTGTGGATAACTCTCATAACCCTGTGGATAACCCCCTATATATACGGGCCAACTTGATCTTTGTCAAGTCGACACGCCGCTATAGCTTAGTAAATACGTACAGAGCTAATAAAATTGGCACGATAGATATAAGCATTACCATGGATCCGCCAATAATACCGATAACCTCATACATTATTTTTTACTCGCAGAAAATCGAATGTCTGCTTTACCATAAACACATAGGCCACATGATACACATGCGGACCCTGCATTGCTAATAAGGGGAATTGCTTTTAAATTCTCAGGACATTTAGCGCCAGGCTTGCCAGTCAATTCTTTCATTGTGTCTTCGGTTGCAGCGAATGTTTTTCCCAAATAGGCTAGGCGGACCTTAGAATTAGTTTTTAAATCGAATGCTATTTCTTTATTTTCATCATCGGTTGAATAGTATAGAGACAGATTAGATACATCCTTGAGAATAAGCGCTGCGTCGCTTACACGTGTGTATACCCAAAATTGAATATCGGAATGGTTTTCAATAACAGTTTTCCAGGCATAGGTATAAGTATCATTGAAGAAATCTCCGTCCCAGTGGATACGGAATAACTTAGGGGCACTCTTCTTATCACAATCAGCAACAAAATCAACAATCATCTCTTCTAGTAGACGCACCATTGTGTCATTGTCTGCATTGCGTAACAATTCCCAATTGTGTAACAGATTAGTTTTTACTCCTGGGAATAGTTTTTCAAGTTTTCCTGCGTAGCAAACACTCTCACAAATATTAGTGGCACCAGGGCATGAATAATTTTTTCCTGCAGGTAATCCGAACGTGTTCGCAATTGCGGCTTGCTTTCCATTTTTTGTGACAAGGTTAGCCACCTTTCTATCATTAGAACGTTTTAGTTTCATAAGAGCCCAATCGTTGGTTGAATGGCAAGTATAGCAGAATGGACCGACATATTCCAATCCTGGCCCAAATTTCCAGGGTGTTTTTGATCACACCCTTAACGACACGCCCGACCCCGCAGCTATGTGCGGGATTTTGTGTCACGTGTCAAATTTATTTTTATGTTTTATTTTGCGTGTGTATTTTTTTTTATTGCGAACAGGTTGCGCCGCATTACTGCGACGCAATTCCTGAATTCGTTTTACTTTATCTTGAAGTGAAGTTAGGAACATTATACCCACTCGCTTCGTGAAATCGTGTTACATCAAATCGTTCATTATCTTTCGCAAACATTTCTGCGAAATCGTGAACCATTTTAGAAAAAACAGCGGGGTGAGTTTTATTGCTAACATACTTTAGAATTTCAGCGGTAGCAACATAATCTTTACGAGTCATCATTTTGCGGATACCAATCCAATTCTATTAAAGTTTTTAGTATACATTTTGCCCGTTGGCAAAGATAAATTATATGTTGCGAATTCGTTGGCGAACCCTACATCATAACATTTTGCGAAAGCCTCAAAGGCTTGTAAGGCGTCAGAAAATTGGTGTGTGTATTCCAAATTTCCGTCATAGTAAGTATCTAGTCTATACATTAGTTTCCCTTTCGTTAGTTACGCATTTACATTGTGTTACAAGTATTGTATCAGTTTCCACTGACACAATGGCGAGAGTATTGCAATTAGAGCAAATCCACATTCCAGCAATTTCAGACTGCGATTTCATTGGCAACCTCTTTCCATTCAAAACAATAAGAGTCTGAAACAAAAGGATTTTTCTTTACGACCTCATCAAATAAAGATAACGCCATTTCTTCATCTTCTGCGTCAATGTCTAACCAAACTCCAAAAGTGTATTTATTCATTCGAACGCTCCTTCATCTAATAAACCTAATTCAATGTTGAACAATTCATCGGGTGTTGCTTCGGATAAATCTACCCAACCAGCACCTTCGTTATCCATACGGAAAATTTCAATGTATCCCATTATTCAGCACACTCACATTCTTTAGAGTAATCAAATTCGCAATAGTAGCAACCCATAAGTTCGCTATGCGCTTTACATTGGTGGCGAAATTGTTGTTC
>Ga0209087_1000711_pt1 | contig 20736 bp, 22 predicted proteins | sample S_130805_EF_Meta_FD_187321 | JGI IMG/M metagenome (GOLD analysis project Ga0209087, IMG submission 187321) | Freshwater microbial communities from Lake Simoncouche, Canada to study carbon cycling - S_130805_EF_MetaG (SPAdes) (version 2) | ecosystem: Environmental > Aquatic > Freshwater > Lake ... | reverse complement strand
CTCGTATTTGATCAATGACAATATTTTTTTTTCGAATAGTTTTTCTTTTTGAGGACTCATCATCATCACTCTCAACAGGAGTGATATGTCTAAAGTCGGGATGCGATTCTGGAAACCAGTTACAACCTGAGCATGTTTCGCATGGCAAATAATTAGTAAGTGGATTTTGGCATAAATAGGACTTTGCAAATGTCATAGCAAAATCAAGCTTTCCTATCCCATCTTTACCTTTAAATATTAATGCATGAGGTAATTTTTTATTTTGATGAATGGCATTCCAGGCATCTTGTAACCAGGGATAGATTTGATGCATCATAAAATACTTTTTATAGCCTCAATGACGTCATGAGATACAGATTCAATAGGTTGATTTGCATTAATAATTCTATAGCGATTGGGATGTTGTCTTGCAAGATCTAAATAGACATTCCTTAAACGATTAAAAAAAGCTTCGCTTTCTTTTTCAAATTTATCAGGCGTTCTATTCTTTTTTAAACGATCAATACTTACCTCAACAGGCAAGTCAAAAAGCAAAGTGAGATCAGCTTTAAGATCAGGATGAACCCATGTCTCTAGTGTCTCTATTTTAGAATAAGCGACATGCTTCCCCCCATATTGATAGGCATAAGTTGCGTCAGTGAATCTATCGGATAAAACAAATATCCCTTCATCGAGTGCAGGCTTGATCACTTCTGCAATGTGTTGTCTTCTTGCTGCAAACATAAGAAGTGTTTCAGTTTCAGGATCCATTTCATCATGAAGAAGTATATCTCTTAATTTTTCGCCTAGTTTTGTGCCTCCAGGCTCCCTTGTTCTCTTCACTGTAATTTCTTGAGATTCAAGAAAGGAGATGACCTCTTCAATATGAGTACTTTTTCCTGCGCCATCGACACCTTCAAATGTAATAAATTTACCTTTATTTTTCATTTGATTTGATACTTTCTGACCGCATTGTTATGTTCATTTAAATTTGCAGAAAAATAATGCGTGCCATCGCCCTTACCTACAAAAAAAAGTGCATCTGTTTTTGTGGGATGCATTGCTGCTCGAATAGAAATTAGACTTGGCATTGTAATTGGCCCCGGAGGTAAACCTTCTCTTGTGTAAGTATTATAAGGCGTATCAGTAAGCAAATCTTTCTTTGTAATATCCCCAGTAAACATTTTTCCAAGTCCGTAAATAACTGTAGGATCACTTTGAAGTTTCATGTTAATACTTAAGCGATGGATAAATACACCAGAAATCAGATTGGCTTCTATGGACTTTCCTGTTTCTTTTTCAATGATAGAAGCCATCGTTAATGCTTCATAGCTATTTTTATACGGCACCTCTTCTGCGCGATGAGCCCACTCATAATCTAATTTTTTTTGCATGGCTTTATAAGCCCTTCTAAGAATTTCAATGTCTGCAGTATTCCTACTAAAATAATATGTATCTGGAAAAAATTGACCTTCAGCAGATTGGTAAGGTATTCCTAAAGCTAGAGCAATAGTCTTTGAATCATAAGGTTTCATTGTTTTTTTGATGCTATCGTTCGCCTTAATTTTATTTAGCATTGCATCAAGGTCTTGCCCCTCTATAAAAGTAATTGAACCTTCAGTAGCGCGACCTTCTACAAATGATTTTAACAACTGATAAGGCGTAATGTTAGGATTAAGATTGTAATTACCAGGCCTTAATTTTCTAGATTGGCCTAATGCTTTAGAAAGCAAAATAAACCGCCATGGCTCATTGAGTATTTTTTCATCCACAAGTTGAAACGCTATTGATTTAAGACTGCTTCCAGGTTCAATTTCAATAGCTAAATCCGCTTTATTAATATGAAGGGGCGTTACTAAAAAATGAATTATCCAAACCACTAAAGGAATGAAAATAATCATTAATCTAAAAAGCCATTTTTTCATATATTTAAGTTATCGAGCCCATGATTAAATAGTGAAGCTAATTCTTGATGCTGCCAACATCTATTTTTAATTTTTTTAACCTGCAGGACACCAAATAAACTATTAGTTATAAAGACTTCATCGGCTTTCAAAAGCTTATCTAAACCAAATACAGCTTCTTTTATTTTAAAGCCTAATTTTATGCCTATTTTAATGAACAGTTCTCTGGTGACACCCTTAATACCAACATGGTTCATTTTTGGCGTATAGATAGTTTTTCCAATGCGCATAAAAATATTACTTGAAATGCATTCAATGACATGGCCATCTTGATTAAGAAGAATACCGTCAATATAACGATCATCGTTCCACTCTTGTCGAGCCATTATATTTTCTAATCGATTTAAATGTTTTATACCGGAAAGGATTGAAACATTAAGTTTTTGCTTGCAAACGTGAAGATCAACACCATATTTAAAAAACTTCATCGGGTAAATTGGCATTTTTGTTTTAATTAAAAAGCGATTGTGAGTAATAGTGCTATTGAATTTATAGCCTCGCTCGCTCACGCCTCTCGAAATTATAAATTTTCCTACCGCTCTTTTTTTGGCTTTAAATAACAATTGAATATCAGAAAGTAATGCTTTCTCTTTTGGCGGAGTAATTTTAATTGCCCGGCAATCTTCAACTATTTTTTTATAGTGGTATTTCCAATGGCGAGGTTTTTTATTCTCTACAATGAAAGTCCTGAAAATTCCATCACCATATTGAAATGCACGATCAAAAGGACTGATCTTTTGAAATGTTCCATTAATGAGGAATTGTTTTGACAAGTTAAACGGCCGGTTGTGAAATTATCAATGAGTTCATTTTAGATTAAACCCATTTATAAAAACCTATATTTTCTTAAATACAAGGCTTCCGTTTGTACCGCCAAAGCCAAAGTTGTTTTTGAGTGCAACGTCAATTTTCATTGACCTTGCTTCATTGGCGCAATAGTCAAGATCGCATTCTGGATCCTGATTAAATATATTAATTGTAGGTGGGGAGATTTGATTGTGAATAGCTAACACAGTAAATACCGATTCGATGCCGCCAGCTCCGCCTAACAAATGCCCTGTCATTGATTTTGTTGAATTCACAACAAGTTTTTTTGCGTAATCTCCAAAGCTAGCTTTAATAGCATTTGTTTCATTTAGATCGCCTAGTGGTGTCGATGTGCCATGCGCATTAATATATTGAACGTTATCTATATTTACATTTGCATTTTTTAATGCATTTACAATGGAGCGTCGAGGTCCATCCATATTAGGTGCTGTGATATGGTAAGCATCTGCACTCATGCCGTAGCCCGAAAGTTCTGCGTAAATTTTAGCGCCTCTTTTTTTTGCATGTTCGAATTCTTCAAGCACCATCACACCAGCGCCTTCACCGATCACAAATCCATCACGATCTTTATCCCATGGACGGCTTGCAGTCTTAGGATCATCATTACGTGACGAGAGTGCTTTAGCTGAAGAAAATCCAGCGACTGATAATTCAGTAATAGCAGCTTCTGAACCACCAGCTAACATGACGTCAGCGTCCCCATATTCGATCATACGGGCTGCGTCACCAATAGAATGAGTTCCTGTTGTGCACGCGGTTACAATAGAAACATTAGGGCCCTTTAAATTAAGCATAATTGAAAGGTTGCCAGAAATCATATTAATAATCGTACCGGGGATAAAAAATGGAGAGACCTTGCGAACACCGCCTTCATCGAATACATCGCTTGTAGATTCAATTAAGTTAATACCGCCAATACCCGACCCAACTGACACACCTATACGTTCACTATTGGTATCAGTTACTTCAATGCCAGAATCCTTAAAAGCCTCAATTCCTGCTGCAATACCAAATTGAATAAAGGTATCCATGCGTCTTGCATCTTTAGGAGGAATATATAGAAGTGGGTCAAAATTTTTGACTTCGCCCGCAACTTGAGAGGGATATGATGAGCAATCAAATTTGGTAATTTTACCTATGCCCGATTGACCATTAATGATATTAGCCCATGATTCTGACACCCCTATACCTACAGGAGTAATCAAACCTAGACCGGTGACTACGACTCTTCTTTTAGACATGGTTTTAACCTAACCCTTTCATTAGCTAGAAAAGGTTAGGCAAGATATGAATTATTTTAGATTTTTGTTGATGTAATCAACAGCTTGCTGCACTGTAGTAATTTTTTCAGCTTCTTCGTCAGGAATTTCACAATCAAACTCTTCTTCTAAAGCCATTACGAGTTCAACTGTATCAAGTGAATCAGCACCCAAATCATCTACAAATGATGATGTATTTTTTACATCAGCTTCTTTAGTGCCAAGTTGTTCTGCAACAATTTTTTTTACACGTTGTTCGATGTCAGACATCTAAAATACCCCTTTTATTTAAGAAATGACTCTAAAGCCATGCGTTATTTTAACAAATCTTGTTAAGAATTTTGTAATAAAGTTAAAAAAATAACTTAAATCATTAGCATTCCACCATTGACATGAAGGGTCTCACCTGTAATATAAGACGCTTCTTTAGAGGCTAAAAAGCATACGGCAGCGCCAATATCGTCTGGACTTCCTAAGCGACCAAGTGGCACATGGTCAAGAAGTTGCTTTTTATGTTCCTCTGATAATCCTTTTGTCATATCAGTATCAATAAACCCAGGCGCAACGCAATTAACTGTAATGCCTCGACTCCCAATTTCTTTTGCTAAAGATTTTGTGAAGCCCGTAACCCCTGCTTTTGCAGCGGCATAATTTGTTTGGCCAGCATTTCCCATATGACCCACGACAGACGTAATATTAATAATCCTGCCATAGCGACTTTTCATCATGCTTCGAACAAGCGCCTGACTCATCCGAAAAATAGATTTTAAATTAGTCGACATTACATCATCCCATTCTTCTTCTTTCATCCGCATAAGTAACATATCTTTGGTAATGCCAGCATTATTTACAAGGATTGAGATCTCTCCATGATCTTTGATTATGCTATCTACAGTTTGAAGAATAGCCTCATTGTCATTCACATCCAACTTTACCCCTTTCCCTGCAATATTTTGCTCTTTAAGAAAGGCAGAGATTTTTTGCGCACCCTCTTCTGTAGTTGCGGTCCCAATTACAATCGCTTTTTGTTTTCCTAAACTTAAAGCAATTGATTGACCTATACCGCGGCTAGCGCCTGTGACAAGTGCAATTTGATTTTCGAGATTAATAAGCATAATTTTTCCTAGATTGTTTTACCTTAAAAGTATTTCAAATTCATCAATTGCATTCTCGCTCACGAGCGCAGCACCTTTTAACTCGGCGGAGATTCGCTTAGCCAGCCCTGTTAGTACTTTGCCTGGACCACATTCTGCAATATCGCTAATTTGATGTGATGCTATTTTTTGAATTGTTTCAACCCATCTTACTGGATGGCAGAGTTGTTTTGAAAGTGCATCTTTAATTGAATTTGCATCATCATGTGTCATCACATCTACATTATGAATGACATTAATGTTTGGCTTATAAATTGGAATAGTATCAAGATAAGCTCTTAATTCTTCAGAGGCTTTCTGCATAAGACTGCAATGCGAAGGTACGCTCACTGGAAGCAAAATAGCTCGCTTAGCCCCATTTGATTTTGCTATCTCAATAGCTCGTTCCACTGCTAAAACATTTCCAGCAATTACTACTTGTCCCGGTGAATTAAAATTAACTGCTTCAACCACTTCGTTTTCTTGCGCTTCTTTACATGCATCTACTACCTCTTGATCGGTCATACCGAGAATAGCAGCCATCGCCCCTACTCCTTCAGGAACAGCTTTTTGCATGACTTCCGCCCTGTATTTCACAAGCTTCAGAGCATCCTTAAATTCAATGGCGTTAGAAGCGACAAGAGCGCTATATTCGCCAAGACTATGTCCTGCTAAATAGGTAGGTAGTTTATCTGTTTTGGATTGCCAAAGACGCCAGGTCGCAATGCCTGCTGTCAGAAGTATAGGCTGGGTATGAATTGTTTGATTGATATCTTCATTTGGCTCAGTTGCCATCTTCCAAAAATCAACATTAAGGACTTCAGAAGCTTCATTAAATGTGGATTGAATTAATGGATGACCATTGAAATCTGCCATCATGCCGACAGATTGTGAACCTTGACCTGGAAAAATAAAAGAAAAATGAGTCATAATTTACTTGATATATTTAACTTAACTATATGATATTTAATACTTAATTAAAGCAGAGCCCCAAGTGAATCCACCACCAAAAGCTTCCATCAGGAGTGTTTCACCCCTTTTAATTTTATGTTCACGAATGGCTGTATCTAGGGCTAACGGAATAGAAGCTGCAGATGTATTACCATGCCTATCAATCGTCACAACAACACGATCCATAGACATATTTAATTTTTTTGCGGTCGCTTCAAGAATTCGAATATTAGCCTGATGTGGAACGAGCCAGTCAATATCAGATTTCTCTAATTGATTGGCTTCAAGCGTTTCGTCAACAATAGAATCTAGGGTATTTACTGCCATTTTAAACACTTGGTTGCCTTGCATTTCTATCGTGGACTTACCTTTTTGATGGGACACGCCACTCGGCACGTGAAGTAATTTTTCGTAAGCACCGTCAGCATGAATATGGGTAGATAAAATACCCGGCTGATTTGACCCTTCTAAAATCACTGCCCCTGCACCATCACCCCACAAAATAGCATTACTTCTGTCAGAGTAATCTGTAATACGCGACATCGTTTCAGCACCAATGATTAATACACACTTTGCTGAACCTACTTTAATAAAATTATCTGCCACAGAAAGTGCATATATAAAGCCACTACACACAGCTTGGATATCAAATGCTGGACATAAAGATAAGCCGAGTTTTGTTTGAACAATGCAGGCCGTACTTGGGAATGTTTTATCGGGCGTTGTTGTGGCGACGATAATGAGATCAATTTTTTTAGCATCAATACCAGAAGCTTTGATAGCTTGTTTAGATGCTTCAACTGCCAAATCACTTGTATATTGATGTGCTGATGCGATATGTCTTTCTTTAATACCCGTTCTTGATGTAATCCATTCATCCGTTGTCTCAAACATCTTTTCGAGATCGTGATTACTCAGTATTTTTTCGGGTAGATAACTTCCTGTCCCTGTAATTTTTGAAAAGATCATATATTTTCTGATGATGAAATATCTAAAGGAATTTCTAACTCAAGTTGTTTTTGAATATTTTCTAATACATTATTTTTTGACTCCTCAATGGCAGTCTGAATAGCGTAGAAGAATGAATAGCTATCGGCTCCTCCATGGCTTTTAACCACAATGCCTTTAAGTCCCAAAAAGCTAGCGCCATTGTATCTTCTAGGATCCAGTCTTTTTTTGAAGCGATTGAGTACAGGCAATGATATAAATGCCATAAATTTAGTGATCCAATTGCGCTTAAATTCTTGTGTTAAAAAACGGCCCATGAGTTGAGCGATGCCTTCTGCAGTTTTTAATGCCACATTACCTACAAATCCATCGCACACCACTACATCGGTTGTGCCTTTAAAGATATCATTGCCTTCAACATTACCATAAAAATTAAGATGGCTTCGACGAAGTAACTCCCCCGCCTCTTTAACGATCTCATTACCTTTGATATCTTCAGAACCAATATTAAGAAGTCCTACTGAAGGCTTCGGATTACCTGTGACAGAGCTCACCAACATAGCGCCCATTACTGCGAATTGTAATAAATTTTCTGCAGTGCAATCTGTATTAGCGCCAAGGTCTAACATATAAGTGGTTCCCTTTTGGCTAGGCAAGCTGGATGCAATAGCAGGCCTATCAATACCCGGCAACATTTTCAAGACATAACGCGCCGTTGCCATAAGTGCACCTGTATTTCCAGCACTCACACAAGCCTGAGCTTTTTCTTCTTTAATTAAATTAATGGCGACGCGCATGGAAGAATCTTTTTTGTTCTTTAAAGCGCTTTGGGGTGACTCATCCATTTCAACCACTTCACTTGCGTGATGTATAGATAAGCGTGAATTGCTATATTTATTTTTTTGAAGCTCAGCTTCAATAGTCGATTGATCACCCACTAAAATAATATGGAGTTGATCATATTTTGATAACGCTTTGATAGAGGCTGGAATGGTGACTTTAGGCCCATGATCCCCGCCCATTGCGTCAACTGCTAGGGTAATTGTCATTTGTTCTCTTAATTGTTAAGAGCAATGAAGAAATAAATCAGAATAATTTTAAAAGAATTATTCTGATTTATTTTGAATAACTTTTTTGCCTCGGTAGTAACCTGTTGGGCTTACGTGGTGACGTAAATGAACTTCGCCAGTCGTTGGTTCTACAGCAAGTGGCGGATTAGATAAAAAATCGTGGGAACGATGCATACCACGTTTTGATGGTGATTTTTTATTTTGCTGAACAGCCATAGCAACTCCTAAATTTAATTTTTATATAATTTTTGTTTTAAATCAGCAAACGGATGAATGCGATCTAACATTTCATCAGTTTTTTTGTAGTGGCAATTAACATTTTCATGTTTAGGTGCGCTAGGTAAAGAGAGCATGATTTCGTCTTCAATAAGACTTATCACATCCATTTTTACACTACCTTCAATTAAGTCGTACTCCGCATGATCATCAATGTAAAAATCAGTGAGCTGCGTTTCTTCTTTAATTAAAAATCCTGATTTTAAAAAAATCGTATGTTCTAATTTTTCAGTACATCTTTGGCAAATTAAATCTAATTTACCTTCAATTGTTAGCTCTAAACAGGGCTCTCTATGCTTATTTTCAAAACCCTTTAAAGCAAAAGCAATTGAATCTTCCAGATTTAAGCATAAATCCTGCAACCGCTTAAAATCAGAGAGGCGAATTATATCATGAATTTCTTTCGATTTTCTTGAAAAATCAATATTGTCTATATGCTGTTCCATCAATAGATTTCGGGTTAAAAGACATCATTATTATATAAGAAATGACATGCTATAATTTTCTTAAATTAATCCTAATTTAGTAATTTTTCGCTAAAAACTTAAGGCTTTTCATTGTATAAAAAAATACTTATAGCAAACCGTGGTGAAATAGCGGTAAGGCTTATCCGCGCCTGTTCTGAGCTTAATATCACTTCGGTAGCCATTTATTCAGACGCTGACCGCCATGCACTTCACGTGAAAAAAGCCGATGAATCCTATAATATTGGCGCTGATCCGCTTGCTGGCTATTTAAACGCACATAATATTGTAAATATCGCTGTAACTTCAGGATGCGATGCTATTCATCCTGGATATGGTTTTTTGTCTGAAAATCCTGAATTAGCTGAGATATGCGCGAGACGAGATATCAAATTTATTGGCCCTAATGCTGACATTATTCGTCAAATGGGGGATAAGATCCAAGCAAGAACAGCGATGATTGCAGCCTCAATTCCTGTCATTCCAGGGAGTGAAGGTAATATTGAGAGTCTTGATGAAGCTAAAAAACTTGCCTCCTCTATTAGCTACCCTATCATGCTTAAAGCGACTAATGGTGGTGGTGGGCGAGGCATTAGGCGTTGCAATAACGAAAAAGAACTTATCACAAATTACGATCGAGTTATTTCTGAAGCTACAAAGGCTTTTGGTAAGCCTGAGGTTTTTATTGAAAAATGTATCGTATCGCCTAAGCATATTGAAGTTCAAATTTTGGCCGACAGCTTCGGTAATGTCGTTCATCTTTTTGAAAGGGATTGCTCTATTCAAAGGCGAAATCAGAAGCTCATTGAAATAGCACCCTCACCTCAGCTTACCAATGCTCAAAGAAGTTATGTAGGTGAGCTTGCAGTCAAAGCTGCCAAAGCTGTTAATTATGAGAACGCGGGCACCGTGGAATTTCTTTTAGACGCTGACAATAATTTTTACTTTATGGAGATGAATACTCGTCTTCAGGTAGAGCATACAATTACTGAATCGATTACAGGTATTGATATTGTTCAAGAGCAAATCAGAATTGCATTTGGTTTACCATTACAATATAAACAAGAAGAGATTCAGTTTCGAGGCTTTGCAATTGAATATCGTATCAACGCAGAAGATCCTAAGTATGACTTTATGCCGTCCTTTGGAAAAATTACGCGTTATTACGCACCCGGAGGGCCTGGCGTTAGGATTGATGCTTCTATCTACACAGGTTATGTCATACCGCCCTATTACGACTCTATGTGCGCAAAGCTTACTGTTTGGGCATTAAACTGGGAAAGTGTAATTCAGCGAGGCAAGAGAGCGCTCAATGATATTGTTGTATTTGGAGTTAAAACAACAATCCCTTATTATTTAGAAATTATGAATAATAAAGAGTTTAAAGAAGCGAATTTCAATACAAGTTTTGTGGATGATCACCCAGAACTTATAAATTACCAAAGTCAATTTCCACCTGAATTAATGGCCGCAGCTATATCAGCAGCTATTGCAGCACACGAAGGCATTTAAAGAACTATGAAAAAAATACATATTACCGAATTGGTTTTAAGAGACGGTCACCAATGTCAAATTGCGACAAGACTTCGCACTGAAGATATGCTGCCTATATGCCCACAATTAGATGCGCTTGGCTTTTGGTCAATTGAAGCATGGGGTGGCGCTACATTTGATGCATGTGTAAGATTTTTAAAAGAAGATCCGTGGGAACGTTTAAAGCTTTTAAGAAAAGCCCTCCCAAATTCTCGTATACAAATGTTACTTCGAGGACAGAACTTATTGGGCTACCGTCATTATTCAGACGATGTTGTTGATGCATTTGTTAAGCAATCTGCCAATAATGGTGTCGATGTGTTCAGAATTTTCGATGCAATGAATGATGTCAGAAATCTTACAACATCTATTAAATCAGTCAAAAAATATAAAAAACATGCAGAAGGCACCTTAAGCTACACCACAAGCCCTGTGCATAACATTCCTTATTTCGTTAATCTTGCAAAAGAAATGGAAAGTTTTGGATGTGACACGATAGCGATTAAAGATATGGCGGGACTTTTAACACCTTCAGTCACTAAAGAACTTGTGACATCTTTAAAAAAATCGATCTCACTCCCTATTCATGTTCATTCACATGCAACGTCAGGATTGGCAAGTATTAATCTTTTAACTGCCGTGCAAAATGGTGCAGATATTATTGATACATGTAATTCAAGTTTTGCTGAAGGTGCAAGCCATCCATCAACAGAATCTATGATTGCTGCCTTAGAGGATTTAGGCTACAAAACAGATATTGATATTAAAAAAGTTGAAGAGATTAGCGAACAGTTAAAGGTTATCAGAAAAAAATATTGGCAATTCGAATCCGATTACACGGGTGTCGATACGCGCGTCTTAAGCAATCAAGTGCCTGGCGGTATGATTTCTAATTTATCTAATCAGCTTAAAGAGCAAGGTGCGCTGGATCGTATGAATGAAGTGCTTCTTGAGATTCCTAAAGTTCGCGAAGATCTAGGTTATCCTCCGCTTGTGACTCCTACCTCTCAAATTGTCGGCACTCAAGCAGTATTAAATGTTTTAACGGGGGCTAGATACAAATCAATTACTAATGAAGTAAAAAGTTATTTCATGGGTGAATATGGAAGAGCACCTGGCAAAGTGAATCAAAAAATTCAGTCGATGGCTATCGGTGAAAAAAAACCACTCACATCGAGGCCTGCCGATCTTTTAGAGCCTGAACTTGCAAAGCTAAAAATTGAAGCAGAGCAGATTACAAAATCTGATGAAGATATTTTAACGTATGCCATGTTTCCAGATGTTGCCAAGATATTCTTGCAAGAAAGAAATGCGGGTAGCATTAAACCAGAACCCCTACTCCCTAAAGATAATGTATTTTCTTCTGCTGAAAAATTTGCACCTAGCGAATTCAATGTCACACTTCATGGCGAAACATTTAATATTAAATTAACTGGATCAGGTTATACCGGAGAAGCGAGAAGACCGTTTTATGTTTCTGTAGACGGTATTTCTGAGGAAGTATTGGTTGAAACTTTACATGAAGTTGAAGTTACAAATGGGAAAAAATCTTCAAAAAAACAAACGCAAGATACTTCTAAGATAGTAAGACCTCGACCTAATCACGAGGGCTGTATTACCACAGCTATGCCAGGCACAATCATTGATGTAAAGGTTAAAATTGGCGATAGAATTGAAGCCGGTGACAGCGTGATTGTAATTGAAGCCATGAAAATGGAGAATGAAATCCAATCTCCTACTTCAGGTATCGTAGTTGCGATTCATGTAGCAAAAGGTGAAGCAGTATCGCCAGATGAAACGCTACTTGAAATTCAGCCTGAATCATAAAGAAAACGATGCATGTTAACGCTTGTTTTGGCATCATCATCGCCTTATCGAAGAGAATTACTTTCACGATTTAAATTACCCTTTGATGTCTTTAATCCGGACATTGATGAAACACCCCATATAAATGAAAAGGCAAAAGAGATCTCTTATAGGCTTGCACGAGAAAAGGCCTTTAAAGTAGCGCCCCACTATGCCAATTCATTGATTATCGGTTCAGATCAAACAGCATCATGTCAAAATCAAATTATTGAAAAGCCAAACACGCATGAAAATGCTATAAAACAACTCGATTTTCTAAGTGGCAAAATTGTGACGTTTTATACCTCACTTTGTTTGTTGAATACTAAAACTCAAAAAGTTCAAGAATGTGTTGTTGAGTTCGAAGTGAAATACAAAGAATTAAATCAGCAAATAATCGAGACTTATTTATTGAAAGAACAGCCGTACAATTGTGTAGGTAGCGTTAAATCTGAAGGTCTTGGTATTACCCTTCTTGAATATATTAAAGGTGAAGATCCCACAGCGCTCATAGGACTTCCTCTCATTAAATTATCAGACATGCTTCAAAATGAAGGCATGGTATTTTAATGACAAGCAAAACATATGGGCATTTGTATCTTATTCCTGTGCCGATTGATCAAAATAATAGGGAATCTGTTCTCCTAGAAAAGCACAGAAAGATTGTCGAACATTTAGATTATTTTATTGTAGAGAATGAAAAAACAGCTCGCTTTTATTTAGGTGCACTTAATCTTCATAAACCTATCAATCAATTACATTTTGAAGTGCTCACTCAAACGACACCTCCAGAGGACATCACGCATTATTTAACTCCACTTTTGGAAGGTTTTGATGTTGGATTACTTTCAGAATCAGGATGTCCTGGAGTAGCAGATCCGGGCTCAAAGATGGTTGCCTTAGCTCATCAAATGGATATTAAAGTCATTCCCATGACTGGCCCCTCTTCAATTATTTTAGCACTCATGGCATCTGGCCTTAATGGACAGCAATTTAAATTTCATGGCTACCTTCCTTCAGAGAAGGAAGACCGAATAAAAAAAATAATTTTGATTGAAAATGAATCGAGCAAATATCATGAGACTCAAATATTTATCGAAACGCCCTACAGGAATCAACATATTTTTAACGATTTGACAGATAAACTTCAAGACAAAACAAAGCTTTGCATTGCATTGGATATGACTTCAGAAAATGAACTTATCATGACAAAAACCATAAAGGATTGGAAAAAAGAAATTGCGCTAGATTTAAAAAATAAACCCTGCGTATTTCTATTGCAAGCTTAGGATTTCTTTTATCGGTGAAAAAGTTTTTCGATGATATTCACAAATCCCTTTACTCTTAATCATTTCAACATGAAGCTTTGTAGGATAGCCTTTATGTTTTTTAAATTGATAATTAGGATAAAGCTTATCAATTTCGATCATTTTAAGATCGCGTTCTGTTTTCGCAATGATTGAGGCAGCAGAAATTTCTGCCACCTTATCGTCACCTTTGACAATTGCTTCGCATGGATAGTCCACCTTAGGGCAAAATAAACCATCTACCATGACTTTGACTGAATCAAAGCTATTGAGTGCCTCGATGGCCCTTTTCATAGCTAATAATGTCGCCTGATGGATATTTAACTCATCAATTTCTGATGCAGTACATATACCCACAGACCATGCAATAGCATTTTGCTTGATATGCAATGCTAGTGTATATCGTTTAGATTCAGATAGTTTTTTAGAATCACGCAGGCCTGCTGTATCAAAATCAGGTCCTAAAATAACTGCAGCTGCATATACAGGCCCTGCCAAAGGCCCCCTTCCAGCTTCATCAACCCCACAAATTAAATGTGTCGGCATTTATTTTAAAAATTTAAGAATAATTTTATTAAGGCGGTAAGATGTATTTTGTTTTAATTGATGATGTATTTTTGTGAATTGAATTAAAAGATTTCTTCTGTAAGATGCATCTTTTAAAATTTCCAAAGCTTTATTTGTAATATTTTCAGGCGTTGCATCTTTTTGTAAAAGTTCCGGTACAAAAAATTTATTAAGAAGAATATTAGGAAGGCTGACATAGGGCAAATATTTCATTCGTTTGAGAATTTCCCAGCTTATAGACGACATCTTATAAATGACTATCATTGGTTTTTTATAAAGTGCGGTTTCAAGTGTTGCAGTTCCAGAAGCTACAATGACCAGATCAGATGCATTGATTGCATCTGATGCATGACCAATAAGTAGTTGAATATCCAATTCTGCGTACGTATTTTTAAATAAAGCTTTCGAAAAAATCATGTAAGTTTCTCTTGTGGGTAGTGGCACCAAAAATTTCACATCGCGTATTTTTTTTGATAGCTCAATTGCTGAATCAATGAGAAGCTGAGCATGCCATTTCACCTCCCCTTGTCTACTTCCAGGAAGAAGCGCTATAACTTTAGTGCTTTTAATAATTTTAAGCTTCTCTTGTGCTTTCTTTTTATTTGGATGAAGTGGAATCATCTCAGCAAGTGGATGGCCCACAAAAGTTGCTTCAATATGTGCTTTTGTATAAATATTTTTTTCAAAAGGAAATATAGTCAACATATGATCTGTGGATTTTTTGATTTTTTTTAGTCTACTCATTCTCCATGCCCATATCGAAGGACTGACATAATGAATTACCGGTATACCTTTTTTCTTTAGCTGTCTTTCAATCCAAAAGTTAAAATCAGGCGCATCAATCCCAATAAATAAATCAGGTTTTGCATCCAGAATTTGATTTAAAAGATTTTTTCTTAAAGTTAGAAGATGAAATAACTTTCTAAAGGCTTCAAAATACCCCCTTACAGAAAGCTCTTCCATTGAAAAAAAGGATGAGGCGCCTTCTTTCGCCATTTTCGGCCCTGCTACACCTATAAATGTAAGATCAGAACGTGCTGATTTCAAAGATCTGATTAAGTGACTTCCTAGCAAGTCTCCGGAAGACTCTCCGGCAACTATAGCAATCGTCTTCATGATTAACGGATAATACCGCGGGTAGACTTTGCAATAAAATCTATATAAAGATTAAGCGCCTCGGTATCCTTACTTAACAATTTAATTTTGTCTAAGGCTTCATCAAGCGAATGCCCTTGTCGATATAAAATCTTATAAGCTTCCTTAATTTTTGAGATGACTTTAGGATCAAACTCTCTCCTTTTTAAGCCTTCTGCATTAATACCATTGGGCTTTGCATCATAGCCAGCTGCAATAACGTAAGGTGGGATGTCTTTAAAGACCACTGTGTTGACTGCGGTAATGATATGGCTGCCAATCTTACAAAATTGATGTACGAGAGTGAATCCTCCTAGAATCGCATAATCATCGATGGATACATGACCTGCAAGCGATGTGTTATTAGCAAGGATAGTGTGATTTTTAATTTCGCAATCATGAGCAATGTGTACGTACGCCATAATCCAATTATCATTACCTATTTTTGTTAGGCCTTGGTCTTGAGCGGTACCTCGATTAAAAGTACAGAATTCTCTAATCGTATTATTATCACCAATCTCTAAGAGCGTCTTTTCTTGATTGTACTTTTTATCCTGTGGGGCTTCACCAATGGAACTGTAATGATAGATATGATTATTTTTTCCTATCGTCGTATCACCAGTGATGGTCACATGATTACCAATGATTGAGCCAGCACCAATTTTAACGTCAGCATCGATAATAGAATAAGGTCCAACTTTAACGCTGGAATCTAAACTAGCTTTGGGATTAATAATTGCGGTGGGATGAATCAAGATATTATTACAACCCTATAAATTTATTTTTTTTCAATAGGCTTTAAAATGCACATCATGCTAGCTTCAGCCACAATCTCATCATTGACCCTAGCTACAGCAATGTACTTCCATATCCCTTTTAAAACGCGATCTATTTTTACATGAATGATAAGTTGATCGCCAGGAGAAACTGGCTTTTTAAAGCGCGCACTATCAATCCCTGCGAAATAATAAACTGAGTCATCTGAAGGTTTCGTATTCATAGTCTTGAAAGATAAAATTGCTGCAGCCTGAGCCATGGCCTCTACAATTAAGACGCCTGGCATTACAGGATAATAAGGAAAGTGGCCTGGGAAAAAAGGCTCATTGATTGAGACATTCTTAATTGCAAAGATTTCTTTTCCAAGCTCCATTGAAATCACTTTATCAATAAGCACAAAAGGATACCTATGAGGCAAATGATTTAAAATTTCATGTATATCCATTGAAGTATCTTCAGCCATCTTAATTATTCCTGTTATTTTAATCTTCTAATTTTTGCTGCAGTTTTAAGCCACGCATCATGATCTTGGAAAGGCATCAGCGCAGTGTAAGTTCCGGAAGTTTTGATGGAACTTGTAATCATGGAACCGGGTGAAATAGTGACATCATCTACAATTGACAAATGCCCCAAGATCATCGCAGCACCCCCGATGGCACAATTCTTCCCAATTTTAGCACTCCCCGCAATGCCTACACATCCGGCGATAATGGTATTTTCACCAATAATGCAGTTATGTCCAATTTGTACTAAATTATCAATTTTAACGCCATGAGAGATAATAGTATCATCTAAAGCTCCGCGATCTATGGTTGAATTGGAGCCAATATCAACGTGATCACCTAAAACAACTCTTCCCATTTGCGGAATGGCGAGCCACTTGGTATCGTCTTTTGCATAACCAAAACCTTCTGATCCAATGATGCATCCAGAGTAAAGAATACAACTCTTTCCAATTACCGTATTTTCTTTTAATACAACATTAGAGTGAATCACAGATGAAGCACCAATCGAACTATTGGCTTCAATAATCGAACCTGCATGAATCTCGACACCATCATCCAGCGAAGCATTTTCTTCAATGACCACATGTGGGCCAATATAAATATCTTTACCCAACCTAGCATTCGGATGAATAATTGCTGATTTATGAATTTCTTTTTTTAAAGCTTTTCTAGGATTAAATAAGCGAGATACTTTTGCAAAATACAGGTATGGATTGCGTGTCACTATTGAGGCGCCTGCATGACTGGTCAGACTCTCTCTATCAAGGATTACAAGTGCTGCTTTTGTATTTTTTAATAAGCCTAGATATTTAGGGTTGTTAAAAAAAGATACTGAATTTTGATTGGCTGATTCCAGTGAGGCAACTGAGTTAATAAGAATATTAGAATCACCTATTAACTCACCACCTAATTGCTTTACTAGCTCACCAGATGTGATTGATTGGCCCATAAGAACAATTTATGGCCAACGATTATTTTTTGCCTAATGACTTAAGAATCTTATCTGTGATGTCAATTTTTTCGCTCGCATACGCAACACCATTATATAAAACAAGATCGAAGCTTTCTGCCTTAGCAACTGAAGTCACAGCCTTATTAATTTGCTCTTGAAGGCCGCCAAGCTCTTCATTTCTTCTGATATTAATATCTTCTCTTAATTCACGTTCTTTTCGTTGAACGTCAACGCGTAGCTGAGAAAGTGACTTCTCTTTAGAGTCACGTTCTGATTCTTTCATAGTTAAAGCATCTTTAGAAAAAGATGATTCTCTTTCTTTCAGGGATTTAACGTCTGCCTTTAATTTGTCAGTACGCGCACTGAATTCTTTTTCTAATTTTTTATTGCTCTCGATCGTTTGCGGCGCTTCTTGTAGGATTTTATCTACTTGAACAAAGCCTACTTTAAGATCGGCATAAGCAGTTAAGCTCGCAAGAAACAAAGATGCAACAGCTAATAATTTATATTTCAATTACTTTCTCCTAAGATTATTTAAGTTAACAATTTAAAACTGCTGACCCATTTGGAACTGAATGCTTTCAGTTTTATCGGTGCTTTGATTATTAAATGGTTTAGCGTATACAAGTTTAAGTGGCCCAAACGGTGATACCCATAAAACTCCCATACCGGCAGAATATCTGAGATCGCCTAAAGTCACTGATTGATCCATGCTATATACGTTACCAGCATCTATAAAGGCACTCAAGCGAAATTGATTATTATTTTTAATAAAAGGGACAGGCATAAATAACTCAGCATTCATAACAATTTGTTTATTGCCGCCCATAAACATATTGCTTGTGGATGTATTTGAACCGCAAGAAGTATCTCCAACCAGACATACTGGACCTATAGAGCCTTGGGCATATCCACGAACCGTATTTACACCACCCACATAAAAGTTTTTATAGAATGGGAACTCTTTGCCACCATAACTATTGGCATAGCCAAATTGTCCGTTGAGCATGACTGTAAGATCTTTAGTTACGTCTTTATACCAAGTTTCTTGCAATGTTAATTTGTATATTTGCAGGTCAAGACCGGGGGTTGCAATTTCACCACTCACACGTCTTAACTCACCCTTTTTAGGAAATAATATATCGTCACGACTATCGATAGACCAGCCAAGTGATGCCGTTAATGAATTCATTGTACAGCCTGATGAAGAACCAGAAACTTTTTGACAGTATTGTTGATATCTCACTGGTGAGTCTGCCGATAAAGCGCTCACTTCTGTATTATCTAAAGTAAGGCCATATGAAATTGCATTTTTTTCACTCAAAGGTACGCCAAATCGAATACCCGCGCCATAGGATGAAGTGTTATAAGTTACTACGTTCAGAGATGAAGTATTTACATCGCGTCTATAGACATCGTAGCCAAGACTGATGCCTTCAGGTGTGTAAAATGGTTTTGTCACACTTAAAGAGTAAGTTTTATTTACTGAGCCCGTATTAACCTGAGCAGATACACGGTCCCCTGTGCCAAGGAAGTTAGCTTGAGTGACATTAAAGCTACCTACAATTCCTTCACTACTACTCAATCCGGCACCAAACATAATGCTGCCTGTATTTCTTTCCTTAACTTTTACCTTCAAATCAACCTGATCTGTGCTTCCAGGAACAGCAGGAGTTTCAATATTAACATCTGAGAAAAATTGAGTTCTATTAAGCCTGACTTTTGAACGATCAATTTTGTCAGCTGCATACCAGCCAGATTCAACCTGTCTAAATTCACGTCTAATAACGTCATCTCGAGTTCGCTCATTACCTTCAATGTCAATGCGTCTGACATACACCTTTCTTCCGGGATCTACAAAAAATGTAAACGAGGCTGTGTGTTCTTCTTTATTAATTTCTGGAATTGCATTGACGTTTGAAAATGCAAAGCCATCGTTACCTAGACGAGCATTCATTCCCTTTGTTGATTCGGTAATTTTTTCTCGATTAAAAATATCGTCTTTTTTAATTTTAATTAAATTCTGTAATTCGCCTTCGGGGACTTGTTGAAGATCACCTGCAAGCTTCACGTCGGATACTTTGTACTTAGGGCCCTCTGAAATATTGATTGTAATGTAAACATCTTCTTTGTCAGGGGTAATGGAGACTTGAGTTGAATCAATTGAAAATTCCAAATATCCACGATTCATGTAAAAAGATTTAAGCTTTTCTAAGTCGGATGTTAATTTTTGTTTTGAGTATTGATCGTCCTTGTACCACCAAGATAACCAGTTGGTTGTTTTTAATTCAAATTCTGATGTGACGTCTGATTTGGTATAAAGCTGATTTCCAACTACATTAATTTCTTTGATGCGAGAAACAATACCCTCTTCGATATCAAAACGAATCGCTACTCTGTTTCTTTCTAGAGGAGAAGCAGATGTTTTAACAGTGGCGGTGTATTTACCTTGCGCCAAATATTGTTTTTTTATTTCTTGTTCAGCGAACTCTAGTTTAGATTTATCATAAATCTGCCCCTCGGCAAGACCTATGCCTTTCATGCCTTCTTTTAACTTATCAGATTGAAATGCTTTGTTACCTGAAAACTGAATGTCAGCGATAGAGGGTCGCTCTTGAACAGTAATAAGAAGAATGTCTTGATCAGCTTCTATGCGAACGTCTTTAAAAAAACCTGTGCGATAAAGGGATTTAATAGCCTCTGATGATTTATCTTCAGTCATCGTATCGCCCACTTGAACAGGGAGGTAATTAAATACGGTGCCAGGCTCAGTCCTTTGAAGACCTTCAATTTTAATATCTTTGATGATGAAAGAGTCCATAGCAAAGGCTGCTATAGAGAGTAGGAGGAGTGAAATGAATAAAGCTAGTTTAGATCTTAAAGTCATTAGCTTCCTAATAGGTATCGACAGGCGTCATTATACAACGCAATTGCAGTAAGTAAACCCAAAATTAACATTCCAACCCTTTGACTTATCATCATTTTTTTGTTTGACAAAGGCTTCCCCCTGACAAATTCAATGAGGTAGTAAACCAAATGACCCCCATCTAATAATGGAATAGGTAGGAGATTTAATATACCAATATTTAAACTAATCAATCCAATAAATTGTATGTATGGAAAAATACCTTCTAAAAATGAAGAAGATGCCATATGTGCAATGGCTAAAGGCCCACCCAAATCCTTTAAATCAGCTTTTTGTAGAAATAGATTCTTGAAAGTCTTTAAGGTTAGATTAAAAAA
>Ga0209087_1000710_pt1 | contig 20739 bp, 12 predicted proteins | sample S_130805_EF_Meta_FD_187321 | JGI IMG/M metagenome (GOLD analysis project Ga0209087, IMG submission 187321) | Freshwater microbial communities from Lake Simoncouche, Canada to study carbon cycling - S_130805_EF_MetaG (SPAdes) (version 2) | ecosystem: Environmental > Aquatic > Freshwater > Lake ... | reverse complement strand
GGGTAAGTACCACCCCCATGGCGACCAGGCGGTCTACGACGCCCTGGTGCGGTTGGTGCAGACCTTCTCCAGCCGCCATCCGCTCCTCGATGGCCACGGCAACTTCGGCTCCGTGGACGACGATCCGGCGGCGGCGATGCGCTACACGGAAACCCGGCTAGCCCCGATCGCCCATGGGGCGATGCTCGATGAGATCGGGGACGACACGGTTGATTTCGCCCCCAACTTCGACGCCTCCCAGCAGGAACCCACCGTGCTGCCGGCGCAGCTGCCCTTCCTGCTGCTCAACGGCTGCACGGGCATCGCCGTGGGCATGGCCACCAACATCCCCCCCCACAACCTCGGCGAGGTGGTGGATGCCCTGATCGCGCTGATTCGCAAGCCCGAACTCAGCGATGAGAAGCTGCTGGAACTGGTGCCAGGCCCCGATTTTCCCACCGGTGGCGAGGTCCTCCTCGGCAGCGGCATCCGCGACACCTACCTCAACGGCCGGGGCAGCATCCCGATGCGGGGCGTGGCCCACATCGAGGAAGTGCAACCCGGCAAAGGGCGCCACCGCCGCGGTGCCGTGGTGATCACCGAGCTCCCCTACCAGCTCAGCAAGGCCGGCTGGATCGAGAAGCTGGCCGAGCAGGTGAATGACGGCAAGATCGGCGGCATCGCCGACATCCGCGATGAAAGCGACCGCGAAGGCATGCGGGTGGTTGTGGAGGTGCGTCGCGACGCCAACGCCGAATCCGTGCTGGCCGACCTTCAGCGGCGCACCGCCCTGCAGAGCAACTTCGGCGCCATCTTGCTGGCCTTGGTGCAGGGCCAGCCCCAGCAATTGAGCCTGCGGGAGCTGCTGCAGCAGTTCCTCGAATACCGCGAGCTCACCCTGCTGCGTCGCACCAACCACGCGCTCAAACGCTGCGAAGACCGCTTGGAAGTGGTGGAGGGCCTGATCACCGCCCTGGCCCACCTGCAGGAGGTGATCGCCATGATCACCGCCGCCGCCGATGCCGCCGCGGCCCGGGCCGCCCTTCAAGTGCGACTCGACCTGACTGAGCGACAGGCCGATGCCGTGCTGGCGATGCCGCTACGGCGGCTCACCGGACTGGAACAGGAAAGCCTCCGCAAGGAAACCGACGACCTGCGCGCCGAGCGCACGCGGCTGCGGGTCCTGCTCGACGACCGCGACAGCCTGTTGGAGGCGATGGTGGGCGAACTCAAGGCGCTGCGAAAGCGCTATGCCACCCCCCGCCGCACCAGGCTGGTGGAAGGAGGCGACGACCTCGTGGCCCAGCGGGCGGCGGCGGTGCGTCCCAACACCGAACGGCAGCGGCAGCAGGCCTTCGCAGCCCTGGCCGCCGACAGTCGGCTGCTGATCCAGGCGGATGGGCAAGTGCGGATCGTGACGCCCCAGATGCTCGGCCGACTGCATCTCGAGGAGGCCGCCGAACTGGGTGAACACCCCGCTCCCGCCCGGGTGCTGCTGCCGGTGAGCCAGGAGCCCTCCCTGCTCGCCTTCAGCGCCAGCGGCCGGGTGGCATTGCTGCGCTGGGAATTCGCCGGTCAACAGCCCGGAAACCTGGAACGCTTCCTTCCCGAAGGCCTGGCGGGAGACCGGCTGTTGCAGGTGGTTGTCCTGCCGAAACAACCGAGCGGCAGCCTGGGACTGCTCAGCACCGACGGTCGCTTCAAGCGGTTGCCGATTGAGGATTTCCTGGATCTCTCGGGCCGGGCGGCCAGCGTGCTGAAGCTCAAGGATGGGGTGGAGCTGCAGCGGGTGGTGCCCTGCGACACAGACCGGGACCTGGTGGTGGCCAGCAGCACGGGTCGGGTGCTGCGGCTCAGCGTCAACGACGCCAATCTGCCGGTGATGGGGCGAACCGCCCAGGGTCCAGTGCTACTGCGGCTGCTGCCCGGCGAAACGGTGGTGGGAGCCACCTGCGTGGCGCCAGACGGCTCGGTGCTGCTGGCCACCGCGCTGGGACGAATCAAACGGCTGGCCATGGCGGAACTGCGGCTCTGCCAACGGGGCGACCTGGGCCAGATCGGCCTGAGGTTCCTGGAGCGGGGAGACCAGCTGGTGGATCTGCAGGGGGATGGCAGTGCGGTGCTGGCGGTGCAGCTGAGCGGGTCGCCCACCCGCAGCCTGCGCCGACTCACCGCCGATCTGGTGGTGGAAGGACCCAGCGAACCGGGCGTTGATCTGGGGCTTCCCGACGGCAGCACGGTCCAGGGCCTGGTTCCCCTCAATGGCTGATCGCCCCCCCAGCGGCCGGCGAGTGATGGCCGTGTTGGGCCTCAGCCTGATCGCCCTTCCCCTGGGGAGCTTCCAACCGGTGGCCGCCGCCGACAGCCTGGCAACACCGATACCGATGGCCTCCTCGGCCGGAATGGAGTTGCTGCTGAAGCCGCGAACCCGCCGGGCCGACTATGGGGCGCTGGTGCAGTGGTACGAAACCCAGGCGAATCTCGCCTACTGCGGTGTGGCGAGCAGCGTGATGGTGCTCAACAGCCTTGCGGTGGCGGCCCCCAAGGCGGAGGGCTACGGAACCAACCGGTTCTGGACCCAGACCAACCTGTTCACGGGGCCGGCCAGCAGGAGCTTCGTGGAGGCCGCCCGGGTGGCCCGAGAAGGGATGACCCTCGAGCAGCTGCATGGCCTGCTGACCAGCGTGGGAGCCAGGGTGCAGCGCTACCACGGCGAGAACCTCAGCCTGGAGCAACTGCGCTGGTTGCTGCGGCGCGGCCTTATCGAAGGCTCCGACCGTCTTGTGGCCAACTACGACCGCCGGGCCCTGGGCCAGACGGGAGGAGGCCACATCTCGCCGCTCGCGGCCTACGACCCCGACTATGACCGGGTGCTGATCCTCGATGTGGCCCGCTACCGCTATCCCGCGGTCTGGGTGGCCACCCCCGACCTCTGGCGGGCGATCCGCAGCGTGGACACAAGCTCGGGCCGCAGCCGCGGTGTACTCACCATCAAGGCCCCGGCCGCGGACAAGCCGACAGCCCCCCTCTGAACCAGGCCCCTCAGCCGCAAGTGGCCGCCAGGCCCGCGGGCTCGAGCATCAGCTTCGAGCGCCGCACCTCCTCATCCATGGGAATCGGATAGGCACCATCGAAACAGGCGGTGCAGAACTGGCCCGAATCGGTGTGGGCGGCCTCGACCATGCCCTCCTTGCTCAGATAGGCCAGGGAGTCGACGCCGAGATGCTGCTCGATTTCGGCCAGGGTGAGGCGGGCGGCGATCAGGTGGTCCTGGGTGTCGGTGTCGATGCCGTAGAAGCAGGGGTGGGTCACGGGCGGCGAACTGATCCGCATGTGCACAGCGGTAGCTCCCGCATCCCGCAGGGCTTGCACCAGCTTGCGACTGGTGGTGCCGCGCACGATCGAATCATCGATCACCACCACCCGTTTGCCGGCCAGCACATCGGGCAGGGGGTTGAGCTTCACCCGGATGCCGGCCTCCCGCATCGCCTGGGTGGGCTGAATGAACGTGCGACCCACATAGCGGTTCTTGATCAGACCATCAGCAAAGGGGATACCGCTGGCCTGGGAATAGCCGATCGCCGCCGGGATGCCGGAGTCGGGAACACCGATCACGATATCGGCATCCACGGGGTTTTCCCGGGCCAGCACCTCACCGATCCGCACTCGGTAGCTATAGAGGGATTCGCCAAAGAAACGGCTATCGGGCCTGGCGAAATAAATCATCTCGAAGACACACAACTTTGCCGGTTCCTTAATCCAAATCTGCCGTTGTGGAATCGGATTCCCCATCTGGAAGTGGATCAATTCACCAGGCTGCACAGCATCGCTGTAGCGGGCTCCGATGATGTCGAGGCCGCAACTTTCGCTGCTCACCACCCACTGGGCCTGCTCAAGTTCGCCGATCTGGCCAAACACCAGGGGCCGAATGCCGTGGCCATCGCGCAGGGCGAACATGCCCTCGGTGGTGCCGATCACCAGGCTGAAGGCCCCCCGACAGCGAGCGGCTGCGCTGCAGATGGCGGCATGCCAGTCCTGACCACCATCCACCTGCTGTTGGAGAGCAAAGGCGATCAATTCGGAATCGGTGGTTGAGGTGAACTCACCGGATAGGTGGCTCAGCGACTCCCGCAGTTCCGCCGCGTTCACCAAATTGCCGTTGTGGGCAAGGGCTAGGGGACCGAGGCGGGTCATCAGCACCACGGGCTGGGCGTTGCAGACCTTGCTGCTGCCGGTGGTGGAATAGCGGTTGTGGCCGATCGCCAGTTCACCGGGCATGCGCTCAAGCACGTCCTGGTCGAACACCTGGCTCACCAGCCCCATGTCCTTGTGGAGCCGCACCCGGGAGCCTTCAAACACAGCGATGCCCGCCGACTCCTGGCCGCGGTGCTGCAGGGCATAAAGACCGAAGTAAGTGAGGTTCGCCACCGCCTGCTGAGGCGCCATCACCCCAAACACGCCACAGGCCTCCTCCGGCTTGTCGGGGCGCTCGGCATGCGCTTCGCAACCGGCCTGATCCAGGCGGGGACCAGCAGGGAGAGACAACGACAAGGCAACGGGGCAATCGGACGAGTCGGGGTCGGAACTGTTCACGGAACTCGCCGGCACACCCAAGAACCATCCTGCCGCATCATCTTTCGGGAGGAGGTGCCGCTTGCCGCAACCGGCGGGGAATGGCCTCCTCGAACCGCTCCTGCAGCAAAGCCAGGGGCTCATGAAGCAGAACCACGCCCGCCTGCGCCACGGTGAAGGCGGAATCCGCTTGGACAACCCCCAGGCGCGTGGCCGGAACGGCGGACCCAGCGGCAGCCAGCCGCTCCTGCCAGGCCGCATCGGCAGCTGGCGACACACTCACCAGCACCCGGGCACCACCCTCAGCGAAAAGAAGCCGATCCAGGCGGGCCTCCCCGGCCGGCAGCAGCAGATCAACCCCCAATCCGGAGGCGATGCTGCTCTCCGCAGCCGCCACCAGCAGGCCGCCATCGGAGAGGTCGTGGGCGGAGGCCACCACCCCTGCAGCGATCGCTTCGCGCAGGAACCGCTGGACAGCCACCTCCAGATCCAGATCCACCAGCGGAGGCCGGCCCGTGAGGGAGGCATGAATCAGCTCCAGATAGCTGCTGCCCGCCAGGGACACACGCCCATCAGCTGGATCCGCTCCAACCTCCGGTGGCACACCAAGCAGCCAGATCGCATCGCCCGCTGCCCGCCAGGCCAGTCCCATGACCCGATCGAGATCATGCACCAGGCCCACCATGCCCACCACCGGGGTGGGATGGATGGGCTGCATCGTTCCGTCCGGCAGGCGGGTCTCGTTGTAGAGGGAGACATTTCCCCCGGTAACCGGGGTGGAGAGGGCCAGACAGGCGGCCGAGAGACCGCGGCAGGCCATCGCCAGCTGCCAATAACCGGTGTCGGTGTCCGGCGAGGGGAAGTTGAGGTTGTCGGTGACCGCCAAGGGCTCGGCGCCGACGCAGCTGAGATTGCGAGCGGCTTCCGCCACCGCCGCCATGCCACCCCGCTCTGGATCGAGGGCCACCCAGCGGTTGGGGCAATCCACCACCGCCGCCACACCGCGCCGTGAAGACGCCAGGGATCCTTCCCCCTGCTGGGGCCGCAGGCGTACCACCGCCGCATCAGCGCCGCCTGGGGGCACCACCGTGTTGGCCTGCACCTGGTGGTCGTACTGGCGCCACACCCAGCGCTTGCTGGCAATCGTGGGGTCATCGAGGAGCCGCAACAGCACGTCCCCCCAGCCGAGCCTTCCCTGGGGGAGCTGGATCCCGGTGGGATCGGCATGGGGCAGATCGGCCTCACGCCAGCGCCAGTGGGCCTGGATCGCGGCGGGAGGCTCGGCCAGGAGGGTGTGGTGATTGATCGGCGTGTCGTCGGCCAGGGCGCTGGCGGGCACCTCGGCGGCCACCTGGCCGTGCTGCAGCACCCGCACCACGTTCTCCTCAAGCACCCGACCCACCACAGCGGCCTGGAGTCCCCAGCGGCGGAAGCGGGCCATCAGGGCCTCCTCGCGCCCCGGTGTCACCACGAAGAGCATGCGCTCCTGGGATTCGCTCAGCAGAAACTCGTAGGCCGTCATGCCCTCCTCACGGGCCGGGACGCGGTCGAGGTCGAGCTCGATGCCCAGCCCCCCCTTGGCGGCCATCTCCGAGCAGCTGCAGGTGAGGCCGGCAGCTCCCATGTCCTGGGCGGCCACCACATCACCGCTCTGGAAGGCCTCCAGGCAGGCCTCGATCAGGCCCTTCTCCAAGAAGGGGTCCCCCACCTGAACGGCGGGCCGGTCGTCGAGGGAGGCCTCGGTGAGTTCGGCGCTGGCGAAGCTGGCGCCCCCCATGCCGTCACGGCCGGTGGTGCTGCCCACGTAGACCACCGGATGGCCGACACCCCGGGCGCCGGAGCAGACGATCTCCTCGGTCTCCATCAGCCCCAACGCCATGGCGTTCACGAGCGGATTACCGCTGTAGCTGGGATCGAAGGCCACCTCGCCGCCCACGGTGGGAACCCCCACGCAGTTGCCGTAGTGGGCGATGCCCGCCACCACCCCCTCCATTAGCCCGCGGTTGCGGGAATCCTCCAAAGGACCAAAGCGCAGGGCGTTGAGCAGGGCGATCGGGCGGGCGCCCATGGTGAAAATGTCGCGCAAGATGCCACCAACACCGGTGGCCGCTCCCTGGAACGGCTCCACGGCCGAGGGGTGGTTGTGGCTTTCGATCTTGAAAGCGAGCCGCTGACCCTCGCCGAGATCCACCACGCCGGCGTTCTCACCGGGGCCCACCAGGACGCGGGGGCCGGTCGTGGGGAACTGGCTGAGCAGGGGGCGGGAGTTGCGATAGCAGCAGTGCTCCGACCACATCACGCCGAACATGCCGAGCTCGGCCCGGTTCGGGGCACGCCCGAGCCGTTGCACGATCTCGTCGTAGTCGGCCTGGCTGAGCCCTTCCTTGCGCAACGCTTCGGGTAGCGAATAGGAGGGGGAGGAAGCCACCGGCGCGGGCATGCAGGGTGGCCCCAGTATCCGATCCGATGGATCGGCGGCCGGAGCGCCGGGAACATCCCTAGATCCAGGGGTCATCTTCATCGCGGCCCCGGTAGCGATCGGAGCTGGAGCGCTCCTGCCGGGGCCCGCGCGCTGGGGGGCGGCGCGAGCGGGCCTGCAGGGTCTGATCCACCCCATCGGCATCCTGATCGGCTTCCCGTGACCAACGGGCCTCGGATCCAGAGCGATCCGCCTCAGCAAAACCCGTCCCTCGACGGAAACGCGATGACGAGCCTGGGGGATCGCCCTCGGAAGGCCCATCCCAAGGCTCGGCCGTCTGGTCTTCGCCTGGGTCTTCCTCGTCCCAATCCTCAAGGGGATCCCAGGCCTGTCCCTCCGCAGGGTCGGCGGGGAATGGTCCTTCGTCCGGGGCACGCCCCGGATCCCCCCCACGCTCCTCGAGAAAGCCATCCCAGGGGGGCTCCTCCAGCCAGCCCTCCAGTCGCTCCTCGACCCGATCGCCCACCTGCTGGAACTGGTCACGCAACCGGCTCGTTTCCTCGCCCACCTGCTCCCGCCAACGCCTGGAGCGACGCAGAAACTCCTGGCGGACACTGGAGCGGGCCAGGGGAAGGTCATCGAGACCCTGCAGAGCCGTGATCACCCGGCCGGGCTGCTGATCCACGATCCGCTCGGGGCTGAGGCGCCAGCGACTGGTGCCCGGCAGACGGGGGTCGCTGCGGGCCACCAGGTAGTGAAGAATCCGGCCCGTGGCCAGCACCACGGCGGCATCGGCCACGGAGCCGATCGGTGCCTGGTCGGCACCGAAGAGGGTGGCGCCGATCAGGGTGGGCAGCTGCTCCAGCACCCCGGGCTCCGTATCGGCGCCCTCGCCTTTCACAAAGACCTCGCCCTCGGAAAACCCCCGGAGCTGATCGAGCCGCCACACCCGACGGGTCGACCGTATCGAGGAGGGCCGACTGACCCAGCCGAGCAGGCGATGGACCGGGGGATGCATCCAGCCCAGAACCCCGGTCCCATGGTCGAGGCCCTGGTCACAGCGGACCCGCAACCGGAGCAGATCGCTCAGCAGCAGCTGCTCGGGAAGGGCCACGGGCTCGGAACGGGGATCTGGTGCCGACTCAGCTGCGGATCTGAACCGGCATCACCAGATAGGTGAAGACACCATCTTCACCCACCGGAACCAACACCGCCGGGGTGGTGGGGCCATTGCATTGGAGCACCACCTGCTCGGATCCAATCGCCTTGAGGCCCTCCAAGAGATAGCGCACGTTGAAGGCGATCTCGATGGCATCCCCTTCGATCGTGGCAGCCAGAGCCTCCGAGCCGCTGCCCACATCCTGGGCGTCGGCACGGATCTGCAGTTGGCCCGCCACCGGATCACTGCTGATCTTCACCACGTTGTTGTGCTGGTCAGCGAGCACGGCCACCCGCTCCAAGGAGGCGGTGAAGGCTCGCCGGTCCACCCGAATCGAACGGCTGAAGGTTTCCGGTAGTAGCTGGCGATAGTTGGGGTAGGTGCCATCGAGGCTGCGGCTGGTCAGCACCTGATCGGCCCAGAGCACCACCACCTGCCCCCGCTCACAGAACAGGCTCAGGGGCTCATCGGAGGGGCGGCCGGAAAGGAGGCGCTCCAGTTCCCGCAGGGAGCGGGACGGCACCGTGACCGCGAAGGGCTCCCCCCCCTCGGAGAGCGGCGCTTCGCCACCGGGGGCGACGGCATTCTCAAGGCGCTGCACGGCCAGGCGGTGGCCATCCGTGGCGGCGCATTCCAGGCTGTGTTCTGCCAGCCGCAGGTGCACACCGGTGAGCAGCTGTTTGGCCTCGTCTCCGGAGCTTGCAAACAGGGTGGCCCGCAGCCCCTTCACCAGGGATTCGGCATTCAGCCGAATCGGCGTGCCGCTCTGGGTCAGGGGGAGATCGGGAAAATCCTCGGCAGGCATGCCGCGCATGCGATAGGAGCCGGAAAGGCTGGTGAGCTCCACCTGCTCCTCGCCCTCGGGGCAGCTCAGGGTGAGGGGGCTGTCGGCGGAGAGGCGGCTCACGATCTCGCCGAACAGGCGGGCCGGCAGGGTGATCGCGCCACTGCTCTCCACCGCAGCCGGCAGGCTGGTCTGAATGCCGAGGCTCAGGTCGAAGCCGGTGAGGCTGAGGCGCCCGGTGGCGGCATCGGCGGTCAGCAGCACGTTGGCGAGCACCGGATGGGTGGGCCGACCGGCCACGGCCCGGCTGACGAGCTGAAGGCTGGAGCTGAGTTCAGCCTGGGAACAGACCAGCTTCATGGGGGCAGGGCGGAAGCGGAGAGACCGATGTCGGGCCCACGGTTTCACACGGTGGGGCAAAGCGCAACGTCAGCAGCCTTGGGACGGCACCGCGAACTACCGCAATGGTCCCAACGACCAATCCATGGATTGAAAAAGGAAAAAGAAGAATCCAATCGTCGTCGTAGAGGCGGGGGAATCAGGGGAAATCGATGCCAATCCCTGTGGCCATCGGCTTTTTTTCCGGGAGTGGCCTGGGGATGGTGGCGCTCCGTTTGTCGAAACCGGGTCGGTTTCCACCGTTTCCCCGGGCTGGGGAAAAGAAATGGTTGCGATCGGCCGGATCCAGACCCTGGTTTTTCCCCGGTTCTGTGATCCTCTGCCCCCGCTTTTCCAGTGCCGCCTCTCCGATTGGCTGGCGGATCAAAACCCCATCACCGAGGCCACGGTTGCCATGTCTGGATCGATCCCGGTGTGGAAGTGGGAGTCGTTGTGTTCGATTGCCGTGGTGGGGTCCTTGAGGCCGTTGCCGGTGAGCACGCAGACCACGGTGGCCCCCGCCGGCACCTCGTCGCGCCGCTTGATCAGGCCCGCCACGGAGGCGGCACTGGCGGGCTCGCAGAACACCCCTTCACCGCTGCCCAGCAATTTGTAGGCGTCGATGATTTCGGCATCCGTCACGGCCATGAAGTCACCGTTGCTTTCGGCTTTGGCCTTCAGGGCGTTCTCCCTGTTCACCGGGTTGCCGATCCGGATGGCCGTGGCGATGGTGTCGGGCTGCTCCACCGTGTGACCCAGCACCAACGGGGCGGCTCCTGCGGCCTGGAAGCCCATCATCCGGGGGAGGGTGCGGCAGTGGCCGGCGTCCCTGTATTCGTTGAAGCCCATCCAGTAGGCACTGATGTTTCCGGCGTTGCCCACCGGGATGCAGAGCCAGTCGGGGGCGTCGCCGAGGGCGTCGACCACTTCGAAGGCTGCCGTTTTCTGGCCCTGAAGCCGGTAGGGGTTGAGGGAGTTCACCAGGGTGACCGGGTAGGCATCCGCCACCTCGCGAACGATCGCCAGGGCCCGATCGAAGTTGCCCTTCACCGCCAGCACCTCGGCGCCGTAGAGCAGGGCTTGGGCCAGCTTTCCTTGGGCCACGTAGCCATCGGGAATCAGCACGAAGGCCCGCATGCCACCCCGACGGGCGTACGCGGCCGCAGCCGCGGAGGTGTTGCCGGTGCTGGCGCAGATCACCGCCTCAGAGCCGGCTTCCTTGGCCTTGGAGATGGCCATCGTCATGCCCCGGTCCTTGAAGGAACCGGTGGGGTTTAGCCCGTCGTATTTCAGAAACACCTTCACGCCCCTGCCAACCCGCTCGCTGATCACCGGCGCGGGGATCAGAGGGGTGGCGCCCTCCCTGAGGGTGATCACCGGTGTGGCTGCGCTCACGGGCAGCCAACGGCGATAGGCCTCGATTAGGCCGGGCCAGTCCTGCAGGGTTGGCGCCGGGAAGGCTGCCTGCCCCAGCCGCCGCAGTGCTTGGAGCAGGGCCACGGATGCACCGAAGAAGCTGGGATCGAATCTACCCCTCGGTTCTCCACACCCTGGCTGGGTTTCTCCCCAGGTTTTCCCGGGCAACGGCCGGCCTAGGCCAGTTTTCAGCGGTTGCTCTGGCCGTTGCCGTTGCCCTGCAGACCATCGAGGGGCGACTCCGAGAAGAAGCGCACCAGATCAGAGATGGAATTGGCCTTCTCCAGCAGGCCAAGCAGCGCCGGTAGGTTCACCTCCATTTCCCTGTTGGGGTAAGCCCGCAGGAAGGAAACCGGCGAAAGGCTGCCGTTGCCGTCGGCGATACCGATCACGATGGCGGACCTCAGGGCTGGCATGCCTGCGCCGGGGGTTTTCAGCGGGTACACGATGTTGGCCAACCGGTCGAGCAGGGCTTCACCGATGCGGGTGTTGAGCAGGCGGCTCACCAGCACCACGGGCAGCGGAATCGACTGATTCAGGAGTTTGCCCACCTCGGCCGGTTTCTGCTTGCTGAGCCTGAGCAGATCGGCCAGAAGCCCCTGGGCCTGGCCTTTGGTGGCCAGCAGTTCCATGTCGGCAACGGGGATGGAGCGGCGGAAGGCCCCACTCACCAACACGATGTTTTCAGCGGCTGGAGCAGCCGGGGTGGAGCACAGCAACCCAAGTCCAAGCAGGGTGCCCAGCAGCCGATGGCGGCTGAAGAGGCGCGGGCCGGAGCGCTGATGCCGTGGGGAAGCCGTGGGTTCGACGGGTCGATGGCTCTGTGGAAAGCCCTGCTGAAAACCGGTTGGAAGGCTGGCCACAGATTGCATCTCTTCTGGGGGTGAATCTAAGTGTCGCCATCGCGGATGCTTTCCCTCAGGCGGGGCTCACCAGCACATCCCGCAGGAGGCGAACCACTCCCCGCTCGGCTAGACCACGTGCCATCTCGAAACCCATCTGGCGAAGGTCGGGTTCGCTGAGCACCCGTGGCAGGCGCTTCAACAGGAGCTGGGGTTCGAACCCGGGGAGATCCTGCAAGATCGCCGCCAGCTCTCGCAGCGGTTCAAGGTCGAGCAAGGGCTGGCCCCTGCGGTCAGCCTCCGGCAACCGCTTGCGAAGGCCAGGGGGGAGCAGGTTGGGCGGCAGTCGGCGGCCTAGTTGCAGGGTGGTGTGCCAGGCCAGTGCGTCGACCCGTTGCACGGTTGCCTCCACCAGCTGGCGGCGCAGTAAGCCCCCGTTGGGGGAGAAGAGGAACTCAATCACTTGATCCAGCAGCCCTTCCAGATCCAGTTGGGCCTGCAGGGAGGCACTGTTGACCAGGCTTTCGAGTCGCTGCCAGCGGAACTCGTCGCCGTCGTAGAGCATTTCCCGCAGGCTGCGGCGCAGCTGGGGATCCGGATCTTCCATCAGACGGCGGGCGAAGTAGGGATAGGCGGCGCCGAGGATCTTGAAGTCGGGATCCACGCTCAGGGCGATACCCTCCAGGGTCACCAGGGAGCGGATGATCAGGGCGTAGTAGGGCGGCACCTGGAAGGGGAAGCGATACATCACGCCAGAGAGATCATCGGTGACGGCCTTGAAATCCATGCGGCTCACCCCCATCTCCAGGGCCTGGCCAAACACGCTTTCAAACGCTGGCACGATCGGCTCGAGATTCACCTCCTCGCCCAGAAAACCGAGCGCCACGAAATCCTTGGAGAGGGAACCGAAATTTCGGTTCACCAGGTGCACCACCGCCTGGATCAGGCCGGTGCGTGATTCGCGGCTCACGGTGCTCATCATGCCGAAATCCAGATAGGCCAGTCGACCATCCGGTAAGGCGAGAAGATTGCCTGGGTGGGGGTCGGCGTGAAAGAAACCGTGCTCCAGCAGCTGTTGCAGGCTGCAGTTCACCCCAACTTCCACCATGTCGTTGGGGTCCACACCGATCCCCCGCACGGCATCGAGGTTGGTGAGTTTCACCCCATCGATCCATTCCATCGTGAGCACGCGTCGGCTGGTGGCTTCATGGAAGATGCGCGGCACGGCGATACGGGGATTGTGGCTGTGCAGTTCGGCAAATTTTTCCGCGTTGGCTGCCTCATTGAGGTAGTCCATCTCCTCGAACACCCGCTGACCCAGTTCATCGATCAGCGCCACCAGATCACTGCGGATCAGGCCCACGTTGCGGTTGAGCCAGGCGGCGATGTTGCGCACGATGTAGAGATCGAGCGTGATCTGCTCGCGCAGGCCCGGTCGTTGCACCTTCACCGCCACCTTCTGACCGCTCTTCAGCACGCCCCGGTGCACCTGGCCCAAGGAGGCGGCTGAGATCGGTTCGCGTTCCAGCTGCCTGTAGATCGTGTCCACCGGCGCTCCTAGGTCCTCCTCGATGCAGGCCATGGCCAGGGCGGAATCGAAGCCGGGAAGCTGGTCCTGGAGCTGGGCCAGCTCCTCCAGCAGCACGGGCGGAATGATGTCGGGACGGGTGGAGAGGGCCTGGCCCGCCTTGATGAAGGCGGGTCCGAGGGAGGCGATCAGGGTGGCGGCCTCCCGCGAGCGTTCCCGCACCCGTTCGCCCCGCAGCCGCCCCAGCAGCCAGTCGCTGCCCACACCCACCAGGTAAAGACCCAGCGGCACCAGGGTCTGCCAGATGCGGCGGACCAGGCGCTGGGGATGGCCGGCGTAGATCCGGGTGATCGCGGCCGGGTCGTAACGCAGCAGACCGCTGATCTCGATGAAGTCGCTGAGTTCGGTGGGGTCCGCACCTGGAGTGGCATTCACCGGCGCGCCAGGGTCGCTTGGTGCCTGGATCATCGGTTCGAACGGCGGTGCCGGGGCCATCGGGTCGGCGCCGAACACGGTGGCCCGCATCGCCGCCAGGGCCTGTTCCGCAGCGGTGGAGCCGGCCCTGGCGGGATTGTCCTGAAGGAGCTCGTCGGACGTGGCAGCGCTGGCGTTGGCGGCGGCGGCAGGGGATGGCATTGAGGCTGAAGTCCTGGCCGCGGGTGAGAGTTGATTCTGTCGGGCCGTGGTGGGCTGGTGCGGCCGCCGGGTCTGTTCCAAGAAGCCTGCTGCCGCTACGGTCGGGTTCTGCACGTACACGCTCGCCGGAGGCCGGGGTGCTCACGGGTCTGCGCCTCGAGAACATCGCCCTGATCGAGCGGCTGGAGCTGGCCTTTGCCGAAGGCTTCAGCGTGCTCACCGGTGAGACCGGCGCCGGTAAATCGATTCTGCTCGACGCCCTCGACGCCCTGCTGGGTGGGGCCCAGGGGGCCCAGGGGGCGCGGTTGCTGCGCCGCGGCAGTGAGCGCGGCCGAATTGAGGCCAGTTTTTCCCTTACGCCACCGGTGCAGAGCTGGCTGGACCAGCAGGAGCTGGAGGTCGAGGAGGGCGAACTGTTGCTCAGCCGCGACTGGCGGTTGCAGGAGGGGCGCCTCACCAGTCGGCACCGGCTCAATGGCGTGGCGATCGGCCGGAGCCAGGTGCTGGAGCTTCGCCCCCTGCTGCTTGATCTCACCGTGCAGGGCCAGACCCAGCAGTTGGCCCGTCCCGGCCAGCAGCGCCGCTGGCTTGACCGTTTCGCCGGGGTCGATCAGGTGCCGTTGCTGGAGGCCGCGGCGGTGGCCTGGCGCGCCTGGAGGGAGGCCGCCGCTGCCCTGGCCTCTGCCCGTGCCGACCAGGCCCGCCTCGAGCAGGAACGCCAGCGCCAGGAGCAGGTGCTGGAGGATCTGGAGGCGGCGGCCCTGGAGGATCCCCAGGAGCGCCACCGCCTCCAGATCGAGCAGGACCGCCTGGCCCATGGGGTGCGGCTGCAGGAGGGGGTGATGGCCCTACTTGGCCGGCTGGTGGAGGGGGCGGAGGGGGCGCCCTCGGTGCTGGATCACCTGGCGGCCTGTGAGCAGGAATTGCAGCAGATGGCCAGCCTGGATTCTTCCGTGGCTGATTTGGCGGGCGCCTGCTGCGATGGCCTGGTCGCCCTGCAGGATCTGGCCCGCGATCTCGACCGCTACGGCGCTTCCCTTGAGAGCGATCCGGCTTCCCTGGCGGAGTTGCAGGAGCGCATGGCCCAGCTCAAGGCCCTGGAGCGCCGCCACGGGCACGACCTTCCCGAGCTGATCGCCCTGCGCGATCGCCTGCGGGAACAGTTGGCCCCCGGTGGTTTCGAGGCTTCCCTCGCGGCCCTTGAGCAGGCGGAATCCTCCTGCCGGCGGCAGCGGGATGGGGCCAATGCCGCCCTCAGCACCGCGCGCACCCAGGCCGCCTGCGGCCTGGAGGGGCAGTTAATGGAGGCGCTGCGGCCGATGGGTCTGGCCCAGGTGCGCTTCGCCGTGGCGATCGAGCCTGCGGCCCCCGGCGAGGAGGGAGCGGATGCGGTGCAGTTCCTGTTCACGGCCAACCCCGGCCAGCCCCTGGCACCCCTGGCCGAGGTCGCCTCCGGTGGCGAGATGAGTCGCTTTCTGCTGGCCCTGAAAACCTGCCTGGCTGCTGCCGATCCCCATGTCACCCTGCTCTTCGATGAAATCGACACCGGCGTGAGCGGTCGGGTGAGTGGCGCCATGGGGGCTCTGCTCAAACGGCTGGCCGCCAGCCGCCAGGTGTTCTGTGTCACCCATCAGCCCCTGGTGGCCGCCGCCGCCGACCACCATTTCCGCGTCAGCAAGGTGGTGGAGGACGGCCTCACCCACACGCGGGTGTCCCACCTGCGGGACACTCAGCAGCGCCAGGCCGAACTGGCCGAGCTGGCCGGCGGCGATTCCGGTGAGGCCTTCAGTTACGCCGCCAGCCTGCTGGAGCCCCTGCCTGGCTCTCGGCCCCGCAGCGGTCAGCCGGCCGCCTGAGCCGGCAGCTCCGGCATGAACCGCGAAACATCAGCGGCATGGTCAGGCGGTCCGGATCTACCTAGCCTGAACCCAGTGTTACGAGCTCGGCATGTTCCTCCGTTTTGTTGTGTCCGGCGTCAGCTTGGTGGCGCTGATCACCGTTAGCGTGTCCCAAGCCACAGCCTGTGAGAACCACAGCCACGGCCACCAGAACAGCGCCGAACAGAGCCAAGTTCAGGGCCCTAGGGAGAATTCCGTCCCTTTTTCCCATCGGATGGGTAGCTGAAACTACAGAAGCCGCTTTGTGGGGCGGCTTTTTTCTCTGTTCACTCACACACAAAGCGGCTGAAATTGCTTTTGCGCGATGATCACGCCATCGCAGCCAGATATGTTCATGGCCCGTAACGATCATCCAGCCTTTCTCGGTAGCCCTGCCTTCTGGAATTTTGTGGCCGATCAGCAGGCCGATCCGGTGGTGCGTCGTCTGCACGAGCAGGTGGGCACGGAACTGCAACACCAGCCCTCCGATCGCCACGACGCCATCACGGCCTTCCAGGCTGGTTGACGAGGCTTCCTAATCCAGGGGAGTGATGCACCAGTCTGCTCTGGTTGATCTGCCGGAGGCCTAACCCTTCTAGACTCAGCGGCTGCCAGAGCTTCCCATGCCCCGCGCCAGCGCCGGCTCCAGGTCTACCCCGGCTGCGGTGAACGCCCCCCCTTCGGAGCCTTCGCTGGCCACCGCAGTCCCGGTGTCGTCCCGTCGGGCTCAACCGGTCCATCATCAGCTCAGCTGCGACAGCCTGGAGGATGTGATCCGGGTGCGGGGCGCCCGCCAGCACAACCTCAAGAACGTCGACCTCACCATCCCGCGGAACCGCCTGGTGGTGTTCACCGGCGTCAGCGGTAGCGGCAAGAGTTCGCTCGCTTTCGACACGATCTTTGCCGAGGGCCAGCGTCGCTACGTGGAGAGCCTCTCCGCCTATGCGCGCCAGTTCCTGGGGCAAGTGGACAAGCCCGATGTCGATGCGATCGAGGGGCTCTCGCCGGCGATCTCGATCGACCAGAAGTCCACCAGCCACAACCCGCGCTCCACGGTGGGCACGGTCACGGAGATTCAGGACTACCTGCGGCTGCTGTTCGGCCGCGCCGGCGAACCCCATTGTCCCCAGTGCGACCGCTCGATCCGGCCCCAGACCATCGATGAGATGGTGGACCAAATCCTCATTCTTCCTGAGGGCACCCGCTATCAGCTGCTGGCGCCGGTGGTGCGGGGCAAGAAGGGCACCCATGTGAAGTTGCTGGCTGGGCTGGTGGCCGAAGGCTTCGCCCGGGTTCGGATCAACGGCGAAGTGCGCGAGCTGGCCGACAACATTGAGCTCGATAAGAACCACGCCCACAACATTGAGGTTGTGGTGGATCGCCTTGTCGCCCGCGAGGGGGTGCAGGAGCGCCTCACCGATTCGCTGCGCACCGCCCTCAAGCGCGGCGAGGGCCTGGCCCTGGTGGAGGTGGTGCCCAAAACCGGCGAGGAGCTGCCGGAGGGGGTGGAGCGGGAGCGGCTCTATTCCGAAAACTTCGCCTGCCCCGCCCATGGCGCCGTGATGGAGGAGCTCTCGCCGCGCCTCTTCTCCTTCAACAGCCCCTATGGCGCCTGCGCCGACTGCCACGGCATCGGCCACCTGCGCAAGTTCACCACCGAGCGGGTGGTGCCCGATCCCTCCCAGCCCGTGTATTCCGCCGTCGCCCCTTGGAGCGATAAGGACAACAGCTACTACTTCTCCCTGCTCTATTCCGTGGGTGAGGCCTTCGGCTTCGAACTCAAGACCCCCTGGAACCAGCTCACAGAAGAGCAGCGGGAGGTGCTGCTGCATGGCAGCAAGGAGCCGATCTCGATTCAGGCTGATAGCCGCTATCGCAAGGGCCAGGCCTACGTGCGCCCCTTCGAGGGGATCCTGCCGATCCTGGAGCGGCAGCTGCGCGATGCCAACGGTGAGGCGATCCGCCAGAAGCTGGAGAAGTATCTCGAGCTGGTGCCCTGCTCCACCTGCCGGGGGCTGCGGCTCAAGCCCGAAGCCCTGGCGGTGCGGGTGGGTCCCTATGCCATCCACGAGCTCACGGCCGTGAGCGTGGCCGAAACCCTCGCCCGCATCGAGGCGCTGATGGGCGTTGGGGCCAGTGAGGGATCAGAGCCCCTGCTCACGCCCCGTCAGATCCAGATCGGCGATTTGGTGCTGCGGGAGATCCGCATGCGTCTGAAGTTCCTGCTCGATGTGGGGCTGGATTACCTCAGCCTTGATCGCCCGGCGATGACGCTCAGCGGCGGTGAGGCCCAGCGGATCCGGCTGGCCACCCAGATCGGCGCCGGCCTCACCGGCGTGCTCTATGTGCTGGATGAGCCCAGCATTGGCCTGCACCAGCGCGACAACGACCGCCTGCTCGCCACCTTGATCAAGCTGCGCGATCTGGGCAACACCCTGATCGTGGTGGAGCACGACGAAGACACGATTCGCGCCGCCGACTACCTGGTGGACATCGGTCCGGGGGCGGGGGTGCATGGTGGCCACATCGTGGCGGAGGGATCGCTGCAGGATCTCCTCCAGGCGGAGGAGTCCCTCACCGGCGCCTATCTGAGCGGCCGCCGCTCCATCCCCACCCCGGCCCAGCGCCGCGACGCCGGCAGCCGCCGCCTGTCCCTGGTGAACTGCAGCCGCAACAACCTCACCGGCGTGGATGTGGAGATTCCCCTGGGCCGGCTGGTCTGTGTCACGGGGGTGAGTGGTAGCGGCAAGAGCACCCTGGTCAATGAGCTGTTGCATCCGGCCCTGGAGCACAAGTTGGGCATGAAGGTGCCTTTCCCGGCGGGCCTTGAGGAGCTGCGTGGCATCAAGGCGATCGATAAGGTGATCGTGATCGATCAGAGCCCGATCGGCCGCACGCCCCGTTCCAACCCCGCCACCTACACCGGCGCTTTCGATCCGATCCGCCAGGTGTTCGCGGCCACGGTGGAGGCCAAGGCCCGCGGCTACCAGGTGGGTCAGTTCAGTTTCAACGTCAAGGGCGGGCGCTGCGAGGCCTGCGGCGGGCAGGGGGTGAATGTGATCGAGATGAACTTCCTGCCCGATGTCTATGTGCAATGCGATGTGTGTAAGGGGGCCCGCTACAACCGCGAAACCCTGCAGGTCACGTATCGGGGTCACACGATCGCTGATGTGCTGGAGATGACGGTGGAGCAGGCCGCCGGCGAGTTCAGCGCCATTCCCCAGGCGGCCGATCGCCTTCGCACCCTGGTGGATGTGGGTCTGGGTTACATCAAGCTTGGCCAGAGTGCCCCCACCCTCTCGGGTGGTGAGGCCCAGCGGGTGAAACTGGCCACCGAGCTCTCCAAGCGCGCTACCGGCAAGACGCTTTATTTGATCGATGAACCCACCACTGGCCTGAGCTTCTACGACGTGCACAAACTGATGGAGGTGATGCAGCGCCTGGTGGACAAGGGCAATTCAATCCTGGTGATCGAGCACAATCTTGATGTGATCCGCTGTGCCGACTGGATCATCGATCTCGGTCCGGAGGGGGGAGATAAGGGTGGCGAGATCGTGGTGGTGGGCACGCCAGAAGAGGTGGCAGAGCATCCCACCAGCCACACGGGTCGGTACCTCAAGCAAGTGCTGGAGCAGCATCCGCCTGAGGTGGTGGCGGTTTGATTGTCGTTTTCCAGGGGTAGGGGAAGGGCTGGGACTCTGCAAGCCCAGTCCCTTTGGTTCGGAGTTGCGCTGGCGTTCCACTGCTTCTAACCCGCTGCGCCACCTCGGATCTCACGGTTTATCTGGGTCTGTAGGGCTTGGCCGAAATCCCGCCGCTGGGCTTTGTTGAACAAGTCGTGGACGTGGCATCCGAGGGGGCCAGCGCAGATGGTCTCGCCCAGTGCCTAGCTGAGCGCTTGCCGGTGTCGGCGCTGGCAAGCCGCTTTTGATCCCGTGAACCGCGGAAGCCGCCGAGGATCCCCAGCCCCGTAATCAACAGCAACAATTATTGGGGGGGCAGCGCACGCCGCGCCGCAAGTGTTCAATTTGATTTGGGGGTCGCGTCAAGTACTATGACAAGTTGACTCCAAGCTCTCTGATCCGTTGCGGCGTTTGGGATTTCGACCATGGAGGGCAGCTTGCTCGCCAACCGAACCCCTGCCGACATCACTGCCTAGTGCTCCCTGGGTGGACCGCTCTGCGGCCCGGCAACCGGGGGGCGTGTGCAACCTCACTGGATCGTGTATGCTTCATGTAGGAACCTGCAACAGCTGATCGCCATGACCGCCATCCAAGCCCAAGGCATCGATGACCCCGCCGCCGGCGAGGTCTTTGACTTCGATGGTCCCTATGCCGAGCCCCACTGGCAATTCCGGGGCGGCGCGGGGAACGGATCCGTGGACAAAACAAAGATGCCAGCCTCCATAAAAATAACGGGCAGCAACAATAAACAAGCTGATGATACTGATTATCTGGCTACCGTTGAGCACGATGGTCATATCATGTTTGCTTGGAAGTTCTCCAGTGACGACACCCCACTTGACTTTCCTTTGGATTCATTTGGCTATCTTTTAAATGGAGAGTTTTTCGAGCTCGCATCCAAGGATGATAGTAATGAAGTTCTGTTGGCTGTGAAAGCTGGCGATATATTTGGGTTCAGAATTGCCACATATGATGCCGATGGTGGATCAGGACATGTTGAGATTTCCAATTTTAGGAGCATGCCTGATGAGATGGCTCCCAACGATTATGAGCCAGGATCAGTAACCATAGGTGGTATCAACATTGGCAAAACAGGAATGGGCATTGCCCTTAGAATTGACGACGGCAAAATTGTTCAGATCAAATCAGCTGGAGTGGATGTTTCTCCTGATACTTTGGGATGGAAAGCACTAGCAGCAAAAGCGGAGGATTCTGGCTATAGCGTTTATCTCAAGGAAAACAATTCTGAGAAATATGCAAAATGGCACGTGGAGGAAGATGGTGCGATTGTAAAAGGTGAAATCATATCCGTAGCTCTGTTGTTGGAAGAAGAAGATTTTCTTGGCCTCGACATCAATGATGACGGCATCGCCGGTACCATTTATGAGGATCTCTCCGACAGGGGTGGCGTTCAAATTGGCCAAACAGCGCTTGGCTTTGCCTTTAAAAAGGAGGATGGCTCCACT
>Ga0209087_1000709_pt1 | contig 20751 bp, 24 predicted proteins | sample S_130805_EF_Meta_FD_187321 | JGI IMG/M metagenome (GOLD analysis project Ga0209087, IMG submission 187321) | Freshwater microbial communities from Lake Simoncouche, Canada to study carbon cycling - S_130805_EF_MetaG (SPAdes) (version 2) | ecosystem: Environmental > Aquatic > Freshwater > Lake ... | reverse complement strand
ATCGCTCGTTGACGTCACGCCCACCCATCCGCGCGGCAGCGACGCGGCGTTCGATGTCCTCAAACGCACGATTGAGGTCGGCCGTGTCGAACGACCAATCAAATGCCCACCGGATCATGTTGCCGAGCTTCTCAAAGCCCTCCTGCAGACGCAGGATGTCTATGCCAAACATGGACATAAAGCGGTCCATGCCCTCGATCATCATGTCGCCCATGAATCCAGCAGTGGCCGATATCGTGTCCAGCACTAGGTCAAATGCTTGGGCGAAACTCTGCCGCATCTGCACCAGCCCGATTGCCAGGCTGGTGTTCATGAGATCCCACGCCGCCCCGAAATCTAGCCGCATGAGGGCGGCCGCGATTGCGTCTGTTTCCTCGCGGAACGCTGGCGAGAGCGTGCGTGCGACGACCACGCTACCGGCGATCCCGGCAGTCAGTGCGGCGACGGCGAGCCCGACGGGCGTGAACAGGGCCGGGATCATTGCCAGACCGTTCTGCAGCACGCGAAGACCCGTGGAAAGCCCTTGGAGGGCGATACCAGCGGTGAGGGCTGCCACACCAAACCCAACCAGGGCGGCCGCACTGCCGGCCACTAGGGCCACCAGCTGGCCGTTCCGCGACACAAATTCTCCGAGTGTCTTCATGACCGATGTCAGAGACTGAACCGTCTGCGTGGCGATCGGCCCCATCGATTCAATGACTTGGATCTTGAACACGCCAAACTGTGCGCCAAGCTTGGAAACGGCACCGCCGAACGAGCTCATCACGGCCGTCGCTTTGCCAACGGCCGTGCCGTCTGATTTTCCCAGCACGACCATCACCTGGTCGAACTTCTCTTTCATCTGCGAAAGAGACTGGGCAGCGTTCGCACCACGAATCTCAAATATCTCAGTCAGGACACGGATAAAATCGACGTTCGCCGTCGGAGCCTTTTTCCCAAGCTCGTCCATGATGTCCATGAACGGCCGCATGTTCCCATCTAAGTTTCTTGTGCTGACGCCGAGCTTGGCGATCTTTCCTTCTTCGTTCGCAATAGATTCGATGATGCGCGCTAATCCAGTGCCGCCCAAAGATCCTCGCAGGCCAGCGTCTCCAAGCGTGGCCAGCGAAGCAAGAACGTCATCCAGCGACTGACCGGCCGCGAATGCCTTTGGCCCTACATAGGTTAAAGCCTCGCCGAGCGAGTCGACGCTTGTGGTAGACGCGTTGGCTGTTGCCTGCAGCTTGTCGGCTATCGTTCCAAAGTCATCAGTACCCATCCGAAACTGTGCCATCGTGCTAACAACGACCTCGACGGCCCTTGCGAGCTCCATGTTGTCAGCGGCCGCCACCGAGAGGATTGGCGAGATGGACTTCATTACCCCCTCAGCGTCGAGGCCGGCCTTCGCGAGCTCACTCATCGCGCCGGCCACCTCTTCCGGTGCTCGGCCGAACTGAACGGCAAATTTCTTGGCAGACGAATTAAGCGACGAAAACTGCTGGTCGGTCGCCCCGGTATTTGCCCGCACGCGTGCCATCTCAAGCGAGAACGCAGCAGCCGTGCGTGCTGCCAAGACGAACGGAGCACCGATAGCCGCCCCGCCCAGCGTCATGCCGGTGCCGGCTTGCCGCAGCTGCGTGCCGAGGGCCATCATGCGAGTACGCATCCGCGTCATCGCTTGCTGGAACTGCCCATCGCGGGCAAAGATTTCAACGTATGCCGAGCCGGCCCGGATTGCCCCTGCGCTAGCCGCCATCTGGCACCTCCGGCTTTATCGGGCGGAAGCCGAACGCCATGAGGATGTCGGGCGTGGCCTCCGGCAGTTCCTGCTTTGGCGTTTCGTAGAAGGGGTGGAATGTGTACATGGTCGGCGGCGCTTCGCCGCTCTCTGCGTCGTGATGGATCTGGGCGTGCATCGCCATCAGCGACGCCGTGTGCGTCCAGTTTTCGTGCTGCCGTCCTTCTGACATCCAGACAAGTTGCCGGAGGGTGAATCCCCAGGGCTCGACTCCAACGATTCCTGCGAGGTAGAAGCCGAGTTCCCATGCGTCAGTAGGGCTGCCTCGAAGTCGCACTGGGACAGCACCTGGTCGATCGCTTGGGCGGCCTTCGCTTCCATCTGCCGCTCCGTCTCCCTCAGTTTCGCTATCACCTTTCTGACCAGCCCCTTCCTGGGCTCGCGGAAAAAATCTGTTACCACATCCACAAGCCGCTCGACCGCTTCGTGAAGCACACTGCCGTCGCAGACGGCAAAGAACTGCTCGTCAGACATGTCAAGCTCGGCCAGCTGCGGCCGCACCACGGCACAGACGACCTCGAGCACCTTGAGGTCGTCGCTCACCCAGCCGGCGAGCGTCTCGCGGTCGATGTTGCAGATGTCCAGCACATTGACGCCGCACAACTCGCGGACGCGCCTGACCGTCAGGTAGGTGATGTCGATCACCCATTCGCGGCCGTCAAGCGTTTTGAACTTTTGCATCAGAATGGCCACAATTTCAGAACGACCTCATAAACCACCAGCCCGTTGAACTGTCCGGAAATCTTCAGTTTTTGAATCACGAAATTTGCACTCGCACCAACCACTGACACAGTCAGCGGCAGCGGCGGGAACTGGTTCCAAGCCGCCATGAACAGGCCCACCTCTTCTTGGTGGTACACCTGCAGGGTGATTGTCGTCATCTCGGTCAGCGGCATCTCGCCGCGATAGTCCGAATCCCACGGCGTCACGTCGACAGAGTCTGAATCGACGTCGATGTCAAAGTCGCGAGTGCCAAGCAGCACGCGTCCATTGACAGTGATCGACTGACTCCGCGCCAAACGAACCTTGGCCACACGTCACCTCTCTCAGGAGGCGCCGCCTGCCGGGGCGTATGTGATCGTGTACTCGTGACGACCCTTCGGGCTTACCTTGTTCTTCACGTCGAGCACGACGCATCCGACGGCCGACATGCCGCCAACAGTGACAGGGCCGGTCTGCCCGACTGTCGCCGAGTGGTTCGTCGCAACGACCTCGACGGTGACGTCGAGCAGTCCGCAGCCGATCTGCTTTTCCGTGTCGCCGAAGACGGTGATATCAACCTCGTCGCCGCTGGCGTTGAGGTCGACGTCGACCACGTCATCAAGGATGACGCCGGGGGCAGTGACGAGCGAACTTTTTCCGAGCTTGTACTTGGCCATGCAGTCCTCGCGAGTGTGAGACTAGACGGTGACCTGGTCGCCGGCGTCGAGCGCGGTGCCGGGCTTGATCGTGATGGAAACTGCTTCCGCGCCGGCGATCGGCTGCGTTCTTTTCGCACTGGTGACCACGCCGGTGATGCCGAACGCAGTGCCGCCGGTTGGGGTGACCGTCACGTACACGGATTTTCCGTAGGTCTGCGTTGAATCGCCGAGGACAGTGGCCTCAAGGGTGCGAGACTGCAGCCCAGCGACGGTCCGTTTGTAGATGCCGGTAGACCCCTTGGTCGTGGCGTCGACCTTCTCGGCTTCGATCGTCATCGAGACATCTTGAACGCCCGTGATGCCCACAATCGTCGTGTTTTTGCCAAGTTGGATAGTGGTGGCCATGTATTCCTCGCGTGGGGAAAGCACCTACAGTCAGTATACCTGAACGGTTGATCAGCCAACGCGGAACCGCCCCTCGAACTCCTTGGCGATGCGGCCGCGGAGGATGCCATCAAGCATGGCCGGGAACATGAACGGGCGCTTCGGGTATGGGAACGTTTCGCGGAAGTTGGTGATCTGCCAGTTGTTCTTGTTTTTTGGCCCTTTACCGACGCGATACCAAGAGATAATGCCCTTGTATCCGCGGTCGTATCTTGGGATCCACGCCCACGCCTGCATTTGCTGTGTGCCGCCGTGCTCGTGGAGGGAAGCAATGTAGGCTGCGCCGTCCATGAACGAACCGACCACAACCGATTCGGTCGATGGATCGTATTGGTAGGTGATTGATCGCCGCAGCGTGCCGGCGTGCGTGTGGGGAGAGTCTGGCGCTACGCTCGCTGGCTTGAACTTGATTTCGTAAAGACGCCTTTCAAGCTTTCGTTTTGTGCGTGGATTAATGTCATTTCGAGCGATAAGCTGCCGCAGTGTTGCGTTGGGATTGGCACGCATCAGCTTCAACTGCGGCTTCGCCATCCCCATTTTTTTGATTCGGCGGCGGCTGATTTGCATCACCACCGAGCCGGTGCGGTAGAGCCCCTGGTAGATCGCTTTGTCGAGCGTCTTATGAACACTGGCGCGGTCAAAGAAAAAGTCAAAATTGATCCTGACCGGGATCCCCATTGATCCCGTCAGGTTAGACCCAAGCGGATTCCGTCCGGCGTCGAGGAAGCTCATGCCCCGGTGGCTCCCGTCGGCCGCGGCCACTTGTCGACCGGCACATCCCACTGCGTGGCAATCTGTGCCATGAACACGTTGCGGGCGTCGAGCAGTTCCGGGTCATACGGCAGGGGGATGCCGACCTCTGTCCAGTCGGTGAATTGCGGAAGCCCGGTCGGCAAGATGTAGTTGGACCGGATCGCGTCCACGATCTCTTGACAGATGTCTTCAAGGGCTTCGATCTCGGCATCGCCGCCAACGTGCTGGGCCACGACGATGCCGACGGTCGCGTCGGCCACCTCCATGCCCTTTGTTTCGGTCTTCATCGTGTACGCCCCGGGAACGACAGACACACGCAGGTAGCCGAGATCCTCCAGCGAGTAGTCCGGCTTCCTCTGCATCTTCACGTCCAGCACGCCGCCGGGCACGCTCCCCCACGTGTATGCCGACAGGGCAGCGGCCAGCTGCTTGGCAAGGTTTCGCGAGATGTGCGGGAGTAGCGTGGGCATGGATCACCTTTCCTGCGGGCCGGGGATGTTGGTCGTGAGCTCGAGCTCGATCTTTGCCAGTGCCGCGGCAGTCTCCTGGGACGAGTGACGCCGGAACGCTTCGCGGGCGTGCTCAAGGGCTTCCTGCTTGAGCCCGAGACTGTATGCCGCGGCGGCTGCCATCTCCGGGGCTCTGTGCCCGTATGCGACCGGCTCGCTGGTGTGCGACTGCCGGTTTGGGCTGGCCATCGCGGCTCTCCGTGCCCAGTGCAGAGCTCCGACGGCATCGCCGTCCTCCAAGCACGCTTCCCCGAGGGCCAGGTAGCCCTCCGGCTCGTGGGGCGACTCGTCAATGGCTCGCAAAAGCCAGTTGCCGGCTTTCTCCTGCTGGCGGCGAGCCAGGACGCGATACGCATACGCCCGCTCACACGCAGCCCCGCCGGGGAGCGTTAAATAGTGCTCAAACGCTTCCACAATTCCCGGCTGATCGTGGTAGTCGAGCTCGCGGGCCAGATACCAATGCATCCGGGCGTCGTGCGGGGCTTCGTGCACGGCCTGGCGAAGAAGCGTCAGGTCGGATTTGTGCTGCTTCCCCGGCTGCCGGTTGTGGCGGATGAGTAGGGCGTCGGTGTGCGTCTGCGTTTCCTCGCCGCTCCACCGCACCAGACCCTCGTGCGTGGCACCGGTCCACCGGTAGCCGGCCCGGAGGTGGATGCGGTCGCTCTTGAACTTCAGCTGCTCAGACCATGCGTACCAGTAGCGCAGCTTGGTCGTCTCCGGCTTCCACGCTCGCTCCAGCTGCTCCCGCCACCCGGGCTCCAACACCTCGTCCAAGTCGAGTCGGATCGCCACGTCCACGTGACTGGGCAGGTGCTGCATGGAGAGATTATGTGCGTCGTCCCACCGCCACGGGACGACGTTCCCGCGGGCAACCGTCACGCCCAGCTGCTCGAGCAGCTGCACCGTGTCGTCGGTCGACCCCGTGTCGGTGACGACCCGCACGTCGGCATCGCGGCACGACGCTTCCCACGCCGCCACGTTCGCGGATTCATTCTTCGCGAGTGCGTAGATCCCGACGATCATTACCCCTCCACCAGTACGGCCACCTTCCGCAGCCCGTCGTGGTAGTACACCGGCTCGCGGCTCGTCTCCTCGCAGAACTCCTCCACGGCACGCTCCACGTCCTGGTTGCAGCAGTCGTCGGCGAGGATCACCGGCACGTGGGCCACCAGCCGCAGGTCGGCGAGGGCTCCCGCGTAGGAATGGTCACCATCCACGTGAGCGAAGTCGGCCGGTGGAAGTTGCCGAAGATCGTGGCTATTTGTCACGATCAGCTGGGCATCGATGCCGAGCGAGTCGACAACGCTCTGCCAGTGCTGCAAGCACGCGGGACTGTCGTCGTCGATGGCACCGTCCACACAGAGGAATTTCGCTTCCGGCACCACAGCATGAAACGCCGCGAGCGAGTAGCCGCACCGTGTACCGATCTCGATCACGCGGGCCGGGTTGTATTCGCGGCACACGCGGGCTTTCGCCGCGTAGTGCGACACGGCCTCCGGCGAACATGGAAGCCAGTCGCCCGGCATCCAGTGCATCCGCAGTCGGTCGCCGACCTGGTCCTCAAGCTCGTCCCCCATCATTTCCTCCAATCATGGCCAGCACGCCGGCCAGACTCACTTCCACCATCCACGCTTCCGCGTCACGCACGCCGAAGGTTGCCACCAGCTGGTCGCCGGTGCGGGCCAGCCCGGCCGCAAACTCAATCGATCGCAATTCGCGAAACGCGAAAGCCGGTGACCAGCCGACGATCCGCCAGCCGTCCTGGTCGAATAGCACGAACCTGTGTTCATAGATGCGGCCGCCGACGTCATCAGCCACCTCGTGCACCAGCGCCAGCCAGCGACCGTCGCCAATGTCGACCAACTGCGATCCACCCCGCCAGCCGCGGGCGATTGCCGGGGATTCAGCGTGCTGCTCCACTCGCCACGCCCAGCCGTCGCGGCAAACGGTGGCCACGTGGCCGTCTTCCCAGCATGCGTAGAGAAATGCCCTGGTGCCAGTGATCGGCATCCAGTTCTTCTCATGCCGGCCGGGACAGGGCTCGTCGATCATTGTCGCGTCGATCATTGCCGACGTGTACGGAAACACCGTGGCCGTCGCGATCCGGCACGTACCGTCACGGCCCATCCAGTTTCTCACCGTCGCGCTGGCAATGATGTCGCCGTCGACGGCATTCAGCCGGCAGTCCTCAAAGCCGTCGACAGGGTAATCGGATGACGGGTATGGCGGATGCGGGGCCGGGGTTGGCTGCGATCGGGCACTGAGGTCCGCGGCCAGCCGCACCATGACATTGATCGTGCGGATCCTGTCGCCGTCGGCCGGTGGGATCACGTATCGGCCGTCTACGATCTGGTAGTTGCTCGACCGCACAATCGCCAGATAGCCGTCGTCGTGCGACAGGACCGACGGGTTGAATGTCGACCATCCCTCGCGGGCCGGCTCAACGTCGAACCGCACGAACCGGCAGCCGACCAGGTCGTCAAGCCGCTGCGTGTACCAGCTGCGATTGCGTCGCACGACACGCTCCTTCTCCGGAGTCAGTTCCATGCCGAGCAGCCGCTCGCACGCCCGGCGGCCGGCGTCAAGCTCGCCCGCGTAGTACGCGTGCACGGCCAACTGGTGAAGGTGCTCGACCATCGGGCGGTCCTTACGAATTGGCGGCAGACTTGATTGCCGCACGTAGCGTGGCGTTGCTGCCGACGGCCGCGATCACGTCTGCAATCGTGAGCGAGCCGGTTGGGCCAGTCGGGCCGGCGATCGACGTGGCGGATGGCCACGACCCGTTGGCTTTCGGTCCAAAGAACTGCTTGCCGTCCACGTCGAAAGCCATGTCGCCATCTCGCCCGACGTTCGCGTTTGGCGTTCCACCCATCGTCAGTATTGTCGTGCCGTCGACGCCAGACGGCCCCGTTGACCCGACGCTGCCCGTCGGACCCGTGACGCTCTGGCCGGCCGGGCCGGTGGCCCCCGTGACGCCAGACGGCCCCTGAGCACCGGACTGCAGCTGCAGCGGCGAGCCCCACGAGCCGCTCGTCTTCGGGCCGTAGAGCCGGCCGTTGGTCGTGTCGAGCCAGAAGTCCTTGCTGTTGCCAAAGCCGGAAGACGGTGCTCCCGAGCCACCGTAGAACTGCGAGCCGTCAGACCCCGTCGGACCTGTCACGCCGGTGGCTGGAAGCCACGCCGACCCGCTCCACGCGAGCACCTGGTTGGCGGCTGGGGCAGTCGATGAAACGGCTCGCCCCTGTAGCTGCGTGGCGTTGCCGGTGAGCGTGGCTGGGATGGAAAAATACGGCATGATTTCTTACTCCCGCAGTCGGTTGTGCCACAGGTCGCGTCGGCTGCCAATAGCGTCATGGGGCCGGTGGAACCCACACGCAATTCACTTCGTCGAGCGTCCATCCCTCGCCAGGACATGGCGGGTATGGCGAGCGGTTGTAGCCAATGACGGTGCCGCTCTCGTCGAGCACCTCGTAGGTGTGCAGGCCGTCGATCAGGCCGATGTAGGTGGTGGTAACGTTCATGAGAGCCTCGCAAACTGCTGAGACTGCTGGCTCGTACTGACGGTCGCGCTGGTTGGAAGGTCACTCTGGCTCGCTAGACTGCCTGACATCCGTGGCGACAATCCAGAGACACCGACGCCTACCGCGCGACCAACTAGATTTGGCATGGTAGTGCCAACAACTATCACGCCGATTCCGTAGCGAGAACCAGCATTGCAGGTGTAACTGCTGGGATAGCCGCCAGCCGTTGCAAAACTGCGTTGGTATGCCGTCACCAGCGAACCGAACAATGTTGTGTCGGAAGCGACCCGTGCCACCAGCGTCGCAGTCGTCTCGTCAAACGTGTACAGCCCAAAGCGCGCTAGTGTCAGGCCAGATGCAGCCGTAGTATTTCCGGTCACCATAGTGATTGACGACACTGTGACAGTCGTCGCGGGCGTGAAAAATGTCCACCAGACTAAGCCGCTGGTAGGTGTGCCGGTCTGTAGGCTGACTTCCCCGCGTGGGAAAATGTCGATTACTGACGTTGACGAGTTTGCGTTCGCGGCGAGGTTGGCATAGGTGGCAATTGCCGACGACAACCGAGCATCGGGCAGCGTTCCAGACACCAGCGCACTAGCATCTGTTGTTGCCGACGCAGGCGAACCAGTTGCCCCGGTTGGTCCGGTCACCGTTGACGCAGCACCGGCGCTCCCCGTCGGTCCGGTCACAGTCGACGCAGCGCCTGCTGCGCCAGTGGCCCCCGTTGGGCCGGTTACTGTTGATGCTGCACCAGCCGCCCCCGTGCTCCCGGTTGGTCCGGTCACCGTCGATGCGGCCCCAGCGGCTCCGGCTGCCCCCGTTGGCCCCGTAACGGTCGACACAGCGCCAGCCGCTCCCGTCGGGCCGGTGACAGACGCACCGGTTGGCCCAACGGCTCCGGCAGTTCCGTCACTTCCTCGCGACCCCGTCGGGCCGGTAACGCTTTGCCCTGCGGCACCGTCACTGCCGCGTGCGCCAGTGGCACCCGTGGCGCCCACGCTGCCCGTCGGTCCTGTGACGGTAGACGCAGCACCAGCGGCCCCTGTCGGGCCGGTGATCGACTGCCCCGACGCGCCAGTCGCGCCCGTGGGACCGGCGACGCTTGACGCGGCACCCGTGGGACCGACTGCGCCGATCTCGCCCTGCACGCCGCGGGGGCCGGTGGCTCCGACTTCGCCGCGCGGACCGGTCGGGCCGGATGTGACCTCGAGCTCGATCACCGCACCGTCAGTGACCGTCACGCCGACGCCGGTCGCGTTGGCGACCTCAATCGGCTGCGTACCCGCATTGATGATCTCAATCTGGATGTCGCTCACGGAGCCCTCGCCGCGAATGTGCCAGAGACGATTGGCGACTCCACGCCGGCGTCAGTCTCGACGACATACCACCGGTAGTTCTTCGCCGACGAGAGGGCCGCCAATTGGTTTTTCGTCACGGCCACTGTGATGCGGCCCGGGTTCGTCTCGTTGACCGTTACCAACAGCGATGCCGTCGGATTTCCGGCGACAGCCGCCGCGTAGCCCGCGTCCGTGTTTTCGTAGATCAATGCCGCGTATGTCTTGCCGGTGATGTCGCGGCTCTTGAACCGCATGCCGATGGATGCTGGGCCGCCCTTGGAGATAAGGGCGTTGGCTTCACCGGGGAGCTTTGTGAATGTGATCACGACAGTGATTCCCAGAGTGCGATATCAGCGGCGTAAATTTGACGCACGCGAGCTTCCTGCTCCGCAGATAGCGTCGGCTTGTCGGCTTCGTCCGTCGCGTCGATCTGCGGGAGCGGAATAGGAAGCCCGAGGTATTCGGCCACGGCGTCAAGACCGTCCTCGAACTTGAAGTGACGCACGAAAGTCCCAGTCGAGAGCGAGCCGTAACATGGCGAGTCAAGATGCTCTGCGATGCTCTTGTCCAGCCGGTGCGAACACATGGAGCGAAACCGCTCAACAGGATTCCGCACGACGATTGCCGCGATTTGCGTGCCGTCCCAGTTTTCCTCTGGCAGGAACGCCGCTGGGTGCCACGTTCCATCTGACGCGAGGTACGCGGCGTGCTGCTGTGGATGCCACGCAGCCAACGCGGCCGCTGCCAGCGAATGACTGCCGCTTCGAGGAGCCAGCACAACGCATCTGCCGGACGGTGACCGCAATATGTCGCCCATGCCTTACCTCAGGTGAAATACAGCACTACGCATCCGCTGCCAGCGAGCGCGCCGTTGCCAGTAAGGTTGCTATCGCGTCCGCCTCCACCGCCGTATCCAGCGTTGTACGGCGCAGAAAATTTCGCGCTAAAACCGCCAGAGCCAATTGCTGGCGAACCACTCACGCAGCCTTCTGTGGTTGTCGCGCCAGCCAACGAGGCGGCTGCGAGCAACCCAGACACATCTGTCATTGGCACTCTCTTGCATGACGCTGCCGTGCCGTTGCCGCCGATCGCACCGCCAGAACCAGAGTTTCCGCCGATCACCGAACTCGCAGAACCGCCAGTAGCACCACCGTCACCGCCGCTGTAGCTGCCGCCGTTGGCGCTGCTCGCACCGTTTCCGCCGCCGCCCGTGATCGTAGCACCGCCGTATGTGATGGTTGTGCTACCGCCATTAGCAGCGACGTTCGCCGTTGTCGCTGCCGCACCGACTGAGTAGCTGACGCTCGCACCTCCGGTCACAGACCACGTCTTGTACGCACACCCACCAGCACCGCCGCCGTACACGGTGCCGCCAGAGACGCGATTGCCACCGCCCCCGACAGCCCACGCCTTCATCGATGTCGCGCCTGATGGCACCGTGTAGCTAGCGCCACTGGCAAGCAGCACTGCCGTTGGAGTGTATGAACCACTGACGGTCAGCGTTGCCGCACTGCTCGTCACGCTGGTCGCGCCAGTGCTGCTGACGACCACTCGATACTGATCGCCGTTGTTCGCGCCGGTTTGCGAACTGAGAACCAGCGACGACGATGCGGCTGCGCTGACGGCAGTCCATGTCGATCCAGAGTTCGTGCTTTTCTCCCACTGGTAGGTGAGCGCGCCGCCGAGCGTCACGCTGGCAGTCACCGAGAATGTTGCAGCACCCGACGATGCGGTCTGGCTGGACGGCTGCGACGAGATTGTGATCGTCGGCACAGGCGCAGAAATCGGAAACGCTGCCGTCGGCACCGTGATCGTTGAACCTGAGTACCGCGCCACGCCTTTGGTCACGCGGAACTCGTCGATGTAGCCCTGCCACGTTTGGCTTCCTACCGTAGAGTTGCCAGCGGGCAGGCGAGCACCAATGGTAGACAGTCCGCTCGCGTTCATTAACGCGCTAGCGGACGTGAACGAGACAACTGATATTCCGTTTACATACAGCCGAAACACATTGCCAGCACGCACTGCCGCAACGTGTTGCCATGTATTGGTTGTGAACGTACCCGCTGCGGAAAGTGTTGTATCAAGCCAGTCTCCGCCTGAACCCTGCGTCAGAAAATATGCACTTCCGTTTGCTTGCGGAACGACTGTGACCTGCGCGTTGGACGAACCATCTCCGTTGATTGCAAACAGATTGTTTTGCGCATTTAAAGCCGTCGCATACGCCCAGCATTCGACAGTCCAATCGCCAGTTGATAAATCAAACGCGCTTGAGTAAGGCACAGAGAGATACGGGCCTGCGCCAAAAGTGGTTCCGTTTAGGTAGAGCGACTTACTGCCGAACTTGGGCGCGGCGGTGGACTGTGTGGCACCGTGGTAAGCAGTGATCGTTTTCGGGCTACTGCTGTAGTCCACGAACGTGCTGCCAGCCCCTTCCATATTGAGGAGCAGACTGACCGATGCGGACGATGGGTCTGTCTCCCACGCCGCCAGCGACGACCGAACCCACGTGTTCGTAGCGGTGCAGACATAGAAGTTACCGAGCGTGTCATACGCGATCGACCCAGCAGAGCCGGTCGCCGTGGCCGATGCTGGCACGGACGACCACGAGAGGCCGCCACCGCCACTAGCTGGTCCAGTCGCCCCGGCCGCGCCGGTCGGCCCAGTGGCACCAGCACCCGTCGGCCCCGCGCTACCAGTCGGCCCGGTCACTGTGCTCGAGGCTCCTGTCGGACCTGTGACCGATGGCCCCGTCGCGCCGGTCGGGCCTGCAGCCGTGCTCGCCGCCCCTGTCGGCCCCGTAACGCTTGGCCCCGTGGCACCAGTCGCACCAGCCGGTCCTGTCACAGAGTTCGCCGCACCTGTCGGGCCGGCCGGCAGCACCAGGTTGAGCAGCTGCCCGCCGAATCCGTCCGAGGTCAGACTGGCACCAGCAGATCCACCGGCATCTACCGACCCGATCGCGATGGCATTCGCCGGTCCTGTGGCACCCACGGATCCACCTGGCCCCGTGCTACCTCGAGCGAGCACGAGCGAGAGCACGGCCACGCCGGGAGCGGTTGGCGTGATCGTGGCCGAGGGCGTGCTGCCACTAGTGACCGTGCCCACGACAAGAGACAAACCCGGCCCAGTGGGGCCGGTGGATCCAGCCCCCGTCGGACCAGTAACGCCCGGCCCGGTGGGGCCGGTCACGGTGCTCGCGGCGCCGGTCGGCCCGGTGGTGCTCGCCCCGGTCGGGCCGGCACCTCCCGTCGCCCCGGTGACGCCAACGCCCGTCGGGCCGGTCGCACCCGCGCCCGTGGCACCGGTCGGCCCCTGCGGGCCGCTCTGCAGCTGCAGGCCATTGCCCCATGAGTTGTTGGTTTTCGGGCCGTACAGCACGCCGGCCGCAGAGTTGATGTACCAGTCGCCGCTGCGGCCGAGCCCGGAGAACGGCCCTGTGGTGCCGTTGTAAATTTGCGGGCCATCAACGCCAGCACTGCCGGTCGGCCCGGTCACGCCGGCTAGCGGAGCCCATGACGAGCCGTCCCACGTCAGCACCTGGCCCCCAGTCGGGCCGGTGGCAGACACGGTGCGGCCCTGCAACTGCGTCGCGTTGCCACTTGTCGGTGATTGGATTGAGAAGAACGGCATCACGGCACCAGCTGGGTGTGAATCTTGCGGATTTTCTGCTGCCGGTCGGCCCACACCCACGCGTTTCCGCTGAACGGTGCGAACACCTCATACACGCTGCCGTCTGGCTCGATGACACGATCGCCCTTCTTCGGAACAGCCGACAGGTAGTCGGTTGAGACGAAGAAGTCGCGACTCTCAATGCGAGTGATCGACCCGGCCTGGTCCATAGAGTCGTGACGCGTCATGCCGACCATCGCTGGCACCGACAGCGGCACCAGTGAGCCGACGCTGCGGTACTCGACCTGCACCGAAAGATGCTTGTCGGCCTGCTGCCGGAACCACGCTGCGCCTTGCGAGATGAGATCCTGCATGACTGCGTGCTACCGACAGAGGTACGAACTCCAATAGAGCCACCGAGGTCGTGCGGCCGGCACGATTGCCAGGCCGCACGACCCCCAAGCCGCCCGAGGGCGAAACATCAAGCGCCGGGGACGAGCAGCACGTTCACGGTCGCGTCGCCGCTGGCCTTCGCCGAAGCGGCGAAGCCCATCACGGTGCCGGTCACGCCGGTCACGGCCTGCCCCTGGTAGAAGTAGACCTTCGCACCCTGCGCGATCACGCCGGCCGGGGCCGTGATGCTGAAGATCCCATCCACATTCAGGTTGCCGAGCTCGTTCGCGGCGATCGGCCGCGAAGCCACGCCAACCATCGAACCGACCACCACCGCTTCGCCCGCCGCCACGCCCGTGGTGGGCGTGTAGCGGATCTTGTCGCCTTCATACTCGTGAGCCACTGATCACCTCGTTTCTGGGAAATGAAAAACTGTTTCGGTCGTCATGCCGGCCGGCGGCGCTTGGACACGCCGCCGACCGGCCACGGTTTGTCACGCTCAGGCCGTCGCCATCCGGTAGCAGCCGTTCTTCTCGGCCTTCGCCACGCCCCACGACCAGTGGCCGCGGACCTGGATGCCGAGGGTGTTGAAGTCGGCGTCGGCCGACTCGACCATCGGCTGCCGCTGCCCGTTGAGGAAAGCGACCTCCATTGCCGGGACCGCCCGCGGATCAGCTGCGAGCCACCAGGTGCTGGCGCTCGACAGGTACGCGGACGACACGACACGATACCGACCGGCGAACACGTTCGCGTTGCCGCGGACCGTGTCCGAGCCGGTGATCAGCAGGCTCGACGACATCGCTTCGGCCGCCGCCACCTCGAGCTCGGCCGGAACGAGCAGCACGCTGGGCGAAACGCCGAGCGGGTTGTTGTCCGGGTTCTTGAGCTTCCGGAAGCCGGTTGCAGCCGTCTTCAGCGACGTCATGGAGAACGCATTGCCGGCCGCCGCGGTTTCCTTCGCGAAGTACGTGCCGTTGGAGGCCTCGAACTCCGTCCAGAAAGCCTTGTTGAGTCCGATCGCCGCCCCGTAGCCGAGCCGCGAGCTCACCTGCGTGAGAGCCCCGAGGTCATCGTTCACGAGGTCGACCATCGAGATGCTCGACAGCCGTCCGTACAGCTTGGCCTTGATGGTCCTGCTTTCCTCGCCGGCATCCGCGCTGCGGAGTTCGCCGTCGTTGGCCACTTCCTCGAATTCAAAGCCGCCCGTCAGCCGCACGCCCGTGACCGACTTGTAGTCGCTCACGTTGCGAGTGCTGGCGATCGCATCCCAGTTCTGCTCGACGGCGGTGAAACCGTCGAGGAGGAACTTGCCGTAGGTCGCCGAGAGGATCGTCGAGATGCTGTGCGTCGCGAACGCGGCACGCAGCACCTGACGGCAGTTGCTCTCGGAGATCCTGTGGCCGGCCTCCGCGTACCCGTTGGCGCGTGCAGCGGCGAGCACCACCTGCGACAGGGTCGCTTCATTCCGCCTGGCGTGGGCGGCCTCGAGGGTGCGCTCGTCATACTTCTTCTCGACGTCGGTCAGACCTCCGGCCATGCAGAGGGCGGCCTCCACCACCTTCACGTCGTTGGCGGGCTTCGCCACGACGTGAATCGCCGGGGCAGCCGGGCGCGCGGCCCGGATGTCGGCGAGGAGCTCGGCCTTGAGCTCGGCCATCAGAGTCCTTTTGATCTCGTCCACGGACACCTCCGGCTTTTCGGCCGTTACGGTTTCGGGCTTCGGCTCCACGGCGACGCTCGCCGTGGCTTCCGCGACGACCGGCTGGTCGACGTCGGGCTTTTCGTTGGCGTGGTCCGCCATGAGCACATCCTCACTCGCTTCCGCAGCGATCGCGGCAGACGTTGAACTGTCTGCACCAAACAGAACTACACTCACTTCTCGGAGCGCGCTCGCACGCACCACCGAGATCGGGCCGGTGAACTCCCGGCCGTTTACGGTGACCATCTCGCCCGGGGCGACGTTCTCAATGCGATTGACGTCGGCACCGATCGACGCTTGAAACTTCCAGCCCTTGCGGGCATAGCCGAGCACCTTGTCGACCAGCGGGCCGTCGCCAATGACGTCGCCGGCGACCACCAGGTCTTGACCAGAGTTGTCAACGCGGCTGGCCTGGCCGATGGCAGCTTCCAGCGAGTAGTCGTGGCCATACATCACTGCCACGCTACCGCTTGTGTCCATGCCGGCGAGGTCGACCACCAGCGGATTGCGGCTCCACGACTGCCGGATCGCCCGCCCCGTGTAGCCGACGAGCTCAAACCGCGGCATGCCGCCGCCGGTGCCATCGGCGGCCACGCCGGGCATCGAAACAGAAAACTGTGCGTCGGTTGTGATTCGCTTCATAGGAATTCGATCAACTCCTCGATGTCGTCGTCCCATTCCCAATCGAAGTCCCACATTGGTCCTCCGCTGCGTCTTGGAGCTCGTTCACTTCGCGTTCAAGCTTGGCAAGCCGCGCCGCCGAAGCAGCTGCGTTGGGATCCTCTCCTCCGCCGTAGTTCACGTCTGGCGCTAGGTCGACAAACAGCCCGAGCTCCTGGCAGAGCGCGACCTCTTCGGCGCGCTGGACAAGCTCCTGACGCCAGTCGCGGCCGAGCCGCTGGTATTCCGCAGCCAGCGTCGTGGTATTCGTCCTCAGTCGCGTTTCCATCGCGTCTGCTTCCCGCTTCGGGTCGACATGCTCAAAGCCGTCCCACGTCCACTGCCACGTCCATTCCGCCATCGGCGGCAGACCGTCGGGGATCAGCCCCGGCACCAGCGCTGCTTCGTCAAGCCACTTGCCGACCAGCGGGTCAAGCATCACCCGCTCGAGGTCCACCCGCTCGCACTGCAGGTGCTTGCGGTAGACAAGGTAGTCGCCACGCATGCTCGAGTAGTTCGCGGCCGAGGAGTCCATCGCGGCCACGATGTACGGCATGTTCAGACAGCGAGCGATCTCGTTGATCAGACGCTTCACGAACTCGCTGTAGGTGGCCGTGGGCTGCTCCGGTTTCATCTGCAGGGCATCCCATCCATCTGGAATGCTCGTTGCCATGCCACGCATCAGCGGCATGGTCTCCCACGCCGGCTGGGCCGTCGCGATGCCGTCGGCCGGGAGGTTTGTCTTGATGATCGCTGCGAAGTCCGCGGCCGTCTCGGCCGCCGTCACCACCGCGAGCGTGTAGCGCCGCAGCATGGCGAAGAGCTCGAGGGCCGGCACGACCTCGCCCACGCCGCGGTGCTGGCCGGGGCGGAACGCGTGAAACCAGTGCAGCACGTTTTCGGCCGGATACCACCGCCCGTCGCCAACCCAACCCGATAGCGTCGCGCCGGGGTGGTGCTTGAGCACGTAGTATTCGCTGACGTTGCCATCCTCGTCGAAACGCAGCCCGTCAACGCTCGCCGCGTAGAGGTCCGGCACCGGGCTCGTCACCTGGTCGGCCTCGATGAGCTTCACGTCTAGCTGAACGCCGCGGAGCCGGCGGTTGGTCGTCTCGACCGCAAAGACCTCGCCGTCGGTGACCTTCGCAAGCTTCGCCAGCCGCAGCTTGCGGGCCATGTCGATCGACAGAAACCACTCAAACACAGCATCCTCGACGCGGCGGACGCTGGCGGCATCCGCGTCGCGACCGCAGTCCAGCTGCAGCCGCGGGCCGGTGCCGATGAGGTCAGACGCCAGCGTGCTGGCCATGCCGGCGAGGTACGCGTTGTTGTCGCGTTCGTAGCGAGCCCGTGCCCGCATCTTCCGGCGGACCTCTGGAGCCAGGGCCGCGTCGGCGGAATAGTAATCCGCCATCGACCAGTGGTTGCGATTGTGCTCGGTGGTCTGCGCGGCGTCATACCGAGCCCGCACCAGCTTGCTGATGACGGCCTTCTGCTCGGCCACCGTCTGCTTGAGGGTGGGGCGAGTAGACCGCGTCGGCTTGGCTGCGGCACGTTTTGCCATCAGCTGCTGGCCCCCGGTGAGGTGATGACGGCCCGACGCAGCATGGCGAACGGGCTGCCGGCCGCGATCGCGTTGCGCTGCTGAATCACCCATTTGGCGGCTTCCAGCTGCGTGTCGAGCTCATGCTGCTCGACTTCGCCGGCGTCGGTGCGTGCACGCTTCGGCTGCGCGAGATTCGCGGCGAGAGCGTCGACAACGTCATCGGCGGCGGCCATTGGCACCTCTTGAGCGGAACGCTCCGCTATTCATGAGTGTACCATTGTTCACGTCTTAACCGTCGAGCAGTTCGGCTGGAATCATGGCCCGGATTCGCTGCGCAAGCTCGACTTCTGCCGGCGTCGGCTCGCCGTACTTCAGCAGTGAGCGGCATGCTTCGTCGATGTCCCACAGCGCGGACCTCGCGCGGCCACCCTGGATGGAAGTTTCAAACTCCGACTGCTCTTCTGGGAGTCGGAAACGGATGAGCACGTGCGGCATGGTATTTCTCGTTTATTGCGTCACAAGCAATCAACCGGAAATAGAAAGCTTCCCGGCGGGAGGCGGGCGTGGTAGGAGCACGCTGCCATCCCGCCGGGAAGCAAGGATCACCGGTAGCGAATCACGGCGAACCACTTGCGAGCGGTGGGCGAGTATGCGACGCCCTCGTCAACGATCTGCCGCTTGCCAAAGTAGCAGCAGTTGCGGCGGGCGCCCTCCGCGGTCGATCCGCAACCTATGCCCTCTGTCTGGTTGCAGTGGCTGTGGACCAGTGTGCCCCGTCTGGCGAGCACCAGGGCGTGGTCTTGGGCGGAATTGATCATGACGTTGCGAGCGTAGATGTTCGTGTCGGCCACGGCGGCCGACGAGAGCGTGAGGAGTAGGAGCAAAGCGAGGAAACGCATGGTGAATTCCTTTTTCTGGAAAGTGGAAACCAACGTCCCAGCAGACTGCCACGGAATTCACTGGCAGCCAATAGCGTGTCTACCTACGCATCTTCGCAAGCAGGGCAGCCCGGCGTGCGGCGAGATCCTCGCGTGTGATGACCTTTCGCGGTGCCGCCGGCTTCGCTTCCGCACCGACGGCCGATACGCCCGCGTAGGAGGCCGCCACCGCCGCGCCCACGACGCAGTCGAGCAAATGGTTGTCACGGCCCGGTATCAGCTTCCACTCGTCGCACGCTCGCATCTTCGACTCCACTCGCACCGGCACCTCGCTCGCCAGGTGGTCCGCGATCATGTCGTGATTGCCGTCGTGGATCGTCAGGGCTTGCGGATCACCGGCTGGAAGTTTCAGCCTGGCCATCAGGAACGTCTTCCACGCGTTCGTGTCATAGAGCACGTGCCGCTGACGCTGGATGGTCGAGGTCCGCCAGTTGGCTCCGATACGCTCGCCGCGGTCTGGCTTTTTGTCCGAGATCGTCTGTCCGCTCGCGCCCACGAACCGGCCGTGCGTGGGCAGCACCCGCGGGCCGTAGCTCGAGCGTCTAGCGAAGTCTCTGATCACGCCCTGCGTCTGCGCCCAGTTGGCGTCGATGAACAGCTGGCCGATGCGCAGCACCGCGTCGTCGTTCTCGCGGGCGAACTCGCGGTTGAGGAGCTCGGCCGCGACGACCTCGAGCCCGGCGTGGATCGCGGCTTCGACGTTGTTTCCGTGGGCACGGGAGAGCGTCTTTTTTGCGTCACGGAGCGAGAAATACGCCCGGCCCTGCTCCGGGTAGGTGCCGTAGCTCACCACGTGCCCGCGGAACTGATGCCCCCACGCCACGACGGACCAGTAGAGCAACTCTTTCTGAACGTCGATAAAGCAGGTGAGCGTGTCGAGCCCGCGGGGCACCAGCCACCGCGGCACGTGGATCGCCCGGCCGCGAACCTCTTCGGCCGAGATCCCGGCGGCCGCCCCCTCGTCTCGGATCGGCTCCTGCTGGAACTCGCTCGCGAAGACGCTCGGCCCGTCGTCGAGGTACGCGTTGTAGGCATGCTGGATCGCGCTGTTCTCGCGCTCAGGATCGAAGCACGCTTCCCACGAGACTTGGCATCCGGCATCCATCGCTTCGCGGTTGGCGAGGTAGAGCTCGTTGGCTTCTCTGTGGGCGCGGGCCTGGTCGCCAACGACGCCCTTTGCGAACGTCCGCCGGAGCGTCGCGTACTGTTCGAGCCACATGTCCTCGTGCCGCGTGGCCCAGTGCCGCACCATCGGGATCCGCTCGCCCTGCCACGCAGGATGTTTCCCTGAGTCGAGCAGCTGGTCGACCATGTCGCCGTGCTCTATCACCGTAGCATTGACGACGCATGCCATGCTGGTGGTGTGGCCGGAGAGCTTCATCACCGACTTGAGCAGGATCTCCATGCGGGCTTGGCACTGCACCGGGCTGCGGGCACTGTCGCGCGTCTGCGGGTCGTCAACGATGCAGACGTCGGGACGCAGTTGCCGGCCGTCTGGCGTCTTCCAGCGGAGCCCGAGGATCGAGCCGGTGAGCCCGCGCGACATGATGATCGCACCGCTCGACGGCGAGCCCTTTATGTGCGGGAGCACCAGCGTGTCTTTCTTCCACTGAATGTGCGTTCGCTGGCCGTTGTGCGTCTGAGAGTTGCACCGCTGCGCCTTGCCCTCCAGGGCACGCACGGCGTGGCAGACTTCTGGGAAGTCTTCGTAGAGCATGTCGTTGTCGGAGAGTTCGGTGCGGATGGAGTTGATCGCTTTTGACGCGAGGTCGCTCTCGGCGGCGAAGATCGAACCGAATGACCGATGGCCGTAGAGCACGGCCCACAGCAGCGCGAGCTCGGAGATCGTGCTTTTCGCAAAGCCTCTGTAGACCGCATTGCAGAACCTTCCGCCGCGGAGAATGCAGTCCTCGATGCGGCCGATGACGCGTCGGTGGTCGTCGCTGAACGGCGAGAGCCCGGTTGAGTACGGGAAGTAGGTCGTGAGGAAGAGAAGCAGACTTTTCCCGCACTTGTCGCGGCGTTTCTTGTTGGCGACCGGCGGAATCTCGCCGATGTCGGAGCCCTTTCGGGTGCGTTCGCGGGACCGCTCGACGTCCGCCAGACGCTTCTGATCGCGGCCGGCGGCTTGATCAGCCGACTTTGGGCGAGCCATAAGTCCTTGTCTCAGGGGCGTTTCGGGAGAGAGTCAACGCAGAGGGGGA
>Ga0209087_1000708_pt1 | contig 20752 bp, 13 predicted proteins | sample S_130805_EF_Meta_FD_187321 | JGI IMG/M metagenome (GOLD analysis project Ga0209087, IMG submission 187321) | Freshwater microbial communities from Lake Simoncouche, Canada to study carbon cycling - S_130805_EF_MetaG (SPAdes) (version 2) | ecosystem: Environmental > Aquatic > Freshwater > Lake ... | reverse complement strand
ATCGAGGCCTGCGACGCGGTCATCCATTGCGCCGCCGACTACCGGATCTGGGTGCCCGATCCGGACCGCATGTTCGCAGTGAACGTGGCAGGGACCGAGGCGGTGATGCGCGCGGCGCTGGCTGCCGGCTGCCGGCGCGTCGTGCACGTCTCCTCGGTCGCCACGCTGAAGCCGCGCGCGGATGGCAGCGCCGCCGACGAGGGCGACGCCGCCGCCCCGGCCGAGGCGATCGGCCCCTACAAGCGCAGCAAGACCGAGGCTGAGCGACTGGTCGAACGGCTGGTCGCCGAAACCGGTCTGCCGGCGGTGATCGTGAACCCCTCGACGCCCATCGGCCCGCGCGACCGCCGGCCGACGCCGACCGGCCGCGTCATCCTGGAAGCCGCCCAGGGCAAGATGCCAGCCTATGTCGATACCGGCCTCAACCTCGTGCATGTCGACGACGTGGCGGCGAGTTGCGTCGCCGCGCTTCAGCGCGGGGCGATCGGCGAGCGGCACATCCTCGGCGGCCAGGATGTGCCGCTCGGCGAGCTGCTCGGTCATATCGCAGGGCTCTACGGCCGCCGTCCGCCGGTGCGCCTGCCGATCGCCCCGCTCTGGCCGCTGGCGGTCGGCGCCGAGGCCGTGGCGCGGCTGACCGGGCGGGAGCCGATGCTGACCAAGGACGCGCTGCGCATGGCTGGCCAACGCATGTACTTCACCGCCGCCAAGGCCGAGCGGGTGCTGGGCCACCACGCCCGGCCCTGGCACGCGGCGGTCGGCGACGCTATCGCATGGTTCAAGGCCGAGGGCATGCTGGCGTGATCTGGCTCGCGCTGGCCGCCTGCTTCGCCTGGGCCGTGTTGCTGCTGGGCCGCGGCTTCTTCTGGCTGGCGCGCGACGACGACCGGGATGCCGACCGCCTTCCTGCACCCGCTTGGCCGAGCGTTACCGCCGTGGTCCCCGCGCGGGACGAGGCGGCGACCATCGGCGCCACCGTCGCCTCTGTGCTGGCGCAGGATTACCCCGGCGAACTTCGCTTGGTCGTCGTGAATGACCGCTCCACCGACGGCACCGGCGCGATGGCGGAGGCGGCGGCCGCCGGCGACCCGCGGCTGACCGTGCTGCGCGGCGCGCCGCGGCCGGCGGGCTGGACCGGCAAGCTCTGGGCGCTGCAGCAGGGGCTGGGGGCCGCCGGCACCCCCGACTTCCTCTGGTTCACCGACGCCGATATCCGCCACGCGCCGGACAGCCTGCGCTGCCTGGTCGCCCGCGCGGTGGCCGAACGGCGTGTGCTGGTCTCGCTGATGGCGCGGCTGAACTGCGAGAGCCCCGCCGAGCGCTGGCTGATCCCGGCCTTCATCTTTTTTTTCCAGATGCTCTACCCCTTTCGGTGGTCAAACGACCCGCGCGCCCGCACCGCGGCGGCCGCCGGTGGCTGCGTGCTGCTCGACCGGGCGGCCTTCGCACGGGCCGGCGGGCTCGACCCGATCCGCGGCGCGCTGATCGATGATTGCGCGCTCGCGCGGCAGATGAAGCGGCAGGGGCCGATCTGGATCGGGCTGACCGAGCGGGCGGTCAGCCTGCGCCCCTATCCCACCCTGGCACCGATCCGCCGCATGGTGGCGCGGACCGCCTATGCCCAGCTTGGCTTCCAGTTCGCCCTGTTGGTCGCCATGCTGATGGCCCTCGCCCTGGTCTTCCTGGCCCCGCCCGCGCTCGCGATCTTCGCCGACGGCCCGGCCCGCTGGCTCGGCGCGTTGGCCTGGGTCGCCATGGCGCTCGGCTACCTGCCCACGCTGCGGCGCTTCGGTCTGACCTCCTGGCGCGGCCCGGCATTGCCGGGGATCGCCCTCGCTTATATGGCGTTCATGCTCGAATCCGCCTGGGCGGAGTGGCGCGGACGCGGCGGCATGTGGAAGGGGGAGGCCGGGCCGCGGGCCGATTTGCCACCGAAGCGGGCCACACCGCGACATTAATATCGCACCACCTGTGGCAATTGGCTTCGCATGCGCGAAAAGACGCCCTATTTCATGCCGACTGCGCGCCCGGCTGCCGGATTCGCCGCGGCCCGTGAAGGAGCCTCTGGTCGTTGACCACCATCCAGGACCTCGCCGCCACGGCCATCCGGCCCGGCCACGCGGCAGGCAGCACCCCGAATACCCCGAATGATGCGTCGCTCGAGGCCGCGATCGGCCGGGCCGCGCAGCACCTGTTGGCGTGCCAGCAGGCCGACGGGCATTGGGTGTTCGAACTGGAGGCGGACGCCACCATCCCGGCCGAATACGTCATGCTGCGGCGGTTCTTCGGCCTGCGGGACTCGACGCGCGAGGCGCGGATCGGCCGCTACCTGCGCCGGCTGCAGGACCAGGAAGGCGCGACCGCCAGGGGCGGCTGGCCTCTTTTCCATGGCGGTGCGATCGACATTTCCTGCTCGGTGAAGGCCTATTTCGCCCTCAGGCTGATCGGCGACCCGGAGGATGCGCCGCACATGCAGCGCGCGCGGGAGGCGATCCTCGCCGCCGGCGGTGCCGAGCGCAGCAACGTCTTCACTCGGGCGACACTAGCTCTGTTCGGCGAGGTGCCCTGGCGCGCCGTGCCGGTGATGCCGCCCGAGCTCACCCTGCTGCCGCGCTGGTTCCCCTTCCACCTCTCCAAGATCAGCTACTGGGCCCGCACCGTGCTGGTGCCGCTGACCGTGGTGATGGCGCGCCGGCCGCAGCCGCTCGCCCCGACCGGGGTCTCGCTGCGCGCATTGTTCCGGACCCCGCCCGAGCAGGTCCAGCGCTGGCCCGGCGGCGCGCATGCGCAGGAGCCCTGGAAGACCTGCTTCGCCGGCATCGACGCGGTGCTGCAGCGGATCCACGACAAGCTGCCCGCCCGCAGCCGCCGGCTTGCCGAGGCGCGGGCCGAGGCCTTCGTCACCGAGCGGCTGAACGGCGAGGACGGGCTCGGCGCCATCTACCCGGCGATGGCCAACGCCATCTGGATGTACCACTGCCTCGGCGTGCCGGTGGATGATCCGCGCGTCGTCACCGCCTGGGAGGCGGTCGAGAAGCTGGTCTTCGACCGCGCGGACGAAACCTATGTCCAGCCCTGCCTCTCGCCGATCTGGGATACCGCCCTCGTCGCGCATGCACTGCTGGAGGTCGGCGGCGCGCCGGCTGAGGCGGCGGCGACCCGGGGCCTCGCCTGGCTGCTCGACAAGCAGGTGACGGATGTCGCCGGCGATTGGGCCGATGCCCGCCCGGGCGTGCCGCCGGGCGGCTGGGCTTTCCAGTACGCCAACCCGCACTACCCGGATGTCGACGACACCGCGGTGGTGGTGCTCGCGATGGACCGCGCCCAGAAGCAGACCGGCCAAGTCACGCCTGAATTCCAGGCGGCGATCGGCCGCGCCACCGAGTGGGTCGTCGGCATGCAGTCGAAGGGCGGCGGCTGGGGCGCCTTCGACGCCGACAACACCCATCACCACCTCAATAGCATCCCCTTCGCCGACCATGGCGCGTTGCTGGATCCGCCGACCGCCGATGTCTCCGGCCGCTGCCTGGCGATGCTCGCGCAGCTTGGCCATGGCGGGGAGAGCCCGGTGGTGCGTGACGCCATCGGCTACCTGCTCGCCGAGCAGGAAGCGAATGGCGCCTGGTACGGTCGCTGGGGCGTGAATTACGTCTACGGCACCTGGTCGGCGGTGACGGCGCTGAACGCCGCCGGCCTGCCGGCCGACCACCCGGCCATGCAGCGCGCGGTCGCCTGGCTGGTCTCCGCGCAGAACCCGGATGGCGGCTGGGGCGAGGATGGCGACACCTATCCGCGCCGTGGCGGCACCGGGCCGGATGCCGACATGCGCATGGGGCCGAGCACGGCGAGCCAGACCGCCTGGGCGCTGCTTGCGCTGATGGCCTGCGGCGCCGTCGATCAAGAGGCGGTGGATCGCGGCGCGCAATGGCTGCTGCGCCAGCAGGCCGAGGATGGCGCCTGGCCTGAACTGGACTATACCGGCACCGGCTTCCCGCGCGTCTTCTACCTCCGCTACCACGGCTATGCCCGGCTCTTCCCGCTCTGGGCGCTGGCACGGCTGCGGAACCTTCGGCGGGGCAATTCGCGCCAGATCGCCTTCGGGCTCTGAGCGGCCGGTTGCCTGCGTAACGGGCAGAAATTAGGGGTGCGTTCCGGGCCGGCGTTCTGCATACTGCACTGCACAATACTGGAGAACACCCCCGTGATGCCTCCCGCGTCAGTCCTGGCCGTGGTCGGCATGCAGTCCGAGGCCGCGCTGCTGCCGCGTGGCATGAGGGTGGTGGTCAGCGGCGGCGATCCGCTGCGTCTTCGCAAGCTTCTGGATGCCGCGCCCACTGACATCAAGGGTGTGCTCAGCTTCGGCATAGCCGGTGGGCTGGACCCTGATCTCGCCTGCGGCGATCTCGTCGCCTGCACCCGCGTACGCGGGCCAGGCGGAGCGTATTCGGCCGATCTCGGCTGGGCGACCGAGATCGCGCAGCGCTGCGGTGCGCGTCTCGGCATGGTGGCCGGTGCCCCGGCCGTGGTCGGCGAGCCGGCTCGCAAGCGGGCGCTGCGGGCGGCGACCGGCGCGATGGTCGTCGATCTCGAGACCGAGGTGGCCGCGGCCTTCGCCGCCTCCCGCGGGCTGCCCTTCGCGGCGCTGCGCGCGGTCGCTGACACTGCCGAGGAAGTGTTGCCGCCGGCCGCAGCAGCTGGTCTCACGCCGGATGGCCGGCCGGCCGCCGGGCGTGTCGCGCTTGCCCTGCTGCGGCGGCCGAAGGAGTTGCCGGCGTTGATCACGGTTGCGCGGCGCAGCCGCACCGCGCTGAAGGCGCTGGGCGACGCCAGCTTGCTCCTGCGCGGTGAGATGGCGCAGGCTTGAGGGCTCCAGCCGGGGGCCGAGCCGCCGCGTGAAGGAACCCAGGAAGAAGCCGCCGCGGCCGGCTGGCCCGGCCCCCAGCGAAGCCGAACTGCGGGACGCCGCACTCGCCCATCTCGCGCGCTTCGGCACCACGGAGACCGGGCTGCGCCGCGTGCTCGAGCGCCGGGTCGATCGCTGGGCGCGGCGGGCCGAGGCGGAGGGCCAGGCGGCCGAGACGCTCGCCCCCGCCCGCGCCGCGGCGCGCGCGCATGCCGCGACGGTGGCGAAGGCGATGGTCGCGCTCGGCACAGTGGACGATGCCGCCTTCGCCGCCAGCCGGGCACGGCGGCTTGCCCGCTCCGGTCGCTCGCGCCGGGCCATCGCCGCGCATCTCGGCGCCAAGGGGGTCGGGCGCGAGCAGGCCGGCGAGGCGCTGCCGGAGGATGTCGAGAGCGAGATCGCGGCAGCGCTGGTGCAGTGCCGACGCCGGCGGGTGGGACCCTTCGCGACCGGACCGGTGGAGCCGCCGGCGCGGCAGAAGGCGCTGGCCGCGCTGGCCCGCGCCGGCTTCCCGCGCGACGTCGCCGAGGCGGCGCTGGACATGGCGCCCGAGGAGGCCGACATGCGGGTGAACGCCCTGAAGCAGGGCTGAGCGGTCCCGGTCGGTCCGCCCAGGAACAAGGAAACGCCCATGCTCCGCATCACCCGCCGCACTGTGCTGGCGAGCAGCCTTGCGGCGCCCGCGCTCGCCCAATCGCCATCGCAATCCCCTTGGCCGAACCGCCCGGTCCGCGTCGTGGTGCCCTGGCCGCCCGGCGGCGGCGCCGACACGGTTGCGCGAATCCTCTTCGCCCGCGTCGCCGACCGGCTGGGCCAAGCCTTCGTCATCGAGAATCGGCCCGGCGCGACGGGCACCATCGGCGCCGCCGCGGTCGCGCGCGCCGAAGCCGATGGCTATACCATCCTGCACGATGCGACCGGACTGTCGGTGAACCCGGCGCTGATCCCCAACATGCCCTTCGTCGCCGAGCGCGACTTCGCCTTCGTCTTCCTGGCCACCCTCGTGCCGAACCTGCTGGTGACGAACAACGCGACGCCGCAGCGGACGGTCCCTGAGGTGATCGCGCGCGCCAAGGCGACCCGCGGTGGGATCGACTTCGCCTCCTCCGGCAACGGCTCGGCGCAGCACCTGGCGCTCGCGCTGTTTGCCAAGGCTGCCGACATCCAGATCAACCACGTGCCCTATCGAGGTGGGGCGCTGGCGCTGAATGACATCATCGCCGGCCAGGTGCCGTTCTTCTTCAGCAATGCCAGCGCCTCTACCGGCTTCGTGAAGGCGGGGACGATCCGCGCCATCGCGCATACCGGGACCGGGCGGCTCGTCAGCTTTCCCGAGCTGCCGGCGGTGGCCGAGACGCTGCCCGGCTACGAATGCCTGGAGTGGAATGGCGTGCTGGCGCCCGCGGCGACGCCGCGGCCGATCGTCGATCGGCTGAACGCCACGCTCAACGAGGTGGTGAAGGAGCCGGAGGTGGCGGCACGCCTTGCAGGCCTGTCGATCGAGACGCGACCTGGCACGCCGGAAGACTTCCTCGCGTTCTACAAGGCCGAGCTCGCCAAATGGACCCGAGTGGTGCGCGAAGCGAACATCACCCTCGACTGACCGCCGTCAGCGGAGTTCGCGGCAGAATTCCTGGATGCGGCCGCAGGCCTCGGTGATGCTGGCCGTGTCGGTTGCGTAGGAGACGCGCATGTGTGGCGAGAGGCCATAGGCCGCGCCCTGCACGCAGGCGACGTGCTTTTCTTCCAGCAGAGCGGCGACGAAGTCGGTGTCGCTCTCGATCGTCCGCCCGCCCTTGGACGTCTTGCCAAGGCAGCCCGCCAGGTTCGGGAAGACGTAGAAGGCGCCTTCCGGCTTGTGGCAGGTGACGCCTGGCGCGGCGTTCAGCATCTCGACCACCATGTCGCGGCGCTGCTCGTAGATCGCGCGGCGCTCCTCGACGAGTTCCTGCGGGCCGTCGAGCGCGGCGGCGGCGGCGGCCTGGCCGATGCTCGAGACGCCCGCCGTCGCCTGGCCCTGCATGTTGAACATGCCCTTGATCAGCCTGGCCGGCGCGCCACCGAAGCCGATGCGCCAGCCGGTCATGGCATAGGTCTTCGAGCACCCGTTGACCGTCAGTGTGCGGTCCTTCAGCCCCGGCGTGACTTCGGCGATCGTGCTGAACTTGTGCCCGTCGTAGAGCAGGTGCTCGTACATGTCGTCCGACAGGATCCACACATGCGGGTGCCGCAGCAGCACCTCGCCGATCGCGGCGAGTTCCGTGCGCGAGGGGACGGCGCCCGTGGGATTGCCCGGAAAGTTCAGCATCACCCACTTCGTACGTGGCGTGATGGCGGCGTCGATGTCCTCGGGCCGCGGCTTGAAGCCGTTGTTCTGCGGGCAGGAGACGGTCACCGGCACGCCGCCCGCAACCTTCGCCATGTCGGCATAGGAGACCCAGAACGGCGAGGGGATCACCACCTCGTCGCCCGGGTCGATGGTCGCCATGAAGCCGTTGAAGATGACCTGTTTGCCGCCATTGCCGACGATGATCTCGTCCGGCCCGTAGTCGAGGTTGTTGTCACGCTTGAACTTGCGCGCGATGGCCGCCTTCAGCGCCGGCGTCCCGCCCTGCGGCGGGTACTTGGTGTCGCCCTTCAGCGCGGCCTGATAGGCTGCCTCGATCGCATGTGGCGGCGAGGCGAAATCCGGCTCGCCATTGGCGAGGCTGATCACGTTGATGCCGCGGGCGCGCATCTCCCGTGCCTTCGCCGTCATCGCGGCGGAGGGCGAGACCTGGACGTTGTTCAGGCGCTGGGCGAGGTCCGGCATGGCTGCTTCAGTGCATGCTCGCGCAAAATTTCTGGATGCGCGTGCAGGCTTCCTTGAGGTTCGCGTCGCTGGTCGCGTAGCTGATGCGGAAGTGCCCTGGATACATGAAGGCCGCGCCGTGGACGCAGGCGACGCCCGTCTCCTCGAGCAGCGCGGTGCAGAAGGTCTCGTCGTCGGTGATCTTCACGCCGCCGGCGGTGGTCTTGCCGATGCAGCCGGTCATGGAGGGGAAGACGTAGAAGGCGCCCTCGGGCTTCAGGCAGTGCAGGCCGGGTGCCGCGTTCAGCATCTCGACCACCATGTCGCGCCGGCGCTTGTAGGCCTCGCCCATGACGCCGATGAACTCCTGCGGGCCGGTCAGCGCCTCGACCGCGGCGGCTTGGCTGACGCTGCTTGTGTTGGACGTGCTCTGGCTCTGCAGCTTGTCCATCTGCTTGATCAGCGCGACCGGTGCCGCGGCATAGCCGATGCGCCAGCCGGTCATCGCATAGGCCTTGGAGACGCCGTTCATGGTGACGGTGCGGTCGCGCAGCCGCGGCTCGACCTCGAGGATCGTCGCCGGCCTGAAGCCGTCATAGGCCAGCTTGCCGTAGATGTCGTCGGTGAAGATCCAGACATCCGGGTGCCGCATGAGCACGTCGGTCAGCGCCTTGAGCTCGGCCGCGTTGTAGGCCGCACCGGTCGGGTTGCAGGGGTTGTTCAGCAGGAACCACTTGGTCTTCGGCGTGATCGCCGCTTCCAGCTGCTCCGGCCGCAGCTTGAAGCCGGAATTCTGGTCACAGGCGACGATCACCGGCTTGCCCTCGGCGAGCTCGACGATGTCGGGGTAGCTGACCCAGCAGGGGGCGGGGATGATGCACTCATCGCCCGGGTTGATGGTGGCGAGCAGCGCGTCGAAGATCACCTGCTTGCCGCCGGTGGCGATCAGGATCTCCTCCGGCTTGAACTCGATGCCGTGGTCGGCCTTCAGCCGCGAGCAGACCGCCTGGCGCAGCGCGGGCGTGCCGGCGACGTCGGTGTACTTCGTCTCGCCGCGCTCGATCGCCGCGATCGCCGCGTCCTTCACGTTGCGGGGCGTGTCGAAATCCGGCTCGCCCGAGGCCAGGCCGATGATGTCGCGCCCCGCCGCCTTCAGCGCCCGCGCCTTGGTGGTCATCGCGATGGTCAGCGATGGGGAGATCCGGTCGAGGCGGTCGGCGATCAGCTTCATGATGACCCTGCGGGACGGAAATGGGCCGCGGACCCTACTCGCGCCCCCGCATGGCTTCAACCCGAAGCGCTGAACAAACTGCATGTAACTAGGCTTTTTTTCCTTGACGGCGGCGTAGCGTTCCCTGTATGTCCACTGGGCCAACGGGCGTACTGCGCCCGGGCCTCCCCCCCTTCCGTGCCACGCCCCGGCGACCGCAGCGCTGAGCCCCGCTCAGCGCTGCGTCGTCGCGTGCGCGCGCCGTCACGACGGAGACCGCCGTGCCCTTCTCCCAGACCAATCTCAACGCGCTGATCCAGACCAGCGCCTTCAACCTGTGGCACTACCGCACGGCCGACAGCCGGGCGACGGTCACGGCGACGAATTATTTCGTCTCGGTTGCCAGCATGCTGCGCACCGGCGACCTGATGCTGGTGCAGGCGAGCGACGCCTTCGCCCTGCTGCCGGTGCGCAGCGGCACGGTGCTCGGCACCGGCGTGACGCTGGACGGCGCGATCACGCCGCTGCGCCTTGCCCGCACCGCCGCCCAGCGCTTCCCGACGCGCCAGGTGGCAACCGCGGTGGTGCGCTCCCTCGTCCTCGCGCCGCTGGTGGTCGGGCTGGCGGTGGGAACCGCCCTGCCGGTCTCGGCCCAGGTGACCGGTCCGGTCAGCCAGGTGGTGTTCAGCCTGCGCGACACGACCGGCGCGGTCGTCCCGCCGGTGCAGGTCGCCAGTGTCAACGGCGGCGTGGCGAGCGCCACGTTGACCACGCCACCGATCGGCGGTGGCTGGCGCATCCGGGTCGAGGACGCCGCCGACCCGCAGGTCTTCGCCCTCTCGCCCAGCTTCTCGGTGACTTCCGACTTCCGCCTGCTGCTCGCGGAATCCGCCGCGTACCTGACGACCGAGGCCGGGGCGTCGCTCCGCCTCTGACCACGCCCGCCGCGTCCCCCGCAACCGCATCGGCCGCGCCTGTCGCGGCCGTTCCTCTTTCCGGATCCGAGGCCCATGACCGACACCAGGATCAGCGAGCTGCCCGCGGCGACCGCGCCGAGCGACACCGACATTGCCCCGCTGGTGCAGACCGTCGCCGGCACTGCGCTCGAGACGCGGCGCGCGACCGTCGCGCAGCTGCGCGCAGCCGTGCTCGCCGACCGTGGCGCACATGTGCGCGACTACGGCGCGGTCGGTGACGGCACCACCAACGACGCGCCGGCGATCCAGGCCGCGGTCAATGACCTGAAGGCGAAGGGCGGCGGCACCCTGCAGTTCGGCGCGCGGACCTACCGCATCGCGTCAGCCGTCACGCTCGCGGACGCCACCATCCGACTGCAGGGCATGGGCTTCACCGAGGGCTCCGGCGGCGGCCAGGGTACCTGGCTGAAGATCGACGCCACCGGCTTCGTACCCTTCACCTTCTCGGGGCTCGCCAGCCGCGGCGCTGCGGTGCGTGACCTCGCGGTGCAGCAGGTGCATGCGGCGGCGCTCAACGCATCCTGGGCGCCGACCGCCTACGACCCGGTGTTCAAGGTGCTCGACTGCCAGGGCGGCGTCGAGTTCGACAATCTCTTCTTGTGCAATGTCAACCGCGGCATCTACGCCAACAACTCTGGCCGGCTCGATATCCGCCGACTGCGCGGCCAGCTACTCGCCTGCGGCGTCGAGATCGACGCCAGCACCAATGTCCCGCGCCTGCACAACCTGCATTTCTGGCCCTTCTGGACCGCCGACAGCAATGTGCTCGCGTGGCAGCGGGCCAATGGCGACGCGCTGATCTTTCGCCGCTGCGACGGCGTCTTCATCGATCAGGCCTTTGCGCTCGGCTACCGCAGCATGGTTCGCTTCGCGCCCTCGGTGACCTCCACCGGCACCACCACGAAGTTCTACATCGGCCAGGCCTATGCCGATTTCAGCATGTACGGCGTGCTGGTCGAGGCCGATGGCGTTACCGGCCAGATCGCCAACCTGACCCACCAGGGCGAGATCTTCGGCAGTGGCGGCCAGCCCATCCTGGGCGGCAACGGTTTGCGCATCGCCGCCTCCAACAGCCGGCTGCAGATCGGCAACCTGCGCGTCGACGCCGCCGAGGACAGCGCGGTCGCGGTCACGGGCAGCGGCAACCGGCTCGACATCTTCTCGCTGCGCTGCGTGAAGTACAACACGCGCAACAACGGCGCTGCCGCGCTGGCCATCGCCGATACCGGCGTGGCTGCGGCGAACGAGATCTATCTCGGCACGCCGCCGCTGCTGGAAACCGGCAATGGCGGGCCGCTGGTCACGCCCGGCAGCAATGCGGTGCTGGCGACCGGCACGCCGGCTGGCCGTGCGGCGCGGCCCGGGCTTGCTGTCGGCAACGCGAACACCGGCCTGTTCCAGCCGGCGGCGGGCACGCTCGCCGGCTCGGCCGGCGGTGCGGAGGTGCTGCGTGCGACCAGCACGGGCGGCGTCACGCTGGGCGGCGCGCCCGGGGGCCATGGCTTCGAGGTTGCGACGCCGGCGGCCGCGGCCAACCGCATCCTCGCCAGCGGCGCGCCGGCCGGCAGCGGCGTCTCGCTCGAGGCGCAGGGTGCCGACGCGAACATCGACATCAGCATCACGCCGAAGGGCAGCGGCCTGCTGCGGACCACGCCGGCCGCGACCACCGATGCCTCCTCCGCCGTCGCCACGACCGGCTGGGTGAAGGCTCAGGGCTACGTGACCGATGCCGTGTCGGGCGGCGGCGCGGGCCTCGCCGGCGTCTCGAGCATGGCGGCGCTGCGTGCGGCCAGTGTCGCCGGGCGCGCCTCCGGCGAACCGATCATGCTGCGCGGCTACTACGCCGATGCCGATGGCGGCGGCGGCCTGTTCCTCTGGAACGCTACGAGCACCGCGACGGATGACGGCGGCACCATCATCAAGCCGAGTGCCGTCGGCACCGGTGCCGGCCGCTGGATCCGCTTCCTGCAGGGCGACGCAGCGCTGAACATCCGCTGGTTCGGCGCCAAGGGCGACGGCACGAGCGACGACACGGCGGCGCTGCAGGCCTGGTTCGCGGCGGTGCTCGCCACGGGGCTGTCCGGCTACCTCGACAAGGGCATCTTCCGCGTCACCGGCACATCGCTCGTCTGGGACCTGAACGCGCTCGGTGCCTTCGCCAACCGCGGCGGGATCATCCGCGGCGCCGGCGGCTGGCGTTCGGTCATCGACGTCACCGCCTGCACCGGCTCGCCGCAGTTCGAGCTGCGTGCGGCCTCGGCCAGCATGGCCGCCTTCTACTGGAGCTTCGAAGCTTTCGGCATCTCGACCCGGGCCGCGATCGGCTGCCAGTTCGGCCGACCCTCGGCCGTCGGCCTGGATGCGCCGCCCGATGCCTTCAACAGTGGCACGCTCGATGTGGTGGTCACCAACGCCTATGCCGGCACCGCCACCGGCGCCGTCTTCAACGGTTGGTACAACAGCGACGTCACGGCGGTGGTGAACTGCGCCGCGGTCACGCGCGGCACGGCGGTCGAGCTGAACTACACCAGCTTCTGCCGCGGCCGCTGGGCGGTCGGGCATGCGCAGTACGGCATCCGCCTCGGCCGCTACGTCTTCGGCAATACCTTCACCGCCTGCGACTTCGAGGTGCTGCAGACGACGATCACCACGACCGCGGACGGCAACGCCTCGCGCAACAGCTTCGCCGGCCAGTTCGCCTGGGGCGCCGACAACGCCAACCCGCAACTCGCCGGCCTCGACGGCACGACGACCTGCATGGTGCTGGCCTCGCTCGGCGGCCCGCTTTTCATCGCGCCGGAGAGCAACATCTCGGCCAATGGCGGCAGCATCAGCAGGAGCGGCGCCGCCAGCTACCTGCTGCGGCGCGCGCAGAGCAACCAGGGCGAGTTCGAGACCGGCCGCCTCTCGATCTACCGGCCGCCGGGCCTGCCCGCGCAGATCCTGCTGGATGCCGAGGCCGGCCAGGCCAACCAGACGCTCTACCTGCGCGGTGGCGCCATGCGCTGGGATTTCGGCGTCGATGCCTCGGCTGAGTCGGGCGGCAATGCCGGATCGGTCCTCTACCTGAATCGCCACAGCGACGGCGGTGCCTATCTCGGCACGCCGCTCGTCGTCTCCCGCGCCACCGGGCTGGTGGCGGCGCAGGAAGGCCTGGCCACGACGAACCTGACGGCCTCCGGCACGATCACCGGCAACGGCTCCGGCCTGACCGCGCTGAACGCCGGCAACCTGGCTACCGGCACCGTCCCCGCGACGCGGCTCGGCAGCGGCCCGGCCAACAGCACCACCTACCTGCGCGGTGACGGCACCTGGGCGACGCCGGCCGGCGGTGGCGGCGCCGGCCTCGCCGGTGTCGCCAGCATCGCGGCGCTGCGGGCCGCGAGCGTCTCCGGCTATGCCGCCGGCGACCCGATCATCGTGCGCGGCTACTACGCCGATGCGGATGGCGGCGGCGGCCTGTTCCTCTGGAACGCCACGAGCACGGCAGCCGAGGATGGCGGCACCGTGATCAAGCCGACCGCCGTCGGTACGGGCGCCGGCCGCTGGCTCCGCTTCGTGCCGGGCGGCAGCCTGCCCTCCGCGCTGTGGTACGGTGCCAGGGGCGACGGTACGACCGACGACACCGTCGCGCTGAAGGCCTGGATCGCCGCCGGCGGCGGCCTGCTGCCGGCAGCGCCGGGCGGCTTCTTCAAGCTGACCGACACGCTGGTGCCGCCGGCCGCGGCGCGGATGATCGGGCTCGGCAGCGCATCGCTGATCAAGTTTGTGCTGCCGGCGGGCACGCCGGCGATTCCGATGATCGACATCCAGGCCGCGGCCACTGATTGCGTGCTCGAGGATTTCGCGGTGGACGGCAACGCGGCAGGTCTCGGGGCGCCGACGGTCTATGGCGGCCCCGCCGGCGGCAGCATGATCATCGTGCAGGCCGACCGGACGCGCATCCGCGGCCTGAAGCTGTCCAACGGCTACGACAACGGCATCTTCGTCTCCAAGATGAACGCAGCCGGCCTCGCCGATCGCGGGCAGCCGCGCCAGGCCATCATCTCGGAGGTCGTCGGCTGGTATTGCGGCCAGGGCACGAAAGGCGGCTCCTGCATCGACATCGGCAGCGGCACCGACTGCATCGTGTCGGACTGCACGGACTACGGCTCGGCGGTGTCCTTCCAGGTCGATATCGGCGCCGGGGCGAACGCCACCATGTCCGGCTGCCGATCCTTCTTCCCAACCTATTACGGGCTGGTCGGCGGCAATCCCAGTGGCGGCGTCGGCTTCTACGTGGGCGACGCCAACAACCATTTCGTGAACTGCACCGTCGCCTTCGCACCCTATCTCGGCTGGTTCATCGACGCCTACGCCGAGAACACCAGCTACACGAACTGCGCGAGCAATGTCGGCTCGCAGGTCGGCTTCTACGTGAAGACGGCGAAGGACGTCTCCTTCGTCAACTGCATCTCGAAGGACAGCAGCTTCGGCAACAGCGGCATCTACGACGCCTGGCTGTTCGACAACACCGTGGGTGCGCAAACGAGCATCCACCTGTCCGGCTGCCGCGCCATCGGCACCACCCACCGCTACGCCGCCGGCATCACCGGCGGCAACGGCTCCGCGGTCACCATCCTGCCGGCCGCGCTGATGCATGCGGGAACGGCCGGGCAGTTCGCCGCCGGTCTCGGCGCGGTGCAGGTGCCGGTGTCGGACATCGCCGGCGCGGCGCCGCTGGCGAGCCCGCACTTCACCGGCACGCCGACCGCCCCGACCGCCGCCGCCGCCGACGCCTCTACCACGGTCGCCACCACGGCCTTCGTCAAGGCGCAGGGCTACCTCACCGGCAACCAGTCGGTGACGCTCGGCGGCGACGCGACCGGCTCGGGTTCGACCGCCATCACCGTCGCGCTGGCGAATAGCGGCGTGGCCGCGGGGACCTACAGCTCGGTCACCGTGGACGCCAAGGGGCGCGTGACCGCCGGCAGCAACCCGGCCGTCATCACCGCCCTGCCGACCCAGGGCACCGCCTCGGGCACCGACAAGGTCGGCATGAGCATCGGCGGCGCCGATGCCAGCATGACCTTCGCCAGCTTCGCCGGTCTGGTCGGCAGCTTCCTGTCCGCCCCCACGCTGGTCTCGCCGCCGGCCACGCGCATCTACCAGCGCGATACCAACACGGGCGGGCCCGCCGGCAGCAGCGCCAACAAGGGTGCCGGGACCGTCTCCGTCAGCGTCTCGCTCTTCCTGCCGGTCTCGGTGCTCGAGTACCGCAGCATCGATGCCGGCAGCGGCACGCCGCTGATGTCCTGGGCGACGGCGGTGACCAATGCCCCGGCCGGAGCGCAGAACCTGTCGCTGAGCCTGCCGGCCACGACCGCCTGGCAGAAGATCCAGGTCCGCGCCAACGGCTTCGACGCCACCATCGCCACCGCGACCACGGCGATCGCGGTGGGTGACGTCACGGCGCTGGCAGGCCAGTCGCTTGCCGCGCTCGGCATCTCGGTCTCCGGCCTCTCGACCTGGGCCGGCGCCAACGTGCTGCCCGGCGGCCTCACGCCGAATGCAGCGACCGCGGTCTACGGCAATATCGCGCAGACGGCCGGCAGCGGGCTGCTGAACCCGTCGCTGGCCTGGGGCAATATCGCCTCCGGCAGCTTCTACGGCGCGTCCTTCGCCACCGAGTACCTGAACCGCATGGTCGCGGCCTCCGGCGTCGCCCAGGCGCTGGTGGGCCTCGGCGTCGGCGCGACGACGATCGCGCAATGGGCGAACGGGCAGAGCCTCAACACCACCTTCAAGTCCTATGTCTCGACCGCGGCCGGCAACAAGATCACCGCCCTGCTCTGGATCCAGGGGCATGACGACAGCACCGCCGCCGGCTTCGTCTCGCAGGCCAGCTATCAGGCCGCGCTCTCCGCGCTGATGGCCGACTTCGCCGCGACCTTCACCGGCAGGCCCTTCGTGCGGGCGATCATGGCCATCCCGAGCATCGGCTCGGGCGGCAACAACACCACCTACACGCTGCCCGCCAATATCCAGGCGATCCGCGCCGCCCAGCTCGCCTATGCCGCGGCGAATGCCAGCAACACCGTGCACGTCACCGCGCTCGACCTCGCGCTCGCCGACAGCGTGCACCCGAGCCAGGCGAGCGGCTGCGTGACGATGGCCCGGCACTTCTACCGGGCGGTGGCGAGCCTGCTCGGCCTGCTGACGAAACCCGCGCTCGGTCCGCTCATTACCAGTGCCCAGCAGCGCGCGACCGGCGGCAGCGCCACGATCGTGCTGAACGTCACCCAGCAATCCGGCGTGACCGCCTGGCAATCGGCGGGCACGCCGGCCGCGCAGTTCCGCGTCTTCAACGCCGGCGGGACCAGCGCGGAATACGGCGTGACCGCCTGTGACCTGAGCAATCCGGCGCGGATCACGCTTACCATCGCCGGGCCACCGGGCGATGCCCAGGCGCTCGACATCCACTATCGCTATCCGCTCGACAGCGCGGCGGCGCTGGGGGGCGGCGTCTACGACAACAGCCTGGACGGCGACGGCCTGACCCTCGGACGGCCGCTGCAGATGCTGATGGGCCCGGTGACCGCGGCGGCTGCCGCGGCGCTCGGGCCGGCGACCAGCGGTACGCTCAGCGGCAACGCGACGACCCAGGGCACCGCGGCGAGTTTCGCCTTCACCCTCGCCGGCGGCAATGCCGGCTATGTGGCGCTGCGCACCGCCGGGGCCGACGAGCCCGGCGCCGTGGTCTCGGGCGGCAGCGGCTCCGTCAGCCTGACGCCGGCCGCGCCCGGCAGCTACACCGCGCGCCTCTACTCGGCGAGCGGCGGGACGCTGCTGGCGGAGACGGCGGCCTTCCCGGTCGCCGCCGCGGCCGGCGCCTTCAGCAGCACCGCCGGGCTGCGCGCCTGGTACAAGCCGAGCGTCGCCTCGAGCGTCACCGCGAGCGGCGGCAGCATCAGCCAGATCATCGATATCTCGGGCCGAGGCTTCGATGCGAAGCGGCCGAGCGGTCCGCAGCCGGGCCTCGTGGCTGGCGCCCTCAACGGCCTCGCGGTGATGGGTTTCAACGGCACCGGCCAGGCGCTGGTGGTGGACGCGCTGGCGGCCGACCTCTCCGGCACCAACGTCACGCTGCACTGGTTCATGGTGGCGCGCATCACCGCAGCGATCGGCAGCGGCAACTTCTCCGCGCCATTCTCGCTCGGCCAGTCCGACAACGCCCCGCGGGTCGGCTTCTATGTCTCCACCGCCCAGCATTTCAATGCGGTGGAGGGCAACTGCTACTCGGTGCTGGCCGGGCCGCCCGCGACCAACCAGTGGTACCTGATCGAGGGCACCTTCGACGCGAGCGCCGGCACGGTAACGACCTATGTGAACCAGTCGCTTACCGCCTCGGCCACGAACAGCCCCGGCACGGTCGGTGTGAATGCCCTCTCGATCGGTCGGATCGGCTGCGCCTGGAACGGCTCAGCCGAAGCGCGGGCCTTCACCGGCCAGATCGCCGAACTCGCGCTGGTGAAGGGCCGCATCGTCGCTGGCAGCGAGCGCAGCGCGATCCTGCAGTCGCTCAACAGCACCTACGGCCTCGGCCTGACCATCACCTGAGGCCGCCTGCCCAACCAGCAGGACGGAGTTGCCCATGGCCTTGCAGACCCCCATCGAGACCCGCAACAGCGGCGACGTCGCCGGCTACTGGCGGCTGACCCGATACCAGGTCGACCTGGTCGCGGGCACGGTGGAGTTCCAGCGCCATGGGTAGCCCGACCTCGAGGCCCGCGTCGCCGGCAAGCAGCCGCTGCCGGTGATCCGCTTCCGCGCGACCGCGCAGCAGCTCGGCCTCGAGGATCTGCACCAGCTCTCGACCGCCTCGCTCTACGACGCCGCCGGCGTGCTCCCCGCGGAGGACGGGGCGCTGTGGTTCGTCGAGGCCCATGCCGCCTAGCGCCCGATCCGGTGCGGCAAACTCGCCGAGCCGGTGAATCAGCCGCTCCAGCCCCCCTAGGGAGATCCCGATGCCCGACCTCACCGACTACGCCAAGAACCTGCTTGGCCGCGCCCTCTGCGGCCGGCTCCCCGCCCTGCCCAGCCAGGTCTACCTCGCGCTCGGCACCGGCGGCGGCGATCCCACCGGGCTGACCGGTGAGCCCGCCGGCAACGGCTATGCCCGCCAGCGCGTGACCTTCAGCGGCAGCGGCCCGCAGCAGAACACCGACGCCGTCGTCTTCACCTTCAGCGCCGCGCCGGGAACCCTCACCCATTGCGGGCTGTTCGATGCGGCCGCCGGCGGCAACCCGCTGACCTGGTCGACGCTGTCGAGCCCGGCCAATGTGAGCGGAGCGGGAACGGTGACCGTCAGCGCCGCCGGCCTGGTCATCACGGCAGGGTGACCCGAGCGCGGGCGGCCAATCGGCGGATGATATGCACGCCGGCTTGAAGCCGAGCAGCAGCGTCGGCTAACCTCCGCACAAAGGCGGAGAGTTTCGTGAACCCCTTCGACGCCACCCGGAGCACGGTGCCAACGGCAACCGGGCAGGTCTGCGAGAAGTGCGGCAGCCGCGTCGCCGGCCTCTGCAAACCGCTCGACGCAGCCGCCCTGGACGAGGTCTCGAGCGAGACCCAGCGTCTAAGCCTGCCTGCGCGCAGCACGCTGTTCCGCGAAGGCGATCGCGCAGGCCGCGTCTACACTATCATCGAGGGTATCGCGAAACTCACCCGGCTGCTGCCGGACGGCAAGCAGCAGGTGGTGGGCTTCCGCTTCGCCGGCGACGTGCTCGGCTTCACCGATCGGGCAGAATACCCCTTCGATGCCGATCTCCTCACGGATGCCAAGCTCTGTCGGCTTGAGCGGCCGCAGATCGCAGGCCTGTTCCAGCGCTATCCGATGCTCGAGCACCGCCTGCTCGATCTTTGCGTGCAGGAGCTGACGGCGACGCAGGAACAGCTCGTCACGGTCGGCCGGCTCTCGGCCGAGGCACGCGTCGCCTCCTTCCTGCTCTCGCTGGTCGCCGCCAGCCGGCGCCGCGGCGGCGACCAGCGCGTGCTCGAGATGCCGATGACGCGGGCCGACATCGCCGACTTCCTCGGCCTCACGCTCGAGACCGTCAGCCGCAGCCTGACGGCCTTCCGCAAGCGCGGCTGGATCCGCGAGCCGGTGCACCAGCGGGTCGAGCTGCTGGACATGGCGTCGCTGACCGCGCTGGCGGACGGCTCGGCCGACTGACCTGGGCATTGCCTTGAAAACGGGCCGCCCGCCACGGCGCGCGCTCTTCCTCGACCGCGACGGCATCATCAACCACGACGCGGGCTATACCCATCGACGCGAGGAGTTCGTCTTCGTCGACGGCATCTTCGCGCTCGCGTCGCTCGCCCATCGGCGCGGCTTCGCGCTGGTGATCGTCACCAACCAGGCCGGAATCGGCCGCGGCTACTACACCGAGGCGGATTTCCACGCGCTGATGGACTGGGTGACCGGTGAGTTTGCCCGGCAGGGCGCGCCGATCGCCCGCGTCGAGTACTGCCCTGACCACCCGACTGCTGGCATCGGCGCCTATCGCCGCGACAGCGATCGTCGCAAGCCGGCCCCCGGGATGCTGCGGGATGCCGCGGCGGCACTCGGGCTGCACCTGCCGGATTGCATCATGGTGGGCGACAAGGCCTCGGATGCGGTGGCGGGGCAGCGGGCCGGGGTGCGCCAGGCGATCCTGGTCTCGACCGAGGCTGCCGAGATCGCCGCCGCGCCGCCCGGCACGCTGGTGCTCCCCGCGGTACTAGCCGTGACCGATTGGCTGGCCGCGCAGACCGAAGGTCCCGCGAGTTAGGCTGGACAGGGTCGCATCCCGCACCCAAGATCCCCGCAGGCCCCGGCCTGCGTGGAGTCGCAACCCATGTTGACCTGCTTCCTGGGGCCCGAGGCGGCATCCCTGCCGCTCCACCCCGTCACACCCGCCGACCTGCCGGCGCTGCGCGAGCGGCTCGCGCATGGCACGGCCGCCTTCCTCGACGCCTCCGGCTTCACGGCGAAGGCGCAGGAGGTGCGGCTGCTGCCGGGGCCGGACGGACTCGCCGGCGCGGTGGTCGGCCTCGGCGCAGGGTCCGTCTCGCCCTGGTCCTTTGGTGGGTTGCCGAATGCGCTGCCGGCCGGCAGCTCCTGGCGCCTGGCCGATGACACCCATGCCGCGCCGGCCACGCTCGGCTGGGCGCTTGGCGCCTATGCCTATACCCGGTTCAAGCCGGCCGCCCGCGCGCCGGCGCGGCTGGTCCAGCCGCCCGGCACGACGGCCGCGAGCGACGCGGCCGCCGCCATCTGGCTAGCGCGCGACCTGATCAACGCGCCGGCCAACGTGCTGGGTCCAGCCGAGCTGTCCGACGCCGTCCGGGTGCTGGCGGAGCGGCACGGCGCGCGGTTCACCGAGGTGATCGGCGCAGCGCTGCAGGAGGGTTTCCCGGCGGCCGCGACCGTCGGCCGCGGCAGCGCCCGGCCGCCCCGCGTTGCGATCCTCGAATGGAACACGGAGGCCCGCGGCGCCGACGGTGCGCCGCTGCCGCTGGTAGCACTCTGCGGCAAGGGCGTCTGCTTCGACACCGGCGGGCTCGATCTCAAGCCCTCGGCCGCCATGCTGCGGATGAAGAAGGACATGGGCGGGGCGGCGACGCTGATCGGGCTCGCCGACCTCGTCATGCGTCAGCGCCTGCCGGTGCGGCTGCTGCTGCTGGTCGGCGCGGTCGAGAATTCCGTGGGCAGCGATGCCTTTCGTCCGCTCGACGTGATTGCGACTCGCGCCGGTATCACGGTCGAGATCGGCAATACGGATGCGGAGGGGCGACTGGTGCTGGCCGACCTCCTGAGCTTCGCAGCGGAACGCAATCCCGAACTGTTG
>Ga0209087_1000705_pt1 | contig 20797 bp, 21 predicted proteins | sample S_130805_EF_Meta_FD_187321 | JGI IMG/M metagenome (GOLD analysis project Ga0209087, IMG submission 187321) | Freshwater microbial communities from Lake Simoncouche, Canada to study carbon cycling - S_130805_EF_MetaG (SPAdes) (version 2) | ecosystem: Environmental > Aquatic > Freshwater > Lake ... | reverse complement strand
TTTTTCTATGCCCATCAACCCTATGCGCTTCCCCTACACATGGGCTGATGAACAGTCGTACTATAAACCTGCATGCGTTGGGTCTGCAACTTCTATACCCAACTCCTTACGAATCTTGGCTCGCATTGGTGGTGTTGTACCACCCCATACTCCCCATCTTTCTGAGGCTATGCCCCACTCAAGACATGCTTCCATGGCTGGGCAGTCGGTACACATGCGGGTGAACATGCGCTCCTCATCGGCGCTGAATAGTTCCTTGGCTGGGTAAAACACCTCGGTATCTACGCCTTCGCATACTGCACCCTTAAACAAACTTGGGTTGTATCTTAAGATATACTGTATGAGACCACGCTTACGATTGTTGCGTGGATTGGTGGTCTTTCTAAGTAACTTGTGGTATTTAATTTCCATGTCTTAATACCAACCCTTGGCTAACCAATGAGCGTATGCTCTACATACTCCGCCTGTTTTTCCATAGTGTCTATCTATGTAAAGCAAGCCAGCATCTACTTGGTGGTAACCATTAGGGGTTGGTTTTATTTTTAGAATTTTCCATGTCTTAAGTTGTAACTGTGCTATACCTGAGGCACCACTTGATTTATTGACAGCCTTCGGTCGCCAGTTAGATTCCTTTGTCCACAATTCATAAAGGCAAGGGTACTGTTCAAGTTTATCTTGCTTGGCAAGTTGGTCTATGGCATAGCGTTGGTAATCGTTCTGATAGTAAGCAACTAACCTGCCATGTGGTGGCATGATTACCTCCTGAACTGGTGTCTTAAGAACGAATAACAATCCGAATACTATGGTCGTTACAATCCACAGTCGGGCATGAGGGTGTATCAGTCGGGTGAAGTTAGGCATTGGCTTCTAGTTCCTTCTCTGCTCGGTCATGCAAGTATGTATCTATTGCTCGTTCTTCTTGTTCTAGTTGTGACTTAAGACACACATCACATTTCTCATACATATAGTGCATGGTGCGTGGGTTCTTAACTACTGCGCCACAACCTAAGCATTGAATCATAAAGGTAGTCATCAGTACTGCTCCTTTACTTCCACTTTGGTGTGTGCCTTGGCAAAGTCCAGCGTGTGATACAACCTGTTGTTCTCATCATCATCAGCCCAGTCGGGTGAAGATACAAAGCGTGCCTCACTATCAAGCCATGTTGTTTCGTACCCATCATGGCTATCCCAATGCAAGATAACTCTATACTCCACACCATCACGAATAAAGGTTATGTCTTTATCGTATGCTGTTTCTGTCTTAAGTACTGCTCCTACCTCTATCATTGTCTGTCTCCTGTCTTTAGTTTGTTTTCGTACTGCACCATTATGTCATGCCAAAAATCAAAGTCTTTGTTATTGGTCGTGGCGTTGCGTTGTTCTCTTGCCCGTCTTGCTAAGGCGCGAGCCGTTATCTGTGATGGTAGGCAAGGCACACAGTACGGATAGTTGTTACCCGCTTCTTCTTGTACCTGCCCTTGACTATCTGCCCATGCGGTGTCATCTTCATCAAGATTACCTTGACATTTGTGACATGAATACTCAGCCATTAGTTACCTTCTGTCTTAAGTAACAATTCATTTTGTTTATCTAAAAAGTTACTTAATGCTTCGGTAATTTCTTCTTCTCTGCCGATGAACTCACCATCACCTGCATATCCATACTCCCACTCGCGGGTTTCTGTATTGTAAATAGAGCCTTTGTTAAAGACTTGTTCCTCTGTGTCTATGTCTATGTTCCAACGATTTGTTTCTTCGTCAAAGACAATCGCATAGTGGTATCGTCTACTCATTGTTCTTCTCCTGTCTTAAGTACTGAAAGCAAAGCCTCAAGGTGGTCAAGAGCCTGTTGCTTACGCTTATAGTTGGTACCTAACATTTGGTTAGCCTTCTTAAGTGTGCTCCCATTACGGGTCATTTTCATACCTGTCTTAAGTTCTAACTTAATCCATGATACGAGGCAGATGAGGACATACAAGTCCACACCCACCCCTCCTGCGCTGGTCATCTCGCCGTTCTCGTTAAAGTCCATGTGCTTATGACCTGTTGTTAGTGCTTCTAGTGTGCGTTCGGGTAGCATTAGTTATCTCCTGTCTTAAGTACGAAGTTATCTCCGTAATCGTTTGCTTGTGTAAGTATCCAGCCTTCACGCTGTAACTTTTCAATCTCGTACTCATACTCTTTTGCTGTGCTGAATAACCCATTGAGTAACCAGCGTGTTGTTTCACCTTGCTTTGTTGCTTTAATTGCCATGATGTTCTCCTGTCTAGTTGGTAGTACTACTTTGCCACCTGTTGGCATAGTAGGTCAAGCATTTGTAGTGTGATGTTGGTCACTTAGTAGGGAAGTAACACTCTGTCATTGTATTAAGACAGAAGTGGTCGTCTACCCACCAGACATGACCTGCGACCCACCAGATACCAGCGAGTGCAATCATGGTTGGAATAATGACGAGCACTATCCATCCTCGGCGTGTTAGTTTCATTTCAATCCTTTCGTTGCAAGGCTTGATGCAATCAAACGCAAAATCTTTTTGTCTTTATCGCTTAAGACATAATCTTGTGCATGTTGGCATTGGTCAAGGGGGATAAGGCAGTCTCCGCAAATGGTTGCTTGAATCCTTGAGTGAAACTCCGATAACTTTTCCGTTACATAATTTTTGCATGTTGTCTTGTGTTGGTCATAGACATAAGCATCACAGACCACACAATTATTGTTTATGTCGTAAGTCACGATGCCACCGCCGTAAGTTCTGTCTTAATAACTGAGAGTGCTTGGGTGAGGGTCTTGATTGTTTTGATGTCAAGATTTTCAATCTTTTCCCATGAGTAAACCTGCTCGCCAGTCACTCGCTGAATCTCTTGACATAGGGTCTTAATTGCTGGTGTTAATTGCTCGCGCTCAAACTTGCGGGCAAGGTGGCGGGCGTAGCGATTGGCTGGGTCATCGTAACTGTGACGGGAACGGCGGTCATCCGTTAAGATTTTAACCGCTTGAATCCACTCACATCTAATGTGATTAAGTGGTACCCACATTTGCTTACCATTTTCGTTCTGTATTAAGACATCACGAGTTTTCCAATTCTTTTCTTGTTCTGTCTTAAGTTGTGTCTCCACAACTGTCACTCTGTATCGCTTCAATCCTTCGCCAGTCTTGGCATAGGATTGGCTTAGGCTGTAATGGTCATCACGCCAGTTGGCTGTGGTGTTCATGTAATACGCCTTGCCTATGATTAGTTCTGCTCTTTTCACTTTCATCTCCTGTGCTTGGTGGTGCCAGTAGTGCGGGGGCTTTCCCTGCTCTACCTTGTGCCCCAATGGTGGCATGAACACCGCGGTTTCTTCAACATTTGGGGCTGTGATGTTAGTCACATTGTGTCTTAAGAACTAACGCTTACAATCCTTACCGATTGCTTAAGACTTTCGGCAACTCTGCGGAACTCTGCGAAATCTTCGGCGCTGAGGGTGTTCTTACTCTCAAGCCCTGCCCCGCTGTATAGGTGAAATGTAATCTTCATGCTGACACCTCGCTTTCTGTCTTAATACCGATAAACATTTTTTCTCCATCGCTATAAGTCCAACATCCAAGGTCGGGATTCCAAAGGTAAAAGTATTCTTCTCCCGCGTTGAAGTTTTGCACCCAATCGGTCACGCTTTCAAAGGTGCGGGCGCTGTCGGTTGGCGTGTTGTATGCCCCCGCTTTGGTTTCTTCTAGTGTCTCCATTAGGGAAGAAAATCCACCAAGGGCGATAAGTTCTTCTGCTTGTGTCTTGCTGTTGTAGTTCTGACTTAAGCCAGCACCTACCCCTTCAAGGTATCCATCCCAATGACAGTAAATCGCTTTAACTGTTCCATCTTCTGACCTTACTCCGATTGTGCTTCTTGTTCCCATCTTTCTTTCTCCCGTCTTAATACACAAGGCGAGTATTTCCCGCCTTGCTTGTGCCCTAATGGTCTCTCGCTGACCGCGCCCCCGTCAAGGGTTTAGGGCTGTGAGTTACCTCACATTTTTCTTTCTGTCTTAAGCGCTGACCTTGCTCGCCATGTTGCGCCACTTAGCGCAGATTTCTAGTGCGTTGTCGGGTCCTGTGCAGTTGTTGAGTTCATTTTCAAAACTCTTGATGTCTAGCCCTGCCTTCTCTAGTGCATCGTAAGTTCTAGCGATTGCGAATCTTGGGTCCACCTTGTGCTCCTGTCTTAATACCTAACGGGAACTGTTCCCGCTTGGTCTTGCTTGATGTAACTATCTCACCGACCGCTTGAGCCTGTCAAGCATTTCGGATGTGATGTCCGTCACACCTCACCCTCAACTTTAGGTTGAGAGTTAGTGCCCCCGTTGGATTATGAATCCGTACCCTTTCGGCGGGGGCTGTCTTATGTCTTAAGACACCGCCACGAATTGACAGTCACATGAATCACAACGCACGCCTGATTTGATGACTGAGGCGCTTGCGCGGATTATCTGCTCACATGGACATTGCGCCTTGATTAAGTTGGTGTTTCTGCCTTTTGGTTTTGCTGTTCCCTCGCCTGTTGCGGTGAGTTCTAGCGCCTTTGCAAGGATTGCAAGGGCTTTCTTCCATCGCTTTGCACCTAGTTCTGTGAGTTCTGTTGAGGCATGACCTTTGCCTTGAACTTCTATGGTCTTAAGACCTAACGCCTCGGCTTGTGTCTTGAACTTTGCATTGTGATACTGGTTGGCGCTTGTGTCTTGAATCCCGTTTTGGAAGTTCAAAGAGTGAGCGACTTCATGAATCAAAGTGCTCAAGAGTTCTTCTGCTGTTGTGAAGTGCTCAAGATTGAACGCGATTTCATGAAAGGAATCTCCGCCCGCTGTCCATGGGGTGAAGTGAGTGAAGTGACCTTTGCGCCCCTTGAGATTGCGGGTCACAAGGATTGTGGCGCGTGGCGCTCCTGTTTCTTCCTTGATGATTGCATGAGCCTTTTCTAGTGCGATTGCCAAAGTAGAAAGGTTTTCTGCCTTTGCGTTTTCTGTCTTAAGTGCTGTTTGCATTTTCTGTCTCCTGTCATCGGCGGTGTTGCCGTAAGACAGAAGATACGCGCCCTGTTCAAGCGCTGTCAATAGACAAATCGGACATTTGCAAAAATGTGATGTAACTCACATCTACGCTTAAGCGTGCGTGTGCTTCCCCGTTGCCCCCCGCGATTGAGGGCGAGGCTCTAGTAGTCGCAACGCCTAGAGATAGCAAAGCAAAGCCCTAGCAAAGCCCCGCAAAGCAATCAAAGCAGCGCAAAAAGTCTTGTAAACAGAGGAGACTTTGCAGGGTCTGTGACCCCAGGGTTTTAAATATGCGTGTGTATGTGTGTATGTGTATGCACCCACATAACTTTGATAGGGTCCGTCATGTGTGCGCTGACCAGCACTTTTACCGTAGGCTATGCCGAAGGTAAAAATACTTTAAAAACAAATGTCCAAAAAAGTGTCTTTGGACACCTAATACTATAGTGTAGGGCTACACATATTACGCCCTACCGCTTAGTGCTATAGGGAGCCTAAGGCTCCCCCCTATATTAAGCCCTAACCTTCGGCTTCCGCCTTGGGGCTACAGCCTACGGTTAGGAAAGGAAAGCGCGAATCTAACATAAAGCGGATTCGCTACACAGCCTATGGAAAGAAAAAGAGTTACTGCTGCATCCCAAAAGTCGGATGCCATAAAGAAGCAGATTATTGAATTTTTAATGGAAGGCTACTCCGTCCAGAAAGCGATGGATGCTGTCGGTCGGTCAGTTAAGACCTACGAGTATTATCGTAAGACAGACCCATCCTTCGGTCTACAGATTGACAAGGTACGGTCTATGACCGCCCGTGGAGAACTACAGACTGGAACCGTTGAGGTACCTCCGTTCCCTGAGTTCTCAATGAAGTACCTAGGGGTAGAAGTTTTTACCCATCAAAAACACTGGGTAGATTTGTTGGAAGGTACACCCCCTTCCGATGTACACCCAAGCATCATATATGAACCTGGCGACCCAGATTTAATTATTATCAATACACCGCCTGAGCATGCAAAGTCTACAACCATCACGGTCAACTATGCTCTCTACCAGATTTGCCGTAACCCAAACATCCGTATTTTGGTTGTATCCAAGACACAGGCTATGGCGCAAAAGTTCCTGCTCTCCATCAAGAACAGACTCACTCATCCTCGTTATCAGGATTTACATTTAGCCTTTGGACCTCCAGGTGGCTTTGAAAAAAACTCTGATTCGTGGAAGCAGGACTTAATTTATCTATCCTCCGAAGCCCGTAACTCAGGTGAGAAGGACCCAACAGTACAAGCCATTGGTATCCGTGGACATATCTACGGTGCCCGTGCTGACTTAATTATCATGGACGACTGTGTTGACCATACCAACGCCCATGAATATGAAAAGCAGATTGACTGGATTCAATCCGAAGTTATGTCTCGTATTGACAATGACGGAGGCAAGTTACTTGTCGTAGGCACTCGCCTTCGCCCAAAGGACTTGTACTCTGAACTTCGTGACCCTATGCGATACCCAGATGAAACATCACCATGGACTTATTTTGCACAGCCTGCGGTATTAGAATTTTCCGAAGATACACAAGACTGGGTTACCCTCTGGGCTAAGACCAATATGCCACCTGTATCAGGCAAAGGCATCCCAGATGAAAACGGACTCTATACCAAATGGGATGGCGCTGCTCTACATAAGAAGCGTGGGCGTATGTCTCCTAATCTGTGGGCAATGGTTTACCAACAGCAACAGGTACACGAGGATAGCGCTTTCCCTTCCGAGGCTGTCAAAGGTGTAATTAACGGTGCTCGTAATATCGGTCTTATACCAAAGAATAAATCTGGTAACCGCGAAGCGGGCATGGATGGTTTAATTATTGTTGCAGGTCTTGACCCAGCGATGGCTGGCTATACCGCTGCTGTATGTCTTGGCATTGATGTCAATACCCAGAAGCGTTATCTAATAGATGTATCCAATGTCCAAGGCATGAAACCAGATGCTATCCGTCAGTTAATAAAAGACTGGACTGACAAGTATACGATTTCTGAGTGGCGTGTTGAGAAAAATGCATTTCAAGCAATGTTAACTCAGGACCGTGAGGTACGGGAATACCTATCAGCGAGGGGTGCCATACTTAAAGAACACCATACTGGAAACAATAAATGGGATACTGACTTTGGTGTGGCATCTCTTACTACTTTGTTTTCTGGTTATGACGAAGGCACAAACCTTATTGAGTTCCCATCTACACATGCTTCCGAAGGCTTAAAGGCTTTAATTGAACAACTGGTTACTTGGTATCCAGATGCTCCTAAATCACAAAAGACAGACTGCGTAATGGCTTTCTGGTTTGCAGAACTTGCAGCACGCGACAGAGTTGCCAACGCAACTTACTTTGCTCGCCGTCATGCTGCTAGTTCTATCTTTCATACTAAGTACGACAAATCCCAACAAGTGACCGTTAACCTCGGTGACTACGCTTACAATTAAGATAGGAGGTGAACATGGCACTTTCAGTTGAAGAAATTAAGAATCACTATGACCGTTACCGCCGTATGTACGATGACCGCGACCAACGCATGAATCAGGTTCTTCAAGTTCGTCAAGGAAAGATGCGTGATGTTTACCCTGACCTTTTCCCCGATGGTCCTTTTGAGAACCCTATCGTGGCAAACATGGTTGATATTGCTGCCCGTGACTTAGCAGAAGTGATTGCACCTTTGCCATCCTTTGGCTGTACATCAACATCAATGTCTACAGAGACTGCTCGTAAGAAAGCAGATAAGCGTGGCGAAATTGTTAATGGCATTGTAAATTTTTCTGACCTACAGACCCAGATGTTTAATGCTGCAGACCGTTATGTTACCTACGGTTTCGTTCCAGCACAGGTTGAAGTTGACCTTGATGAGCGCATGCCACGCATTAAGTTCTTTGATTCACTAGGTTCATACCCAGTTGTAGACCGCTATGGTCGCGTAACTATGTTCTTCCAGCGCATGAATAAGCCAACAGAAGAACTTATGGCTAAGTATCCAGAAGTAGCACATCTTATTTACGATAAGAACAACACTTCTACCATGTCTGAAATTGTTCGTTTCCATGATAAGGACCAAGAAGTTCTATTCATGCCTAACAAAAACAATTTAGTATTAGACCGTGCACCAAACCTTATGGGTGAGTGCATGATTCGTATTGTTCAACGCCCATCTTTGGATGACCAATCCCGCGGTCAGTTTGACGATGTACTTGCAATTCAAGTTGCCAAGGCTCGTTATGCGCTTCTTTCTCTTGAAGCAGCAACCAAAGCAGTACAGGCTCCTATTGCGATGCCTTTGGATAGTCAGGAGTTAGCCCTTGGACCAGATGCAATTATGCGTTCCAGTAAGCCTAATGAGATTCGTAGAGTACCGCTTGAACTTCCTAATAATGTGTTCGCACAGCAAGGAGTTCTTGAGCAGGAACTCCGTTTAGGTTCACGCTTTCCTGAAGTACGAGCAGGTCAATCAGATGCTTCAATCATTACAGGTCAAGGCGTTAAGGCTCTTATGGGTGGATTTGATACCCAGATTAAAACAGCCCACGCAATGTTTGCTCGTGCATTTACAGAATTACTTGGTCTTGCCCTTAAGGTAGATGAAGTTGTATTTACAAGTGAAGAAAAAGAACTTAGAGGTATCTACAACGGTACACCTTACAATGTTAAATACCGTCCAGCCAAGGATATTGATGGTGACTACACCGTAGATGTTCAATATGGTTTGATGGCAGGACTTGACCCTAACCGTGCATTAGTCTTTGGACTACAAGCACGCGGTGATAAGTTAATTTCTCGTGATTTCCTACGCCGTCAAATGCCTTTTTCTTTTAATGCTACACAAGAAGAACAAAAGGTTGAGACAGAAGAACTACGCGATGCCATGAAACAAGCAATTGCTTCATACGCACAAGCGATTCCAGCCCTTGCAAGTCAAGGACAGGACCCGTCAGACATCCTACGCAAACTTTCTATGGTTATTAGCCAACGCCAAAAGGGTACGCAGATAGAAGAAGCAATCCAGATGGCGTTCGCACCACAGGTTCCCGCCCCTGCTGCCTCTGCCCCTGCGACAGGAAGTCCTGAACAAGGCATGCCAGGTGAGGCTGCAGCAGGTGGCGCGGAAAGTTTACCTATGGGTATGTCTGAAACTGGTCGCATGCAGGGCATAGCCCCTGGACAAATTGCACCAGGCGGTCGCCCCGATGTTCAATCACTACTTGCATCTTTAGGTGCACGAGGTGAAGCAAATCTACAAGCAACGGTCGCACGGCGACTACCTATCTAACGGGAGGAGGGTAAACCATGGCAAACACAAGCACAGCAAAACTTCCAAACAATCAACCTGGCAAAGGCTCAAAGCCTGCAAATCAGGGCGGTTCTGGAAAAGCACCTACACAACAGCCTAAGAACACTGGTATGCCAAAGGCTTCAAAGCCTGGCGCAACCGTCACAATGTTCACAAAGCAACCAAAAGGTACACGCGGTTCAAAGTAATTTTGCGCAGTTGCCACCGTACAGCAACTATAAATAAGTGGCGAACTAAACCTGAGTATGTTTTTAAACTACTCACTAATTTTTAATAGCGCTCTTATAGCGGAGGACAAAATGGCAGAAGCAAAAGCAACTAATATGAAAGTATCAGGCACAGGTGGTGCAGGTACTAACGGACAACCAGCAACTTACATGTCAAATGACTATGAAAGAACTGGCGATGCTGGAAATATGGAACTTCAAACATCAGCAATGATGAATAAATCAGGTTCTACTCCAACTGCTACTCCAATGGGTTCACTTCGCTCTGCCTTAAGTCAGAATCAAGATGTTATTCCTTTAGGTGCACCAACAAACCGTCCAGATGAAGCAATCTCTGCAGGTGCTGCTATGGGTGCAGGTCCAGGAAGTGGCGCACTTGCATCATCTGCAATGCTTGCAGCGCAAAATGACCAAGATATTGCCAAATTGGTAGCACATTTACCTGTATATCGTCAGATTGCAGAAGGTCCTAACTCATCCGCAGCGTTTAAGAACTGGGTTCGCTGGTTAGGAACACAGGTTACGACACCAACAGGTCAACAATAATGACTTGGTATAACAATGTTGGTAAAATGGCTAAATCTTTTGCCGATTTTACAGGTGTACCAGGACTTATCCACGATATGGCTACCTCAGGTTCTAATGATGACCCTTGGTATGTAGATGGCATCAACTTAGTTAAAGATGTTGCCAAGATTGGCACCACTCCTGTGCGTGGTGTGGTTAAAGGTTTGTTTTATGTGGGCGAAAAGTCCTATGAAGCAGGCGGTATAGCACGCCGTGGCATCACAAATGGATTGATTGAATCTCCATTGATGTACAACAAATTTAAAAATAAAGATGAATCATACGAAGATTACCGCCTTCGCGTAGATGCCAAACAAGATGAAGTCTCTCTTGGTCAAGCAACTCTTTCACTTCTTTCTCCAGGAAAGAACTCAGGTGAATTTAATCCTCACTTTGACAATGACTTTACTGCTCGTAACTTCCGCTTTCTTTCATCTGGCTTTGATTTGTTTGACCCAGAGGACCGCAAGATAGCGTTTGAGGACCAGTACACAGGCAAGTTTATATCTGGTGTACAGGATTTAGCAGCATCTACTATCATTGACCCATTGACCGTTACTGGTTTCTTTGGTAAAGGCGCAGTCATTATCTCTAAAGGAATAATGGCTGAAAACATTAACGGTAAGTTGGCTCGTGCTGTATTTGGTAAGTACACAACTAACGAAACTATTGCCAGAGATATTGATAAAGGTCTTGAATACATCAATACACAAGGCAAGTCTGGTTCTCGTAAGGCTGCCGATGATATTGCTTTTCTTGCAGAATCTGATGCAGCACAACAGGCTGGTTACTGGGCTAAAAAGAAAGTAACTAACGCTGATGGTATGGCATTTCTTTTTGGTAAGGCTAGTAGTCCAGAAGAAGTACTATTAACATACCGTGCAGTACTTGGTAAAGACCCTAAAGCACAAGCATTACTTGCACAGAAAGACCCAGAAGTTGGGTTAGTTATTGACGGTTTAAACAATGTACCTCACCCACACCGTGAGTTAATGAACGGTAATCTTGAAGGCGATATACTTGTTTCACCAGAATACAACGCAGCAATGGGTACTTATGTTTCAGACATGATTGCTACTTCACCTCGTTACCGTGCAATAATGGAACAAGTTGCCACAGGTCGTGAAATTCGTGAAGGTTTTGGAATTGGTCTTGCTAGAGGCAGCGCTATCAAAGCAGCAAGAAAAGAAGCATCTAGGGCATTTGGTGAACCAGTAGTAACTATTCTTCAAAAAACATCGTTACACCCAGCCATCCGTGTTATTACAAAACCAATATCAAAGGTTGGCGAATACTTCCGTGAAGAACGCCCAAGTGGTGTATTCCATGTAAACGATGCAAACTCATACCGTGAGTTTAATACTTTTCTTCGTGAGGCTAATGACCTTAGTGGCAATACCTTTGGTCCACAGGCTAAAGGATTTGCAGACCAATATCTTGCAGCAGCCACCGAAGGTGAGCGCTTTGCAACTATTCAGCGTGCTGAGAAGGCTGCCATTGACCACCTATTTGGTGACTATGGATACTCACAAGAACAACTAGACAAAATTTATTCTCTATACGATTCACGCCGTGCTGCTGGTATTAAGAAGATGAGAGACCAAGGATTTATTTCCCACTTTAATGGTGACCAACTTAACCACAGTGTTCATGCTCCAGTTCTGCAAAGCGAATCTGCTAACACAGTAATTATTGCAGACCTTCGTAAATTAAAATTTGGTATTGATGCTCACAGGCGCGTACTTCCTACACTACTTGATGGTATAGATGTTGAAGCACTTAATGTGCGTGGGCTTAAGGGCATGCAATCCCTTGATACTATTAACGACATTTTTAAAACATCTGTACTTATGCGCCTTGGCTACACAGTTCGCAACCTTACAGAAGCACAACTATCTATGTTGGCTAAAGGTTTTGCTCTACCATCTATGGTTGCAGCAAATGGCAAAGAAGGTATTGCTCGTTTCTTTGAAAACCGTAAAGTTGGATTTGAACGCTTAGGCGACCATGTAAGTGTCTTGACTGGCAAGGTAGACGACATTAGAGTATTGCAACAAGAGTTTGCTCACGAAGCAGACAAGTTGCGTTCTATTGATATGAGCCGTCAGCAACTTGCTAAGGCTATTTCAGAGCGTATTCGTGAAGTTGAAAATGACCGCTTCAATGTTGTTAAAACATTAGGCGATGGCTCTGGTCCATTAGAACCAGCAGATGAAATTCGTATCTTGCAAGGTGCCCTTGATGATTTAAACTCTGTAACAATTTATCACGGTTCACCAGAAGCATTTAATCTTGACCCTAATCGCCCACTTGTTGGCTCTACTTCAAACAATAGAGCATCTAAGTATGCAGAGGGTGGAGTTATTGCCTCTGTTGAACAATACATCCCAACAAAGACTGGTCGCCCTGGTCGTCTTGGTACTAAACCAACACCAGAAGGTGGAACATTACCTACGCCAAAGCGTGAAGATTTAGTTAACGAAGCAACGCTTGCATTGCAGTCAGATATGATTGAGGCTGTTAATGCTGGCAAACTTGTTGAGTATAAAGACTCTAGTGGTAGATGGAAGAAAGTCAAGAGCATTGACTATGACACACTTGTACTTGCTGCAGATACAGATGAAGCAGAAATGTCTTTATTCAAAGCAGACAAATGGTCTAACCGCGCAGTATTTCGCGTAGGATATTCAAAGGGTAAGGTTGAACCATACCGTGTATATGGCAAGCCATTGCACATGACTAACTGGGATGATATTCCTGTTGAACTTCGTGAGGCTGCTTTTGATGGCAAGAAGTCTAACTACCGTACATGGATTAAATCTAAAGGTTGGCAAGACCCAAAGAGTCCAGTATTAAAGTACATGCGTGACAATGGTTATGGTCGCGCTGTTGTATTAGATGATGCCCGTGCAGGTGGCGTGAGCCATGTTGCGCTACCAGAAGCCATTGGAAACAACGGTCGCACTCGTGAAGTAGATGCAAACCTTAAGGCTATGATGGCTAAACAAGGTGAAGCAATGGACTGGCAAGTTGCCACAGATTTTGAACCCAAGTTTACAACACCAGAAGCACGCCGTGCTGCAAAGCGCAAGGCTATTCGCCGTGAGCGTTCAGGTGTTAATGATTTAGCAGTATCTCCTTACTACACAAAAGACAATGTTCAGTCAATGATTAACAATGGTGTTGTAGATGCTGCTGAAAACCTTTCTCGTGACTATGCATTTGCCCATGCTCATCTTGATGACATGGCTGCTCGTGTAGGTGCTCGTGTATCTCGTGCAGAAACAATGGCTGTTAAACAACGCCTTGGTTATGGAACTATTGAAGTTGACCGCAAGGGAAATGTTAACCGTAGATTCTTTAATCAATTTGATGCAAACGGACACACCTATGAATTGCCTAAGGCTTTTGAAGAAGCATCATGGTTCCTTGGTCGTACATCTGCTGAGCAAACATGGAACGCTCTAGTTGCATCACAAGAAATGGCTTTCTCTGCAGGCATTGGTTCTCGTACTGTGCGCCTTGTAGAACCAAACGACCCACGCTACTTTGAGGGCTGGGCAAACATCCTTAACATGCACTTCCGTAACCCTGAGTCAGGTGTTATGGACCCAGTAGTTCGTCAGATTCTGGATGGCGCAACAGATGAGCAACTTCTTCGCTGGTTTAAAACTAACGAAGGCTCTCTGTATGCCAACAATACATACACCCGTGTTAAGCAAGGCTTTGGTTTTACAAAACTAAAGGGTGGCGAATTAGATGAAGAACTCTTAGAGAAGATTCAAACTACTCGTGGCGCTGTAAAGGCTTACATCCCAGATGATGAAACAGCACTTATGCTTAGCGCTGCTACTGATGCCGAGAAGCCACTTACTGGTGGACAGATACAAGAATTTCTTGTTAATCGTTTTAAAGATGCACCTGAAAATTTAACACCGCTAAATGGTTTACTTGTCACAACCTCTAAAGAATACAAAGACCAAGAGCGTTTGATTGACACCATTAACCGCCGTGTTATGCGCTTTCTTGGCTCTATGCCAGAAGATGTGTTTGCTCGCCATCCATTGGTAAGCACTGTATATGAAAAAGAACTTCGCCTTAACATAGCATCCATGGCAGAAATTAAAGGTTCAGAGCAACTTACAGCCGATGAAGTTAACCGTGCTGTTCGTTCAGCCCGTGAGCGTTCACGCCAAGAAGTAGAACGCACACTCTTTACTATTGTTCGCCGTACAGGTGCATCATCTAGCCAAGTAATGCGATTACTCTTTCCGTTCTATGCAGCGTTTGAAAATACTGCAAAGCGTTGGGGTGGCATGCTTGCTAATGACCCAGCCATTGCAGCCAACGCAGCACGCACTATTGCACAGGTAGTAAATGGTCAATTAGTTGTAGACCGTGACGGCAATGAGATTACAGATGCAACTAAGATTCAAGGTGGCAACGCTAACCTTGTAGTCCGTGTACCTCAAGGATTTATTGATTCAATGCCTAAGTCATGGCGACCAATCATTGAAGATTCATTTAAGAATATCAATATCCCGTTGACAAGCCTTGATGTTATTACTCAAGGTCAGGCTGGAAACCCAGGTTTTGGTCCGTTTGCAGTATTGCCAGCGTACTTAATCTTAAAACAGCAACCATCATTAGAAAAGGCTATGGAGCCTTTCTTCCCTGCTGGTATGCCACAGAGCGCTATGGATTTGTTTACACCAAGCGTATTACGCCGTATGAATACAGTATGGACAAAGAACGATTTGTATGTTCGTACTTACAACCAGATGCTTCGCTACGAAACATATCGCTTTAACCAAGGTGAGCGTACAGATTCACCAACAGTTAAAGAGATTCAAGATAGAACAAACAAGTTTTATTTCCTTCGTGCGTTAACATCAGTTGCAATGCCTTTTGCTGTGTCACCTGAAATGGATTTCTACCAACAAACTTTCCGTCAGTTCCAAACACAGTATGCCAATTACAAAGACCCAGTTACTGGTAAACCTGTGTATGGTAAGGCTGAGGCTGAGTTTCTTAAAATGTACCCAGATTTCTTTGAGGCAACAGTTAGCCTTTCAAAAAACGAAGGTGGACTTGAGCCAAGCCTTGGCGTAGTTCAGAACCTTAAGAAACATAGCAACCTTATGGCTATTGCCTCTGCTAAGGGTGACCCAGAACTTATGGGCTTTCTTGCTGATGACAAAGATGGTCAATATACATTTAGTCAGGCTGCATACCAATGGCAATATAACCATGGTGCAGCACCTGGTTCAGGTAGCGCATACCGTAAGAACCGCCCATCAGGTGAAATTCTTGTTGAGGCTAACATCAAGCGTGGGTGGACTGAATACCAAAATATGCAAACAGCAATTACTGCATACAAATTACAAAACGGTATTACAGATGACAAAGACTCGCAAATGAATATCGTTAAAGAGGCTAAGTCATTGTGGATTAAAGAAATGGCTAAAGTAAATCTTGATTGGTATTCAGTGTATGCATCACCTGACCGTGCTAAGTATGCCCGCCGTGCCGAAATTATGAAAACAGCACTCAAGGACAAGAAGTGGATGGCTGACAACGGCGACCGTGCAGTTGTTAAAAACATTGCACTTTATTTAGAAGCACGCGATGCAATCGCTGGCTTACTAGAACAGCGTGATGCTGCTGGTGGTTCACGCAGCCTTACAGCCAAAGCAAATGCAGATGTTGCACAAGCAATGGACATGTATACAACACAACTTATGAAAGACTCTCCAGAGTTTGAACAGTTTATTAACCGTTACTTCGCAAATGATTCGGTGGTGATTTGATGACAACAAGCCCAACTACAACAAGTAGTTCTACAGCAACTCCAAAGGCTGGCTCAGTTGATATTGTAAAAATTATTGAAGGACTAAGTAAATCTGGTGGTTCTTTTGGTGCAAAGGGTGCTGTCTATACAAACAAAGATGCCGATGCGGATGTTCAGGCTGTCTATCAACAGGTGCTTGGTCGCAATGCTGGAGGTAATGAATACGCAAAGGCTGTTGTTATTGCTATGGGTCTTGGACCAGATAGCGGTGCTGCTGCTCGCCAACAGGCTATTATGAATTTTGTACAGAATACTCCAGAGTACGCTGCCCGTCAGGATAACAATTACCTTGATGCTATCTACAAGGCTATTGCAGCCGATGTTGCGAAAACACAGGTGGTTCGTTAATGCCAAATTTAACAGCCAATTTAAATGAAAAAGAAATTGCAATTCGCACTATCAATCAATTGTCTAGCCAAGTTGAAAAAGCAACTGGATTAAAACGCCAACAACTTCTTGACCAAATTGCAGCACAACAAGCAATTGTTACTAACTACGATACAAAAATATCTAACGCTAAAAGAGTTAAAGACAGAGCAAAGATTCAATCTAAAATTAACGCTGCCCAAGCAGAACTTGATGTTGCTACGGCTCGTGGTATAGATACTACAAATTATGAAACTAAAGTTAATGAATACAAAGCATTATTAAACCCAGTAGACAAGAGCCTACTTAAAGACAGTCCGTTTCAACCAGTTGCTCCTGGTGAACAAAAAATTGCAGGACCAGTTGCTGTAACTCCTAACACTACTGTTCCACCAAAGACTGGCGGAAACGCTGGAACCATTACTCCCACTGTAGATACAAAACAATTGTGGATAGATTACCTTACAAAAACATTTAAAACCCTTGAAAATCCTGCACAAAAAATGCAGATTGATAATCTTTTTACCAAGGCTAAGGCTGGTAAGTGGACAGAAGCAACCTTTATGGAAGCCCTACAAGGCACCGACTGGTGGCAGCAAACACTTCCAAGCATGCGTTCGTTCTTTATTGAAACCAATGACCCACGCAACAAGTCAACCTTTGCTCAGAAGATGCTTAATCAAACTGATTATGTTCAACAGCAAATGGAAAAACTTGGCATTGCTGTTCGCAGCATTGACCCAGTTACTGGCAAAGTCATTGACAATACAAGTATGGTTCAAGGCATTGCCATGGAAGCAATCCAAAACGGTTGGAGCGATGCTCAACTTCAAGAACACCTTGCTACTAAGTCAGAAGTTATCTTTACTGGTGGCGGAGCAATTGGAAGTTATGTTGACCAACTCAAAAGCCAGGCTCTTAAGTACGGTGTTAACTTAGATAAAAATCAACTTGCTTATATGCAAAGAGATTTGCTTAACCCTGCCGATGGCAAAGATGCCCAGTATTATTTAAACAGCATCAAGCAACAGTCTATAGATGCCAACCCTTGGTTTGCTGCTTCGCTTAAAGAAGGTCGCACCCTGTATGATGTGACAAGCACATACCGCAATCAGATGGCTACACTTCTTGAAGTTGCACCTGAAAACATTACTTGGAACGACTTAATGAATAAAGTTGTAAACAAAGAAAAGAACGCTGCTAATACTTTTGCAGACTTTACCAAGTCCGTTAAGCAGGACCCGTTGTGGCAGTACACTAGAAACGCTAAAGAAACCTATAGCAATATGGCTGTAGATTTGATGAAGCAGTTTGGATTCATGGGATAATGGCACTAACAGATGCTCAAATGGAAAGACAACTTGCTGCAAAAGCAAGTGGTACAACTGCACCTGCCCCTGCAGTAACTCCAAAGGCTGCTGCACCTGCAGAAAAAGCAAAACCAGTAACCCTTGCCCAGGCTCAGTCATTAGGATTTAACAGCACTAAAGGTATTACTATTCAAAATGGTCAATATGTTTTTGACCAATCACTTGCCCCTGACCGTGGCGGTTTTCAATCAGTAGGAGTAGCAACACCAGGTCAAATACAGATGACTCCATACTACGGAGATGTTACTGGCGCTTATCGTTTAACTCAAGAACAATATGCTGCTGCTGGTGCAACTGGCGGAGTAATGAATACTGGTGCACTTGCCAAGGCTATGCAAGAAAATGAAATTAAAGCACTTGTTGCTGGTGGCATGTCACTTGAAGAAGCAACTGCTAAAGTATCTGGACAATACGGAGAATACGGTGTTCCACTTGTTAAAGGTGGATACAGTGCTTCTGGCACACCAACCCCAGGTGGGCAATACGACTCCTCAGGAAATTTTGTAGGTGGCACTTCTGGAACAGGTGGTTCAACACCAAGTGGTTCAGCAACAGGTAGTGCCTCAGATGGAACAATCCTTGGTCAACCAACTGCAGCACAAACAGCAACTCGTACTGCAGCCACAACAGCCATTGAAGATTTCCGTGCAAACCTACGCCTTGCTGGACTTGGTACGCTTGCAGATAAAATTGATGAATACATTAAACAAGATTTAACTGCTTCTCAAATTAAAATTAACCTTGTTGGAACCGATGAATACAAGGCTCGCTTTCCTGGTATGGCTACTCTAGCCAAGGCAGGTAAGGCTATGAACGAAGCAACATATATCAGTACAGAAAAAGCATACGATACAGTTCTTCGTGCCCATGGTCTTGATACAAACCTTTTTGGAACTACTGCAAAATATGGTACATATATTGCAAGTCAAGTATCACCTATTGAATTTGAAACTCGCGTAGGTATTGCTGCTGACCGTGTTAATAAAAACTCTGATGTAGTTGCAGCACTTAATAATTACTATGGAGTAAGCAAATCAGGGGCTATCTCATACCTTCTTGACCCAACACTTGGTTTAGATATTGTGCAAAAAGAAGCCCGTGCTGCTGAAATTGGCGCTGCTGCTGCAGCCACGAACTTCTCATTTGGAGAAGGTCAAGTCGGCGCAGGTGTTGCGGAATCATTTATCAACGCCTCTGGTACACAAGACCTTGTAAGTCTTAAGACAGAATTTGGCAAGGCTCGTAATATGGCTAATGTTCAAAGCAGCCTTGCCTCTATTGAAGGCACAGGTTACTCAGACCTTAATGCAGTAACTGCAGTTCTTGGACAAGACCAACAACTGCTATTGGAATCCCAACGCAGAGCAGCCCGTGAAGCAGCACGCTTCTCAGGCTCTGCTGGCATATCCACTGGTTCACTTAAAACCGAATCCAGCATATAAAAGAATCCTCACCCTGACCTACCAGCCCAGGGGAGCGTAAAAGACTGGTAGCAATAGCCAACATAGTTTCCCCAAGCCATGTTGTGGATTGCGAATACAACTAACAAAGGGAGATAGGTAGATGGCTACCAATTATGACGAAGATGACGATTTTGATTTTGAGGACCAACCTCAAGATGTCGTCAAGCAGTTACGCAAAGTAAACCGCACACTTGAAAAGCGCCTTAAGGAACTTGAACAAGAGTCAACAACTTTGAAATCTGCAACTCGTCAACGCACCGTGAAAGATGTGTTGACAGCAAAAGGTATTAACCCAAAGGTCGCAGCGTTTGTTCCGCAAGATTTGGATGCTTCGGAAGAAGCAGTTACAAATTGGCTAAATGAATATGGCGATGTATTTGGAGTTAAGTCTGGTGAAGAAAGCGAAAGCAAATCTGCATCAAACAACCCAGCATTACAAGCACAACAGCGAATCAATGATGTCGTATCAACAGGTACTCCACCAGGAATAGATGAAGATATGTATTCAAAGATGGCTAATGTGAAAAATGCTGCTGAACTTAACACCCTTCTCGGTATTTCTGTTTATTAAACAAACTACCAATCACCAGGAGGTGAACCCGTATGGCATACACAGATTCGTCAGCAATCGCTGGCTTAATCAAAACAGCGTATGACCGCTATGTTGAGTTCGCGCTTCGTGCTCAGCCACTGATTCGTTCAGTTGCAGACAAGCGCCCTGCTCAGCAAGCAATGCCAGGTTCAAGTGTTGTATTCTCAATTTACAACGACTTGTCACCAGCAACCGCATCACTCACAGAAACAACTGACCCAGATGCAGTAGCACTGTCAGATGTAACAACAGTTTCTGTAACACTAAACGAGTATGGCAATGCATCACTTGTTACACGCAAGTTGCAACTATTCTCACTATCAGATGTTGACCCTGCAGTAGCAGACATCATCGCGTTCAACATGGCTGACTCACTTGACCGCCTTGCAATGGAGACTCTCCGCGCAGGCACAAATGTTATCTACTCAGCATCATCAACTGCACGCACATCAACAGCAACAGTTACAGCAACTGACACAATCACTGCTGCTAACCTTCGCAAGGCAGTTGCTAAACTCCGTGCTAATAAGGCTGTACCTCGTGAAGGTTCACTTTATTGGACAGGTATCCACCCAGAAGTTTCACACGACCTTCGTGCAGAAACAGGTTCAGGCGGATGGCAAGACCTACACAAGTACGCAGAGACAGGTCAGGGTCAATTCTGGGCTGGCAACATCGGTACTTTTGAAGGTTCAATGTTCATTGAAACACCTCGTATGTACCGCGGTGTAGATGGTGCTGACCAGTCAACACTTGCTACTACAGCAGTAACAGTTGCTGGTACCTCATCAGGCTACACCTTTGGTGTTGCTTCATCATCTGTAATCGCTACTTCTGCAGAAGCAGGAGATAAGATTTCAGGTACAGGTATTGCATCTGGTGCAAAGATTACATCTTTGGTTACATCAGGTTCAACAACAACTATTACTGTAGACACAGCAAACACTGCTGCGGTCACAAGTGGAGCGACAGTAACAGTTACTCCAGTAACTGCTGTTTACCGCACAATCGTTGCAGGT